>ERZ791905.2075-NODE-2075-length-11789-cov-7.457389_pt1 | contig 11789 bp, 8 predicted proteins | sample MGYA00510147_ERZ791905 | MGnify/ENA primary metagenome ERZ791905 (study PRJEB30046, sample SAMN00792084) | human gut metagenome | study: EMG produced TPA metagenomics assembly of the A metagenome-wide association study of gut microbiota in type 2...
CCGCGCGGCGCGCACCGACGCCGATCTGCTCGGCGGCAACGCCGAAGGTGAACAGCTTATCGATCTTCTTTTCCACGATATATGCGCCCATCTCTTCATGCGTTTCGCGCATTTCCTGCCCGAAGTTGCGCAGATCGCCGACCACCGCGACCATGCGTGCCCCCTCATGCAGCGCGGCAATATCGCACAGGGTGTCAATCCCGCGTTTGACGCTCTCGGGCGTTGCGGAGGAAGTGTCCTCGATGAAGGTCACGCCGCCGACCGTGTAAATGCCGACGCCGAGCGCCGAGGAGTGGAAGTTCTTCAGTCCTGAGCGGATCTTCTCCGCGGGAATGCCGTATTTGAGTCCGACCAGCGCCGCAAACAGTGCGCTGTACACATTCTCCATCCCGACGGTGTGGATCTCCGCATCCGGGATCCGCACGCCGTCGCCCGCAATGTCAAAGCGGATGCGATCCGGCAGTTCTTCAATATTGACCGCGCAAAGCGCGCCGTCCGCGCCCCGCACGGAGACGTACTGCCGATCTGCGCCGCTCTCGCAGATCAACGAGAGTGCATCGTCCTCGGCGCTGAGTGCCAGCTCACCGCCGATTTTCAGTCCGGACAGAACATCGACGTTGGCGCGGGCATCCACCTCGCTTTTCAGCGCGGTGATGATGCCGACATCGCAGTCGATGAGATTTGCCAGCCGCGCGATGTCGCGCTTATCCCGGAGCTTCAGTTCGGTGAGAAAGAAATCGGCATCGGCGGGGATGTCAAACAGCATCTGCGCGTCGTTCATTGCGCCGCCCTTGACGTCGGTCGCCTTGTGCACCTTATACATTTCCTCCAGCACCGAATAAACAAACTCGCCGGTCTTGGTCTTCCCTTTTGCGCCGGTCAGCGCGATGGTTCTGTGTCTGCCGCGCGCCGTGTACGCCTTTGCAAGACGCGCGAGCGCCGTGTCGATCGCGTCGCAGACCAGCACAGCCGTGTCCGGAATGCGCTCCAGTGAAGCGGGCGCCTTGGTGCAAAGAACGGTCAGAGCGCCGTTCTTTGCCGCAGCCATCATTTCAGCCAGCGAGTTGTCCTCGCTGACGAGGAACATTGTTCCGCGCGCAATCTCGCCGATCTCGTCTGTAAAATTGCAGATTTCCCGCATCGGCGCATCCGCCGACAGCGTAAGCAGCTCCGCGTGCATCAGCGCCGCGGCATCCGCAACCGTAATCGCGCCGAGTTTCAGATCTATCTTCATCCTCGCGCCTCCTTTTCGTCAACTTCTGTATCTTTCAGCTGCCTCCTGTACGATCTCGGTCTCCGAGAAGGGATGCAGCCCATCCTTGTCAATTTCGTATTGTTCATGTCCTTTGCCTACAAGCAGGATAATGTCGCCCGCAAGGGCGTTTGCAACGGCATATTCGATCGCCTCGCGGCGATTTTCGATCACCTTGTAATTGTCTGCCGCACCGACACCGCCGAGAATATCCCGGATGATCGTCTGCGGATCTTCGCCGCGCGGATTGTCTGATGTAATGATAACATAATCGCTGTTTGCCGTCGCGATCCGCCCCATCTCTGGGCGCTTGGAGCGGTCGCGGTCGCCGCCGCAGCCGAACAGGGTCACGATCCGTTGTCCTGTGCCGCGGAAGGCTCGGACACACCGCAGCAGGTTTTCCAAGGCAAACGGTGTGTGCGCATAGTCGATAAACGCGGTAAACGCACCGCCCGCAAATCCGAGGTTGACCTTTTCCAGCCTGCCCGCTATGCCGCGAAGGGCGTAAAGCGCATTCTGGATGCAGACGAGATCCACGCCGCACTCCCGCGCAGCCGCAGCTGCGGCAAGCGTATTGTACAGTGTAAAAGTTCCGGGAATCTGCGTTTTGATGCGGAAACGCGCATTTTTTGTGTGCAGGATGTAGGTGCTGCCGCGCACACCGCGGCTCTCGATCTCCTCTGCAAGATAGTCGCAGGGCGGCGTCAGTCCATAGCTGACCGCGCGGCACCGTGCATTTTGCAGCAGCGTTCTGCCTGCCGCGTCATCCGCATTAAACAGCCCCACACGGCAGCGGTCAAACAGCTTTGCCTTGGCGGCAAGGTAGTTTTCCATCGTGCCGTGGAAATCGAGGTGTTCGCGCGACAGGTTTGTGAAGATGCCGACCGCAAATTCAATCGGCGCGAGCTTGTCGAGGGCAAGCGCATGAGAGGACGCCTCCATCACCGTGACCTCCACGCCGCGGTCCGCAAGGTCGGCAAGCGTGCGGTAGAGAACCTCGGGGTCGGGCGTCGTCATGGTTTCGTATTCGTCCGCCTCCGCGCCGTCGAGCGGCGGTGTATAGGCGGCGTCTCCGATGCTTCCCTTCGCCGTGCCGAGCAGCGCCGTCTCATAGCCGCTGTGGCTGAAGATTGTTTTCAGCATGTAAGCCGTCGAGGTCTTGCCGTTTGTACCGGTCACGCCGATCAGCTTCATGCGCCGCTCGGGATTGCCGTAAAAGTTCGCCGCGGCAAATGCCAGCGCACGGCGGGCATTGGGCAGGACGACCTGGGCGAGCGGCAGCCCTTCGATCCGACGCTCGCATATGCAGACGGCGGCGCCGTGCTTCATCGCATCCGCCGCAAAGCTGTGCCCGTCCGCATTTCTGCCCGAGAGCGCAAAGAACGCATACGACGGTCTTACACGCCTGGAATCGTGGGTGATCCCCTTGATTTCAAGCGACGCCGCCGAGGCGTCCAGTGACGCGCCCGTGCCCTTCAGAATTTCGCCGAGTACCATAAATACCTCCGATCAAATATGCTTTGCATTCCGGTTTTATGGTATTCCGCTTTTTTGGATTTCAATCTGTCATATCGGTGTGCAGCACCTCAATGGTGATGACAGTCCCGTAGGGCACATTCGTGCCGCCTGCATAGGATTGTGAGGTCACCGTCGCGCCGCCGCCCGACTGATAGTTTTGCGAGCCCTTGATTTCAATATTCAGTCCCGCGGCAATGAGCTTCTCATTTGCCTGTGCCGCCGTCAGCCCGAGCACGTTCGGCACCTTGACCGTTTTGGCATTCGGATCCGCATCATTCGTATACAGAATGATCTTGCCGTGCTCCTTTTCGATCTTGCTGCCGCGGGCGGGAACCTGCCCCGTCACGGTATCGCCGTTACCGACGATCTCGGCAGTCACGCCGAGCTCCTTGATCTTTGCCTTCGCATCCTCGACGCTGCCACCGATATAACGACCGACATTGACCTGCATTTTGGCAAGCTCCTCTTCGGAATATTCGGGTTCAATGCCCATGTACGGCAGCACATTGGAGAGAAACGCCGACACATAGGGCGCCGCGACGATACTGCCGTACACGCTGCCGCCGGTCGGTTCATCGACCATGATAAGCACCGCGATCTGCGGGTCGTCCGCAGGCGCGTATGCCACGCAGGAGCCGATGCGCAGCTCTTTTTCCGGCTCATCGAATTTCTCGGACGTACCGGTCTTCGCCGCGACCTTATAGCCTTTGACATAGGCGTTTTTCGCACCGCCGTCGCCCGAAACGCCCGCCTCGAGAATCTGCGTGAGCGTGCGTGCAGTCTCGGTGCTGACGACCTGTCGCTTGACTGCCGTGCCGTATTCCTTAATCGTTACGCCGTCGTCGTCCACAAAGCGGTCGAGCAGATGCGGCGTGACCAGGTAGCCGCCGTTTGCTACGGCGCAGATTGCCGTGAGCTGTGAAATAGGGCTGACCTTAAAGCGCTGTCCGAAGGACGCGGTTGCAAGCTCGGTCGTCCCGAGTGAGCCCTTGGCGTGGAAAATGGTCCGCGCCTCGCCGGGCAGGTCAATGCCGGTCTTATCAAGGTAACCGAAGGCTTCAAAATAGGAATAGAACTTCTCACTGCCGACCCGCGCCGCGATGGTCATCAGGATCGGGTTGCAGGACTGCTGCAAGCCGCGCGCAAAGGTCACGGTGCCGTGCCCCGTGCGCTTGTGGCAGTGGATCTTGAACCCGCCGACCTCCAGCACGCCGGTACAGGTGAAGGTCTCGGTCGGACTGACGACCTTTTCCTCCAGCGCCATCGACGAAGTGATGATCTTGAACGTCGATCCGGGCTCATACAGCTCGGTGATTGCCTTGTTGCTCCACATCACCTGCCGCAACTCGGCAAGGAATTTGTTGTATTCTTCGCTATCCTTCTCCATGCCGCAGTCATCCAGTGTCATCTGCGACAGCTCGTCGAGCACATAAGGTGCATTCAGATCAAAATCCGGCTTGACCGAAATGGCTAAAATTTTTCCGGTCTTCGGATCCATCGCAATGCCGCAGGCGCGGTTCTGTGCAACCGAGTTGTGCAGCGCCGCCTCAACCTGCACATCCAGCTCGTGCTGGATCTGCGGGTCTATGGTGGTCACCATATGGTAGCCGTTGATCGGCTCGACGTAGCTTTCATAATTGTACGCCATCTCGTTGCCGCGTGCGTCCTGCGCAATGATATATCTGCCCGCGATGCCAGTCAGCTCTTCGTTGTAGTAGTATTCCAGACCGTAGAGCCCCTGCCCGTCCGCACCGGTAAAACCGACGGTCTGCGCCGCCATATTGCCGGAGGGATAATAGCGCTTGTTTGTCGCCTCGAGGTGCACCTGGTTTTTGAGTCCGTTGTCCTCGATGAAGGCGAGCACGCGGTCGGCGGTCTCTTTGTCCACGTTTTTCTTGATGGTCTCATCGCGTCTGCCGGACATGCCTGCCTTTTTCAGAACAAAGTCATACTCCACGCCGAGGATCTCGGAAAGCCCGGACGCGATCAGCTCATCCTGCCGGTCGCTCGCTGCTGCCTCCTTGGCAGTGTCACCGTAGCGCACGCGATGAATGGCGTGCTCGATCGCCGATGAGTAAACCGCACTCTGTATATCGACCGGAGAAATGAAAACGCGCCACGTCGTCTGATTGGTGGCGATAATGTTCATATTCCGATCATAAATTGTGCCGCGCTTGGCGGCAACGGTGTTTTCTACGGTGATCTGATTCAGAACCTCTTCCTGATACTTGTCATATTCAAAGACCTGCATCTTAAAGACGACACCCGCAAGCAAAAAAGAAGCAAGCGCAAAAAAGCCGAGCAGCCAAAAACTGCGGCGTGCAGTCACACTGTTCATCATTTTTTGCGCCATGTCTTCTATTCTCCTTTAACAAGCGGGCATCTTCTCTAAATCATATTCGGCATCAGTCGAGATATGCAAGGAGATCCGTGATCTTTTCGCCGAACGCATTCAACAGATTCATGCCGAAGCCCGTGTTCTTGTCTTTCTCCGCGTAAGTCTTGATGCCGTCTTCGCCCGAAAGCGTCAGGTACCGCTGCTCCGCTGCGGAAACCTTGATCATGCCGAGATCGTTCTTCGCCATGTCTTCGATCACGGTAAGATCGTTTTTTTCCTTCAGCTCAAGTTCGAGCGCCTGATTTTCTTTCTGCAGCAGTTCGAGCCCTGCGTTCAACTCGGAATAGCGGCGCGACTCTTCATTGATCTGCGAACCGCCGTATACGATCGCCGTCAGAATCAGTGCGCAAGCCATAACCGACGCAAGCCTCGCGAAAGAAATGCGTGTGGGCTTGCGCTTCACAAGCTCAAAGTTCTCCAGCGCGATCACTTCGTGATGCGGCGCGGGCATCCCCGTGCGGTTTGTATTCGAGGGCATCACCTCGCGGACAGGCGGTTTTTTCGCCGCCGGTTTTTCGGGGTGTGCCGCCGGCAGTCTGACCTGCATGGCGCTCTGCCGCATCGCGTCGGTCACACGGCGCGCGTCGGCATCGGTGCTGCGGCAATACGGATTATAGCCGCCGCGAATCGCCTTGGCAATCAGCACATCCTTCACGCGGACATTTCCGCCCGCCATCGAAGTCGTTCTTGCAATCTGTACGCTCATGTTTTCCGTCCCCCGTTATATTTTCTCCGCCACACGCAGCTTTGCACTGCGGGAACGCGGATTCACTGCCAGTTCATCTTCGCCCGCCGTCACGGGCTTCTTGGTGATGACGCGCACCACCGGTTTTTTGCCGCAGACGCACACGGGAAATTCCCGCGGGCAGGTGCAGCCGCTGGACAATGCGGCAAATTTCTGTTTGACCAGCCTGTCCTCCAGCGAGTGAAAGGTGATCACGGCGATCCGTCCCCCTGGATTCAGTGCATGCACCGCTGCATCCAGCGCAGGCGGGATCGAGGATAGCTCGGAGTTGACCTCAATGCGGATCGCTTGAAAGGTGCGCTTCGCCGGGTGATGCCCGCCCTCGCGCGCCGTCTTCGGCATGGAGGCTTTGACCAGCTCGGCAAGCTCCAGCGTCGTTTCGATCGGGCGCTCGCTTCTTTTTTTGACAATGTTCGCCGCGATATTGCGCGCAAACTTCTCCTCGCCGAAATCATAGAGGATCCGGCGAAGCTCTTCTTCGGAATAGGTGTTGACCACGTCGTAGGCGCGGAGCGGCTGTTCTCTGTCCATGCGCATATCAAGCGGTGCATCCTGCATATAGGAGAATCCGCGCTCGGCGGTGTCCAACTGATAAGAGGAAACGCCGAGGTCAGCAAGCACACCGTCCACCCCGGGGATACCGAGGTCGGCAAGCACGCTTTGCAGCATGGCATAATTGCTGTGCACAAAGGTCACGCGGTCGGCAAAATCGGCAAGGCGCTTACCTGCCGCGCGGAGTGCGTCCTCGTCGCGGTCGATGGCAATCAGTCTGCCGCCGTCTGTCAGACGCTTGGCAATTTCAAGCGAATGTCCGCCGCCGCCCGTGGTGCAGTCCACATAAATGCCGTTCGGTTTGATCTGCAGCGCCTCGATACACTCGCGAAGGAGGACCGAAACATGCGAAAATCTGATTTCTTCCATCTTCGCTCCTCAGAAGCCGAGTGCGCTGAAGGTTGCTTCAAGCGCGTCGTCGCTCAATTCATCCTCAAGCTTGTCCCAGTTGTCCTCGGACCAGATCTCGGCGTGGTTGCCGACGCCGACGATCACGGCGTTCTTTTTCAGTTCGGCAAGCTCACACAGCTTGGCGGGGATAATCACTCTGCCCTGTGCGTCCGGCGTGGCGTAGGTCGTCTTGGAGAACACCTTGCGTGCGATGCGCTTGGTGTCTGCGGGTACGCCGTTGAGCAGTGCGTCGGTATACTGCATCCAGCCCTCCTCCGAGAACAGGAGCAGGCATTTTTCATTTGTGCGGGAGATCGCGAAGTTCTCTCCGAGCAGTTCTCTGAATTTTGCGGGGATAAACAAGCGGTTCTTGGCATCCAGGGTATGACGATATTCGCCGACGAAGGTCTGCTTGGTTTCCATATCGTTTTCCCCCTTTTTCATGCACTTTGATGTGAAAAGCCACCACTTTCCCCCACCATCGTTTTTATTATATCGAATCATCCTGCAAATTGCAAGGGGTTTTGAAGAATTTGTATATTTTTTTGCAAAAAAAAAAGCACGGCGCGCACCGTGCCGTCCGCAGCCGTGGGTTCGGCGGTTCGTTTTATGGGATCTGCCTCTGCAAGGAGAACATTTTTGCCGCAAAAACAGAAAATTCCCGCCGCAAAACGCGGCGGGAACAAATATTTTGTGGGATGATCCTCCACTTATGCAATTTTCAGCCATTTGTCATACAAGGCGCAAAGACCGCGCGCGGCTGGGCGCAGCACGAGCCGCAGCAGCCACGCACTGCAAAACGAGGTGACAAGCACAAGCAAAACCGTGACCGACAGCGGCAGGGACAGTCTGCCATACAGCAGCTGATCCCACAGGTAAGACAAGAGATACATCTCAAAGGTGCAGCGCGACACGGCTGCCGCCGCGCGCCGCACAGCCTTTGTGCGCACCGGCAGATCATACAGCGTGAGAAATACCGCAGTTGCCGTGCCAAGCACCGTGAGGGTGGAAAAGCCGTTCATCATATACCAGGCGTATTCGCCGCGCACCGCCGTAAAACCGATGCAAAGTGCGGTTGGCAGCGCGACGCTGAGCGGCACGGAGAGCAGCCGCTGCCATGTGCGCAGCCTCGGACGGTACTCCCCGATATAGCTGCCGACAAAGTAGAACGTGATCGGGTACAGACTCTCAAAAAAGTCCGGCAAAATACGCAGATTGAGGCTGCCCCCGCCGTAATAGGGCGCGAAGCTGACCAACGTCTCGGGCATCAAAGTCAGAAAAACGAGCGAAGCAAGCAGCATGCGCTTCCCCGCCCGCGTCGGAATATGCGCATAGGCAAGGTTCAGGAACGGGATCAGCAGAAACAGCCCGATATACATCTCAAAATACCAGGCGTAACCGTCGGCGGAAAAATCGAGGATTCTGTACAGCGCCATCGGCAGCGAGGGCATCGCCTCGCCGGCGGCGTGCGCGTAAATCGCCTCGGCGGTCATGCAGAGCGCCGCGATGACAAAATAGGAGAGGTACAGCGGCAGCAGCCCGCGGTAGTAAGCCTTTGTCGGCCGTTTCCCCGCCTGCAGATATCCGCTGAGCATCAGAAAGAGCGGCACAGCGCTGAGCGACAGATAGCGCACGAAGACCTTGGCACACCACACCGGCGTCAGCAGCGCCGCGTCGAGCGCGCCGCGCATGGTGATGCCATGCAGCACAATGACAAAAAAGATCGCCGCCGAGCGCACAAGGTCAAGCCCCGGCTGTCTTTCCTTTTCCATAATCGCACCTCCCCGCAAAGTCTGCTTTGATTTTACCACAGATTTGCACGCGTGTAAACCACCTTGTAAAAGAAAAGGGACTGCAAGCAGTCCCTTTCAAGCGCTATGTAGCTTAGTTCTTTTTCTTCTTGGTGATGACAATGACCACAACGGCGATCACAACGATGACAGCTGCGATAATGCCGATGATCGCGCCGGTGCTGAGTCCGCCCTCGGTTGCCGGTACTGCCGCAGTGGTAGCACTGGTATCAGCAGCCTTTTCGGTGTTCGTGGTTTTCGCAGGCTCCGTCGTCTTTGCAGGTGCCGTCGTCTTCGCAGGCGCCGTCGTCTTTGCAGGTGCCGTCGTCTTTGCAGGCTCCGTGGTCTTCGCAGGCTCCGTGGTCTTCGCAGGCTCCGTAGTCTTTGCGGGCTCCGTGGTCTTCGCAGGTGCCGTCGTCTTTGCAGGCTCCGTCGTCTTTGCGGGTTCCGTTGTCTTTGCAGGCTCCTGCGTTGCCGAGGTGGCCTCCGTGGCAGTTGTCGTATCTGCCTGCTCACTCATGATGGTTGCGCCGTTGTTGATGATCGTGCCTTCACCGGTAACGTTCTCGAAGATACCGCCGTTCAGGATAGCGGTCGAGCCCTTCTCAACCGAGATTGACAAGTAGCAGGGACTTGCCGCATTGGGGTTGTACAGGCACTCGACCTTATCGCCGATGACCAGCGTGGAGTTGTTGGTGATGGCAATCGTATTCGTCACGGCATGCTCCTCGAACAGGATGATGTCATCGAAGATGGTGTCCTGCTGAAGCGTCAGCGTTGCACCAAATGCCATCTTAAACGCACAGGCGGGATTCTCAGGCGGGAGGGCGAGCTTATAATTCGTCTTGCCGTCGCTCGAGGTGATCTTCAGCGTCGAACCGAGTTCGGGCATCACATAGTCGCCGCCGATGTACGCCTTACCGCAGACGATCAGTGTGCCACCGTTTGCAAGGACGCCGATACAGCCGTCGCTTTCAAGATCGAGAAACTGTCTCTTTGCCGTGTCAACCGTCTGACCGTCATAGTCGTTCTTGCCGGTCTGGTAGCTGATGTAGCAGATCGTATCCGAGGTGACCGTGGGTTCGGTTGCCGCAAGTGCGCTGATGCTGCCGAGAATCACCAGCAAAGCCGCCATCGCGATTGCAATAATTCTTTTTGCCATAATTTCCTCCGGAATCTCGTGCACAAATTGTGCCTTTTGTACAAATATTATACGTCAGCGCACCTGCTCCGTCAATACAAAAACCGGAGAAAAATTACACGAGAATTACCGTTTTTCACGCTTTCAGCGTTAGAAACACCTTTCCGGACGTCAGAAAGCCGATATTCTGCTTTGATTTTTCGCAGATTTTCGCGCGTGTAAACCACCTTGCAAGAAGAAAAGGGACCGCAAGCAGTCCCTTTCATTCAAGTGTTATGTAGTTCAGTTCTTTTTCTTCTTGACGATGACGAGAACCACAACTGCGATCACAACGATGACAGCTGCAACGATACCGATGATTGCGCTGGTGCTGAGACCGCCCTCGGTTGCAGGTGCAGCCGCAGTGGTAGCACTGGTATCAGCAGCCTTTTCGGTATCTGTGGTCTTTGCAGGCTCCGTGGTCTTTGCAGGCTCAGTCGTCTTCGCAGGCTCGGTTGCCTTTGTTGCCTCGGTCGTCTTCGCAGGCTCGGTTGCCTTTGTTGCCTCGGTCGTCTTTGCAGGCTCCGTCGTCTTTGCAGGCTCCGTCGTCTTCGCAGGCTCCGTGGTCTTTGCGGGCTTCGTCGTCTTCGCAGGTGCCGTCGTCTTTGCAGGTTCAGTCGTCTTTGCGGGTTCCGTGGTCTTCGCAGGCTCCGTCGTCTTTGCAGGCTCCGTCGTCTTTGCAGGCTCCGTGGTCTTTGCGGGCTCCTGCGCTGCCGAAGTGGTTTCCGAGGCAGTTGTCGTATCTGCCTGCTCGCTCACGATAGTTGCGCCGTTGTTGATGATCGTGCCCTCACCGGTAACCTGCTCAAAGGTACCGCCGTTCAGGATAACGGTCGAGCCCTTCTCAACCGAGATTGCCATGTAGCAAGGAAGTGCCGCCACAGGGTTGCTCAGGCACTCGGTCTTGTCGCCGATGACCAGCGTGGAGTTGTTGGTGATGGCAATCGTGTTCATCGTGCTCTCCTGGAACAGGATCATGTCATCGATGATGGTATCCTGCTGAAGCGTCAGCGTTGCCCCTGCTCTCATCTTCAGCGCGCAAGAGGGATTCTCAAACGGGGTGCCGTTCTTGTAGCTTGCTTTACCGTCGTTTGAGGTGATCTTCAGCGTCGAGCCGAGTTCAGGCATCACATAGTCGCCGCCGATGTACGCCTTGCCGCAGGCGATCAGTGTACCACCGTCTGCAAGAACGCCGATACAGCCGTTGTCCTCAAGGCCAAGCAGCTGCTTCTTCGCCGTGTCAACCGTCTGACCGTCATAGTCGTTGCTGCCGGCTTGAAAACTGATGTAGCAGATTGCATTTGAGGTGACCGTGGGTTCGGTTGCCGCAAATGCGCTGATACTGCCGAGAATCACGAGCATAGCAGCCATCGCGATTGCAAGAATTCTTTTTGTCATAATTTCCTCCGAAATCTTGTGCACAAGTTGTGCCTTTTGTACAAATATTATACGTCAGCACGCCTGTTTCGTCAATACACAGATCAAAGGAAAATACACAAGTATTACCGTTTTTCACACCTTTGCCGCAAAAAATGCCGCTGCGGGTGTCAAAAGCTCGATATGCACCCTGCCGTAATGGCTGCTTTTCAGCACGGTATACGCCGCGGCAATGCGTTCGTCTCGCGCCGCAATGTCGCCGGTTTCGCTCTCGCAGGCAAGCAGGCAGCCTCGATGCAGCAGCCCGCTGTCCGCAAGGCGAATCAGCGCATCGGCAAGCGCGTCCGACGCATAGGGCGGGTCGAGAAAGACGAGATCAAAGCCGTCTGCCGCACACTTGCGCAGAAAATTGCGATAATCGGTGTTCTGCACGCGCGCGCGATCGGCGAATCCGGTCTTTTCAATGTTCTTCCGGATCACGGCGACCGCCTCCGGCGCCGCGTCCACAAAGGTGCAGGCTGCCGCACCGCGGCTGAGTGCCTCGAGCCCGAGCTGTCCGGAGCCGCCGAACAGATCCAGCACGCGCC
>ERZ791905.2079-NODE-2079-length-11774-cov-2.254203_pt1 | contig 11774 bp, 8 predicted proteins | sample MGYA00510147_ERZ791905 | MGnify/ENA primary metagenome ERZ791905 (study PRJEB30046, sample SAMN00792084) | human gut metagenome | study: EMG produced TPA metagenomics assembly of the A metagenome-wide association study of gut microbiota in type 2...
TGAAGTTGTAGATTATATACTGATGTCTTTGACCTGAATTTACAAGCTTTTATGTTTGCTTTTTGATTATGCTTGCTGTTTACGATTATTTAATTTATATTATTTTTGCATATAGTACGGTAGGTTACTTTAAATATATTTTGTAGCAGGAGTTTATAGATGGCTAAGCAACAGATCGGGGTTGTCGGTATGGCTGTGATGTGGCGCAACCTTGCGCTTAACATCGAAAGCCGTGGTTATACCGTCTCCGTTTTCAACCGCTCCCGTGAAAAGACCGAAGAAGTGATTGCCGAAAACCCAGGCAAGAAACTGGTTCCTTACTACACAGTACAAGAGTTTGTTGAATCCCTCGAAACACCACGTCGTATCCTGTTGATGGTGAAGGCCGGGGCTGGCACCGACAGCGCCATCGATTCCCTGAAGCCTTACCTCGAAAAAGGCGACATCATCATTGATGGCGGCAACACCTTCTTCCAGGACACCATCCGTCGTAATCGTGAGTTGTCTGCCGAAGGTTTTAACTTTATCGGTACCGGTGTTTCCGGTGGTGAAGAGGGGGCTCTGAAGGGGCCTTCCATCATGCCTGGTGGGCAGAAAGAAGCCTATGAGTTAGTTGCTCCGATTCTGAAGCAGATTGCTGCGGTTGCTGAAGACGGTGAGCCATGTGTCACCTATATCGGTGCTGACGGTGCTGGCCATTATGTGAAGATGGTTCATAACGGCATCGAGTATGGTGACATGCAGCTGATTGCTGAAGCTTATGCGCTTTTGAAAGGCGGTCTGGCACTTTCCAACGAAGAGCTGGCGCAAACCTTCACCGAATGGAACGAAGGTGAGCTAAGCAGCTACCTGATCGACATTACCAAAGATATCTTCACCAAGAAGGATGAAGAAGGTAAGTACCTCGTTGATGTCATTCTTGATGAAGCAGCAAACAAAGGTACCGGTAAGTGGACCAGCCAGAGCTCACTGGATCTCGGCGAACCTCTGTCTCTGATAACCGAGTCCGTATTTGCTCGCTATATTTCTTCGCTTAAAGACCAGCGTGTAGCCGCGTCGAAAGTGCTGAGTGGTCCGCAGGCCCAGCCGGCCGGTGATAAAGCTGAATTTATCGAAAAAGTGCGTCGCGCGTTGTACCTCGGTAAAATCGTCTCCTATGCTCAGGGCTTCTCCCAGCTGCGTGCTGCTTCTGATGAATACAACTGGGATCTTAACTACGGCGAGATCGCTAAGATTTTCCGCGCTGGCTGCATCATTCGTGCGCAGTTCCTGCAAAAGATCACCGATGCTTATGCGCAAAACGCTGGCATTGCTAACCTCCTGCTGGCGCCGTACTTCAAACAGATCGCTGATGACTATCAGCAGGCGCTGCGTGATGTCGTGGCGTATGCCGTACAGAATGGTATTCCGGTACCGACGTTCTCTGCCGCAATTGCCTACTACGACAGCTACCGTTCCGCAGTTCTGCCCGCTAATCTGATTCAGGCGCAGCGTGACTATTTCGGTGCTCATACCTATAAGCGCACTGATAAAGAAGGCGTATTCCATACTGAGTGGATGGAATAATTTTCTACAAAGACAATCAAATCCCGGTTATCTACTAACCGGGATTTTTCTATAAAACTCTCTCTATTTAAATACTTTCTGTTAAGAATGTTTATCCTCCTATTAGAGTTCTGATGCTTGTTCTCTACCATCCCATGTCAGTTTCTTGACATGTACTAAGACAGAGAGTAAAACCGCCACAAGTGTTGATTACAGGGTGGTTACTAAGCCGCCGTCCAGTTAACTGATTAAAGTGTGATCGAATGAAAATTACTATTTCCGGTACAGGTTATGTTGGTTTATCGAACGGTGTCCTGATTGCGCAAAACCACGAAGTGGTGGCCCTGGATATCGTACAGGCCAAAGTGGATATGCTTAACCAGAAGATCTCTCCGATTGTCGATAAAGAGATTCAGGAATATCTGGCAGAAAAACCGTTAAATTTCCGTGCCACCACGGATAAGCACGACGCATACCGTAATGCCGACTACGTGATTATTGCCACGCCGACCGACTACGATCCCAAAACCAACTACTTCAACACCTCTACGGTGGAAGCGGTTATTCGCGATGTCACAGAGATCAACCCGAACGCGGTGATGATCATTAAATCGACCATCCCGGTGGGGTTCACCCGCGACATCAAAGAACGTTTAGGGATTGATAATGTTATTTTCTCTCCTGAGTTCCTGCGTGAAGGTCGTGCGCTGTACGACAACCTGCACCCATCGCGCATTGTCATTGGTGAGCGCTCTGCGCGTGCCGAACGTTTTGCTGATCTGCTGAAAGAAGGTGCGATCAAGCAGGATATCCCAACCCTGTTTACCGACTCCACCGAAGCGGAAGCGATCAAACTGTTCGCTAACACCTATCTGGCGCTGCGCGTTGCCTATTTCAATGAGCTCGACAGCTATGCTGAAAGCCAGGGGCTGAACAGCAAGCAGATTATCGAAGGGGTATGCCTGGATCCGCGTATCGGCAACCATTATAACAATCCGTCCTTTGGCTACGGCGGCTACTGCCTGCCGAAAGATACCAAGCAGCTGCTGGCGAACTACGAATCGGTCCCGAACAATATCATCGCGGCTATCGTCGATGCCAACCGTACCCGTAAAGACTTTATCGCAGATTCTATTCTCGCTCGTAAGCCGAAAGTGGTGGGTGTGTATCGCCTGATCATGAAGAGTGGTTCGGACAACTTCCGTGCCTCTTCTATTCAGGGCATTATGAAGCGCATCAAGGCGAAAGGTATTCCGGTTATTATCTATGAACCGGTGATGCAGGAAGATGAGTTCTTTAACTCCCGCGTCGTGCGCGACCTGGCTGCCTTCAAACAAGAGGCGGATGTGATCATCTCTAACCGTATGGCGGAAGAGCTGGCGGATGTGGCGGATAAGGTCTACACCCGCGATCTGTTTGGTAACGATTAATTCTGCCTGTCTGACACTGGCGGTTCCCTGCCGCCAGTGTTCTTCTTTATCTCCCCGCTATATCCCTCACTACGCGTATTTCTCGCACATTCAGATTAACCTCAATAAATTGTGATGGACATTACGATCCTGCTCAAAAGCCGTTGCGGGTTGAAAACAGGTCCGATAAGTTAAACTTACCTTGTGAAGAGCTACCGTCACTGTGATGTAGATGCCGGAGATAAGCGCCGGGAGGTAAAACAAAGCCTGCAACGCAGGCTTTTGTTATTTATGTCCTATGAAAAAACGCGGGGTAGGGCGCGAGTAGCGTTATTTTTTCTTGCCTTAAGGCCATGCCAAAACGCAGAATGAATAGTCATTCTGTCATATCATTTTTTTATCTCTTAATATTATCTTAATCTAATTGCAATATGAAGCGGGCCTTACCACTTGCGTTTATTAAACGTCAGTTTCGTTTTCTTTCTGTCTTTTAAATAAGAAATTAAGAAATAAACGGAAACAGCAAGTAGTATGGCAGCGACCACTAAGAAAAATAGGTTTTCCATAATATCTACCACAGGGCGTATGTTGATTGAATTATTAGTTTGATAAGCAATACATCAGTTTTATGCTGTTGCATGATTAGTTTGATAAGCAATACATCAGTTTTATGCTGTTGCATGGCTTGCTCTAACATATCCTGGATTTAGGAAAATTCCTACAGATAGTAATGTTTTTTATCAATCAGCATATAATGCTGTTTCCGCTAACCAAATTGGTCTGGATACCAGAAAAGTTTGAGTGCCTGGCGCGCGGATATTTGCTTTTCTGAAAAAGGCTGGATGAAACTGGTTTCAGGCGGGCGAGTAAAAAGGCAAAAATAGCTTCTATAGCACAAAATATTATATAAAAAAAAATGAATGTGCATTCCGTCGACACATAGTCAGGACAACGGAGGTTACATAGAAGGGGTTGCCGCAATCAGATGATTGCGGCAGGGCAGGGGGATTAGATCTGATAGTAATCCTTGTACCACTCCACGAAGTTCTTCACGCCTTCCTTCACTGACGTTTGCGGCTTAAAGCCCACCAGGTCATACAGCGGTTGGGTGTCTGCGCTTGTGTCCAGCACATCGCCCGGCTGGATCGGCATCATATTCTTCTGCGCTTCCATTCCCAGCGCTTCTTCCAGAGCGGTGATGTAGTCCATCAGTTCCACTGGTGAGCTGTTGCCAATGTTATATACCCGATACGGCGCGGAACTGGTAGCCGGGGAACCGCTCTCAACGGTCCAGTCGGCATTGGCCTGCGGGATCACATCCTGCACCCGAACCACCGCCTCGACGATGTCGTCGATATAGGTGAAGTCGCGCTTCATTTTGCCGTAGTTGTAAACGTCGATACTTTTTCCTTCCAGCATCGCTTTCGTGAACTTGAACAGCGCCATATCCGGGCGACCCCACGGACCATAAACTGTAAAGAAGCGCAGCCCGGTGGTCGGGATGCCGTACAGGTGGGAATAGGTGTGCGCCATCAGCTCATTAGCTTTCTTGGAGGCGGCATACAGGGAGACCGGATGATCGACGGAATCTTCGGTGGAGAACGGCATTTTACGGTTAAGGCCGTAAACCGAGCTGGAGGAGGCGTACACCAGGTGTTTCACCTTGGTATGACGGCAGCCTTCCAGAATGTTCAGGTACCCCATCAGGTTAGCGTCTGCGTAGGCATACGGGTTTTCCAGCGAGTAGCGCACACCGGCCTGGGCGGCCAGGTGGATCACGCGATCAAATTGCTCTGCGGCGAACAGCTTTGCCATACCTTCACGGTCGGCCAGATCCAGTTGCTGGAAATGGAATGCCGGAGAAGCCAGGCGATCCAGACGGGCCTGCTTCAGGCTGACGTCATAATAGTCGTTCATGTTGTCGATTCCGACAACATCATGCCCTTCATTCAGCAGGCGCTGCGCGATATGGAAGCCGATAAAACCTGCGGCACCAGTGACCAAAAACTTCATATTTTTCCTCCGGGGTGTGGATATCCCGTTCTACATAAGTGCCGATTTTACACTGGCTTGCGGTTGGGATCACTTGGTTTACCATGACAAGATATGCAAGTACCTGTAAACAGCGGCGTCAGAGAGTAAATGTCATGTAATTAATTATCATTCGCGAAAGACATTAAGACATTCAGAAGTTGAAAATAATATAAAACCCAATATAAACAATGGGTTGTGTGATTGCTGCGGTTTTATCGAGTATTACGAGGTTTAGACGCGGTCTGGTCTCGTAGAGTAAAGATGGTTACTTTAGTTTGCCCGGTGTGTTTGTTTGCCGAGAGCTCATTTAGCGATAATGCCATGATATCGTCTAAAGTGTGTCCATTTTTACATTGAAAAAGCCATGCACCGGATTTTTACTTTAATTCCTTACTTGCAGAGTTATAATACGCTGCCGTTCTATTTAGCAGACTTAGGTATTGCTTGATAAATCATCACCAAAAGTTGTTATTAATATGCAAGAAATTATTTCAGAATTTCATGCTGTCCTTAGATGGTTCTTTTGCATGTAAGGGCGTGATGAGCAGGCGAGGGGAGTGCTACGCCAGGCATGCTGCTTGCGGAAATGAGAAAGTCCTGATAGCTAACGGAGAAGGGAAACGCCAGAGTAAAGCCTTTTTGCAGCTAAGGTAACGAGATGCATGGCTGTACTGGACAGTAATGCCATCTACAGTGCGGTTTGAACGGATGTGAGTGCTAAAACTCGGTGGATCACGCATTTTGGTTGCGATAGCCAATGGCGGTAGCGTGGAAGAAAACACCAGGTGATTTTTTAATTTATTGAATTAAAAGGATTTTTATCGTTTATGGCTGGGGTGTTGCTTGCGCTTCCGTTCAAATCAATGGTTGCAGTCGATGAATGGCAGCTGACCTGATAAACTTTGCCCGCAGCACAAAGCAGTCAGTTTCTCGATTGTTGAGCCTGACAGGATCGGCGAGGTAGACCTGGTATGACTAACTCATTCAGTGGATATTTGCAGAATAATTTATGAGTATAAAGATGAAGTACAATTTAGGGTATTTATTTGATTTACTTGTTGTGATAACAAATAAAGATCTAAAAGTGCGCTATAAGAGCAGCATGCTAGGTTATTTATGGTCAGTAGCAAATCCATTGCTTTTTGCCATGATTTATTATTTTATATTTAAGCTGGTAATGAGAGTACAAATTCCAAATTATACAGTTTTCCTCATTACCGGCTTGTTTCCGTGGCAATGGTTTGCCAGTTCGGCCACTAACTCATTATTTTCATTCATCGCTAACGCTCAAATTATCAAGAAGACAGTTTTTCCCCGGTCCGTGATTCCGCTAAGTAATGTGATGATGGAAGGGTTGCATTTTCTTTGCACCATCCCGGTTATTGTTGTCTTTCTTTTTGTTTATGGCATGACGCCATCCTTGTCCTGGGTTTGGGGTATACCTCTCATTGCTATTGGCCAGGTGATTTTCACCTTTGGTGTTTCAATCATCTTTTCAACGCTGAACCTGTTTTTCCGTGACCTGGAGCGCTTTGTCAGTCTGGGGATTATGCTGATGTTTTATTGTACGCCGATTTTATATGCGTCTGATATGATTCCGGCAAAATTTAGCTGGATAATTACCTACAATCCACTAGCGAGTATGATTCTTAGTTGGCGTGATTTATTCATGAATGGGACTCTTAATTATGAGTATATTTCTATACTCTATTTTACGGGAATCATTTTGACGGTTGTCGGTTTGTCTATTTTCAATAAATTAAAATATCGATTTGCAGAGATCTTGTAATGCACCCAGTTATTAACTTCAGTCATGTTACAAAAGAGTATCCTCTGTACCATCATATTGGCTCAGGAATCAAAGATTTAATTTTCCATCCGAAACGCGCTTTTCAGTTGCTGAAGGGGCGGAAATATTTAGCTATCGAAGACGTATCCTTTACAGTTGGCAAAGGTGAGGCTGTTGCCCTGATTGGACGTAATGGGGCAGGAAAGAGTACCTCGCTTGGCCTGGTTGCCGGCGTGATTAAGCCAACTAAGGGAACCGTCACCACTGAAGGACGGGTGGCATCGATGCTTGAACTCGGCGGAGGATTTCATCCGGAACTTACCGGGCGTGAGAATATTTACCTGAATGCTACTCTGCTGGGCCTTCGACGTAAAGAGGTCCAACAACGTATGGAACGTATTATTGAATTTTCGGAACTGGGAGAATTCATCGACGAGCCCATCAGAGTATATTCAAGCGGAATGCTAGCTAAGTTAGGTTTTTCGGTCATCAGTCAGGTTGAACCGGATATTTTAATTATTGATGAAGTTCTGGCAGTAGGTGATATCGCTTTTCAGGCTAAATGTATTCAGACCATCAGAGATTTTAAGAAAAGAGGCGTGACGATACTGTTTGTTAGCCACAATATGAGTGACGTTGAAAAAATCTGCGATAGAGTCATCTGGATCGAAAATCATAGACTCAGAGAAGTGGGGTCTGCCGATCGAATCATTGAACTGTACAAGCAAGCAATGGCTTAATCATTGGGTAATATAATGAACAATAGCGTTAAAATCTATACCAGCCACCATAAGCCTAGTGCTTTTCTTAATGCTGCAATTATCAAACCTCTGCATGTCGGCAAAGCTAATTCTTGTAATGAAATTGGTTGTCCAGGAGATGACAGTGGCGATAATATTTCCTTTAAGAATCCGTTTTATTGCGAACTAACTGCGCATTATTGGGTTTGGAAAAACGAAGAGCTGGCAGACTATGTCGGTTTCATGCACTATCGCCGTCATCTTAATTTTTCCGAAAAACAAACTTTTTCTGAGGATACCTGGGGGGTCGTGAACCACCCATGCATTGATGAAGAATATGAGAAGATCTTTGGATTAAACGAAGAAACAATTCAACGGTGTGTCGAAGGTATTGACATCTTGCTGCCAAAAAAATGGTCTGTCACTGCGGCGGGAAGTAAAAATAATTACGATCACTATGAACGAGGTGAATACTTACACATTCGTGATTATCAGGCTGCCATTGCCATCGTTGAAAAACTATATCCAGAGTATAGCACGGCAATAAAAACGTTTAATGATGCCAGTGATGGCTATTACACCAATATGTTTGTCATGCGCAAAGATATTTTTGTTGACTATTCTGAGTGGCTCTTTTCCATTCTGGATAATCTCGAAGATGCCATCTCGATGAACAATTATAATGCCCAGGAAAAACGCGTTATTGGGCATATAGCTGAACGGCTGTTTAATATTTACATAATTAAGCTGCAACAAGATGGTGAGCTTAAGGTAAAAGAATTACAGCGTACCTTTGTCAGCAATGAAACATTCAATGGTGCACTGAATCCAGTTTTTGATTCTGCGGTTCCAGTGGTTATCAGTTTCGATGATAATTACGCAATCAGCGGTGGCGCATTAATTAATTCCATTATCCGACATGCGGACAAAAATAAAAATTATGATATCGTCGTACTCGAAAACAAAGTTAGCTATTTGAATAAAACGCGGTTGGTAAATCTAACCTCTGCTCATCCGAATATTTCTCTTCGTTTTTTTGACGTTAATGCCTTCACTGAAATTAACGGTGTGCATACCCGAGCGCATTTTAGCGCATCAACGTATGCCCGTCTTTTTATTCCTCAACTGTTCAGACGATACGATAAAGTCGTATTTATTGATTCGGATACCATTGTAAAGGCTGACCTGGGTGAACTGCTTGATATCCCTCTGGGCAATAATTTAGTTGCAGCGGTTAAGGATATCGTCATGGAAGGTTTTGTAAAATTTTCTGCAATGTCGGCATCAGATGATGGCGTTATGCCGGCAGGCGAATATTTACAGAAAACCTTAAACATGAATAACCCTGATGAATATTTTCAGGCAGGGATTATTGTTTTTAATGTCAAACAAATGGTCGAAGAAAATACTTTTGCTGAATTGATGCGGGTATTAAAGGCAAAGAAATACTGGTTCCTCGACCAGGATATCATGAATAAAGTATTCTACTCTCGAGTCACATTTCTGCCATTAGAGTGGAACGTTTATCATGGTAATGGCAACACGGATGATTTCTTCCCTAATCTTAAGTTTGCAACGTATATGAAATTTTTAGCAGCTCGCAAGAAGCCTAAAATGATTCATTATGCGGGTGAGAACAAACCATGGAATACCGAAAAAGTCGATTTTTATGACGACTTTATTGAGAACATCGTTAACACTCCATGGGAGATGGAAATCTATAAACGTCAGATGTCGTTAGCGGCTTCGATTGGTTTAACCCATAGCGAGCCGCAACAACAAATCTTGTTCCAGACCAAAATCAAGAACGTATTGATGCCTTATGTTAATAAATATGCACCAATAGGCACGTCAAGAAGAAACATGATGACTAAATATTATTATAAAGTACGCCGTGCTATTCTTGGATAATAAAAGAGACAACAGATGAAAAGTAAAAAAATATTGATCGTAGGTGCTGGCTTCTCTGGTGCAGTTATCGGTCGCCAACTTGCTGAGAAGGGACATCAAGTCCATATTATCGATCAGCGTGATCATATTGGGGGGAATTCCTATGATGCACGCGACTCTGAAACGAATGTGATGGTACATGTTTATGGACCCCATATTTTCCATACTGACAATGAAACAGTGTGGAACTATGTCAATAAGCATGCAGAGATGATGCCCTATGTGAACCGGGTTAAAGCGACAGTTAATGGTCAGGTATTTTCCCTACCTATTAATTTGCATACTATCAATCAGTTTTTCTCAAAAACTTGTTCGCCTGATGAGGCCAGAGCGCTCATTGCTGAGAAAGGGGACAGCACTATTGCTGATCCACAAACTTTTGAAGAGCAAGCGTTACGCTTTATTGGTAAAGAGTTATATGAGGCCTTTTTTAAAGGATATACGATTAAACAGTGGGGGATGCAACCCTCGGAACTGCCCGCATCTATTCTTAAACGTCTTCCTGTTCGTTTTAACTATGATGATAATTATTTTAACCACAAATTTCAGGGCATGCCGAAATGTGGTTATACGCAGATGATTAAGTCCATTCTCAATCATGAGAATATCAAGGTTGACTTACAGCGGGAATTTATCGTTGAAGAGCGAACTCATTACGATCACGTATTCTATAGCGGTCCATTAGATGCGTTTTATGGCTACCAATATGGCCGTCTGGGCTATCGAACATTAGATTTTAAAAAGTTTACCTATCAGGGTGATTACCAGGGCTGCGCAGTGATGAACTATTGTTCTGTTGATGTCCCCTATACTCGCATCACTGAACATAAATATTTTTCTCCCTGGGAACAACACGACGGCTCTGTTTGTTATAAAGAGTATAGCCGTGCTTGCGAAGAAAATGATATTCCTTACTATCCTATTCGTCAGATGGGAGAAATGGCTCTTCTTGAAAAATATTTGTCACTGGCCGAGAATGAAACCAATATCACTTTTGTCGGTCGTCTTGGAACCTACCGTTACCTTGATATGGATGTGACCATCGCCGAAGCATTGAAAACGGCAGAAGTCTATTTAAATTCACTCACTGAAAATCAGCCAATGCCTGTGTTTACGGTTTCTGTACGATGAAATATACGGCATTGATAGTGACATTCAATCGGCTCGGTAAACTGAAAAAAACCGTTGAAGAGACCCTCAAACTTGAATTCACTAATATTGTTATTGTCAATAACGGGTCCACGGATGGGACCCAAGCCTGGCTTTCGTCAATTGTTGATACACGAGTCATTGTATTAACCCTCACCGAGAATACCGGTGGGGCGGGGGGCTTTAAAACCGGTAGTCAGTATATCTGTGAACAGCTGGCAAGTGATTGGGTATTTTTCTACGATGACGATGCTTACCCCTATCCAGACACGTTGAAGTCCTTTTCACAGATGGAAAAGCGGGGATGTCGGGTATTTAGTGGACTGGTGAAAGATCCGCAAGGAAAACCGTGTCCGATGAATATGCCGTTCTCGCGTGTACCAACCTCCCTTGGCGACACTGTACGCTATTTACGCTACCCTGGAGAATTTATCCCGGCAGCTAATCGTTCTATGTTCGTACAAACGGTTTCATTTGTAGGGATGGTCATACATCGTGATCTGCTCACGACCAGTCTTGACCACATTCATGAACAGCTCTTTATCTACTTTGATGATCTTTACTTTGGCTATCAGCTATCATTAGCTGGTGAGCAAATTATGTATAGCCCGGAGTTGCTTTTTTATCATGATGTGAGTATTCAGGGCAAACTTATTGCACCTGAATGGAAGGTTTACTATCTATGCCGTAATTTGATCCTGTCGAAGAAAATATTCCAGAAAAATGCCGTGTATAGCAATTCAGCGATAGCGATACGCATCCTAAAATATATATTAATCCTGCCATGGCAACGTCAAAAATATTCCTATATGAAATTTATTCTTCGTGGAATTTCACATGGCATAAAAGGTATTAGTGGTAAGTATCATTAAGTGGGCATAGCAATGAGAAAACTGTGTTATTTCATAAATTCGGATTGGTACTTCGATTTACACTGGATCGATCGTGCCATCGCCTCCCGTGATGCAGGTTATGAGATTCACATCATCAGCCATTTTATTGATGACAACATAATAAATAAATTCAAAACATTCGGCTTTATTTGCCATAATGTTACTCTTGATGCTCAATCTTTTAATGCATTAGTTTTCTTTCGTACTTACCATGATGTGCAAAAAATTATTAAAAATATAAAACCGGATCTCTTGCATTGCATCA
>ERZ791905.2083-NODE-2083-length-11769-cov-2.467389_pt1 | contig 11769 bp, 8 predicted proteins | sample MGYA00510147_ERZ791905 | MGnify/ENA primary metagenome ERZ791905 (study PRJEB30046, sample SAMN00792084) | human gut metagenome | study: EMG produced TPA metagenomics assembly of the A metagenome-wide association study of gut microbiota in type 2...
TGCAGAAGGATTATTTCGTGCAGAGCTTTCTGAAACTGTTGAGTACGAACCATTCTATAAAGTAGAGGTTTTATATGATCATGTAGAACAACAGTCATTTGAGGAATTTGAAAGAGAAGCATTTCTTCGAATGATCAAAGAAGCATTTGAAGGTTATGCGAAAGCCTGGCCACATTTGGATCAGAATATAGTAAATTATATTTTATTATTGACAGATGTGGAGATTCTGGTGGACGAACTTGCAACACATATTCCATTTTCTTATCCAGAGAAACAGAAACTTTTGGAAGAAATGGATCTAAAAGAGCGCTGTGAATTAATGCTTGTCATGCTGCAGGAGGAACTAGATGTTCTGAAATTGAAGCAGAAGATCCAACAGAAAGTTAAAGTGAATATTGATAAAAATCAGAAAGAATATGTGCTGCGAGAGCAGATCAAAGTGATCCGTGAGGAACTTGGAGAGACGAATGTAGAAGATGAAGCGGATGAATTTATGGAGAAACTTAAGAATCTAAAAGCATCCGATGAAGTCAAAGAGAAGCTCAAAAAAGAAATATCGCGTTTTCAAACAATGGGAAATCAGACACCAGAAAGCTCTGTGTTAAGAACTTATATCGAGACAATGTTTGAAGTTCCATGGGAAGAGATGAGCGAAGATTCCACAGACTTAGATCATGCACAACAGATACTCGATCGAGATCATTATGGAATGGAAAAAGTCAAGGAACGTGTTTTGGAATATTTAGCAGCACGTGCTATGAGTGGAAAGAAAGATGCAGCCATCCTTTGTCTTGTAGGGCCTCCAGGAACAGGAAAGACATCCATTGCCAGATCAATTGCGAAAGCAACGAACAAAAAATATATTCGTTTATCTCTTGGCGGCGTCAGGGATGAATCAGAGATCCGTGGACATAGGAAAACTTATGTTGGAGCGATGCCAGGACGTATTGTTGAAGCATTAAAGAAGGTAAAAGTTAGAAATCCGTTAATGTTATTGGATGAGATCGATAAGACAGGGAAAGACCAGAGAGGAGATACCGCGTCTGCACTGCTTGAAGTATTAGACCCGGAACAGAATGAACATTTTACAGATCATTATCTGGAAGTTGCATTGAATTTAAGTGATGTCTTATTTGTTGCAACGGCCAATGACCTTTCTACGATTCCAAGACCACTGCTTGACCGTATGGAGATCATCGAGGTATCAAGTTATACAGAGAATGAGAAGTATCACATTGCGAATGACTATCTGGTAAAGAAACAGATGGAAGCAAATGGATTAAATGATACACAGATTCACTGGAAGGAAGATGCCCTGAGATTTCTGATCACAGATTACACAAGAGAAGCAGGGGTCAGAAACTTAGAGAGAAGAATTGGACAAGTTTCGAGAAAGGTGACAAGAGACATCTACCAGAAGAAACACAGAAAAGTAACGATCACAAAGAAAGTGATCAAAGATTATCTTGGAAGACCTGTTTATGAATGGGAAAAAGACACTCTAAGAGATCATGTCGGAATTGTTCATGGACTGGCTTGGACAGCTGTTGGTGGGGTGACATTAAAGATTGAAGTAAATGTTATGCCGGGAAAAGGAGCGATTCAGGTGACAGGATCCCTTGGAAATGTCATGAAAGAGTCTGCACAGGCGGCGATCAGTTATATCAGAAGCCAGAGTAGAAAATATAAGATCAAACAGGATTTCTTTGAAAAACATGATATACATATTCATATTCCAGAAGGAGCCGTGCCAAAAGACGGACCATCTGCTGGAATTACGATGACAACAGCCGTTTTGTCAGCGATCACAGGTAATAAAGTCTGTGGAAATCTGGCAATGACAGGGGAAGTTACGATCCGCGGAGATGTTCTTATGATCGGTGGATTAAAAGAAAAGCTTCTCGCAGCAAAACGGCTTGGAATTACAAAAGTACTTGTTCCAAAATCGAATGAAAAAGATGTCAAAGAGTTTGAAGAGGAAGTTGTCGAAGGACTTGAGATCGTCTATGTAAAAACTATGACACAGGTGATCAAAGAAGCATTTGTACATTAGATCGAAGGAAATAGAAACTGGAGGCAGTGATGAATTACGAAGAAGCAATGAATTTTATACAAAATACGAGTAAATTTGGAAGTGTTTTAGGACTTGATAATATCAAAGAATTATTAGAAAGACTTGGAAATCCACAGGATCAGCTTAAAGTGGTTCATATTGCCGGAACCAATGGAAAAGGATCAACACTTGCATTTCTTGCAGGAATCTTCAGAGAAAGTGGATATCGTGCGGGGAGGTATGTCTCCCCGGCATCTTTTTGCTACGAAGAGAGATTTCGCATCAATGAAGAGAACATTTCGAAAGAAGATCTGTGCTTTTATATGGAAAAAATAAAGAAAATTTCAGATGAGATGGTGAGAGACGGGATGTCACATCCGACAATGTTTGAGATTGAAACGGCACTCAGTTTTCTTTATTTTCTCGATAAAAAAGTGGATGTTGTGTTATTGGAAACAGGAATGGGTGGCAGACTTGATGCAACGAACGTAGTTAAGAAACCGATCGCGGTGATCATTGCATCGATCGGAATGGACCATATGCAGTTTCTTGGAGACACGATAGAAAAGATCGCAGCAGAAAAAGCAGGGATCATAAAAGAAGGATGTCCAGTTATTTCATATAACAATCAAGAATCCGTAAACGAAGTGATCAAGGAAAAAGCAAAAGAGATGCACTGCAAGGTTACTTTTGTAAATTCGGAAGGGATCCGTGTGTTAAGTGAATCTTTAAATGGGGAGAGCTTTTCTTATCGCTCATCTGATGGAAGATGGTATGAAAAGATAGAAATCCCGCTTCTTGGAAGACATCAGATCAATAATGCTGCCTTGGCATTAGAAGCATTGAATACGATAAGAAATTATTATTGTATCAGTGAATTTCAGACAGAAGACGGATTACGCAAAACAATCTGGAGAGGCAGGATCGAGATCTTAGAAAAGGACCCACTAGTCATTTGTGACGGAGCACATAATCCGGATGGAGCGAAAAGTCTGTTAAATTTTTTACAAAATAATTTTACAAATAGACGATTAATCTATATAATGGGAGTGTTATCAGACAAAGACTATGAACAGATGATACAGATCCTTACGCCGATGGCAGCAAAAGTTTATACGGTAGCACCAGATAATGCGAGGGCCTTATCAAGCAAAGATCTTGCAGAATGTGTAAGAAAATATCATCATGATGTAGAAGAAAGACAGAGACTGAAAGAGTGTCTTGAAGAGGTAAAACAACAAGCAGATAAAGAAGACGTGATCATAATCTGTGGTACATTATCATTTCAGAATGAATTAAAATAGAGGATAGAAACAGTGGAAAGATTCCAAAAGATCGTATGGCATGAGAAATACAAGGAGACATACGAAAGACTACAACAATTAGAAATAGATCGAAAGTTTTGCGGTCATGATATAGAACATTTTTTGTCGGTGGCAAGAATCAGTTATCTGATGATCCTTGAAAAAAGACTTCCTGTGTCCAAAGATATCATTTATGCGACTGCATTGCTTCATGATCTTGGGAGAGCTGATCAGTATGAAAAGGGAATTTCTCACGAGGAAGCGGGAGCGATTCTTGCCGAGGAGATCTTAACGGACTGTGGATATACCAGAGAAGAGAGAAAGTTTATGACAGATACGATCTTAAGGCATAGAGATATGAAAGAAGAAAGCGAAAGTTTTGCATCAATCTTTTATCGTGCAGATAAACTTTCAAGAGATTGCATCCACTGCAAAGCAAGACAGGAATGTTATTGGCCGGAAGAAAAGAAAAACAACAAGTATATATACTAGGAGAGATGCTATGATTATTGGAAATAAGACATTTGATACGAAACATCATGGATACATCATGGGAATTTTGAATGTGACACCAGATTCATTTTCAGATGGAGGAAAATATGATCATTTAGATGCGGCACTAAAGCATGCTGATGAGATGGTCAGAGATGGAGCAGCGATCATTGATGTTGGAGGAGAATCTGCAAGACCTGGATACACGTTGATCTCTGATGAAGAAGAGATCGCAAGAGTCACACCTGTGATCGAAGCATTAAAAAAGGAATTTGATGTGCCAGTATCCCTAGATACTTATAAATCAGGAGTTGCAAAAGCGGGAATCGAGGCTGGAGCAGATCTGATCAATGACATCTGGGGGCTTAAGTGGGATGGAACTATGGCTGCAGTTTTAGCAGAAACAGGAGTTGCTTCTTGCTTGATGCATAACCGTAAGGATACAGATTATAAGGATTATTTAAATGATGTGGTAGCAGATTTAGATGAGACGATGAAGATGGCAAAGGAAGCTGGAATCAAGAAAGAAACGATCATGCTGGATCCAGGAATTGGATTTGCCAAGGATCTTGATCAGAATTTAGAGCTTATGAACCATCTGGAGTTATTAAATCAGTGGGATGTACCAGTTCTTCTTGGAACATCTAGAAAATCCATGATCGGTTTAACGCTGGATCTTCCATCAGATCAGAGAGTAGAAGGAACTGTGGCAACAACGGTCAGTGGATATATGAAAGGATGCAGATTTTTCAGGGTTCACGATGTTAAAGAAAATATGCGTGCGATGAAGATGATAGAAGCAATTTGTGCAAAATAGGGAGAACAGATGATGGATCAGATTACAATCAAAGATTTGGAAGTTTATGCAAATCATGGTTTGTATAAAGAAGAGAAAGCACTTGGGCAAAAATTTCTGGTATCTGCAATTTTATCGCTTGATACGAAACTTGCAGGTGTCAGTGATCAGATGGATTATTCCGTTGATTATGGTAAAGTATGTCATAGGATCAAAGAGATCCTTACAGAAAATGACTTTAACCTGATCGAATGTGTGGCTGAAACAGTGGCGAAGAAATTATTACTTGAGTTTTCATTGATCAGAAAACTAGAGATTGAAGTAAAAAAACCATGGGCGCCGATCGGATTGCCACTCGACTATGTTTCAGTGAAGATCAAAAGAGGATGGCACAGAGCGTATCTTGGAGTAGGATCAAATATGGGAGATCGTATGGAATATATTAATCAGGCAATCAATGCGATCGAGGCACAGGATGATACAAGAGTTGTGCATGTTTCCAGTCTGATCGAGACCAAGCCATATGGCGGTGTGGTACAGGATGATTTTTTGAATGGATGTATTGCTATTGACACATTAAAAGAGCCAGAAGAACTGTTGGACTTTCTGATGGATGTTGAAGCACAGGCGGGAAGAGTCAGAACAATTCATTGGGGACCAAGAACATTAGATCTTGATATCCTGATGTATGATGATCTGGTGATGAATGAGAGAAGACTGACGATTCCACATAAAGAGATGCACAAGAGATTATTTGTATTAGAACCATTAGAAGAAATCGCCCCATATCTGATGCATCCGCTTCTTGGACAGACGATCACGCAATTAAAAGAAAAGATAAAAGAGGAACAGTAACTTATGAGAGATTTGACGGAGATAAGGCAGCAGATCGATCAGATCGATCAGAAAATGCTTGCATTATTTAAAGAAAGAATGGGATGTTCTGTAGAAGTTGCAGAGTATAAAAGAGGAACAGGAAAGGCAATTTATGATCCTGTTCGTGAAAGACAGAAAATTGATGCCTTGACAAAAGACGAAGATGAACTTATCATTAAAAAGTCTGTCGAAGAGATGTTTCTTCAGATGATGAGTATCAGCCGAAGATATCAGTATAGTCTGTTATCACAAGAAGATGCTTATATTGATCAGACATTTGAAGAAGTGGAAGCACTGGATATCAATGAAGATACCAAAGTTGTATATCAGGGAATTCCAGGGGCATATCAGGAACAGGCAATGGTACAGTATTTTGGAGAGGATGTCAAGAATTTTTCTGTACCAGAATTTAAAGATGTTGTAAAGACTCTAGATCGAGGAGAAGCTGATTATGGAGTATTGCCAATAGAGAATACTTCAGCAGGAACAGTCAGTGGAATTTATGATATGATCCTTGACTATGACATTTGCGTCGTGGGAGAAGAATCTGTAGATGTAAGGCATGTATTGGCTGCAATTCCTGGAACGAGCTTAGATAAGATTGAAAAAGTATATTCTCATCCACAAGGATTGATGCAGTGTAAAGGATTCTTGGATGAACATCCAGACTGGGATCAGGTAAAAGTTGCAAATACAGCGATCAGCGCAAAGAAAGTAGCAGATGATAATAAGCCTGTGAAAGCTGCAATCTGCAGTGAACGTGCTGCAAAGATGTATGGACTTGAGATTTTGAAACGTGAGGTGAATGATGAAGGAAATAATACAACAAGATTTGTGATCATGTCAAAGAAGAAACAGTACAGAAAAGATGCGGGCAAAGTCAGCATCAGTTTTAGCGTGCCACATGAATCAGGATCTTTATACAATATTCTGACGCATTTCATGTTTAACAATGTCAGTATGAGTAACATTGAATCCAGACCACTTCCAGGAAGAAAGTGGGAATACGGATTTTATGTGGATGTGATCGGGAATCTGGATGATCCTGCGATCCGTAATTCCCTTGCAGGAATTAAAGAAGAAACCAAAGATTTCAAAATCTTAGGGAATTTTTAAGAGAGAATGAAAAAGAGAGAAAAAGGAAAAATAACTGGGGAAATACAAACGAATGGAAGGTAAGGTAAAATGACACAGACAAATGGTGAAACGAAATTACAAAAATTTCACAGCGTCATGCAAAAAGTTCTGAAATATGGAATTGTTTTAGCATTGATCGCATTTATCGTATTGGTTTTGATGAACAAAGACCAGTTTTCCGAAAAAGTTGCAAAAGGAACACCAGAACATAAGCTGACGAAGATTGAAGTGACAGATGGTGATAAGGTTGTTCAGAAATTTAAAGCAGTTTCACATACGATGGAACGGTTGGATATCATGATCGACCGAAACGAACAGACAGGAAGAGCTGGAAGTATTGATCTGAATGTAAAAGACAGTAAAGGAAAATCTATTTTCCACATTACTCCAACACTGTTAGAGGTTGACGGACTGACAGATATGAAAGCAACGATGCGTCGTACTTTGCGTAATGAAAATAAATGGTACAAAGTAGTCGTGAATCAGAAGTTGAATAAAGGGGAAACTTATACGATTGAGATAACAGGAAAGGGTATTAAGGCCGAACGCCCATTATATCTGTATACATCAAGCAATATGGGGAAAATCTATCAGTCAGCTAAATTAAATGGTGTAACACAGAAGAATTTTCATGTTAGAACCAGAGTGTGGACGACACAGATTGATGTATCAGCAGTTGTTTTAACAGTAGCGATCACACTTGCTTTGATCATTTTAATTCTTATACCATTAAAGATTCCAGAAAAATGGAATAAGAAATTCACATGGGCATTATTTATCGTCAATCCATGGGTCGCATTTTATATGGTAGAAAAAGTATTCTATAATCCGATCAGTGTGATGAATAAATTGGCATTTGGAATGAACATCCTATGGTACTATATATTGTTCTTCATTTTATTACTGATCTTTAACCGTGTGAAATGGGCGTTGCTCGTTGGAGATGTATTTTTATATGCAGCTGCGATCGGAAACTATTTTGTATTAGCATTCCGTGGAACACCAATCACGCCGGCAGATATTTATGCACTTGGAACAGCAATGGACGTTGCAGATCATTATGTATTAAGTTATGATAAACCAGCAATCGTTGCGACGGTTGTATTATTGGGATTATGTGTGTTTGCATGCAAACTCGATACATATAAGATCTTCCATTGGAAGAAACGTCTAGTTGCATTACTGATCACAGCAATCGTAACAGTAGGAAGTTCTTTCTTCTTGACAAGAGTAGACTTTTTGTCAAAGAAAGGTGTTGCTGTAAACTTCTGGCAACAGAAGAAAGGATACTTAAAAAATGGATATATTTTAAGCTTTTTAATGAATATTCAGTATACGATCGTTTCCCAGCCAGATGGATATAGTCCAGAAGCGGTAGATAAGATCGCAGATAAGTATCAGGTAACACAGGGAACCAATAAGAAATTAAAACAGAAACCAAATGTTGTCGTGATTATGAATGAAACATTCTCAGATCTGAATGTAGTAAATAAGATCAAGACAAACAAAGAGGTTATGCCATTTATCAATAGTTTAAGTGAAAATACGATCAAAGGACATATGCTGGTATCTGTTTTTGGTGGAGGAACAAGTAATTCAGAGTATGAGTTCTTAACAGGAAACTCTGTATCATCTCTTCCATTAAACGGAAATGCATATACACAGTTTGTAAAACATAAGGTGCCAAGTCTGGCATCTCAGTTAAAACAGCAGGGATATGATACACTGGCATTCCATCCATACAAAGCACACGGATGGAACCGAGATACGGTATATCCGCTAATTGGATTTGATAATTTCTTAGATGAGACATCTATGAATCCAAATGGAGAGAAATTCAGAGGATGGTATAGTGATGCAGAAGATTACAATAAGATCATAGATATCTTTAATAAGAAAAAAGCGGGACAGCCATTATTCTTATTCAATGTAACGATCCAGAACCATGGTGGATATCTGATCGCAGACAAGAACTTTAAGGAAGAGATCAAGATCAAAGATGAGAAGGCAACAGATACAGCAAACCGTTATTTATCACTGATCCATGAATCAGATCGAGCATTCGAGAAGATCATCAACTACTTTAAGAATCAGAAAGAGCCAACGATCGTTGTAATGTTTGGAGATCATCAGCCAAAACTTGAGGATTCTTTCTATGAGCTGTTATATGGAAAATCTCTAAACAGCTTAAGTTTAAAAGAACTGCAGAAGAAATATACAGTTCCATTTATCATCTGGGCAAATTATGATATTGATGCAAAGAGCGATGTGGAAAATGTCAGTGCAAACTATTTATCAAGCCTGATGTTACAGCAGACAAACTTAAAGATGTCAAGATACAATGAGTTCTTATTAAATATGAGAAATGAAGTCCCAGCATTAAATGCCAATGGATATGTTGATAAAGATGGAAAGAACCATGAGTTGTCTGAGAATAATGAATATACAAAACTGATCACACAGTATCAGTATCTACAGTATAACAGTCTGATGGATAAGAAACATGTAAGTACAGACCTGTTTAGTGTAAAAGATGGAAAATAAATCAAAGCTTTGGACACTCTGCCTTGACAGAGTGCCCAAAACGATATAGAATGAAACGTGTTGTCATGTTGTTAAATATAACAGCATTATAAATAATATAAGAAAAAGTCAAAGTAATTGATTTTATTAGGAGGATACACATATGGTAAAAGCAGTCGTTGGAGCCAATTGGGGAGACGAAGGAAAAGGTAAGATTACAGACATGTTGGGTGAAACATCCGATATTATCGTTCGTTTTCAGGGAGGAGCAAATGCAGGTCATACGATCATTAATGACTATGGTAAGTTTGCATTGCATACATTACCATCTGGGGTATTCTACAACCATACAACTAGTGTGATCGGTAATGGTGTGGCATTAAATATCCCTGTATTATTCAAAGAGATCGAAGGAATCGTAAGTCAGGGTGTTCCACAGCCAAAGATCTTAGTATCAGATCGTGCACAGATGGTCATGCCATATCATATTTTATTTGATCAGTATGAAGAAGAACGTTTAGGAAAGAATTCTTTTGGATCAACAAAATCTGGTATCGCACCATTTTATTCAGACAAATATGCAAAGATCGGTTTTCAGGTAAGCGAATTATTTGATGATGATTCTTTAAAAGAAAAGATCAAAGCAGTATGTGAAAAGAAGAATGTTTTATTAGAGCATTTATACCATAAACCACTTCTTGATCCAGATGAATTATACAATACATTAATGGAATACAAAGAGATGGTAGCACCATATGTATGTGATACATCTCTGTTCTTACATGAAGCGATCAAAGAAGGAAAGAATATCTTATTAGAAGGACAGTTAGGATCATTAAAAGACCCTGATCACGGAATCTATCCAATGGTTACATCATCTTCTACATTAGCAGGATATGGTGCGATCGGAGCCGGAATCCCTCCATATGAGATCAAGAAAGTCGTTACAGTTGTAAAGGCATATTCAAGTGCTGTAGGAGCTGGAGCTTTCGTAAGTGAGATCTTTGGAGATGAAGCAGATGAACTTCGCCGCCGCGGTGGAGATGGAGGAGAATTTGGAGCAACTACAGGACGTCCAAGAAGAATGGGATGGTTTGACGTTGTAGCAACCAAATACGGATGCCGTATGCAGGGAACAACAGATGTTGCATTTACAGTATTAGACGTACTTGGATACTTAGATGAGATTCCTGTATGTGTTGGATACGAAATTGATGGAGAAGTAACAACAGATTTCCCAACAACAGGAAAACTTGAGAAAGCGAAACCAGTATTAGAAGTACTTCCAGGATGGAAATCTGATATCCGTGGAATCAAAAACTACGAAGATCTTCCAGAAAACTGCCGTAAGTACATCGAGTTCGTAGAAGAGAAGATTGGATATCCGATCACTTTGATATCTAACGGACCAGAAAGACATGATATCATCAGACGTGGTTTTGAGGATTAATTATTAAGGACAGATCAATATGAGCAAAGAAAATGCAGATAAAGAACAGAAGAGAAGTTTCAAGCGTGAGGTATTTAGCTGGATCGCATGTATTGTTGTAACGATTCTTCTGACAGAATTTATCTTGAATTTTGTAATTATCAATGCGAATATTCCAAGTGGTTCGATGGAGAATACGATCATGACGAATGATAAACTGATCGCTCTTCGAACATCCTATTGGTTTAACGATCCGAAACGTGGAGATATCATTATCTTCAAATATCCGGATGATGAGACAGAATGGTTTATTAAGCGTGTGATAGCACTTCCAGGAGGGACTGTGTTGGTAAAAGACGGTAAAGTATATATTAATGGAAGTAAGAAAGCACTCAGTGAGCCATATATCAAAGAAGAACCAGTAGAAGATTTTGGACCATATAAAGTACCAAAGAACGGGTATTTTGTGATGGGAGATAACAGAAATAATTCAAATGATGCCAGAGAATGGGAGACCCATTATGTTTCCAGAGATGAAGTCTTAGGAAAAGCATGGTTTAGGTATTACCCATCGATTAAAGTGATCAAGTAAATGACCAAAGAGAAAGGCAGGAAGATAAGATGGATACAAAGATCATCAATGCAGAGAATGCTCCAGCAGCAGTAGGACCATATTGTCATGCAGTAGAAGCAGGAGATTTCGTATTTACATCCGGACAGATCGGATTAGATCCACAGACACAGGAATTAAAAGAAGGTGTCGCAGCACAGACCAAACAGGTATTAGCGAACGTAGGTGCTGTATTAAAAGCATCAGATCTTACATTAGATAATGTTATCAAAACAACAGTGTTCTTAGCAGATATCAACGATTTTGCAGAAATCAATGAAATCTACGAAGAAGCATTTGGAGATAACAAACCAGCAAGATCTTGTGTACAGGCAGGAGCTCTACCAAAAGGAGCACTGATCGAGATTGAAGTTATCGCAGTAAAATAAATAGATGAGTTATAGAAATCCCTGAGAATGAGTTGTAAAAGATTCATTATCAGGGATTTCTTGTTTTATAAAAATATTTATGATCAGAGTGTCAATAAATTCAGCAAACGATCGTTATCTTCTTTCTTCTGAATACAGAATCGGATAAATTCACCGTCTA
>ERZ791905.2085-NODE-2085-length-11748-cov-2.252801_pt1 | contig 11748 bp, 20 predicted proteins | sample MGYA00510147_ERZ791905 | MGnify/ENA primary metagenome ERZ791905 (study PRJEB30046, sample SAMN00792084) | human gut metagenome | study: EMG produced TPA metagenomics assembly of the A metagenome-wide association study of gut microbiota in type 2...
TCTATCTGCTCTTTTTCCTCATTCGTCAGCAATTCTGTTTCCGGCTTTTGAACGTTGTATTACAGCTTTAGCAATTTTATTATGTTTGCCGTTATATGTATTATTATACTGATTATCGCACCACTCCAAATTATTGGCATTATTATTAAACTTGTTTTCGTCCTTATGATTTATTTGTTTCCAATTATTTGGATTTGGAATAAATTCCATTGCAACTAATCTATGTACCATTAATGCAGTTAGTTTGCCGGACTTATATAACCTTACCTGCAAATAGCCCTTACCGCTTACTGTTGGCTTTAGCAACTTACTTTTTCCAGTTCTTCCATAATTGAGGCTTTTTACATTACCATAATTGGATATTTGGTAATTCTCAAAACCGGATATATCTTTCCAAACTTCCATATCTTTTTTTTGCAAAGATAATAAATGTTTTTCGTTTGCAAGTTATTTGCGGGGAATTTCCATTTTAAGAGGCTTTTGTTATTAACTCAATACTTTTATCGTCTTAATGGTTATCTTTCAACCACGGGGCAAATTTACGGCTTTTCCGGTGCATTGCCAAACGTTTGTACTCTCATGTATATAAACGGCAAAACCCCGGCTTTGTTTTCCGGGGCTTATTGCCTATTGTCCTATACCGTTTTCGTATCTCCCATTTGAGCAACGAAAATAATGTTGCGTTCCACGGGGGTTGGTGTATTCCGTTCCCCCTTTCATTTCCTTTATTGCCAAACATACCGGGGCGGGCTTTCCATTTACCGGAAATTCCGGGTTGAAATATCGACACGTTCCGCATATCTTTTCGGGGCGTCGATTATCTGGGGCGCATCCGGTCGGAATATCCGGGATTGTCCCGGAACATCTATTTGTCTTTTTCATTCCGCCGGGTCGTATGTCTGTTTGAAAATATCGGGCTTACATGGGTAAAATTCCCCCTTTACGCCCTTTATGATATAATCCCCCGGTATGGCTTTCATATCGCCCTCTAATGTTGGTATTGTTATACTCATTGTTGCATTATGGTTGGGGGCGTCGTAAAAATCGCCGTCTAACTTTTTACCGACAAATTGTTGTACCTCAACAATGTTATATCCTGTATATTCGACCGCCTCAATAACAACGGGCTTTTTGCGATATTTCATTTGTTACCTCCTTTCCGGTTCTTTCGTTGGTTCTTTGCCCGGCGTTTGTTTCGGGGGTTCTTTTTCAAATCGACCCGTTGGATTTGTATTTTGGAACCGGGGAACATATCAGCAAAGAAAGCCGCCATTGCTTGCACTTCCTTTGGTACGTCGTGCGCCTCCGGTTTCTTGTACTCCGTTTTGCGTTCCGGTTGCTTTTCCATTTTGACGGCGGGGCAAACGTCGATAAGCGGGCAACCCTTACAAGTGTTCACGGGCTTTGCTTTCTTTTCGCTTTCGCAAATCGCTTTATATTTCCGGTCGTAATCCGCCGTTCTAAATCCGTGGTAATCGTCCCGGTGTGCGCTTGCACGTGTAAACATTTCCATTGCTTCAACCGCAATGCGGGCTAAAATAAAATCCGGGGTATCATTAAACGCCTTTTCCATTGAATTACGGTTTACCACCTCGGCAATCTCATTAATAAATTGTTCTCTGTTAATCATCGCTCTTTAATTTTTAGGTTTATATTCTTGGCAACGACACGTTCCGCATGATTGTTCAGATTTGAACGCCTCGCAATATCCGTTACCGTTTACGTCCTCATTCGTGAAATTGGCACAATCGCCGCATTCTTTGTTTGTGGGTTCCTTTTGGGTATTTTCGACGGGATTGTTTTTAGGTTCAAATTCTCGTTTAAAATCCCGTTCCGGGCGGGCGGTAAATCGTCCGTTCAATTCCCGGATAATGTACCAACTTTCCGGCACGTCAACGAATATGCCGTTGCCATCGGGAAAAGAAAACATTGCTTTGCCGTCCGGGGTGCGGGGCGTCGTAACCGTTCCGCCTCCGGTAAATCTCAAAACGTCGTCCACGTTGTCCCGTCTAAATTGGATTGCGTCAACCTCTAACAAGGTGCGACAATACCGGGTTCCCGCCGTGGCGTCCGGGTCAACTAAACGGGTGCGCATTTCCTCCGGGTATTCCTCCGGGTCGTATGAAATATGAAAAGAATAAACGCCGTGATTTTCGGACGTTCCTAACAATCGGTCGCCCAATCGTCCGGCAACCGCTTTTCCCAATGCTTCCATTGTTTCCCCCGGTATGGTTAATTCCGGTTGTACATCAACGATAAATTTATTGTCGTTTTCTGTAACCTTTGGTTCGACTTTTGTAATGTCGGCAATCATTGCCAACAAATCCCCATCAAAGGGGCTTAATTTACTTTCTTTCATCGCTCTAAAAATTATTTGTTATTACTATCCGGGGCGGCTTCAATCTTAACCCCGGCAATTGTTCCGTTATAATTAAATTCTAATGTTTCAACCCCTTTAAATCCCCCGGCAATTCGTAACAACCGCCAATAAATTGTTTTCCGGTCGCTCCTATGGAATTTATCGCATTGCCTACCTATTCCGGGGCAATCTTCCCTTTTGATTTTGCAGCGAACGCAACGTTGCGTAAATATTGCGGGGTTGTTGTTGGCTAATCGTGCATCCGCCGCCGTCCATATCTCGGCAATCAATACCATACCCCGGTAAACGCAACGTTCGCCGGGGCTGTATTCTCTATTTGGGTCGAACGGTTCGGGTTGCTTTACTCTCATTCTTTGCCCGCTTCGTTTACATAGTCAAACAATGCGTCCAAATCTTCCTTTGCGCCTTTTACGCAAATTCGTACCCTATCGCCGCCCGCTAATGCGGTTTCGACAATCTCACAATTATACCGGGGGGCGTTTATCTGTATCATTGCCGCCGTGGTATTCGTTACAAACTCGTTTCTTTCTTCCATGCTCTCGGATTTTTGTAGTAAATAAAATGTTTCCGTTGGTTCGTTCTCGCTTTGACACGCCCCCAACAAAAGCGTTGCCAAAGATAACAATAAAATCTTTGCTTTCATCGTTTTGCCTTTCTTTTAATCCATATAAACCGTATGCCAATGCCGACAAACAATATTTTCGCCTCAATGTCAACGTAACGGTCGTAACCGTTGACCGCATCCACGGACACGCCGGGAACAATAAACCAACTCTTATATTTCCAATATTCCCGGACGTAAACAGATACGCCAACCCGTCCGATATGAACCCCAATTTGCGCCGTATGTACGTCGCCATTGTTGCGGATAATTCCAACTTGTTTTTTACTCATTTCCTTTTCTGTTTAATAATTCGTAACTCTGTTTATCAACTACCAACGCCCGTGGGTATTCGGTTATAACGCCCTTTGTGTAAACCAAATTGTAAATACCTAATTGTCCCTTAATTGGAAACTCAACAACCCGGCGGGGGTTCCGCATCAGCCAACCGAACCCCTTTGTAATGGATTTACGTTTTTCGGGCGGTATGCGGGTATTTTCCCAATCCTCCGGGGTAAACTCGGCGACGGGCTTAACATCGTACAACTCAACCAACCCCAATGTTACCCCGCTTTCATACCCCGGAATTACGGGATTAGCGGACGAACAAACCATTAACTCGCCCCGGTACGGTGTGTTTTTACTTCGTACCTCAATACACTTTTCGCCGTAAACAATCCCGTTGTCCTCATACGCCGCCGTTACCAACTGCGTTGCATACGGGTTTTTAACGGTTAATGCACGCCAACGGTCGTGCAATTTCGGTTTATAATCTTTGTTGTTATACTGCATTTTGCAACCTCCTTTTAATTTTTCGCAAACGCTTTATTTCCTCGGCGATTGCTTGTTTATCCTTTTCCAATTGTTCAATCAAAACGTCGGGATTATTACCCCGGTTCCATGCTTTGATTAACTCGCTATTTTTGGCGTTCCAATTTGCGCCCGTTTCGATTTTATGCCCGCATTTTTTACATTTACCCCCGGCACAATTAAATGAACTATAACCGCAATTATATATTTCTATATCATCGCAACCGCATTTAACGCATGGATAAACGTATATTTTACGGGTCGTTGTTTCTATAACTTCATGTTCTGCCATTGTCGAATAAATTATAATTAGCCGGGACACAATAACCGGGCAATGCTTCCCGGTCAATCCCGGACGTCTTTACAAAACTATCTTTCCAATATATTCGGGGCGTTTTGTCCGGGTGCGCCTCCCAATAGTCGAACACGTCGTTGTAAAACGTCAATGTTTCCCGCTTGGTATATCTGCAACCGCTTTGCAACCCTATCTTAAACAAGTCAACAAACGGGTACGACAAAGCAATTACAGAAAACGCCCGGTCAAACATTCCCACGGGGATTGGTTCAACGCTTGCAAAGGTACGGAACCCGTGGCGTTTCGCCCGTGCCAATGCGTTTATACGCATCCGGTTTGGGCTTGCTTTTGGTTCCAATTCGTCGCACCCGGTCAACGTGGAACCAATGGCAATGCGGGATTTATCCCAACCCTCGGACGCCTCGGCAAAGTCGATTAAAATATTGATACCCTCGGCGCATTTACTCAATACCTTTACCGGGACGCCGTGGCGTTGACAAACGCCGATTGCTTGGCGGGTCAACCTTTGCGTTTCCGGCAATAACGGGTCGGTCGTGAACGAAAAGAACAACCCCGTTTTTTGCAATTCGTCCTTATGCTTCAACAACTCATTCGTAAATATATCCAATGCGTATGGATATTCCCGTAATGCCTTTTTCAATTCCGGGGTATTGCCGCCCAACACTTTTGCGCCCCGCCCTTTGCGCAAATAACAATACGTGCATCCATTGGTACAACCAACGTAAAAGTTGGCGGCGTTCTAGGCATATTCCCCGGCTTTTCCCTTTGGGCTGTAAATAACCCGTCCGTTTATCGCTCCCATAATAAAACAGATTAAAACGGTAAATCGTCGGTTCCGTCGGGGGCGGGTGCATCCGGCACGGGCGGCGGCGGGGCTTGCGTTCCGGCTCCGGTTCCTTTTGGCGTCAACATTTCCATATCGGTTGCGACAATTTCGGTAATATACCGTTTCACGCCCTGCGCATCGTCATAACTCCGGGTTCTTAATTCCCCCTCAATATAAAGTTTATCGCCCTTTTTGACGTATTGATTGGCGACCTTTGCCAACCCATTTTGCAACACAATGTTGTGCCACTCGGTACGCTCCGGGATTTGCCGCCCGTCCTTTGTCGTAAACCCCCGTTTAGTGGTTGCCAACGAAAATGTCGCAACACAACCGCCGTTGTCGAACTCCTTAAAATCCGGGGCTTTCCCGGTATGTCCTAATAAAGTAACTTTGTTTACACTCATAACTATTTGAATTTAATACCATCCAACAAATACAAATTCTTATTATCAGACCAACCCGCCGCCATGTTTAAGGCTTTCCGGTCGTCGTCATGCACAAACTCGCAATACCACGAATTGCCGCCAACGTTCGCTTTTTCTTTTAGTCGTACCAATTTACCGACAATGTACCGGGAAAACTTGGCGTATGCGCTTGTTTCCGATATATGGATAACACGACGTTCGGCGTTTATTTTTGGCAATTCTTCGATTTGCGGGCGTTTTTCCTCGGTGGGGTATCTTTGTACCCTCTGAAAGTCTTTTTTGATTGACGACCGGGGAATTGCCCCAAAATCGGGGGTTCTCTTTTTTGTTCTCATTTCTTCAATGATATATCCAATGTTATTATATTTTCAATATCCTTTTCATTTGGGATAATTGATTTTAAACTTTCGGCAATCATTGCACAAACTTCGCTCTTACTCTTTGCAACGCTTTTTGTTCTGCTTGCACCCATTGTTACAATATATCCATTATCGCAACTTTCTATATTTAAACTCTCTGTTTTTGTCATAATTTCAATAGTTGATATTCTGTTTTCATTAACTCAATTAATCTCATATTGCCCGGATAAATCCGCATTGTTTCCCGGTCGCCATTTTCCCAACGGTTATGGCATTCAAAGGAAAGGATATTTATATTTCGGGGGTCGTGCGCCATTTCCGGGTATGCCCCACGGGTCAAAATGTGGGAACAATAGACGGCGGAATAATTCGCCAACGGCTTTAATGTTTCCTCGCATCGGTGCGGCTTATGCTCCCAAACCCAACGGAAAAAGCGTTCATTTGCCGCCATGATATTTGCGCCCCGTCCCGTAATACAATGCCCGAACAATTCCCGTTGTATCTCGACCCTCAAACGAATATCCATGCGGAAATTACGCAAATCCAAAAGGGGATTATACCCCCTTTGGATGCAATAATTGTATTCGTCCCGGTCTGTCAACAAATACGGTTCCATACTCTTACATTTCCGCCGTTTCGTCGTTCGGTTCCGGGTCGTCCGCCGGGTCGTTAATATCCGGGAACAATCCGTTGTCCTCTATCTTTTCGGCATTCAATCCGGGTGCGGCTTCGCCATCAGCCCCGAACAACTCCAATTGCGCCTTTTTGCCCTTGAAAAGAAATGCGTAAACCTCGGTTTCAATGTCGGCGGCAATTTCTTCTAATTCTTCCTCAAACCCGAACGTTTCCGTATTGAATTTAAGGCGGGGCGAATTGATTGCGGTTTTCTGATTGTTAGACACGGTAAACAACCCGGTTAAAACAACCCCTACGTTATCGTCTTGACCGGAAAAGGACACGCCCCGAACCTCTATGTTTTTCAACATTTCGTCGGCAAAATCCCGTGATAATTCGCTTTGCTTTTTGGTTGCTTTGAAATCGGACGTTTCAACCATTGAAAGAAAGGACGTAATATTAAAAATCCGTCCCATGATTGGACGCAAACGGTCGAAACAATCCCGCAAATCCGGGTGTATGTCCTTTGCACTTTCGACGTGGTATTTGTTCGTGTAACTCTCATTACCGATTGTTTCGGTAACTTCATAATGTACGTCTAACCCGCCGTCCTTTAATGTCTTGACTTTCGACAATGCAAACGCCTTTTCGCTTGGTATCAATATAACGTTTGCGGCTTTTTTTTCTTCGCTCATATTGTAATATTATTTGTTGCCGGGAACCCGCCCGGCATCGGTTTTATAAATCATCTTCAACGTATCGTTTTAATTCCGTTTGGAATTGTTCCCGTTCGTCGCTTTCACGTTCTAACAATTCGTCGTACAATTCCCGGTCGAATATCTCGTTAATCGCATCGTCCAATAAGGAAATCAGTTTTTCCGGTTTTACGGCGTCTAACTCAACCTGTCCCAATCCGTCCCAATTCGCCGTTCGGCTATCCGTTTCCTTTGCCGGGGCGGGCGGCAAATTCCATTCGATAACCTGTTGTTCCATCAACGCAATACGTCGTATTTCGACCCCAAAAATACCGAACTTTTGCAAGTTTTCGCCAATCGACCGGGGTATATCTTCGCCCGACGGGTCGTAATCGCCGAAATATAGGATAACACATTGTTTGCCGTTGGCTTGCGCCTCTCTCAATCGTTCGGACAATTCAAACAAGAAAGTCAACGACGGGTAGCCCTTACAAGCCCCAACCGCAATGTCCCAATTACGGCACGGTTTCGCAAATACGCCCTCCAACGCTTTCTTTTCAATCAATATTTCCGGGTAAATCGGTTGGTTTTCCCAACGGTTTTTATGATACGAACGCATCCACGCCCTAACCTGCGCTTTTGCTTCGTCTTGCTTTTCTTCCAAATCGGTTGGTTCCGCTTTGGTTTGCCCACACATTGCCCTATCTCGGTCGCTGAATGCCTCAAAGTCAACCCGCCCGTCCCATCGTGCAACCTCCATTGCAGAAACAACACGTTTATAGTGCTGCAACGTGTTTGTCATACCAATACTAACTAACTGATAATGCAACGCACGGATTGTCAAAACTCCGGGTTCGTATCGGCTTAATATCTCAACGGAATTTTCAATTATCCAATCCCGTGTAAATTCGTCTTTCGTTCGTTTTGCCATTTTCAAAAATCGTTTTCGTCCAACAATTCCCGTGTCTTACTATTCGACGGAACCGCCGGGCGTTCCGGTTCCGGGGTTGGTTCCGGGACGGGTTCCCCGGTTCCGATTGGTTCCGTTACCGGGTTGGGGTCGTGGAACTCAATATTGCGCCCGCCTTTGGGCTTTTCCGGCTCAAATTGGGCTTTGAGTTGTTCCGCCGGGTATTCCTTTTGCGCTAACTCAATAATCCCCAAATTAACCAATTCCGGGATGCAACGGCGCAACGCCCTTATGTCCTCTAATGCGTCATGCGCCGGGAATGTTTCGCCGGGGAATAACTTACTATATAATTCCTCTAATTTGGGATATTTTCCCGGTCGCCCGTTTGAATACAATGCGCCGACAAACTTAATTGTTTTCATCATTGTATCAATGCGTTTTCCCTTATGTAATGCGTCCTCAACGTGTGCGTCGTAATATTCCCGTCCACAATAGCGCAAAACGTTTGCTTTTAACATTGAACTATCAAAATAAATGTTGTGCGCACATACAAGCGGGGCGGCGTTGGCATCCGCTAAAAATTCGTCCACAACCTCGGCAAACGGCACGCCCTCGGCAATTGCCCGTTCGGTTGTTATACCATGAATTGCGGTTGTTTCCGGGGGTATCTCGTAATTATCGGGTTTGATAATATAACTTTTTTCCTTATCGCCCAACGACCATGCCAATTGGACGACGTGCGGGAATTGCTCAAAATCCGCATCCCATTTCAAACCCTTTGCGGGTACTCCTGTTGTTTCGCAATCGAAAAAACAAATGTCTTTTAATTCAAATTTCATAATAACCTTAAATATTAAATCGTTAATTACTGTTTTCGCTCTCATTGCGGTATTTATCCCGCTTTTTTTCCAATTCCAAAACGTCCCGGTTTTCGTCTATATACTTTTGGACGTCCCGGTTACAAAACGGTTTTCCGTCCAACCAAAGCAAATGCCAATACGGTACGTTTTCCATCGGTTGCCCCTTAAATTTACCTTGCGGCATCGGGGATTTGTCGTTTAATTCCATACTAAAAAAGTCTTTTTTGCCCGTCCTCGTTGGGGGTTTGTTCAACATATTTTGCCCGTGTAATCCAAACGCACCCGCACCGCAAACACTTTATCCGGCTGTAATGCTTTGGCGTGTATTCGTGGCGGATAATCCGCCAACCCGCCAACGGGTAATTTTTCCGCTTTCCGTTACACTTGCAAAACATACCTACAACGTTCGGGGGTCGTCAATAAATGTATTGTATTCCTCGGCGGCTATCTGTTTGAGCGTTTCGATATGTTCGATTAACTCGGCGTTCGACAAATCCGCCACGGTGCGCAAATCGTGGGAATATACCCCCGTTTCCTCGTTGACCCGTTCAACGTACATAATAGGGGAAAATTCCCTCAAACGTCGTTCGGTTTGTTCCTCTGTAAGACGTTCGCCCGCCTTCCAAATTGCGTGCTTAAACGTCGGTACAACATAGTTGAAATAATACCCTTTCAAAGCCTCGGACGAACCGGGGGACGCTACAATAAACCGGGCAATAATGCGGGAACCTTTCCAACCCTTGAAAAACTCGTTTAATTCCCCCATGTACATTGCCAACCCGCCGTTATTGTTTATTGTCCCCGTTGCTGTTATTTCTCGCTTTTTCATCGGCTATTAATTTTTTCATTGTCTTATTAAACGCTGTCATTCCGATTGTATGGATAACGTCCCGTTCCGCCCGTGATAACTTCGTTTCCCGCTTATCCAATACTTTTGCAAATGCAACAACAAATTCGCCCGGCTCCAACAATCCGGCATTGTGCAACCCGTCGATTGGGTGCGCTTTCAAACGCTCGGTTGCTTTCAATGCTTTGCGGGCTTTTTCCCGACTTTCCCATATTTCCCGAACCTCGGCGGCGGCGTTGTCATAAAACAACCGCATTTTCAGAACGTCGGCAATTGACAAATCAGCCACGGCGGTTGGTTGCTCTTTTTCCGGCTCCGGTTCCGTCGTAACGGGTGCAACCTTACCGTTATTCACTCCATAACCGAACAACGCAAAATCGCCCTTTGTCGGGTCGTCCGGGAATATCTCGGCGAAACAGTCGGTTATCTCAATGGCTGTTTGCAAATCCGGCGTCCGACGTTTTACAAGCCCCAACCGCAATGCCTGTTTATGTACGTGGGTATCTAATGGAATAATCAAATTACGGGGGTCGCAAATCGTCCACAATCCAAAGTCAACCGGGGAACCGTGGCGACACATCCAACGCAAAAACATACATAAGCGTTTGCAACCGCTTTTCGTTTCCATATCCGGCACGCCCTTAACATCGCCGAAAAGAAGTTGTAATTGCTCCAATGGACGCCCGCCCGGTTGCGCTTGCAATGCCTTTTCCATGTTCTCAAACTTACTATATACGTCAAATAAGCGGGCGCAAAGGTCGTGAAAATCGGCGTATGTAAACGTTCTATAAAAATTCTCTTTACTGCCTTTGTATTGCTTCCATTCCGGGGCGGCTCCCTGCGTATCGGTTCCAACAATGTAATGATACGGCGCACCCTTGAAAATTTCCCGGTCGATAAAATCCGCCTTTTGGATTATCTGTTTGCGGGAACCCCACGCAATCCACGCCGTAACAAATGCGCTAATCTCAATATTTACCCGACTATCGTAACGGTGCGGGATTTGCACCGGGTCGGATTGGATAAACTCGGCGGTTTCGTATTGTTCCGCCCAACGTTTCAAATTATCATTCAATGTATATGCCATTGTTTTAGATTTTAAGGGGACGGAAAGCCCGCCCCCGGTTATTATTCGTTTTCCGTGTATTCCTCAACGACTAAATCAGTTTGTCCCCGCTTTACTTCCTCAATGAACCCTTGAAAACCGTTTGCCTTTGCAATATCTATAATCGCCTGCAAACGCTTTTCGCCTAAACTTTCGCCCCTCGCAATGCGGAATACCTTAACCGTCGGATTGCTTGCAATAATCAGTTTGGCGGCAACCTCCATGATTTGACTATCTGAAACTTTCCCGGCGACGAACGGCACGCCGTTTAACTCTAAACCGTCGTCCGTGAACGAAAGCCCGGCAATCGGTAATTTGGACGTGGCAATAAGCGTTTCCCGCTCCTTTGCCAATGCGCCTAATTTGTCCTCAAACGTGCGGGCGGTTTTCTCGGCGGCTTCCTTTTGTTTCTTCTTTGCCATGTAATCCACAACCAACGCATTGATACGGTTGTGTTCCTCGGCTTTTTTCAGTTGTTCCGCCGTGTCTAATTGTTCCGGGTTGTTGGCTTCGTATTCCTCTAACCATTTGTCGGCATTCGCTTTGCGTTTCACAAACTCGGATTTGTCGTTTACAATAACTTGCAACGTTTCCTTATAATCGTTTTCAATGGCTTTTTTGTTGGCTTTCGCATCTTCTTTGGCTTTTTCCAACCGGGCGTTTGCCTCGGCAATTATCCGGGCAACTTCTTTTTCCTCGGCGGCTAATTTGTCGTCGATTGCCTTAATATTACTTTTTCGGGTTTCTTCCGCCTCTTTAATTCGTCCGGGGATTGCCTCCAATTGTTCAATCCTTTGTTGCCGGGCTTGGCGTACCGTTTTCGCTTTCTCAATCAACCGGGCATTTTCGTTTTGCTCTTCCATCAACGCCGTAATGTCCTTTTTATCGGCATACGTTTTGACGTCGCCCGGCTTCAATTGCTTTTCAGCGTTGGCGCAAATGGTTATGTACGTCTTAACCTCGGCGTTGGCGTCTTTTCGTTTGTCCTTAACGGTCATA
>ERZ791905.2101-NODE-2101-length-11685-cov-7.955804_pt1 | contig 11685 bp, 6 predicted proteins | sample MGYA00510147_ERZ791905 | MGnify/ENA primary metagenome ERZ791905 (study PRJEB30046, sample SAMN00792084) | human gut metagenome | study: EMG produced TPA metagenomics assembly of the A metagenome-wide association study of gut microbiota in type 2...
TGCACGCCGGGGTCGCGGGGCAGCACACCGGCCAGATCCAGCGAGACCCCGCCCAGGAAGTGGTCGCAGACGTCCGTGAGCCGCACGAACATCTCGCGGGCGCTCTTCATGTCCTGCGCCATGTTCACGCAGACCTGGAAGCGGTCCACGCCGTGCTGCGTCTTCAGCACCTTGATCAGGGCATAGGCGTCCGTCAGGGAAGTGGGTTCCGGGGTCAGGACGAGGAGACGTTCCTGCGCCGCCACATTGAAATAGAGCACGCTGTCGTTGATGCCCGCGCCCGTGTCCACGATGAGGAAATCCAGATCGTCCTCCAGCTCGTCCATGGCATCCAGCAGCTCCAGCTTCTGCCCCGAATTGAGCGCCAGCATCTCGCTGACACCCGACGAGGCGGGCAGGATGGAGAAGCCGTATTCCGTGGGCAGCAGGATGTCCCGCAGGGACGCCCCCTCATGGAACAGGTGGAAGATGTTCTTTTCGGGATGCAGGCCCAGCAGCACGTCCACATTGGCCAGCCCCAGGTCCGCGTCCAGAAGCAGCACGCGCTTGCCGCGCGCCGCCAGGGTCAGGGCCAGATTGACCGAGATATTGGTCTTGCCCACGCCCCCCTTGCCCGAGGTGACGGAAAATACCAGAGGATAACTGCTGTTCATGCGCGCTCCAGATGTCAGGTCTTGCCGTTCTGTTATACCTACTTAAATCTATTCATAACTAGACAAATAGATTCAATGCTAACTTCCTGCTTCATCGAGGCCGGTTTCACTTTCTCCGAAAAGAAAGCCAGAGCCTTCCTCTCCACAGGCTTACACCGTGGAACTCACGGCATTGTTTCTTAAATTGATGGCAGCATTGACGTCACGATCATGGTATGTCCCGCATTCGGGGCATACCCAATGACGCATGGACAGAGGCAAGGCTTCCAGCCGGTGACCACAGTCGGAACATGTTTTGCTGCTGGCGAACCAGCGGTCGGCCACAACAACTGTCCCGCCATATATGCCGCTTTTATATTCCAGCTGCCGACGGAACTCATAAAAGGCGCCATCTGCTATGGATCTGGATAAACGTCTGTTTCTCAGCATCCCGCGTACATTCAGATCCTCGATGCCTATGATGGAGAACCTTCTGGCAAGCGATGTCGTAAGCTGGTGCAGTCCTTCCTGCCTGATATTGGCGATCCTGGCATGGAGCCTGGCGAGCTTCCGTCGTGCTTTTTCACGATTGTTCGACCCACGCGCTTTTCGCGAAAGACTTCGTGAGAGTCGCACGAGCCTTTTGACAAGCTTGCTGTAAGCTTTCGGCCCCTGTACCACTTCCCCGGTGGAGAGCGTCGCAAGGGCGGATACCCCAAGATCGACACCAACAGCTTCTTGGTTCTCGTTGTGCTGCTGTCGTCTGTCTTCCGTATCCACCGTGATGCTCACGAACCATCTGTCGGCCATGCGGGAAACAGTGATCGATACGAGCTTTCCTGAAAATCGCAAAGCCTCACGCATCCTGACCCATCCAAGCTTGGGGATCCGTATGCGTTTTCCCTGAACGGCGAACTGGTCATTGGAGATGCTGAACCTGTCGTGCACGCCCTTCTTCCTGAATTTCGGATAGGCGGCACGATGCGCGAAGAAGTTCTTGAAGGCTTCTCCAAGCTGGATGATCGCCAGTTGAGGGGCACACTTCGTCACCTCGAGCATCCAGGGGAAGCTTTCCTTTTTGATCTCGTTCAGCTGTTTGCGGAGGGAAAACTGGGAAGGCTTTGGAAGCGTGTCGTCTTCGCGCCATGCCCTGTACTGGATGCCCCATTGTTCAAGAGCCCAGTTATACGCGAACCGGGCAACACCAGTCGCACGCAGCATGTACGTCCGCTGATGATTGTTGAGGTCAAGGGCTATCTTGTGGGCCATCAGCACAGGGCATTATCCTCGACTGCTTTTTTGACGTCTTCAAGAAGCTTTTTGTTTTTATGGGATCGACTGCCGTAGAGCCGGGCGGAAAAGACCGTGATGATCTCCAGGACGTCTTTGGCAAGATCTTCTTCAAAAGAGCATTCCTCCCCCTGGTTGAGGATGACGACTTCAACATTTTTTGCTTCGCAGATGGCGAATACGAGCTCAGCACCGAATCTGAGCAGCCGGTCTTTATGGGTTATGACCAGCCGTCCGACATCCCCGGAAAGGATGGCATCCAATAGACGGCGCAATCCTTTTTTGTGGTAGTTCATTCCTGAACCGAGATCGGAAAGCAGCGTAAAGTTCCAGCCGTGTTGTGCACAGTAGAGTTCGAGCACCTGCTTCTGCCGCTCAAGATCTTCCCGCTGGTCATGACTGGAGACCCGGGCATAGGCAATGGTCGTACGGGTCGTATCTGCGATCGCCAGCTCGGGCTTGAGTTTTGTGATGTCATATCGACGGTGTTTGCCGGCTGTACGCTCGGGAACCAGTTTTCCGCTCTCTTCCCATCTGCGAAGGGTGGGAATGGATACTCCAAGCAATCGCGCTGCTTCACCTATTGTGCATAATCTGCTCATAAAGAGTATATTTACATATTTCTTATCATATTTCAAGCAATCAGTTTAAGCCCTGACAGAGTACGATATCTGCCTGTCCCGTCAAGAGCATGGGGCAGGCCCTGTCCGTGAGCAGGCATGCAGGAAAGCGGGCATGCCTGCAGCAACGGCCGCATGACACAGAAGGATCTTCTGCCTAGGTCCTGTCCGTCTTGCAGCTTTCCTGCAGACGGTTGCAGCGCACTCCGTGGCGGGAAACAGTCAGGGCTGCCGTCGTGTCTTCTTCCGATGCACGGGCGTTCACGCGGGCCATCTCCTGTGACTGTTCCAGGCGGGCAAGCCGTTCGCCAAGATCGGCATTCTTTTGCCATAACAGCCTGTTTTCTCTGTTCAGATCCCGGCGCTCCGCTTCCAGCTGGTCCAGGCGCTCCTGCAACCAGCGGCAATGGGCCCGCAAGGCGTTGTTCTCTGCCTTGCAATCCTGGCCGGGCGCCATCTGGCAGGACAATTCTCCGGCCGTCTGGCTTCCGTCTTCCAGGGGGGCAGGTCTGTTTTCCGGCCGCTCATCCTCATCAATGTTGTCCGGGGCATGCATGGCCCCGGCTCCCGACATCAGCCAAGAGACATTGATTTTACATTTATTACAAATAGTTAAGATAACATCAGCATTGGGACAATTTTCCCCACGTTCATAACCGCCGAGAGCGCCCTTGCTGATGCCCAGCAGGCCGGCAAAAGCCTCCTGAGATATTCTGCCCCGTACATGACGGATGCGTTCTCCAAGTTTCTGCATATGTTTTCATCCTTGACCCACCCCAAAAAGGACAATAAATCAATACGTAACAAAAAAATGAATATAAATGTACATTTTTTTGTTTACTCGGTCTAAAAACTGTCCTAACAAAAGAGTGTGGGCGATATTTTGTTCCATTCTCCATCATCATTAGGAGCATCATATCCGCCCACATTTGCGAACGCAATGCTGTTATGGGCAGTCCACATGCAATGTACTGTATTCATTATCATTACTTGCAGCGGTTCTTTGTCTCGCGCCCTGACAGCCTGCCTGTACACCTGACGCCCGTTGTTGGCCGGACGTCGCAAATTCGGGAGATGCTGTTATGCAACTTACCAAGGGAGCCATCGGGAACCTCATCAACCGGTACAAGGCGGTGCTCAAAAAGTGCCACCTGATGAACACTTTCGGCAGCCTGGCCGTGGCCGGCATGCTGGTCATGGGCGGCGCCGGTGTGGCTGTGGCCGCGGAAGACGTGCCGCTGGAAGGGAAAAATGACTACAGCAGTAAAACGGATCTTAATGTTAACCACCTCATGGGCGGCTGGCTGGTAAAGGAAGATACCACGACCGAGGCCACCGGTGACATCACGCTGGATGTCAAAGGCGGCACCATCAGCGAGATCATCGGCGGCAGCTATGTGAAGGCCAACTCCGCTTTTAATGGAACGCTGACCCACGGCACCATCACCACCACCATCGAAGGCACGACCTCCTCCCAGTTCGTGGTGGGTGGCAGCAAAATCGCCAACAGCGAGAATGCCTACCTGAAGACCGGCGATATCTCCCTGACCATCAAGGGCGGCACGTTCAGTACCGAAGACAACACCGGGGGCTACGAGCTGGTCATGGGCGGCAACTACCTCAAGGCCGACAAGAGCGCTGCCGACAAGAGCACGGCCCAAGCTGGTGATATCTCCGTGAAAATTGAAGGTGGCGAGTTCCATGCCTCCGTGGTGGGCGGCAGCACGGCCCATGTCTACCCCAGTAATGGGGAAAAGATTCCCAATCTCTCTGTTACCGATGGTTCCACCTCCGTGACCATCACCGGCGGCACCTTTAATCCTTCGGAAACCAACCTGAATGACGCTAACGGCGGCATCAACCTCAAGGCCGCCGTCATCGGTGGCGGTCTGGCCTACGGTGCCAACACGAGCACCGTGCTGGGCTCCGATGCCCAGGATGTGACCAGCCGCGTGACCATCGACGGTGAAAAAATTGCGGTCAACGGCAAGGTCGTGGCCGGCAGTGTTGTCGCTGAAGGTGGGTACGCCGCTGTTGTCCATGGCAATACCACGTTGACCATGAAGAACGGTACGGTCAGTGACGACCTGGTGGGCGGCGGCATGGTACAGGATGCCGCTAAACTGCCCGCCACGACTGCCGGCGCGGAGACTGGTGAAAACCCGAATGCCCAAAAACAGCCTGACCACAACCTCATCGTCACCGGCAATGCGGGTGTTACGGTTGCCGGCGGTACCGCCACGGGCGAGATCGTCGGCGGCAACTATGTGCGCGGTAACGGCAGCGCCCGTGTGGCCAACTCCCTGGTCACCATCACTGGCGGCGAATTTGCTTCCGATACCGCAAACAAGGCCCAGTACGTCATCGGCGGCAACAAGTCCATGGCCTATGAGGGCGATATCACAGACACGCTGGTGAAAAAGAACAGCGGCGTCCTCGTGGACGGTGCTGTGAAGATCGTTGACGGCGCCGTGGTGGGCGGCAGCATGGCCAAGGCCGAAAAGGACGGCAAGGCGACCGCGACGGTCGCGGGCAACAGCGGTGTGCAGGTTGACAAGGGCACCCTGGCCGGTGTGGTCGGCGGCGGTCTGGCCGAGACCTACAGCCATGCCGAGGAAGGCTCCGCCATCTCCGAAATTAAGGGCACCTCTTTCGTGGCCATCAATGGCGGTACCATCAATGGCATCGCCTACGGCGCTGTTGCAGGCAATGCCGGTACGTCTTCCGCTGCCGTTGTGGGCGGCGGCATGGCCAATGGCGAAGGTTCCAAGGCCACGGTAGGCAACACCAGCGTGACCATCAGCGACGGTACCATCAACGGCAAGGTCGTTGCCGGTGGCGCGGCGGTCAACGGTGGCAAATCCGGCGTCGAAGGCGATACCAGCCTGACCATGACCGGCGGCAAAGTCGACGGCGACCTTATCGGCGGCGGCTTTGTCGACATGAACAACGCCACGGACAATGTGGCCAATGTCGGCGGCTCTACCTACATCACCGTCAGCGACGGTTCCCTCGTTGACGCCGAGATCATCGGCGGCGGCTCCGTGCGTAATGCCACTGGCGAGGCCAATGTCAAGGGCTCTACCCACGTCACGGTGACGAAGTACGACAACCAACGGGTTGATCAGCAGTGGGTGCAGTACGTCCTCGGCGGCGGCAAGGCCATGACCAGTGGTCAGCAGACTGCCACGGCCAATGTCACCGGCAGCACCAATGTCACCATTGGTGAACAGGGTGCCACAGGCGAGGCCCTCAAGATCGAGTTCGGTACCGTGGCCGGCGGCGGCCTGGCCCGTGCGCAGGCAGTAAACAGCACGGCTAAGGCTGAAGTGGCCAACGCCAATGTCACCGTCCACAGCGGCATCCTGTCCGGCGTGGCCGGCGGCGGTATCGCTGAAAGTTACAGTAATGGCACTGCTGATGCCACTGTGACCGGCGCGGCCAACCTGACCATCAATGGCGGCACCATCAATGGCGTGAAGTACAAGGATGTCGACACGGACAAGGTCAAAGTCGCCGTGCTGGGTGGCGGTATCGCTAAGGGTAGCAAGGCCACTGCCGATGCCACCACCACCAACACCGTCATCAACGGCGGCACCATCAAGGGCCATGTCGTGGCCGGCGGCCTGGCTGACGGCGGCATCGCCACTGTGGGCACCGCCACTATGGGCACCGCCAATGTGACCAATGCCAACCTGACCATCAATGGCGGCGAGATCAACGGCAGCGTCTATGCCGGCGGCGCCGCGCTCGGCGGTGGTACGGCCACTGTTGAGAAGTTCGACGTGCGCATCACGGGCGGCACCATCAATGGCGACGTGGTCGCCGGGAACTACACCGGCGAACCGGCTACGGAGGCGTCCCTCATGGCTCTGCTCGACCCCCGTAACTCTGGTTCCTCCGGTAGCATCAGCTTCAGTGGTGGTACTGTCACGGGCAATGTGGTTGTCCAGAACGACGTCATAGCCAATGTCATTATCGACGGCACGGGTGCCACGGTTACCGGTAGCTACCAGGGCAATGCCAATAGCACCCTGACCTTCCAGAACTATAACACCGACTTCAACAAGGTTGCCACGGGCTTTGGCACGCTGGAGGCCGCTGCCGGTTCCAACGTGACGCTGGCCAACCTGTCCACTGGTGCGCAGGCCGGAAAGGAGACCGGCTTCTTCGGTGGTGTCAGTGTCCCCGAGATCACCGTGACCGGCGAAGGTACGGTGACGGCTACGAATGTCAATGTCTATGATAGCAAGACCCTGACGGTGGCCGACGGCGGCACGCTGGTGGCGAAGTCGCTGACCACAGATACTAACAGCACGGCCAAGACGAAGGGTCTGGGCTCCACGCTGATCATCGGCAATGCGAACTTGGATGACATCGCTAGCAACAGCCTCAGCAGTACCGCCGGTAGCGAGATCCAGTTCACCGGCCTTGGCGATAGCGTGACGCTAGATGCCATCAAGGGCACGTTGGCTACCGACAACAAGGGCATCGTCAACGTAGGCGATACCTCGGTCGAAGACCTCAGCAATCTGGTCAACGAGGAAGGCACGGTCAGCTATGACGACTGGAAGACGGCAAACGCCGCCGGTATCACCACCAATGCCATGAAAAAAGCCACGCTGACCGGCGTGAGCGACGACGTTACCCAGACGGGCAGCTTCGGCAGCGCCCAGCTGGCTGAGGGAAAAGACCGCCTCAACATCGGCACAAGTGGTAAGGAGAATACCAACAGCCTGACCCTTACCGGCCTTGACGCGAGTGAAAACTTTGTCAGCGCCAGCGATGGACAGGTGGCTGGTGCCACGATCAACAAGAATGCCACGCTGACCCTGGGTGACAATGCCTATACGGGCGACAAGGCCATCGGCACGATCTTGATCGGTAACGGCACTGCCACGCTCAACGTGCTTGGTGCCGGCAGCGATGTGGCCACGGTGAACAGCGGCGCCATCACGGCGTCGGGAACTACGACCACTATCAACGCCAAGAACGTGACCCTCAACGTGGCTGGCCATATCGGTGGTGACGGCACTGTTAACAACCAGAGCATCAACACCCTCACCGCTGACGCAGCCAACGTCATCGCCAACGGTGGTGATGTCTACGCCAAGAACGTCACCCTGGATAACGGCCTGCTGCAGGCTGCGGCCACCACGGGTGACACGCCTGCCGGCGGCAACATCACCATTGCTGAGGCCCTCTCCGGTCAGGGCGCGGTGGTTGCCGACAAGACCCTGACGCTGCAGAAGGCTTACATCGGCAAGGAAGGCGACGACCTGACCCTGCAGGCGGATACGCTGAAGACGGATGCCATCGATTCCACCACCGGCGATCTGGCCATCGCTGCCACCAATCTGGTTACCTCCAAGGATACCAGCCTCACGGGTGATACCCTGGTGGCGGACAATGTCGCTCTGGGCGGCGTTCTCAACGCTTCCGGCAAGAGCCTGGTGGAAGTGGGCGGATTCTACACCGATGAATCCTTCGAAACCGAAGGCCTCAACAAGGCCGTCAGCGTGACGGGTCAGAGCCTTATGGCCTACGGTGCTGACCTTGCCCAGGCCCAGCAGGCCGTGGCCGAGACCGGCCATACGGGTGCCGCTTACTACGCGGGCAAGACGCTGGACCTGGCTACTGGCGGCAGCCTGACCGTAGGCGATGCCACCGCTACCGACAAAACCGTTGCCTTCGGCAGTGATTCCCTGCTGGTGGTGGACGGCACGGCCATGAACGGCAAGACCGTCTTCACCGGTACCGTCTCCGACGGTCCGGAACCTGCTCCCGATCTTACCGCCTCGGTGGATGCCGGTTCCAGGCTGCATGTGGACAACGCCGTGGCCGGCAACTTCACGGTGTTCGGTGATGGCTTCGACAAGCCTGACCCTGGCTGGACCGACAACGTGACCACGGACTCCGCCATGCTGGATGCCAGCTACAACGCCACTGGCAGCAAGGTCACCGTCAAGACCAACAATGCCCACACCGTCTTCCCCAACCTGAGCGACGGCATGGCTGACGCGGTCAATGACCTGTACAACGGCAAGCTCAACAACGTCGATTCCACCGACATGGGCGTGCGCTTCCTGAGCCGCGCCACCAACGACCACTACCTGGGTACGGACAAGGACGCCGCCGCGGCCACCATCGAAAGCGCGGCCCGCATCGCCTTTGCCGGTGCCGTGCCGCAGATGACCAAGATGGCTTCCGACGCGGGCACCAATGCCGTGGTCAATCGTCTGGGCTTCGCCAATCCCGCTGACGGCGCCCAGGCCATGGACGCCGAAGGCAAGATCGTGGATCGCAACACCACCGGCTTCGCCCTGTGGATCGCTCCCCTGTGGCAGAGCCAGCACGGCTGGGGCATGGAAGCCGACAACCTCGATTACGGCTTCAACGGCAATCTGGGCGGTGTCTCCCTGGGTGCCGACTACACCTTCGAGAACGCCATCCGCGCCGGTATCACCTTCAACATCGGTGGCGGTTACGCCGAATCCAGCGGCGGCGACCTCAACAGCACCGAAAACCGCATGAGCTTCTGGGGCCTGGGCGCCTACGCCGGCTGGAACTACGAGAACTTCGGCCTCATGGCCGACGTGTCCTACACCAGCACCTGGAACGACCTCAAGCAGGACATGGACAGCCGCATGGGCATGGGCGATCTGGAAGCCGACGTGCAGGCCAGTGCCATCTCCGCCGGTCTGCGTGCCGAATACAAGCTTGAGACCAGCGTGATGGATGTCATCCCGCACATCGGCGTGCGCTACATGAGCCTCAATACCTGGGGCTTCGATGCGGAAAGCAACGGCGGCACCGTGCTGGAAGGCGACGGCTTCCATCAGGACATCTGGACCTTCCCCGTGGGCGTGACCTTTACCAAGGACTTCACCCTGGACAGCGGCTGGTCCTTCAAGCCCAGCATCGACTTCAGCGTGATCCCGGCCGCCGGCGACATCAAGGCCAAGCAGGACGTGGCCTTCACCGGCCTGCCCGGTAGCTATGAAGTGGAGACCCAGATGATGGACTACCTCACCTGGCAGGGCGGCGTCGGCCTGGAAATGGGTAACGACACCATGAGCTTCGGCGTCAACTACACCCTGCAGGCCGGTCAGCATACCACCGGCCACGGTGTGTTCGGCAGCTTCCGTTACGAGTTCTAAACATCCAGCCTGCGCGGCGGCCGTTGAGAGTCACGACCGCCGCGCTTCAACAGGGCCGGTCTCCGCACCTTCCGGGGAACCGGCCCTGCTGGTTTTCCGGTCCGCAACGGATCTTCCTCTTCGCTTCCCCAACATTTCCACCGACAACTGATCCATATCATGGAATGCACAAGACTTACTCAGGTGGGTAAAAACACACTCCAAGGAAGAGAGCCATGCCCCATCTTTCCCGTTTTTTGTCCGGCCTTGCCCTCATGCTGACCCTGCCCCTGTCCGGTTGCCTGGACACCGGCCCTGACGTGGTCTGCGTGGATGTGGAACGCGTCCTCAGCCAGTCCAAGGCCGCCCGGCAGGCCAACGAGCATCTGGGCAAGGTCCAGACCATCCTGCGGAACGGCCTGGCCGCCTATCAGGAAGAACTGAAAAAAAGCCCTGAAGAAAAGCGCCAGCAGGAGCTGCGCCAGGGGCTGGCCCTGCTACAGCGCCAGATGGCCCTGGAACAGGCCGCCGCCCGCGACGTGGTCAGCAAGCACATGCTGGCCCAGATCGAAGCATGGCGCGCCGACAAGGGCGACGTGGCCGTCATGGCCCGCCAGAACGTCCTTTCCGCTCCTGCGTCCATGGACATCACCGCCGAGATCATCAGCCGCATGGATGCGGGCAGCGTCCAATTCGCCGAGCTGCCCCGGGGCAGCATCCGGACCCATGCCGACGGCCCTGATGAGGCGGCTCCGGCGGCAAAGGAAAAGCCCGCCAAAACCCCGAACAAGAAATAGGAGAAGACCATGCCCGCCCTGAAAAAAACTCCCGCCAACAGCCATGCCCCGGAACAGCAGCCCGAACAGCCGCAGATGCGTGTGGCCATGCTGCCCGCCCCCGGTATGGGCACCATCTATGCCAATGCCTTCCAGACCACCTTTGCCCGTGGTGAGATCCTGCTCACGGCCTGCGTGAGCCGTCAGGAAAACGACCAGCAGGGCCCGGTGCTGGCCGTCCGGCCCCAGCAGGCCATCGGCATGAGCCCTGAGAGCGCCAAGCGCCTGGCCGCCGCCCTGGTGCAGGCCATCCAGCAGTACGAGGCCCAGTACGGCGAGATCAGCCTGTAGCCCGCGCCTTCCGCCTTTTCTCTGATACGCCGGATAAAAACGCCTGAGGACAGTCCTCAGGCGTTTTTTCGTGACGGGCTCCGCGACGGCCCGCCCCGAGGCCCATCCGTTCCGTTTTTTCCGGCCGTTTTGTATTGCCGCTCCAAAGCGCGCATGATATGCTTCCACGAACGCAGTCCAGCGCGACCGGGAAGATCACGCGCCGGCGGGGGATGCATGCCGGTAAGCCGTATGCGGCGCTGCGCCTTCCAGACCTTCAAGACAGGAGCATGTTCATGGATCCGTTTGACGCGGGTTGGCTCTCTCTGCTGCCGCCCATCATCGCCATCACCCTGGCCCTGATCACCAAGGAAGTCATTTCCTCCCTCTTCCTCGGTATTCTCAGCGGCACCGTCATCTATTGCCTGGGCATGGGCACGGGCGACCTGATCATCAAGCCCGTGGAGATCGCCTTCACCACCATGGTGAACAAGGTCGATTTCAACATCATCATCTTCTGTACCCTGCTGGGCGCGCTGGTGTTCACCATCTCGCGTGCCGGCGGTACCCGTGCCTACGGCAACTGGGCCACCAAGCGCATCAAGAGCAAACGCGTGGCCATGCTCTCCACCGGCGGCCTGGGCGCCTTCATCTTCATCGACGACTATTTCAACTGCCTCACCGTGGGCACGGTCATGCGCCCGGTGACGGACCGCTACAAGATCTCCCGCGCCAAGCTGGCCTACCTCATCGACGCCACCGCCGCCCCCATCTGCATCATCGCGCCCATCTCCAGCTGGGCCGCCGCCGTGGGCAGCAACCTGAAAGCCACCGGCGCCTTTGAAAGCGACTTTGCCGCCTTCGTGGCCACCATCCCCTACAACTTCTACGCCCTGTT
>ERZ791905.2110-NODE-2110-length-11653-cov-9.389550_pt1 | contig 11653 bp, 7 predicted proteins | sample MGYA00510147_ERZ791905 | MGnify/ENA primary metagenome ERZ791905 (study PRJEB30046, sample SAMN00792084) | human gut metagenome | study: EMG produced TPA metagenomics assembly of the A metagenome-wide association study of gut microbiota in type 2...
ATGTCCCACGATATGAGGACACCGATGTATGCAGGCATGCAAGGCCGGCCGCAACACAAGCCGGCACGGCTGGCAAGCTGCCGGCAGTGGCGCCACGCCTTGGGCGAGTCATGCCTAACACTACAACGCCGGTGGGCCATGGCCTGCAGATATTGCAAGCCATGGCCCACCGGTCTATGCCACGACGAGTGCCTGGCGACGCCTGTCAGGCGTTGGGCAGATGCACCTCGCCCGAACGCTCAAACACATCGCGCACCTTGTTTATTTCAAGGAACGACGTGCCTCCGCCGACGGCGAAGCTGCCGCTGAGGTGCGCAATCTTATCGTCCATGCTCAGATAGCCTTTCTGCCTGAGCATGCGCAGGGCTGCAAGGAACTGTTCCTTCTGACCTATCTGCTCGTGCTGTGCCACCGAAATCACTCCGTAGCTCAACGCCAGCCAGCGCTGCACCTTGTCCTTATAGCAGATGGCCAACACTGGGTTGGGCCCGCGGAAGGCAGCCAGGTTGCGTGCTGTCTGCCCCGTCTTGCTGTCGGTGATGATGCCTTTCACCCCCAGGCGCTCGGTAGCCTCGATGGCGTTCCAAGCAAGAAACTCCGACACATCGCAGTCGGCCCTGAGCGGCACCGCAATGTTGTGCTCCTTCATCTTGTCTTTCTCGGCCTGCTCGGCAATGGCAGCCATAGTCCTGACAGCCTCGACGGGATATTTGCCCGAGGCAGTCTCGCCGCTTAGCATCAGCGCGTCGGTACGGTAATATATGGCGTTGGCAATGTCGGTCACCTCGGCACGCGTGGGCCTCGGGTTGGTAATCATGGTGTGGAGCATCTGCGTGGCCACAATCACAGGCTTCTTGGCCTGTATGCACTTGTGTATTATCCTGCGCTGTATGCCCGGTATGCGCTCTATTGGCACCTCGATGCCAAGGTCGCCACGGGCAATCATGATGCCATAAGAAGCCTCGATAATCTCGTCGATGTTGTCAACTCCCTCCTGGTTCTCTATCTTCGATATTATCTTGATGTCGCTGCCGCGGCTGTCGAGTATCTCCTGCACCGCAGCCACATCTGCCGCGCTCCTCACAAACGAGTGGGCTATGAAGTCTATGTCTTCGTCGATAGCCAGGTTGATGTTGGCCTTGTCCTTCTCGGTAAGCGCAGGCAGGTCGATGTGCACCCCGGGCACGTTGACGCTCTTGTGCGAGCCCAGCACCCCGTCGTTCTGTACCTGTGCAATGACGGCCGGCCCGTTGATGCCTATCACCTTCATGTCGATAGCTCCGTCGTCGAAGAGGATGTCGTCGCCCACGTGGACATCATTGGCGAAGTTGACATACGACAGGTTCACTATGTCGTGCTCGGTGTCCATTTCCGGCCGCCCGAATATCTTCACCACGTCGCCGGCCTTGTAGCTGATGGGCTCCTGGCAGCCGGTAGTCCTTATTTCCGGCCCTTTGGTGTCAATCAGTATGCCTATGTGATGTGACACCTTGCGGGTATTCCTTATTATCTGGCGTATGCCATCGGCCGATGCGTGCGCAGTGTTCATGCGCACTACGTTCATCCCTGCATCGAAAAGCTCACGAATGAAGTCTACGCTGCATCTCCTGTCGCTGATGGATGCCACAATCTTTGTTTGTTTCATCATTTGTATTATCCGGATTTGTTGTAAACACAATGCAAAGTTACACTATTTTTGCGAGACCGCAAAATAAATGCCGAAAAGCTTTAACGGCCAACATGCATAGCTGCCCCACCCGATGGCTGCCCGGCATTGGCCGACGACGGCCACCGCCCACGTCCCGCAGCTACGGCGGCTCACGGCAGACACACATTTTTTCTGCCAGTGTGGTACATGTTTATCATTTTTTCCTTACCTTTGCACCTGAGAATATAAACTACAAGTTTTAAATATTTCTATTATGCTTACACTCAAACTCATCACTGAGGAGACCGAACGTGTGATTCGCGGACTTGAAAAGAAGCACTTCGACGGTGCCAAAGAAACTATCGAGAAGGTAATCGAAATAGACAGGAATCGCCGTGAAGCGCAGCAGAAACTTGACAAGGCCAAGCAAGAGGCCAAGCAACTGGCAGCGCAGATAGGCAGCCTCATGAAGCAGGGGAAGAAAGACGAAGCCGAAGAGATAAAGGCCAAGGTGGCCGTGATTAAGCAGGCCGACAAAGCGCTACAGGAAACCATGGAAAACGCCGAGAAGGAGCTCCACGACTTGCTGTGCACCATCCCCAACGTGCCCAACGACGACGTGCCAGAGGGCAAGGACGCTTCCGACAACGTGGTGGTCAAGGAAGGCGGCGTGATACCCGAACTGCCTGCCGACGCCCTGTGCCACTGGGATCTCTGCAAGAAGTTCAACCTCATAGACTTCGACATGGGTGTGAAAATCACCGGGGCCGGTTTCCCCATCTACATCGGCAAGATGGCCCGCCTGCAGCGCGCCCTCGAGGCTTTCTTCCTCGAGGAGGCACGCAAGAGCGGCTACCTCGAGGTGCAGCCGCCCTATGTGGTCAACGAGGCATCGGGCTACGGCACAGGCCAGCTGCCCGACAAGGAGGGGCAGATGTATCATTGCAACCTCGACAACCTTTACCTCATACCTACTGCCGAGGTGCCGGTGACCAACATCTTCCGCGACGTCATCCTCGATGAGAAAGACCTGCCCATAAAGCGCACGGCCTACTCTGCCTGTTTCAGGCGCGAGGCAGGCTCGTATGGCAAAGACGTGAGGGGGCTCAACCGCCTGCACCAGTTCGACAAGGTGGAGATTGTGCGCATCGACACGCCGGAGCACTCATACGAGAGCCTCAGGGAGATGCTCGACCACGTGGAGGGCCTGGTCAAGACGCTCGAGCTGCCCTACCACATACTGCGGCTGTGCGGAGGCGACATGAGTTTCACCTCGGCAATATGCTACGACTTCGAGGTGTGGAGCGCCGCACAGAAGCGCTGGCTCGAAGTTTCGTCGGTGTCTAACTTCGAGAGCTACCAGGCAAACCGCCTGAAGTGCCGCTACCGCCGCGCCGACGACAAGAAGATTGAACTATGCCACACGCTCAACGGCTCGGCCCTGGCCCTGCCGCGCATAGTGGCCACCATACTCGAAAACAACCAGACGCCCGAGGGCATAAGGGTGCCTAAGTGCCTCGTGCCCTACTGTGGTTTCGAAATGCTCGACGACAAGAACTTCTAAGCACAATGCTACGCCCGCCGGCAAGGCCACACACCTGCCGGCGGGCTGATGCAAGCGTGCGAAACGACTACACGCAACACATCAGAAAAACTAAACAATGAACAAAATCATCCGCAAAGAACAGTTCTCGGAAAACGTATTCCTGTTCGAGATTGAAGCCCCGCTGATAGCCAGGAGCCGCAAGGCGGGCAATTTCATAATCGTGAGAGTCGGCGAGAAGGGCGAACGGGTGCCCCTTACCATTGCCGACGCCGACACCGATAAAGGCACCATCACCATTGTGGTGCAGCGCGTGGGCCTGTCGTCTGTCAAGCTGTGCAGGCTCAACGCGGGCGACTGCATCACCGATGTAGTGGGGCCGCTTGGCAATCCCACACACATCGAGAAGTTCGGCACGGTGATCTGCGCCGGCGGAGGCGTGGGCGTGGCCCCAATGCTTCCCATCATCAAGGCGCTCAAGGCGGCCGGCAACAGGGTGCTGTCGGTGCTGGCCGGACGCACCAAAGACCTCATCATACTCGAGGATGAGGTGAGGAAAAACAGCGACCAGACCATCATAATGACCGACGACGGCTCCTACGGTGAGAAGGGCGTGGTGACAGTGGGCATAGAGAAGCTCATCAACCAGGAGCACATCGACAAGGTGTTTGCCATAGGCCCGCCTGTCATGATGAAGTTCTGCTGCCTGCTGACGCAGAAATACAACATACCGACCGACGTGTCGCTCAACACCATCATGGTCGACGGTACGGGCATGTGCGGCGCCTGCCGCCTCACCATCGGGGGCAAGACCAAGTTCGTGTGCATCGACGGGCCTGAGTTCGACGGTGCCCTTGTCGACTGGGACGAGATGTTCAAGCGAATGGGTACGTTCAAACGGGCCGAGAAAGAAGAGATGGAGCACTTCGAGGAGCACATCGACGCCGTATCGGCCGGCAACAGCCGCAAGGCCGTGGCCACCACTGCCGACGAGCCGCAGGGCAGCGACACCATTGAGACGCTGACCGACCGCAACGCCCAGTGGCGCCAGGAACTGCGCAAAAGCATGAAACCCAAGGAGCGCACGGCCATAGAGCGGGTGGCCATGCCGGAGCTCGACCCGGCCTACAGGGCCACCACCCGCACCGAGGAGGTGAACACAGGGCTCACCCGCGAGATGGCTGTCAGAGAGGCCAAGCGCTGCCTCGACTGCGCAAAGCCTACATGCGTTGAGGGCTGCCCGGTGGGCATCGACATACCGTCGTTCGTAAAGAACATTGAGAGGGGCCACATACTCGACGCCGCCAAGGTGCTCAAGCACACGTCGTCGCTGCCTGCCGTGTGCGGCAGGGTGTGCCCACAGGAGAAGCAATGCGAGAGCAGGTGCATCCACCTGAAGATGAACGAGCCGGCCGTGGCCATAGGATACCTGGAGCGTTTCGCAGCCGACTACGAGCGCGAGAGCGGCAAGGCCGTACTGCCCGAGATGGCCCCGTCAAACGGCATGAAGGTTGCCGTGGTGGGATCGGGCCCTGCCGGACTGAGCTTTGCGGGCGACATGGCCAAGAAGGGCTATGATGTCTACGTGTTTGAGGCTCTCCACGAGATTGGCGGAGTGCTGAAGTATGGCATACCTGAGTTCAGGTTGCCCAACAGGATTGTCGACGTAGAGATTGACAACCTGCGCCGCATGGGCGTGCATTTCCAGACAGACTGCATCATCGGGAAGACTATCACCATCGAACAGCTGGAAGAAAGCGGATTCAAGGGGATATTCATCGGCTCCGGAGCTGGCCTGCCAAACTTTATGGGCATACCAGGCGAAAATTCTATCAACATAATGTCGTCAAACGAATACCTCACGAGGGTCAACCTGATGGACGCCGCCAACCCTACTGCCGACACGCCGATAAACTTCGGCAAGCACGTGCTCGTGGTCGGCGGAGGCAACACGGCCATGGACTCGTGCCGCACCGCAAAGCGACTGGGCGCCGACGTGACGCTTGTCTACAGGCGCTCGGAGGCCGAGATGCCTGCCCGACTCGAGGAGGTGAAGCACGCCAAGGAAGAGGGCATAAACTTCCTGACGCTGCACAACCCGATAGAATACAAGGCCGACGAGAACGGGGCCGTGTGCCAGGCAGTGCTACAGGTGATGGAGCTTGGCCAGCCCGACGAGAGCGGACGCCGCAGCCCGGTGCCGGTGGTGGGCAAGACGGTAACGCTCGACGTAGACCAGGTGATTGTGGCCATAGGCGTTTCGCCCAACCCGCTGGTGCCTAAATCGGTGAAAGACCTTGTGCTCGGCCGAAAGAACACCATCGTGGTAGACGAGAACATGCAGAGCTCGCGCCCCGAGATTTATGCCGGAGGCGACATCGTGCGCGGCGGGGCTACCGTAATCCTGGCCATGGGCGACGGGCGAAAGGCTGCCGCCAGCATGGACATACAACTATCAACCAAAGGCAAGCAATGAACGGTCTGTACACTATCATACTGCTCGTAATGAGCAATGTGTTCATGACGCTCGCCTGGTACGGCCACCTCAAGCTGCAGCAGTCGGGCACGTCGGCGGGCTGGCCGCTCATAGGGGTCATCGCTTTCTCGTGGGGCATAGCCTTCTTCGAGTATTGCTGCCAGGTGCCGGCCAACAGAATAGGATTCGAAGGCAACGGCGGCCCCTTCAGCCTCGTGCAGCTCAAGGTGGTGCAAGAGTGCATAAGCCTCGGTGTGTTTGCCGTCATTGCCAACATTCTGTTCCAAGGGCAGACGCTGCACTGGAACCATATCCTGGCGTTCTTCCTCATAATATGCGCCGTCTACCTTGTTTTCATGAAGTAAGCGAACAGTGATGACAGACGCCGAAAAGCACAAACTGGAACAGAGAATACTGAAAAGGTTTCACAAAGCCCTTTCCGCCTACAGCCTCATCGAGGACAACGACAAGGTCCTCGTGGCGCTGTCGGGCGGAAAGGACTCTCTCTGTCTGCTCGAACTGCTTGCAAAAAGGATGCGCATACAGCGCCCATTGTTCAAGGTCGAGGCCATACACATAAGGATGGAAAACATACACTACGAGACTGACACAGCCTACCTGCAGAATTTTTGCAGCGGCCTCGGCGTGCCGCTCCACATCGTCACAACACGGTTTGACGCCTATGCCGGAACAAAAAAGCCGGCCTGCTTCCTGTGTTCATGGTACAGGCGGAAGGAGATATTCAACAAGGCGCAAGAGCTTGGGTGCAACAAGATTGCACTGGGCCACCATCTCGACGACATTGTGCAGACGGCACTGATGAACGTATTCTCGCAAGGCCACTTCTCTACCATGCCGGCCAGGCTCACCATGCGCAAGATGCCGCTTACCATCATACGGCCGCTCTGCCTCGAGACCGAAGCCGACATTCAAGCGCTGGCCGAGATAAGGCAATATGAGAAGCAACTTAAGACGTGCCCGTATGAGAAGGCTTCGAGCCGCGCCGACATCAAGCTGATGCTGGCCGAGGCCGAGAAGATAAACCCCGACGCAAAATACTCCATCATGAATGCCCTCAATGCTGAAGGCAAGCTGGTGGAATGACTGTCGGCTAAGGGTATAGCAAGCAATTGCCCGACTACGATGTGGATGAGCCAGGCAATTGCTTTCCACTGGAAAACAGGAAAAGACCAAAACAAAAGAACTACCGGGCGACACCATGCCACCATTGGCATTGCATGACAGACGGCCACCATAGGCAGCAGCGCTTCGGTGATATGCGACAAGCCCATGCACGGCAATAAAACACAACAAAACTGGCGCAATGCCATGCCTGCGGCCGGATGGGTCTGCAATTCGCCTCATTTCACATCGCAAAACATGCCGAAACACGTTCCTGGACAGGCCGTTTGGCAACCTCGCCAGGCCCTCGTCGCACAACGCTGCATGCCAGCGTCTTGCCACAAGCGGGCAACATGGCAATATATTTTTACAATTGATGGGATAAAACGAAAGGCAAAAACAAAGGTTGCATAGCCACGCACAACTTTCTACCGACAAAATACATACTTAAAAAATAACTTCATAAGAAACAACATGGACAAACAACTGGCAAGCATCTTAACTACACTGATGGTCGCAGTCGGCACTGCGGCCAACGCAAACGGCTCTACAACCGGGCCAGACATGGCCACCGGCAATGCCAAAACAGCCGTGACCGACAGTTTATTTTGCCATGGCAGAAGTGTACTGCAGGGGCGATTCACAGGCAAGCATCCAGAGATAATGGAATACTACGGACAAAACGGCGTCACCGGCGAGAGCAAGCCAAAGACTTACGACGTGGCTGCCGACGGGTCGTTCTGCATATCTTTTGACTTGGATTACCCGATATTCGACTATGTGGTACATGGCGACAACATCCTGTATTTCTACGCCTGCCCCGGTGACACAGCCAACGTGACCATCGACAGCACCGGCATGGCACACTATCAGGGGACAACGCGCCACAAGAGGTTGCTGGAACTGATGTCCAACGAGGGCATAAGGCCGAAGATAAACCACAAGGCGAAGCTGGCCATGGCACAAAAGTCTACGTTTGCTGAGTTCACAGCATGGGCGGAAACGCAGATTGACAGCCTGAAAGGCATGGTTGACAGCATATCCGGAAGCCATGGGCTGACGGCAGAAGAGCGCAAGTTGCTAAATGCCTACACCATGATAGACGCCTGCACCGACTGCTTTGACTACCGATACATAAACGGATTTGCCATAGACACCAATACTGATGACTATCATTTCATGAGGCATCTGCCCACCGACGCAACGGCCTGCCTTCCATGCACCTCACGCCTCTACTTCCTCATAAACCGATACAAGCATCACGGCCCGATCTGCTTCATGGACGACACTGCCGCACAGGGCAAATTCGTTCCCGCCACCGACAGTGCCGCCATTGCCGCCGACAAGGCCGTGTTCGGAGCCGACAGCCCGTCGCTATTCTTACAACTGACATGGACCAACACAAAATACAACCGCAAGGCTTATCAAGACAATCCGGAAGAGGCAACAAAGAGCATGGCCAAGCGCGCCGAACTGACCACCCTGCCCTATCTGCACCATGTGCTGGATGGGCAAATCAAACGTTTGCAGAAGCCTGTAGCGTCGGCATACGAGTTGCCCGAAGGGCAGGGCACAGATATTTTCAGGGCCCTCACAGGCAAGTACAGGGGCAAATATGTGCTCATTGACTTCTGGTCTACAGTCTGCGGCCCGTGCAGGATGGCCATCGAACGCAGCGGCAAACTGCGCGACTCAATAGCCACACTGGCCGATGTCGAACTGATATTCATCACCAGCGAGGACGAGTCGCCGCAGTCGGCATACGACAAATATGTAAAGGAAAACCTGCAGGGAGAGGTGAATCTGCGCATACCGAACACCGATTACAAGAGACTGATGAGCCTGTTTGAGTTCTACGGCATCCCACACAACGAACTGGTAGCTCCCGACGGACGCATTATCAACACTGACTTTGACCTGAGAGACTTCAAGGACTTCGACTCATTCAACAAGTTCATGGACGGCATCAGGGCCGCATCAGGCAACTGACACCGGCACTGACAGCCAAAAAGCAATCCCACACCATAACTCAATCATACCGAAAGCGGCACAACAGAACATTCGTAACAAAAAGAGCGGGGCAGCATATTGATGCTGCCCCGCCCTCATATAATGTCACTATGTCTTTCAGAAGAACATGTAACGGTTGTCTACCACATCAGCCTTGATGTAGAGCTCGTTCATGAAACGGCTTGCAGCCTGCATGGCCTGCTGGCGCAGCTGCATCTCCATGGCCTTCTCGTCATACTTGGCTCCCTGGCGCTGCTTCTTGTCAATAACTTGGAACATGTATGCCCCGGCATTGCCCTTGATGACGCTCGGGCAGAAAGCACCCTTCTTGGTGGCTGCAACGGCACCGCTCAAAGCAGGCTCGCTGGCACCTGTAGACGACACGAAGACAGGGGCGCTGAACGTTATCTGCCTTACTGTGTCTACGCGGGCGCCCTTGGCCTTGGCGTCGGCAACACTCTTGGCACCGGCCAGCTTGCCCTTGAGCATGTCGTACTTCTTGTCGCGAACCACTTCGGCCTTCACGATGTCCTTCACGTCGTCGAGTGCACGATAGCCCACGGGGTGAATCTTTGTCATGGCAACCACGAGCAGATGGTCGTTGGCTCCGCACTCATACAGGGGCGAAACCTGTCCTGCCTTGGCGTCGAATATCCACTTCATGGCCTCGCCCGTGCTGCTTATGCCTGCCACAGTATGCTCTGAGTTGAACAGGTCTTTGCGCTCAAGCACCTTGTAGCCAAACTTGCCGGCATTCTTCTCCATGTCCTCAACGGTCTGGTTGCCGCTAACAAACTGGCTGAACTTGTTGTAGGCGGCAGAATACGTGGCCTTGGAGAAGTCGATGGTGTGCTTCACAACAGCAGCGACATACTTGTCGACCATGGCCTTGCGGCTCAGCACCTGCACGATGACGTTGCCCTGGGCAAACGAAATGTTCTTGATTTCGTTGACGCCCAGCGTGTTGAGTGTCTCAAGATAGATCTTCGAGTCGGCGTCAACGGTCTGCGAATTCTCATACATGGCCGAGGTGAGCCACTGCTTTGCGCCGGTCTGGCTGTATTTCTTGGCAATCGAGTCGAAGGGCGCTCCGGCCTGCAGGGCAGCATACACGCTGTCGGCGGTCTTGCGTCCGGCCTCTACTGTAGCGCCCACTATCTGTATCTGTCGATACTCCACCGAGTCGGGGAGCTGTGTCTTGGATATGAGTTTCACCACATTGAGGGTGTTGTCGGCAGTGGTCTCAAACGGAGCGGTGGTCTGCCCAACGGCCATCGAGTCAATCTTGGCTGCTATGTCGCGCGGGAATGCCTTGCGGGTAACGGGCAAGCCAACGTAAGCATACTGCGACTGTGCCTTGCGCACCACCTCGGCGGGCTCGTTGCCGGCCTGCAGTTTCTGCTGTGCCTCGGTCATGGTGGCCATCATGGCCTTCCTGTCGGCAGCCGAGGGCAGCACCTGGAACTCAACATACTTGATGTCGCGGCTCTCAACATACTGCTTGTACATCTCCTTCTGCTCGTCATACTTGGCCTTGAGGTCGGCGTCGCTAACCTTCACGTCGTTGTCGTTGATGGTTGAATATGCCATAGATGCCAACTGTATGTTGCTCTCATCGGTCTGGCCTTCAAACGCCATCTTGGCAGAGATGGGGTTAGACAGCAGACAGCCCGTCAGCAGGTTCTGGTACTTCATGGCCAATGTCTGCTGGCGGAGCGACTTTTCTATGAACTTCCAATACTTGTAGATAGTGTTGTATTGCTCTGCCATCTGCGGGTTCTGTCCGCCCTCCATCTTCTTGTAGTCGTCGAGGAACTTGGTCAGGAGCGTGGCATCGAAACGACCGGTCTGCTGGTTTACAAACGGAGTCTGCATGAGAATGGGGTTTGTTCCTTCCCTCAGCATGTTCTGCAACTCTTCCCTCGTCACCGTAAGGCCCAGTTTCTTGGCCTCCGACTCGAGGATGGCGTTGTTCACATAATTGTTCCAAACCTGGTCTTTCAACTGGTTCATCTCGTCTTCGCCGAGGTTGTCGCGACCCTGTGTCATCTTGATTACCTCCTGGTATTCGTCTATCAGGCTCTGGAAATCCTGCACAGAGAGTTTCTCACCTAACACTTCGCCTACCTGCAAGCGCCGCTCATTGTTTGTTGCCTCGCATGAGCGGAACATCTCTTCGGCAATGAATGCAAAGAGGCCCAGACCTATTATTATAATCAAGGTGACGCCTCTTTTTCTGATTGTTCCTAATGCTGCCATTACTTTTTTACTATTATTTTTTGTTTTATATTTTAGTCTATGGATTCATCTGCGGCAGGGTAAAATATGCCCCCAGCCACTTTAGTTGGCAAAATTACTAAATTTATGCCAAATGGCGACATAATTTACGGAAAAAATACTCTCAACCAAGTTTTCTTGCATATCGAAACACGTTGAGAAGCAGCATAATGGGCTGCCACGCAAGCACAGCGGCAACACAGCCAACACCGCCAACGCCAAACGGCAGACATGGCGGCCTGAAGACGGGCAGCGCCACACCTGCTGTATGGGCGGCACCGCCACCCGGCACCGATGGCGCCGAAAGGCACCGGCACCGATGGCCCGGGGAGCGAAGGAGGGGGCCAGCGGAGGCATGAACGACCGACGGGCAGCGTGAAAACGGGCAGGAAGGGAACGCAGAACGGGTTGTTTGGGAATGCAAAACAGGCCGGACGGGAATATGAAACGGCCCGTCCTGCCTTGCCGGAGCTGACAATCCGGACATGGCAGGACGGTGAAATGAATCATTGGGGCGCAAGGCCCGGCAAACAAGTCCGGCGTACAGATTTACCGGTATCAAAATCCGCAGTTGTAT
>ERZ791905.2111-NODE-2111-length-11642-cov-5.146975_pt1 | contig 11642 bp, 8 predicted proteins | sample MGYA00510147_ERZ791905 | MGnify/ENA primary metagenome ERZ791905 (study PRJEB30046, sample SAMN00792084) | human gut metagenome | study: EMG produced TPA metagenomics assembly of the A metagenome-wide association study of gut microbiota in type 2...
CCATGCCCATCTGCAAACCGACAGGCCACCCAAGTCCATTCAATTTCCTGAACATTTGTTTTGACCATCCCAGGCGGAAGAACCCCGCCTTATATCTTAAGAATCTGCGACTACGGAAAATAACCAGTGCAAAAACAATGACCATAACAATACGCGAGAACAGGGTACTGATACCCGCGCCCAACAACCCCAACTCCGGAAAACCAAACTTTCCGTAAATCAGTATATAGTTACCAATGATATTCAATGTATTTCCACCAAGAAGCACCCACATGGCAGTCTGTGTTTGAGTAATGCCATCTGTAAACTGCTTAAAGCCATTGAACAGCATGACGAACACCAAGGATGCAAGTAGAACCAGAAAATAAGGCTTTATCAGCGGAATCAGTTCCTCGGGTTGCCCCATATATTCCACACAGAAATAGACGACAGTCATAATAAGTGTCAGCAACAGCGCTACCAACACATTGGCAAGCAGACTTGAGCGCAAAGCTTGTCCGGCCTCCATGAAACGACGGTTACCGTAGAACTCACCCACCACAGGCGTCAGCCCATAAGAGAAACCGGTACTGAAAATAATGCAAAGTGTGAAAAGATTGTTGGTGAAAGAAGCAGCAGCCAACTCGGCCGTACTGTGGTGTCCCACCATCAGAGTATCGGCAAATCCGAGAACAATGACACCCATCTGGCCGATAACGATGGGAAGTCCTAAGTAAAAGAGGGCTTTATAATGCCCCTTGTATGTAGCAATTAATCTATTCATTTATCTTTCTCATAATATAATACCACCGAGTTTTCCTCACGGAAAGTCTCTTGGGCAACTGCCTTCAGCTGCTCTGCCGTCACTGCGCGATACCGTTCTACCTCACGGTCTATATCCTCTGCCTGTCCGGTCAATTCGAACCATGCCAGATTTGTGGCTACATTCAGGTAATTGATATTCCCGAATATCTGGGTAGATTCAAACTTATTCTTTACTTTCTCCAGTTCCTCTCCTTCTATCGTCACTTGCTGTAACTCCTGCAACTCTTTGCGTACAGCGGCCTCAGCCCGTTCCAGTGATACTCCGGCTGATGGCTTCCCACTGATATGCAGCAATCCCGCATCACGTGTACCCGAAATATAAGCGTCTATGCCGGAGAACAATTTCTGTTCCTGCACCAACCGACGATTCAAGCGACTGGAACGTCCGTTACTAAGGATATCTGAAAGAATATCAAAAGCATAGTAATCAGGATGCTCTCGACTACACATATGATAAGCCATGAACAGTGCATCCAAGGGGACAGGCCGTTTCACCACCTGTCTACGTTCTGTTGTCTGTACGGGTTCCTGCGACAATTGTCGCACAGGCACATCCCTGCGGGGAATCGGGCCAAACCACTTTTCTGTCAATCGGACAGTTTCTTCCCACGATATATTTCCGGTAACGGCAAGTACAGCATTATTAGGTGCATAAAAGCGGTAAAAGAATGACTTCACTTCCTCCAGTGTAGCTTGTTCGATATGCGATAAATCCTTTCCGATGGTAGGCCAGCGGTACGGATGCACCTCATAAGCCAACGGACGGATAAGATGTCCCACATCTCCGTAAGGCTGGTTTAGACAACGCTGTTTGAACTCCTCCATGACCACACCGCGCTGCACTTCAAGGCTTTGTTCACTGAATGCCAGTTCCAACATACGGTCGGACTCCAGCCAGAAGCCAATCTCTACATTCGACTTGGGGACGGTGAGGTAATAGTTCGTAATGTCATTGTTCGTCCAAGCATTGTTTTCGCCACCTGCCGACTGCAAAGGAGCATCATAGTCGGGTATATTCACAGAACCGCCAAACATCAGATGTTCAAACAGATGGGCAAAGCCGGTATGTTCGGGATCTTCGTCCCGGGCACCTACATCATAGACGATGTTCAGTGCTACCATCTGAGTACTGAGATCCTGGTAATGCACCAGTCGCAGACCGTTATTAAGACTATATTTATTTATCTTCATATTATTTTGAATGATAGGATGATAAGATGGTAAGATGATAGGATTATTAGCTAGGTATATGACTTTTCGCAGTTTTAATACTACGAGTAATATTACATTCTTTTTGCGCAATAGCAAACTTATGAATAAAATCCGCCTGACTTTCAGCATGCATAGCTTCGCGTTGTAAAGCACCTATTGCTGTACCTGAACGAACTAATTGTTTGGATATCTCATATTCCTGCTTTTCCTTTTTAAGATATTTACATAAATTCACGACACGTATAGCAAAATCCATACTCTTATCTTTTATAATATCCTCTTTCTCCATCCTCCTATCATCTTACCATCTTACCATTTTATCATCCTATCATCCTATCACCTTGACCTTAACAATTTTCACATCCTCTTCCGGGCGGTCGCTACGGTCCGTTTTTACCTGCTGTATCTTATCTACTATATCCATGCCTTCGATCACTTCGCCGAACACAGTATATTCACCATCCAAGTGCGGAGTACCACCTACCGTAGTATAAGCCTTCACCTGTTCCGGTGTAAAGTGGAATTCCGGTTGTTTGGCAACTTCCGCCTCAGCCTGTGCAAACAAGCTATCCTGCAAGTTCATCAGACCATCCTGGTCATTTTCCTTACGCATCTTATAGATTTCCTTCATGTGCTTCTGTGCCAAAGCATTGAACACAGTGGTCAGACGATTCTGGTTCATCTGGTTCTCCATCCCCAACAACGTAGTATCATTATACACTTTACCCGTCACAATGTAGAACTGGCAACCCGATGATTCCTTCTTCGGATTCACATTGTCACCCTGACGCGCAGCCGACAATGCACCTTTCTTATGAAAATACTTCGGATAAACAAACTCAGCCGGAATAGTATAACCTACATCACCTGCACCCAGCATCTTTCCTTTCGGAGCATTCTTTGACTCAGGGTCGCCTGCCTGTATCATAAAATCCTTGATGACACGGTGGAACAATGTACCTTCGTATGTACCCTCTTCCGCCAGTTTGATGAAGTTATCACGATGTTGCGGCGTCTCATTATACAGTTTCACGATAATGTCACCCGCAGTTGTCTCGATCTTCAATTTAGTTTCCTGATCCATGTTTCTATCTTTCTTTTGTCCCGATTGGCAGGCTGTAACGCTGCAAATCAGTATGGTTAATAATACGGTGAAATTCCTCTTCATAACGCTTTTTATTTAAATTAAGTTTGCAAATATACGATTTTCAGACAAAACGGTTTACCTTTGTGTCTTAAAAGAGACAAAAGATAAGGCAATGAAATCCATACTCATCGTTGAAGACGACATTACTTACGGTATGATGCTGAAGACCTGGTTAGGCAAAAAAGGCTTTCAGGTAGCTTCCGTCAGCAGTATCGCCCGCGCCCAGAAACATTTGGAAACGGAGGGTGCCGACTTGATTTTGTCCGACCTGCGTCTGCCCGACAAGGACGGCATCGACCTGTTGAAGTGGTTGGGAGAGCAAGGTCTGTCCATTCCGCTCATCATGATGACGAGCTATGCCGATATACAATCGGCGGTGCAAGCTATGAAATTAGGTGCCAGCGACTACGTTGCCAAGCCCGTAAATCCAGACGAACTTCTAAAGAAAATCAGTGAGGCTGTGAAACAACCCGCTGCTTCTCCCAGACAAGCCATCAGTTCCGGAAAAGGAGAAAGTACCCATCAAAAAGATGCAGGCGGCACCCCGTCTTCTGACTACCTGGAAGGAGAGAGTGATGCGGCCAAGCAACTTTATAATTATGTAAGACTGGTTGCCCCCACCACTATGTCGGTACTGATCAATGGTGCCAGTGGAACGGGTAAGGAATATGTAGCCCACCGTATCCATCAACTCAGCAAGCGTGCCGGCCAGCCTTTCGTTGCCATCGACTGTGGCTCCATCCCGAAAGAACTTGCCGCATCTGAGTTCTTCGGACACGTAAAAGGTTCATTCACCGGAGCATTGACAGACAAAACAGGAGCCTTTGTTGCAGCCAACGGAGGAACCATCTTCCTCGATGAAATAGGCAATCTCAGTTACGAAGTCCAGATACAACTGTTACGTGCCTTGCAGGAACGGAAAATCCGTCCGGTAGGTTCCAATAAAGAAATCACAGTAGATGTGCGCCTGGTTTCCGCTACGAATGAAGATTTGGAACAGGCTATCGAGAAAGGAACTTTCCGCCAGGACCTGTTCCACCGCATCAATGAGTTCACCCTACGCATGCCCGAACTCAAGGATCGGAGAGAAGACATCCTTCTCTTTGCCAACTTCTTCCTCGACCAAGCCAATAGGGAACTGGACAAACAGTTGATCGGGTTTGATGATGCAGCATCCCGGGCATTGCTGGAATACCACTGGCCGGGAAATCTGCGACAGATGAAGAATGTGGTACGCCGTGCCACCCTATTAGCACAAGACCAGCTTATCACGTTGAAAGAATTGACCGAGTTGCAGCAAGTCACTCATCCCCATGTAGGTCTGCCCTTGCGTAATGAAGAAGCAGAAAAGCATCAGATAATCGAAGCATTGCGGCAAACGGGAAATAACAAGAGCCGGGCAGCTCAACTGTTGGGCATAGACCGCAAAACCCTGTATAATAAACTAAAACTTTACGAAATAGAGAGCTAAAAAGGTTCTTTGCACCGTACCAAGTCCGCATCAAGTCCGTACCTACTCCGTATCCATACAGTTAGAATAGGTACGGGCTTGACACGGACTTGGTATGGAACAGAGTACCTTAGTGTGGAATTTCTCCACACCTGATTCCACACTTTCCACACAATTCCACACTGTACCACATATTCCAAAGCCACAAACAACACTAGTAATCAACAACTTGTCTAATTAGCATTCTCACTGGCACGGGCTTTGCGAGTATATTTTATGTAAGCGTCAAGCTTCCTAAATCAAAAAAAGGAAACCTAAACTCTTAACTATAAAATATATATTTAATATAACAATTAAAAGCAAATGATTATGAAAAAGTTAGTATTAGTAGCAGCCCTGTTTATGTTTGTTTGTGGTGGTTCTTTCGTGGCAAATGCTCAGGACCCGGTGAAAACTCAACAGCAACAACCGGCAACGGGAAATACTGAAGAGCCCAAAACCGCTGAGCCTGCCAAGGAAGAACCCAAAACAGAAGAACCAAAGGCAGAGGAACCGAAAGCTGAACAACCTGCAGCCAACGCTCCCGCCAATGGTACTCCTGCAACGGAAACACCTGCACAGCCTGCTGAATAATAGTAAGCACACTGACACAAAAGCCGTTCCCTCCTTGTCTATTCTGGGGAACGGCTTTTGTCGTTTTAGTCCAATACCTACATGTAAGTACCAAACCGCACCACTCCGCACAAAAATTACCAATAAATAGCGATTTCCCACCTTTTCCATTCTACATACCTTTGCAAACAAATCGATAGAGATGTTTTGCAAAGTTTTTTATATCATAACAATTCTGTTTATCAATCACTTATCTGCCTTTTCCCAACAGGGTTACACCCTCACCGGAACTATACAAGATGCGCAGACCAAAGAGCCTTTAAGTTTTGCCACCATTCAATTGCAGACCTCAGATAAGACTTGGTATGGTGCCCTCAGTGACCAAAACGGCCGGTATTCTTTCACCAAATTAGCAGCCGGAACCTATACGGCAACCGTTTCTTATCTGGGATATGACAAGCTGACAAAGACTTTCTCTATCTCCAAAAATACAAGCCAGTCTTTCCAACTCACATCATCGACCCTAGCACTGAATGAGGTAGTGATTACCGCTTCGGAGTCGAAGGGACTGACCAGTGCGTCAAAGATAGACCGCAGGGCAATGGAGCATCTGCAACCGACAAGTTTCACTGACTTGCTGGAACTACTTCCCGGCGGAAAGTCTGTTGACCCGAATATGGGCAATGTTAATCTGATAAAAATCCGTGAAGCTGGAAACACCAGCGAGACTATTGCTTCTTTGGGAGTAGGATTCGTTGTGGACGGTATGACAGTAAACACTGATGCCAACCTGCAATACCTACAAGGAACAAACCAGGGTGACAAAGAGTCCGTATCCAAAGGCGTAGACATGCGCACGCTTTCAACAGACAACATAGAAAGTGTGGAAATCATCCGAGGCATACCTTCTGTAGAATACGGCAACCTGACCGGAGGATTAGTGAACATCAAACGAAAATCAAGCGCCTCTCCCCTGACTGCACGTTTCAAAGCAGACCAGGTAAGCAAGCTATTCTCTGCCGGAAAAGGCTGGGCAATCAGCGGCACCAATGTCCTGAACCTGGATCTTAGCTATCTGGACTCGAAAGTAGACCCGCGCGACAGCCGTGAGAACTACAAACGCATTACCGCATCCGCCCGCCTGAATACCAACTACAAAGCAAAGATTGGTCACATAGACTGGCGAATCAACGCCGATTACACCGGCTCGTTCGACAATGTGAAGCGGGACAAAGATATTACTGTAAAGGAAGATTCTTACAAGTCCACTTATGATAAAATGACGCTGGGTGGCGAGTGGGTATTGAAACGCCCCGAACGCTCATTCCTGCGCCAACTGCGTGCCAATGCATCCATTTCGCAAGAGCTCAGCCAGATTAAAGAACGGAAGTCCGTATCACTGGACCGCCCCACAGGTATTCCCAATAGCACGGAACAAGGAGAGGCGGACGGACTTTACCTTCCTTACAGCTATGTAGCCAATGTATTAGTAGACGGCAAGCCCTTCTATGCAAATGCTAAAATCATTGGAGATTTTGCCTTTAACTGGATGAAAAGCTCGCATACGCTGAAAGTTGGTGCGGAATGGAACTTCAGCAAGAATTTCGGAGACGGACAGGTGTACGACACCACCCGCCCGCTGAATACATCATCGACCACTCGTCCAAGAAGTTATAATGATATCCCTGCCCGGCAGGATGTATCTGTTTATGCAGAAGAACAAATGAAGCTACCTCTCGGCAAGCACGAACTGTTTCTCTCAGCAGGTGTACGAGCCAATTCTTTGCTGGGGTTATCCGGCGACTACGCTATTCAAGGAAAAATATACCTCGACCCCCGCTTTAACCTGAAGTGGCAACTCCCTGCACTGGGTGCCAATGAGGATTGGCTGATTGACATATCCGCCGGCATCGGCTGGTTGTCTAAACTTCCAACCACTGCACAGCTATATCCGGATGCCAGATATGTAGATGTAGTGCAACTGAACTACTATCATAACAATGCCGATTACCGACGCATCAATATGATGACCTACAAATGGGATAATACGAACTATGACCTGGAGCCTGCACGCAACCAGAAGTGGGAAGTGCGCCTGAATGTGGCACATAAAGGGAACCTGTTCTCCGTCACCTATTTTCAGGAACGCATGAACAATGCTTTCCGCGATATTTCCTATTACCGCACACTGGCTTATAAAAAGTATGATACCTCTTCCATCAACTCTTCCGAACTGACCGGACCGCCCGCACTGGAAGGGCTAGCCTATGCTGAAGATACTTTAATCAACGCCTACAAAATGGCCGGAAACGGTACACGCGTACGTAAGCAGGGTGTGGAGTTCACTTTCTCGTCCCAACGTATCAAGCAACTGAAAACCAGATTCACCGTCACCGGTGCCTGGCTGAAAACGACCTATAGCAATAGCATGCCCGAATATAAAGAGTCATCCATCATACTGAACGGAGAGCAACTGCAATACGTAGGTTTGTATGACTGGGAAAGCGGCTCCACCAACGAGGTATTCAATACGAATGTCACTGCCGACACCTATCTGAACAATATAGGAATGGCTTTCTCCGTGACGGCACAGTGCACCTGGTACACCGCCTCACAAAGCCTTTGGAACAACGGAACACCGGTGAGCTACGTGGATAAGGGAGGAAAATTACATCTCTTCACGGAAGCTGATGCCACGGACGTACAGTTGCAACATTTAGTAAACAAATATGCCGACGATTACTTCAACCGCAAAGTGGTTCCCTTTGAAATGGGCATCAACCTGAAAGCGACTAAAGAAATCGGAAAGTATATGCAACTTTCATTATTCGTGAACCGCTTGCTGAACGTAGCTCCCATATATCACAGTGGTACGAGGGAAGTCAAGCGCATTTATAACCCATACTTCGGAATGGAAGCCAATTTAAGATTCTAATAAATATAAAAACAATAGATTATGATGAAGAAAGTAAAGTATTTCGCATGGGCACTCCTGCTGGCAGGGGGCTTTGTAATGACCGCTTGTAGCGACGACGATGTTGCCACTACGCAGGTAGACATGGAATTGAATGTCATCAACAGTATCGGAGACGACCTGACCGTCAAGACGGGAACATACACGTTTACCAATATCAGTACCGGGCTTGAAACGAAAATCGACCACACCTCTACCCTGACCCGTGCGGCAACCCAAAGCGCACTGGCCACGCTGACCGACGGTCTGTATAACGTAACTTTTATAGGTACCGCATCCTATAGTTACAAGGAAACCCAGATTATAACCAATGAGGACGGAGAAGAAGAAACGGTAGAAGTAACCAAGACCGCTGATGTTGACGTTCAAGGCGCCAAGCAGAACATTGAAGTAAAAGGTGGAACCGTATCATTGAACCTGCCCATCTATGTGCTGAACAAGGATGAAAGAGGTGATTTTGTCATTGCAGAGATCTTTGCTGCCGGAACCTTGAATGCGGAAACAAACAAGCAGTATAACGGTGACCAATATATCCGCATCCACAACAACTCTTCCGAAACGCTGTATGCCGACGGACTGGTATTGCTTGAATCTAAATTCTTGACTGTTACCAAAAATGATTACACTCCGGACATCATGGAGGAAGCCATGACCGTGCAGGTGATAGCCATGGTTCCCGGAAACGGTACAGACTATCCGGTATTACCGGGAGAAAGCATCACCATTTGTGATAATGCTATAAACCATAAAGAAGCCAACCCCGGTTCGGCCGACCTGAGCAAGGCTGATTTTGAATGGTACACCCAGTCTACCAGCACCTCCAACCCGGATATAGACAATCCGGATGTACCCAACCTGGACATGATGTACAATTACACCAAAACCGTTTGGGTATTGGCCAAGCAAGGCAACAAGGCATACGCCATCGGACGCCTGCCGACGGGAATGACTTCTGAAACATATCTGGCAGATTATAAATACGAATATACTTATACGCTACCAACCGGAAATCAATCCAAAGTATTCAAAGAATACAAATTCCCCAATAGCTGGATTATAGACGCTGTCAACATGAGTCCGAAGAATAAATATGTATGGAACCTGACGAGCATGGCACTGGATATGGGATATACTTATATAGGTGTGAACAGCACGATTGCCGAGAACTACGGCAAGGCAGTTGTCCGCAGAACAGCCTACACCACCGAAGACGGACGCAAAGTATTGCAGGATACCAATAACTCAAGCGTAGACTTTGAGCCTTCGGTACGCGCAACCCTCTTACCGGCCCAATAATTAAGAGATTAAGCATGAGACAACGTTTCCTTATCATATTGACCGCAATAATCCTGTTGCCCCTACGAGTGGTTGCAACAGATACGCTTACTGTCGAAAAAAAACTATTGTCGGAATACAGTCGGACGGCTGTATTCCGCAACCAGGTGTGGCAGAATGCCGCCATCCGTTTCGAACAGCGTCCTTTCAGCCTGACAAGCGTCAGCGTGAAGGGACTGTACGAGCAACGTGGCGACGCCGCATTGGCACAGGAAGGAAACGGGAGAAAAGATTTCAGCGCAGAAGTAAACTCTTTCGTCGTACTGAATCCGCGCAACCGGCTCTTCGGGCAAGCCTCCTACCGCAATGGACGCAGGGAAGATGTGGTTTGGAATGAGAATTCCGACTACTCACTCCTCTACCCTTATGTAGTGGGCGACTCCATCGGCGGCTTCATGAAAGAAGAAGAGTATAAATTCTCCGGAGGATACGCCTACCGCTTCGGCAAATGGACTGCCGGTGCCGAACTGGGTTATCGCGCGGTGATTGCCTACCGCGACAAAGACCCGCGTCCGCGTAACATCATTTCCGATTTACAGGCAAGCCTTGCACTTTCACGCAACCTGAGCGGGAAATACAATTTAGGTCTTGCAATGCAAGCCCGCAAATACAATCAGAAAAGTGAAATCACATTCCTTGCCGACAAAGGTTCCACATCCGTCTATCAGATGCTCGGACTGGGTATGGATTACGTTCGCTTTGCAGGAACGCAGACCAGTACCCGCTACACAGGCGAAGGCATAGGTGGCAGCGTCGATTTGCTTCCGGTAAGCAACGATGGCGAGAACAACGGCTTTTCCGCTTCATTGCGGGCGGACTACTTCCACTTGACCAAAGAGTTGTCCAGCACCAATTATACTCCCATCAATGAGATAAAGAACGTGGACGTTTCACTGGAAACCGCATGGACGCGCCGCAACCGTGAATGGGAATATGGGGTGCACCTGCTTGCCGCATTGCAACAGCGTACGGGTGTTGAAAACATCTTCGGCGAACCGTCCGGCAGCATTTATCCCCAAATCAGTAGTGTAGACCAGTTCAAGAACACTACACAGAAAGCAGGTCTGAAAGGTATGATAGGACAAACCCTGACTGCCAGCCGCCATTGGGGATGGACTTTGCTCCCCACCGCCGGCTACTGGCAGACGAAACCCGAATACAAAGGAAACGGACGCTACGTTGAAATAGCTTCCGCCAGCGGCGGACTGGAAGCGCAATCCCTCTGGAAAGTATCGAAGATGCTGTTATCGGCAAGCATTGCCGGAGGATATACTTCCAATGTCAAGTCCGAATACTCGCTGACAGGACTGAGCAGCAAGGAATCAGTAGGTAGTACTTTACTCTCTAATATCGATTATCTGAGTGACGACCACGCCTCTGTTGCGATCAAGTTGCGCGGAGACTATATACTCAGCGACCGATACGCCGTGTTCCTCTCAGCCAACTGGTTGCATCAGGAATATAAGAAATGCGGCGGAGCAGACCGGATAGAAGTATCTCTGGGAGTCACTTTCTAATAAAAATAATAACTAACAATAAAACCAAAACAACAATGAGTACTAAAACATTATCAATCGTAGTTGCCATCATGGCATTATTCTTCATCGGAACTTCTTGCAGCAACAAGCAAAAGAATACCGAAGAAACCGCAACCACCGAACAGACCTCCGGTGCAATGGAAATAGACGAACTTCTTGCCAATGCCGAGTCATTGACCGATCAGGAAGTCACCATCGAAGGCGTATGCACGCATGCTTGCAAGCACGGTGCCACCAAAATCTTCCTGATGGGTAGCGACGACACGCAGACCATCCGCGTAGAAGCCGCCAAGCTGGGTTCATTTGATACGAAATGCGTCAACAGCATCGTCCGCGTCACCGGAACCTTGAAAGAACAACGTGTGGACGAAGCTTACCTGCAACAATGGGAAGCCCGCCTGAAAGCCGCTGCTGCCGAAAAGCACGGTGAAGGCGAAGCCGGATGCACTACCGAGAAGAAAGCACGCGGCGAAACAGCCAATACGCCCGAAGCACGTATCGCTGACTTCCGCGCTAAAATAGCCAAGCGTCAGGCCGAATCAGGAAAGCCCTATCTGTCATTCTATTATA
>ERZ791905.2119-NODE-2119-length-11610-cov-2.718736_pt1 | contig 11610 bp, 8 predicted proteins | sample MGYA00510147_ERZ791905 | MGnify/ENA primary metagenome ERZ791905 (study PRJEB30046, sample SAMN00792084) | human gut metagenome | study: EMG produced TPA metagenomics assembly of the A metagenome-wide association study of gut microbiota in type 2...
AGTTGGTAGAGCACGACCTTGCCAAGGTCGGGGTCGCGGGTTCGAGTCCCGTTTTTCGCTCACTTCATAAAAGCCGGATATTATCCGGCTTTTTTTATTGCCCCATGGGGGACGGGGGAGTGAGTATTTACCAGGCGTACTATCGATAGTGTAGATAGTGTACCAAAAAGGCTATAAAAGCACGCATAATACTAATGTTTATTTCTATAGCTACCTCACTATTCAATATGGAAGAAAGCATTGCCACTCCTTGCTCTGTAAAGGCAAAGGGCATATAACGTGTTCCTCCCCCTCTGGTTTGAGGTCACAATTTGTGACCTCAAAAACTCGAATTCTTCTTTGTTTAATTCAAACATAAAATCAGTAGGAAAACGCTTTATATTACGTTTAACCGCTTGTTTTAAGACTTTTGTTTCCGTTCCATACATTTGCGCGAGATCAAAATCCAGCATTACCTGCTGCCCACGGATTTCATATATTTTACTTCGGATGAGTTGTAAGTCTACCATAAACGCATAGTTTTCGGATTGAGCCCTATAAATTTATGAAAAATTCTTTATTTATCAAAGAGGGGGTAATTTTGTGGGAGAGGCTAACAAATTGCAGCAAGGGGTGGACTACCGGATAAAAATAATTTGAAAAATGGGAAAGATTGATTTTGGTATGTTTAGATTTTTTTTCTATATTTAGGTGTATAAACTAGGAAATCGTGGTCATGGGGTAGATTTGCAGGTTATATAAAGTAAGATACTGAATAACGATGATACAAAAAGAAGCTATAAAAATCTTTCAAGAAAAGGAAGTTCGTACTATCTGGGATAGTGATCAGGAAAAATGGTATTTTTCTATAGTTGACGTTGTCTCTGTGCTGACGGACAGTGCTGACGGACGTAAATACTGGAATAAGCTGAAACAGAGATTGAAAGAGGAAGGAAATGAAACGGTGACAAATTGTCACCAGTTGAAAATGCGTGCTGCTGATGGGAAGATGAGAATGACTGATGTTGCTGATACCGGGCAGTTATTCCGATTGATTCAATCCATTCCATCTCCCAAAGCCGAACCGTTCAAATTATGGATGGCGCAGGTTGCCCTGGAACGGTTGGATGAGATGCAGGATCCGGAACTGACGATTGACCGGGCGATGATGGAATATAAGAGATTAGGGTATTCTGACAATTGGATCAACCAACGTCTGAAAAGTATTGAAGTACGAAAAGATCTGACAGATGAATGGAAAAGGAGAGGATTGAAAGAAGGCATACAATTTGCCACTCTCACAGATATTATCACTCAGGCATGGGCTGGCATGACTACAAAAGAATACAAGGATTTTAAAGGGTTGAAAAAAGAAAACCTCAGGGACAATATGTCAAATAGAATCCCGTACCGGTAAGGACGTTATTACACCGTTGAATGCAAAAGATTATTTGGAACTCGATAAACGATCAGAAAAGAACGTCCAAGGATTGGATTTGTAAAGTCTGAAGGTGAGGATTAATAGTCCAACTTACCTAAATCACAGATGTTTGCATGAAAACTCTGAAAATCAAATCGGACAAAAGGTCCATTCCGAAATCTCCTAAATAAAGTAAGGGAACACGAGGTTCCCCGGGGATCAATTAACTTTGTGTTGCTATGATGTATCATCAACTGACCCGGGAGCAAAGATACACAATCTATTTGGGAATCAAAGAAGGCAAGAGCCAGAAAGCCATTGCTCGGCAGATATTCGATATTACTCCCACGGCTCTTGTTCAAGGTGCCAATTTGGCATCTTGAAAGTTCATCTGTTTCAATTTTTTTCAAAAAAATCATTTTCTTTTCACCCTTTTCTCACCCCTTCTTGTTTAGTATGTAAAAATTAGGAAAATTATGAGTACAAAGGATGAAGAAAAATGGTTGCGGATGGTGTTGGAGGGAAGGGTGAAGCCGGAGGATGCGGAGTGGCGGAGGATTTGGCGGGAGAGGGATTTTGCGGAGGTGCGGAGGGTGTTGCTGGAGGTGGGGATGATGGGGCGGGAAGAGGTGGAGTTCGACAAGGAGAAAATGTGGCGGGTGCTCGAGTCATACCGGAGAAAAGGCGGGAACGGCGCCGGATAGCCGGGGCATGGCGTTGGGTGGCTGTGTTCCTGTTGCCTTTATTGCTGGGGGGTACGATATGGATTGTGCTGGGGGATAAACAAGAGAGGCCGGTGGTGGCGGAGGCTGTGTTGGAGGCAGGACGTTCCCAGGCGGTGTTGATTTTGGCCAAAGGGGAACGGATAGATTTGACCTCCGGACGGACGGATTCCTTGCCCGGCCAGGTGGGGGTGCATGTCCTGCGGGATTCTGCCCGGAGTGTGGTGTACGAACGACGCGAAGAGCAGGCGGGAAATCCCGAATATAACACGCTGGTCGTTCCGCGGCAGGGAGAGTTTCAAGTGGTATTGGCAGACGGTTCTAAAGTTTACCTGAATTCCGAGTCGGAAATCCGTTATCCGACGTTTTTTGCGGGTGGAGAACGTAGGGTGTACCTCAAGGGCGAGGCGTTTTTCGAGGTGACTTCCGATACGAGCCGGCCTTTTATTGTGAATGTCGGTGAGATGGATGTACGGGTATTGGGTACCCGGTTCAACGTGAATGCTTATGTGCCGGAACGGGCGATTCGTACGACATTAGTGTCCGGAAAGGTACGGGTAAGCGACCGGGAAGACAAGGCGGCGGTTGTTCTTGAACCCGGACAGCAGGCGGTGTGGAAAAAAAACGGGCTCACGATGCGGGAAGTCGACGCTTTGGCCGTATCGGCATGGGTGGACGGGAAATTTTATTTCGAGGAAGGCATGACCTTAGAAGAAATTACAGAGCAGTTACAACGCTGGTATGATATCGATTTCTTTTTTGCCTCCGAGCGGGTGAAACATTTTGTCTTTGCCGGAATGATTAAAAAGGAATATGCCGCCAATGAGATATTCTCGATTATAGAGAAGGCGGCCCGGGTGAAATTTACGGTAAACGGCCGGACGGTCGCGGTTTCGGAGTTGAAAAGGTAGATATAAAAACATACCGGGAATTGCAGCCACAATTCCCGGTGTAATAAGAATATCGGGGAACTTGCGATTCCCGGATATGAATATTAACTTAATCAAAACAAAGTTATGAAAAAAAAGCGAACGGGTACGTGGTTCCCACTGAAAAAATCACGAGAGAAAATTTTAATGGTTATGAAATTGACTTTGCTGTTGATGTGCGGTTTCGTTTTTTCGCTTTCGGCGTCTGTGCGGGCACAGGACCAGATGGTGACGCTGAACGTGGAGCGGATGTCTTTCACCGGGGTGATTGCCGAGTTGAAGCGGCAGACGCAACTGGAGTTCTTCTACAGTTTCAACGAGGTGAATGCAAACCGTACAGTATCGTTAAACGTGAAGAACGAGAAAATCGACAACGTGTTGCGGAAGCTTTTAGGAAACGGATACGAGTGGGAGTACAATGGGAATATGGTCGTTATCAAATTTGCTGCACCGCAGGAGCAGGTGAAGAAGTCTGTCCGTCTGAAAGGATTTGTCCGCGATGTCAAGAAACAGCCTCTTCCTGGGGTGACGGTGATGGTGCAGGGACTGACCATGGGAACGGCGACGGATGCCCGGGGATGGTTCGCCATGGATTTGCCTATGGTGGCCGGTACCTTAGAGTTCTCTTTTATCGGCTTCAAGAAGAAGACATTTGATTTCACCGAAAAAATAGCGAGGGACACGCTTCGCATTACGATGGAGGAAGATAACCAGACCTTGGATGAGGCGGTAGTGGTTGCTTTCGGTACCCAGAAGAAAGAGTCTGTGGTTTCTGCCATCACAACGGTGCGCCCGATGGACTTGAAGTCGTCGAGCAGTGACCTGACCACCAGCTTTGCCGGTAAAATCGCCGGTATCGTGGGGTGGCAGACGGGCGGTCTCCCCGGTGCGCTGACCGAAGAGGAGATGAACACACAGTTTTACATTCGTGGTGTCACCTCTTTTCAGTCCGGAGCAAATCGTGATCCGTTGATTTTACTCGATGGGGTGGAGTCTTCTAAGCTTGACTTGGCACGTATTGCTCCTGAAGACATTGAGAGTTTTTCAGTGATGAAGGATGCATCGGCCACAGCGATGTACGGTGCCCGCGGTGCGAATGGTGTCATCCTCGTGACCACCAAAAAGGGCGAGGAGGGGAGTGTGTACACCTCCGTGCGTTACGAGGCGATTGCTTCAATGCCGACAAAACAAATCGATGTAGTCAGCCCTGTCGATTATATGAAGCTGTACAACGAAGCTCTCCGCGGTCGTGATCCGCTGGCTAAGCCCGAGTATTCTGTGCTTGACATCCAGCGTCGTCAGTCGGGCAACTATCCTTCATGGGTGTATCCTGCCAACGATTGGTATAAAATTCTTTTCAAAGACCATAACATCAACCACCATCTTGGTATTAATATCCGTGGTGGTTCCAAAGTGATGCAATATTATGCTTCCGTGAATTACAACCGCGATATGGGAATGTTGAAAACCGACCAGCTTAATCAGTTCGATGTCAATATCAAAAACTCAACACTCGGTTTCCGGGCCAATCTGAATGTGAATTTGCATCCCACTATCCGGTTATTGTACAATACATCGACCACTTGGGACAAGTACCATGGACCGCTGACAAGTGTGGCACAAGCCTATGAACTGGCGTTCAGTGCCGATCCGGTTAGATTTGCTCCTACCTATCCTGCCGATCTGACCTATAATTGGGATCATGTGCGTTTCGGTAATTACGGCACCGGAGGCGTTACGAACAACCCTTATGAGGCGATTCATCGGGGGTATTTGGACAGGAACCGATATTCCACCATTAATAAATTGGAATATATTCATAATCTTGCTGCTTTGCTTAAGGGGTTAGAAGTGCGTGGGAGTGTTTCGCTTTCTTCGGCAGGATATTATTCCATTCCTTATAGTACTATACCTTTTGAATACGAACTGGCAAGTTACGATGAGGCACACAATGTCCATACGCTTCGTGCCTTGAATGCGGACAAAGCCAAAAGAACCATCGAGTTGGATAAACAGATTGGTAAGCAGCACGTAACGGAAACACAACTTACTTATGAATTGAGGGCTTTGCATACGGCTGCATGGAAAGAACATCAGACCAGTTTGACAGCAGTGCTTTCCGCTTTAGAATCTACGAGTTCGGCACCGGAGGATTTTTTGGAATCGGTGGAACGTCGTAATCTGGGTTTTTCCATGCGCGGTACTTATGGGTATAAAGACCGTTATTTTGCCGAAGCCAGTTTCGGGTATAATGGTTCCGAACGTTTTGCCCGCAAGAATAAAATGGGCTTTTTCCCTGCGGGAGGTTTAGCCTGGGTAACCTCTGCCGAGCCTTTTATGGCCGGAACAGAAAATTGGCTCCCGTTCCTGAAATTTCGTTTTTCGTGGGGTAAGGTCGGTAATGACGGGATTATCGATAGACCCCGTTTTGTCCATTTGGAAAATTTGACGCATTACGGTAGTAACGGTTTTGTTTCTGTTCGTCCCGGTGAGAATACTGCGGCCGGATATGCCATTAATACTTATGCCAATGAGGATATTCAATGGGAAATTGCCGAACAGTACAACTTGGGAATGGAGGCGAAACTCTTTAAGGGGATTTTAGAGTTTACGCTTGATGTTTATCAGCAGATGCGTCATAACATTCTTGACTACCGGAGGGTAGTTCCCGCCAATATGGGTATTCAGGAGTTTCAGTTGGCCAATATCGGTAAAGCGCGGTCGCGGGGTATCGATTTTTCGGGCAAGATACAGCATGCCTTTTCGCCCGACTTTTGGGTTATCCTGAACGGCACGTTTACCTATACAAAGGCTGTTGTCAAGGAATTGGAAGAAGCTGCCGACAAACCCGAATGGCAGAGCCGTATCGGCCACGAACTGTCGCAGCCTATCGGGTATATTGACCAGGGATTGTTCCGCGATGAGGCCGAGATTGCCAATGCCGCTTATCAGGACGGTCAGTTGATGCCCGGAGATATCCGTTACCGTGACATTAACAATGATGGCAAAATCGATATCAATGATGCCGTACATATCGGTTTCCCGGAAACTCCCCGGATTACTTACGGATTCTCAGGATTTATCAATTACAAAAATTTTGAATTCAGTTTTGCTTTTCAGGGTTCCGGACGCCGGGGGTTCTTTATTAATCCGATGCAGATTTCGCCTTTCTATGCAGGAACGGTTTTGCAGGCGATTGCCGATGACCACTGGACCCAGAATAACATGAAAACCCATCCGTTGTGGCCTCGTCTGTCGACGAATAGCATCGCTCATCATAATCCTCAGGAAAATTGGTATAATTATAATACAGGAACATACAAGAGTACCTATTTTATGCGCGAATGCCGTTTCCTGCGTTGTACGTCCATCGAGTTGGCTTACAATCTGCCCGAACGTTTGAAAAACAAATTGCGGATGCAAAATTTGAAGGTGTTTGCCCGCGCAAACAATCCTTTCCTGATTACCAATTTCAAATTGTGGGATGTGGAACTGGGTGAAAACGGATTCAACTATCCGATCCAGAAAACTTATGCTTTAGGCTTGAATTTCAGTTTCTAACGTAAAATGAAAATAGGATGAAAAAACTAATTACCATAACCGGTCTGTTCTTCGTGCTTTTGGGGGGATGTAAGGATTATTTGGATATTGTGCCGAAGGATGATGTGGAATCCATCAAGACCGTATTTGAGCAGCGTAACCAGGTATTTGACTGGGTGGAGACGTGTTATTCCTGGTTACCTTCCATGGTTGGTGTCCCGGACAATATTGGACTGACCGGAGCCGATGAATTGGTGAGCGGAGATTATCTGCGTATTTATACACAATATCCCTTGAATCCTCTGTATATCGGAGACGGTGCGCAGTCGGCCCACAGCCCTTATTGCGGGAAATGGGAGAATACCAGTTTTTATGCCGCAATTCGTTACTGCAATACGTTCCTGGAACACATCGGCGAAACCCGAAATATGACACAGGAAGAGAAGGATCAGTGGACGGCTGAAGTAAAAGCCGTGAAAGCACTTTATTATTTCGAACTTATCCGGATGTACGGACCGATTATCCTGGTTCCGCAGAATATTGAAATTACTACGCCTGTCGAAGGTATGAAGCGTCCGAGGAGCCATGTCGATACTTGTTTTAACGAAGTGGTGCGATTGTTGGACGAGGCGATTCCCGTATTGGATCTGAAAGATCGGAAGGCATTGTCACGTCAGGGATATTTCACCAAGGAAGCGGCTGCGGCACTTAAGGCGAAAGTACGGATTTACCAAGCTTCTCCGCTTTTCAACGGAAATACGTACTACGCTGCTTTTAAAGGGCGTGACGGCGAACCGCTTTTCAGCAGTACGCCCGATAAGGAAAAATGGAAAATTGCTGCCGAGGCGTGTGATGAGGCTGTGAAGCTTTGCGAGGACAACAATTGGGAACTCGTTCAAGGTAATTCGGATAAGGATACCCGCTTGCTTAATATCATGGCGGATATCGAACACTCGGTGCAGATGCCCAATTACAAGTCGAGCGAAATCGTATGGGCGACCAAGTGGGCTAATACCGAATTGTACAAAGAGTATCATCTTTATACCTATGTGCTTCCCCGTTTGGAATTTGAGGGAGAGTATGGTTCGCATGCCAACACCAATTTGTTGGGATGTCTGGCACCGTCGTTGAAGATGGTGGAAATGTATTATACTGAAAATGGTGTGCCGATGGAAGAGGACAAAGAGTGGCAGGCCAAAAACCGCTATGAAAGAGTGGTGGAAACGGAGGCTTCTACAACCTATAAAGATGTTATCCCGGAAAATGAAGAGGTGCTGACGCTTCACCTGAGACGCGAACCCCGTTTTTACGCCTCGATTGCGGCCGACCGTACCTATTGGCAGCGGGGCAAGGGTGAAGGGAATAAATTGCTGGTAAAAGCTTGGCGGAAAGAGGGATTCGGGGCGGCTTATCCATCGTTGGTGTCCCAAAGTCCGCAGAACCGTACGGGGTATTGGTTGAAAAAACATACCTTTTCAGATGTGGCTACTGTAGAGTATGACAAGGAAATGAAAAATGCCGGTGATTTGCCTTGGCCGTTGATTCGTTTGGCGGAACTTTATTTGTGGCAGGCAGAAGCCTGGAACGAGTATTTGGAAACACCTGACGATGAGCATGTATGCACCCCGCTTAATAAAGTACGCAGACGGGCCGGTTTGCTTGGAGTCAAAGAGGCTTGGCAACAGTATAGTACCAACCCCGCCAAACCGGACACACAGGAGGGTATGCGTGAGATAATCCGTCGCGAGACGAATATCGAACTGGCTTTCGAGGGACATCGTTTCTGGAATCTTCGTCGCTGGAAAATAGCCCATGAGGAACTGAATGAGCCGCAGAAAGGTTGGAATGTAGTAGGTACCGATGCCGAAGGATTTTACAATCATGGCGAACCGTTTGTCGTATGGGCAAAACGCAAATTCGTTGCTCCGCGGGATTATTTCTTCCCGATTCGCAGCGAAGAGGTTCAGGTGTCGGGAGTGGTTCAGAATTTAGGATGGTAAGAAACAGAAATTAAAACGGAATAGTTATGAAATACGCAATATTATTTTGGATGATGGCGTTTGCCTGTTTGATTGCCTGTACCGATGACGAGGATCCGGTGTTGCAGGTATCTGTACCTGAAGAGAGTATTCGCTTCGTACCGGTGGAAGGCGGTGCTGTAATGTATTACTCCTTGCCTTCTCCGACGGATATTTACACCGTATGGGCACGCTATACGAACGCACAGGGTGAAGAGATGGCACTACAGGCCACCGCTTATCTTGATTCGTTGAACCTGATGGGATTTAATGAAGCCCGGCAGAATGTGCCGGTGGAGATAACCTTTACGGATAGAAACAACGTGGCATCAGAGCCGCTTTACCGTACTTTCTCAACCTTGGATTCCTCTCCTTACGCTTTTTTAGACAGTGTGGAAGTATCTGGCGGCTGGAACGGCATTTTCATAAATTATAAGTTTTCCAAAGAAGCAGCGGGTCTGATGAATGTTTTCTATATCGGTACCAATGCCTATACGAAGCAGGCGGATACGCTCTATGTCGATAATTTGCAGTTGGAGAAAGGAGAAAAACAGGTATTTTTTCCGATAAATTTTGAATATGATGAGAATACCGTAGTGTTGCGCACCGAGGATTATCAGGGTTATAATGCCCGTACGAAATGCTGGAGCGGCCTCCGGGCTTATGCTTCAGAGCAGTTGCCGGCATCGGAGTTTGAACTGCTTGATCCGGAGGAAATGAGTATGGAAAATGAACAGAAAGCATACGGATTGAAGTACTTGACCGACGGGGATGTTAAGGGAGAAAACCGTTTGTTGTACAAAGGAGACAGCAAATATTATACTTACATGACAAAAGCCGAAGGTGTGGGCAGTTACCTCATCGTGGATATGAAAGAGCCTCGTGTACCGGCTTCCGTTCGGCTTTATGGCATGTTTGACCTGAGTTCGGCCGGGCTTTATTTTAATGATGAATTTCATTTGAATTATGCGGACCGGCTGCCTTGTAAGGTAACACTTTACGGCTCGAACGATCAGAAATCGTGGGAACGGCTTGCACAATTCAGTCAGAAAAGTGACGGTTCGCAGGGATGTTGGGGAACTCCGTGGATGGGACCTGTGAAAACGAAAGAAGAAATGGATCAGCTTGACCCGAATTATTGCGAAGTAATTTGTCCGTTAGGTAATACGGAATATCGTTATTTGAAAGTGCAGTATGATGAATTGTTTAATATGAATCCGATGTTCGCGAATGATAAACAGTATGTCTCCTTTCACGAACTTGAAGTTTACGTAAAAAAAGACTAAACCATGAAAAAGATATATCTCTTAGTATTTTGGGCAGTGTCCTCATTAGTCGGATGTGAAAGTTTGGAGGATACTTACAGTGATTATATCGGTGACGGACCTGTTCGTTATGTCGGGAAATGTGAAGGCGTACAGGTCTTGGCGGGTTGGAATCGACTGACAGTGAAGTGGAAGAACAGCCTTGATCCGAATGTGGTTAACAATCGGGTGACTTGCACGGCGGATGAATTTGCATTCGATACGATTGTGCCGGCAGCAGCGGATTCTTGTGATATTTTCGGGTTGGCGGATGCTACTTATAACATAACGGTAGAGGCTTTGGATGCCGACGGGAAAGTGTCGTTATCGGAACCGGTGACCGGCCGGCCGTATACCGATGCCCATGAGGCAGTGAAGAGTTTTCCGCGCGGGATAATGAAAAATTTCTTTCTCAGTAATCAGGTACTGTTGATGTTGAGCGGATGGGATGAAAGTTTTGCCGACTTTACTGTGAAATACACCGATGAGACGGGAACTTCAAAATGTGTGGAATTGACTCGGATGGAATTCGAGAGAAAGCGTGTGTTGCTTACCGATGTGGATGTCACAGAGCCGATTTGTGTGTTGCGGAAAGGCTTTCTCGAAGGGTGCGGTGATACAATTACGATGGCGCCCTACGAGTTGGTGGATGAACCCGTGTTCCGTCCCGATTTCAAGGCGGCCTTGAATGAGCGGTACGGTATGACCGATTTCAGCAAGGAGGCATTGGATAAAGTGACAGAATTGGAATTGGATTATGACTTGAATTCGTTGGAAGACGTGCTTTATTTTACTCATCTGAAAAAGCTGTATTTGGGCAAAAACCGTTTTATCGATTCCGAACTTTTTTACGGATGGTACATGTTACCTTACGAGGAGATAGACAACAGTCTATATTGTCTTAATTTAGCGGTAGAGCAATCGGAGTTGGATATCGTACATTATGGCGATTTGTATTTTTCGAAATGGGATGATATTGATGGGGACAATTGTATGACACATGAGGATTGGGCAAGTTGGCCGGAGGAATTGAAATTATTGGACACGGACAATTGGGAAGTGGCTTTCTCGGTAGAACACCAATCGGGATTTGATGCAAGCCGTCTATTCGACGATAGTCCATCGACTTTCTGGTATTCGGATTCTCCGGTAAGACGGAACGTAGAGATAACCATTGACATGCAGGAAACGCAGATTGTAGACGGATTGAAAATCAATCAGGTAGGAGGATTGGGACCGGAAGCCAACTATCCGGTTGCATCGGTAGGGGTCAAGGTGTCGGCAGACGGCAATACGTGGGAAACGCCGACTTATGTTAATAATTGTACATTGGGAGCAACCGAGTATGAAACGGCCCTCATTCGTTTTAAACAGTCCTATACAGTGCGTTATATCCGTCTTACAGCGACGGATGGCAGTAATTGGCAAGGAACGGTGTTTGGAGTGGCTGTCGGTGATATCATTCCTTATCGGGAAAATTAAAAAAAGATAAAAAACAGGATATGAATAAATGGATAGTCATTTTTATGCTGGTTGCGGGAGTTCCCGCAACCGCATGGACTCAGGAAGGGTTTAAAATTACGGCACAGACTCAAGGTATGCCGGATGGAAAAATGTATCTGATTACTGAACGTGCCGATACGTTAGCGACGGCCGATATGGTGAACGGTGCATTTGAAATGAGCGGAAAAACGAATG
>ERZ791905.2128-NODE-2128-length-11562-cov-9.680368_pt1 | contig 11562 bp, 1 predicted proteins | sample MGYA00510147_ERZ791905 | MGnify/ENA primary metagenome ERZ791905 (study PRJEB30046, sample SAMN00792084) | human gut metagenome | study: EMG produced TPA metagenomics assembly of the A metagenome-wide association study of gut microbiota in type 2...
GCCCAGCCGGAAGCGCCCACGGCCACCTCCGTGGCATAGCGCACCGGTGCCGACTCACCGCCCAGGCCGCCGTTGGCGTTGGCCGAACGCACAGTGTAGGTTCCCTCGCCGGGCAACTCATAAGACGTTGCGGTGGTGTTGTCGAGGTACTGTCCGTCGCGGAAGACCACGTAGCAACGTGCGTCGTCGAGGTCGGCCCAACGCAGGGTGCTGCCCTCTATGGCCACCACAGGAGCCTGGCTCACGGCAGTCTCTTCGGTCGGAAGCCAGCTGTCGGTGCCTCCGAGCACGTTGCGTAGCGTGTAGGCGGCGGCTTCCTCGGCAGTGAGCACAGGGTTGTAGGCATTCGTACTCGACGGAGAGTTGGTGCGTCCCGACAGGTCTACGGGCTCACCATCGCCGTCGATGGAGCCATACTCGAAGAAATGGGTGGGCAATTCGGCCATCGAGGCCCATCCGGCCGCCTGCGGCAACACCTCCATGGTGGTGTTGATGTAGGCAATACGCGGCTCGTTCTGCCACGGACGGCCCAGAGAGTAAGTGCCGTCTACCACTGCCTCGCTGCCCTCTACGCAGCTTATGGTGCAGCTGTCGAACACATAGCCGAAGTCGAGCCCGGCCCCGGTGGAAGGCGCCGCAATGCAGTTGCCGCCACGGTTCTCAAGCACCAAGTCGGTGTTATAGTAGTAGTTAGACCCTCCGCCGCATATAAAGTCGACGGTGCCGTGTATCTCGCAGTCTTCGAAATAAGCCCTCTCGCCGGTCACCTGAGTGTCTTGGTTGCTGAGCATGCGCACATTGCGCATTGCCGTCTTGTTGCCGCCATAGACAGCCACGGCCACCCCCTTGAGCTCAGAAGCCCCATAGTCGTAATCATTGCGCACGGTGAGGTCTTGCAGATAGAAGCCCGTGCGGTCGCGAAGGTTGAGCACCGGGTTGCTGATGCCGTCGCGCAGGCCGTGCAACACGACGCCGTCGCGGCTCTCGCCCACCAGCGACACATTGTAGGCCGTGAGCCGTTGCTCGGCCGAACCGAAGTCGTAGTCGCCGTTCTTTATGAATATCGTCTTGCGGGGGGCGTCGGCCGAAGTGTTGGCAGCGTTGACGGCAGCCACCGCCTCAGAGAATTCGGCAGCCGTGGAAACCACATAGTCGTAGGCGGCCTTGGCTGCAACAGCCTTGCTGCCCACGCTGACGGGTATGACAACAGGCTCGTCGTTGGCATTGCCGTAGGTGTCGCGGGCGGCCCCGGCGGCTATTGTAAAGGTGTAGTCGGTGTCGTACTGCAAGTCCCACACGGGGAAGTAAAGCGTCGACGAGCCACCCTCGGCCGTCACGGTCTGCCCTCCTATGGTAGCTTCGGTGGCCTGCATCTCGCGGTCGAAAGCCACCGTCACCACGCAGTGGTTCTTGTTGTCGGTAGGCGTCACGCTTGTTGCCGTGGGCACCGGCGGCGTTGTCACAGCCTGCTTCTCGACAGTCAGCTCAAACCAAGCCACGGGCTGGCCGCCTCCCTGCAGCGTAAACGTGATGGGGGTTCCGGCCTTGTGGCCCTCGAGGTTAACCACGAGGTCGTACATCGTGGCATCGGGCTCGTCGTAGCCGTGCTTGGTCGGTATGTACACCACGGCGTCGCCGGCAGTGAGCGATGCCAGTTCGCCGGCGTTGTAGTTGGCGTTGAAGTCCTTGAACACCACCTGCTTTACAACCACATCGGCAGGCACGCTCCACGTGTTGACCTCAGAGTTGAACTTAAAGCTGCTGTTGTTCCATCCGTCCAGGCTCTCGGTGGTGAGCGTGTAAAGGCCGTTTGTCCATGTGCCGTCGCCACTCTTGCCCTCCGAAGTGTACTTCAGCTGCACCGTCTCGTCGTTTTCCGACATATTATATATATGCACTCCCTCGACCGTCAGCACATATTCGCGTGTGGCATCGCCATCGGCCACGGTCACGGTATACGTGGCCGATGTGCCCATAAGCACGCCAATGCCCTCGGCCACGGTGCCATCGATGAAGCGGGCCTCGACTCTTGGCAAGGCCGTATAGACATTTCCGCCAAACACAGCCTCGTGTGCGTCGGCGTTGAGAGCGTCGAGCGTCTCGGCCGGCAGTTCCTCGCCGTCAACCGTGATGGCTGTCATCAGCATATCGCCGAGGCGAAACAGGCGCAGCGTATATTCCTCCTGCAAGGCGGCGGCGCCCTCAACGGGCTCCACCCTCATGGCCACCACCACGGCGGTGTTGGCCTGGGGCACAGGCACAGAATAGTTGCCGTCGGCCAAGGCTGTGACGGCAACGGGATTGCCGGCCTCGTCGGCGGCTGTCACAGAGAGCGTGCAGTTCTGCGACTCAACCCCGAACGTCACCTCTTCACCGTCGTAATCCGTCGGTAGGTTGCACAGCCAGTCGGTGGAATCGCCCCCGACCACCGTCTGCCCGGCTATGGTCACGCCGGTGACCGAGGCCATGAGCGACGCCAGGTGGTTGAATCCAACGTTCAGGTAGTTGCATATATACCCGTCGGACTCTGACGAGAAAGCCAGCGTGAGGGTCTTCAGGCCTTCAGAGATGTAGCCCGGCAGCACTATCGACTGTGCGGCATACGACGCCGACACGCTCTCGTCGACGGCGAACGACGTGCTTGCCTCCGTCGCTCCCGTCGATGCATCGGCCACCGTCACCAGCATTGTGCCGCCGTCATACCGCGCCATGTCCATCGTGAGACTGTAGGCCCCGGCCTGCGTGCAGATGAAGCCGTAAGAGGCGGCGGCGCCATTCCTGATGTAGCCCACGTTGCCGGCCGACTCCACCCGCATGCCCCCGGTGTATGTGCCACCGGCAAGCGTTATTGCGCCTGGCACGCGGTCGTAGCCCGAAGCGGGCGCGAACGACAGCCGCCCCCAGTTGCCGGCGTAGCTGCCGGTGGTCTCCGTGACGGCGAAAGTGAGCGTATAGCTGCCCGCGGGCAGCGAGGAAAGCAGGTAACAGTGCTCGTCGGTGAGGTCCCACGACTCGGTGTCGGTCACGGTAACGTCGGTGTCGAGCACCGTGCCGCCGTCGCCGGCCAGCGTGAGGCGCAGCGTGGCCTCATCCTTGGCGCCGGTGGCAAACGACAGTATGTAGTCTTGCTCTACCGTGTTGAGCACATCGAATTTGACAACAGTGCCACTGCCGGTGCTCCCAACGTTTGCCCCGTCGTTCTCGACAGTGCAGTTGGTTAGCTCAGTGGCATCATTCCAATCTACATAGCTCCCGTCGGCCATCGGCACGTCTACAGGAGCTGCGGCCTCTGCCTCGACGCTGCGGCCTGTCAGGCCGGCGAGGAGAAGCACGACAAATGTCAGTAGTTTTCTACTCATTTTGCTAAGTTTTAGGTTCCATTTATCGTGGGCAAAGATACATTATTATGCCAACGGCACAGTGTAAAAATTGACTTTTGGTTCGCAAAAGCATCCGCTGCCACATTATTTTCACCGCGAAGGAGCCGTCGGGCAGCAACTTTTCATCCCAGAGCAAACAATTTATCCACCACAACCAAATATATGCCAATACTTCACCCCCTGCTACCGGCAACGCCATGGCCGCGGAAGCGCTGGGTCAAAGACGCGGTAAAAATCGGCGACACACCCCTGCCGGCAAAATGGCGGAGGCCATTAGGCCGGCCGAAACGGCCCATAGAGCAATGCCAAACAGGCCATATTGGCGCGCCGGACGGCCCGTTTTGCAAGGCAAAACGGTGGCCACGGCCAACCACCTGTGGCACAGACACATAGCCACGAGGCCATGAACGCATGGCGGCAGGTGAAAAACCACGACACACCGGCAGCCGTGCCTGCTGCCGGCTTCGGACTGCAGCAGCCTGCAATGCACCACCTTGGCGCTGCCGCAGCCACTGCCACAGCATCCGAGACGGCGACGGCAGGCAAGCAGAAAGCGGCCGCAAACAACGCCGGGGCACATCTGTATCGAATGCAGATGTGCCCCGGCATTAGTCCGAGACCGTTGTCAGGCCCCACGGTCAGCGCGTGAGCGAGAACTTAAGGCTCAGCCCGAAGTCTTGCGTAGTGGTAGGATAGCTGCTGCTGGCCAGCAACGGCGTGTTGGTCTGGCGGTCGTAATAAGCGCTCAGGGTGAGCAGACGCGAAAGCGTATAGTCGGCCGAGAACGACAGCTTGAAGGCAGAGTTACCACTGCTGGCGGCGCTCGTAACCGTAGCAATGTCGCGCGTTATGGCGGCCTGCTTGCGGAACGATATGTCGAGCCGCAGGTTGAGGTCGTGGTTTACGCCCGATGTGCGTCCGGCGGTCGACGTAGCCTGCTTCGTGTCGGTGGCTTTCTTGTTGCCACGCTGCGTCTTCTTGATTTTGCGCGACGCCCCGCTTCCAAACAGGTTGAAGTTGCTAATCTTGTATCCCATGCCTATCACCCAGTCTTTGCTAAGCGCCTCGTTGATCTGTATGCTGGTCATGCTAAGGCTTATCACGCGCGTGGTGCGGTACTCGACCTTGCACGTCAGGTTGTTGTTGAGCGTAAGGTCGACGCCGAGCAGCGGCGAGAAGGCCTCGTTGATGCTCACCGTGCTCACGTTGTACATGCTGTTCGGCACCGGGTTGCCTGTGGTGGCATCGGTGATGAAGCCCAGTCCGTCCATGTACTCACGGTAAGTGCTGTAAGTGGCATAGCTGCCCACGGCATACACACTCTTGTATGAGTGGTTGATGTTTACGCTCTTGAAGTGGTCGCGCAGCCACGGCAGCTTGCTCAGTCCGCTGTACTTCAGTGTCCAGTTGGGCAGCAGCCGCTTGAGCGTCGGGAATATGTCGAGCGACGAGCCGGCCCCCGAGGTGTAGGCAGACAGGAATGCCGGTATGAGCACGTCGGCGCTGTACCTGTTGACCTCGCCCAGTTCGGGGTTGTAGGGCGAGCCGCTCAGGTTGATGCCATTGGCGTCGTAAGTGCCGTTGGGATACCTCGTGTTGGCATAGCGCGCCTGCACCCTGTCGCGGAAACCGTCGATTGAGGCGCAGAACCGCTCAAAGGTCTTCGACGCATATCCGTTGCTCGCGTCGCCCATACCCTCGAAGGCGCCCTTCAGGCTTATGGTTGTCATGTTGAACGAACCGCTCTGCGTGGTTGGCATGCCGTCGTACATGTATTGTATGCTGCGCGAAGTGTTGACCGTGCGGCTGGCGTTGAGGTCTATCTTCAGGTCGGGTATGGGCTCGAGCGTGAGCCTTATCTGCAAGTCCTCGCTGCTGTTGGTGGTGGCCGGGGTGGCCACACTGTCGTTGCACAGCAGCCAGTTGTTGTCGTAAGCCTTCTGCAAATAGCTGTCGCCGACAAAGCCGAAAGCGAAGTCGAGGCCCGGCGACATGACGCCACCCGTGCGCTGCCCGAGCATGTCGCCCACGTTGGGCAGGAATCCCGGCAGCGACATGGAGTACTGGTTGCGGTAGGATATGCCCACGCTGCGCACCATCATAATGAAGCGCGCGGCATACTGGGCCGGCTTATACCACCACTGCTTGTCGAGCGGTTCCTTGGGGGTGATGCTCAGCTTTATCTGAACGGTGTCAAGATTGCGTATGAGTATCTTGTTGTCGTCTATCACCTTGTACTTCAGCTTGTACGGATGGCCGTCCTTGGTGCGGGCGGTCACGCGCAGGCGGCGGCTCTTCTTGCCGTGGGCCACGGTGACGGTGGTGTCGGGCTTGAGCGTTATCTCGCGCTGGTAGGTGTTCTTGTTGCGCGGCAACTGCATGGCCTGCTTCTTGTCGGCAGGTGTCTGCACGAGCAGACTGTCCTTGCCCTTGGCCGCCTGCGAAACGCTCTTGGGCCTCGGCTTGGCTGCCGGGCGGCGCACCTTAGGCTTGACCTTGCCCACCTCGTCGTTTGCCTTCTTGAGGAAAGGCACATGGTTGTAGAGCGTCTCCATGTTAAACGTGGAGTTGACGTTGAGGTTTCGGTTGTTGGTGATGGTGTTGCCGAGCGACGTTCCGTCGTCGAGCTCGGTGCCCCTCACCCATGAGTAGTTTGCCGTATAGCTGGCGTCGGCGTTGAGCCAGTCGAATATGGGCAGCTTGTTGAGCGGCAACTGGTATGAGGCGGTGAACGTCTGCTGGTAGTCGAGCGGCGTCCCGAGGTTCTTCAGGCTCTGCTTCACAGAGTCTTTCCACACCTTGTACTGGTCGGGATAGAGGTCTTTGTTCACCGGTGTGTATGGCTCTTCTATCTCGGCGTGTGTGGCCGACTGGAAGTTCATGTGCAGGTTCTTTGTCAGGTCCCACCGCAATGAGAAGTCACGGTTCCACAGGAACTGCGAACTGAAGTTGAGAGGGAGCTGCGAACCGCCCACGCTCTCCATGTCGCGCTCCTGCAACTCGTAGTAGTTGCGGGTGATGTCAGTGTTGAACGCGATGTTTTGCGGCAGGTAGTTGAACGCTATCGCCTTCGGGAAGTTGAGCCACTTGCTCTTCCCCTTGAGCTTCTTGAACGGCTCAAACGACTTGTACACGGGCGTATAGCTGTAGTTCATCGACCCGCTCCACTCGTCTTCCTTCTCGTAGACGGTGGTCTCTCCCGACGTGTACCGGTGCGAATGGCTGTAGCTGAACGAGAAGTTGGCCGGGTCGTAAGGCATGGGGTGGCGCTTGGTCTTTATGCCAACACGCATGTTTGAGAACGAAAGGTTGGTGTTAGTTGTCTTCGTCACAGCTATCGACTCGATGGAGTCGCGCTCCTGCTCGTTGGCCGCCGACTCGAGGGCGTCGTCAAGCGCCATGTCGGTGTCGAGCGGGTTGTACTTCGGGCGCGTCTCTTCCTTGGTGACAGAGTAATAGAACGGTATGGTCACATTGGCCTTGTCGGGGAAGAACTTGCCCAACTCGAGGTTTGCCGTGAAGCTGTATGTCTTGTAATCGTCGGTCGACCGCGCCGCAATGCCTTCCTCGAGGCCGCCAAACCCGTCGGTCATCATCTTGCCGGTAAGGTTTACCGTGCCGAAGTCGGAGAGCTGCATGTTGAGCGCTCCCGATGCCGCCCAGCCGCCTTTGTTGTTGAATTCGAGCAGGCGGAGCTCGTTGACCCACACCTCTCCCGACTTAACCGAACCGGAAATGTTGCGCACCCCAATCATCATCGTCTTCACTTCGCCCAGCGAGGGGTTGCCCATGACGCTCACCTTGTTGTTGGGCTTGTCGCTGTCGTACTCGGAGTAGACCCTCGTGTACGACGCCCCGCCCACTGCACGGGCCTGGTTGCGGGCCTTCTTCAGGGCGGTGAACACGCTCATGTCAATGTCGAGCATGTTGTCGGCGGGCCATACGAGGGCACAGTCGGTGGTAGAATACTTGTCATACTGCCCTGGCGCGGTGAGCTTGAGCGGTATCTCATACTCGTAATAGTTGTTCTTGTAGTCGCTGCCAAGGCGTATGAACACAGCCAACTGGTCGTTCTGGAGGTTTGTGGTGTTCTGTGCCAGGGCGTTGGCGTGGACGAACAGCTGCAGTCTCTTGTACTGTCGGAGGTCGAGGTTGGTGTTCTTGTAAACAGCCTTCGACTCGTTTTTCGACAGGTTGTTGACCGTCATGTTGAGCGCCTGCTCGTTGTTCTCGACGAGCTGCGGCTGCGACGGGTCGCTCACTCGGCTGATGCCCGGAGGCAACACGTAGTTGACGGGCTGCTTGTCGTTGTGCTCCTCTATGTTGACGGCGCTCGTCTCCAATGTTCCGCTGCTGCTCGCGCTGTTGTCGAGCGTCTGCTCATACGTGCGCCACTCGCCCCTGACGAGGTCGAGGCTGCCAAACCTCAGCACCACGGGACGCTTGAAGTTGGTGAGGAACATGCGCATGAAGCGTATCGAGGTGAAGTCGCTTATGGAGCCGATGCGCTCGGCATCCTCAGAGTTAAGGGGTATTCGGAACTTATACCAGTGCACGGTCTCCTTGTTGCCGTTGCGCAGCGGGGGGACCACCTCGCGCACATCGGCCAGGTAGTTGTGGCCGATGTTGTTTTCGTTGAGGTCTTCCGGCCGTATGCTCACCTTGTACTGGTAGTATCGCTCATACTCGTTGAGGGTGTAGTCCTGGTTGATGTCTTCCACGTCGGGCCCCGTCTTGTACGACGTGTCGTAGCTTTCGTTGTTGCCGTCGTTGTCGGGCGAGTTGCCCTGGGGGTTGTTAATGCGCTTGTATCTGTCGAGTATCGACGTCTGCTGTGCATCGAAGTCCGAGCCCCTGAAGTAGTGGTAGTTGTCGTTGGCTGGGTCTTGCGTCCATGCGTTGCGGATGCTGTCGTTGGCCAAAGTCTGCACGAAGTTGTTGAATTCCGTGTAAGATTCAAACGTGCGCTCCTCGTCGTCGGTGAGCCCGTTGAAGCCCACGTCCTGCATGGCTCGCGCCCCCGAGGTGGTGGCAAAGGCGTAAGTCTGCGTGGCCTGCACCGGCACCTTTCCCCATTGCGTTGTCGTGAAGCTGCTGGTTCCATCCACCGGCATGCCGCTCTCGTAGAACTTCTTGCCGTCGTGCAGTATGTCCTCGCTCACTTCGCCCAGGTTTATGTACAGGTCGCCGCCATAGTCGGCAGCGTCGCCTGCCGTCCTTGTATATATGAACGGGTCGAGCAGCCAGAACTCGATATACTCTATGTTGGCCGTCTCGAAGTCGTTGGTGTCGAGTTTTCGCATCATGCCTCCCCACTTTCCCTCGGGGTTCTGCAGCGAACCGTCGGGGTTGAGGCTTGTGCTGAAGTTGTAGGGGCCCCGTTCGGTGGGATAGTAAGCCATGTTGAGCACGTCGAGTGTCGACGTGGCGCCGTTGTATGAGCTTTGGTCGCGGTTTGGATAGAGCTCGCTCACGAACACTTCGCGCACGTAGTGGTTTGAAAGCTGGTTGAGGTCGCTCTTGATATGGTCGGGCGTCAGGGTGCTGCTCTCGTATGTGAAGAGCGGGTCGATGTTGTACCACGCCATGCGTGCCCTGTTGAAGCCGCTGGTCAGCCCTGTCCGGTCGTCGTGTTCGGGGAAGAGCGACGGCGTGCTTGAGATGAACCACGACTTCGGGTCGGACACGTCGATGCCGTTTTTGGTGTTCTCGAAGTCGTCGATATACGATGCGTCGTCTTGCGTTCCGCCGGCCTGTCCGGCAATGAGCTGGGCGAACTCACCCGTGAACGATATCTGCGAAGGCTGCGTAAGGTGAAGGAATGGCAGCTTGTCGAGCACGTTGGTGAGCCACTGGCTCTCTTTCTTCCAGTTGATGTTGAGTCCCCAGAGGATGTTGTTGAGCGGTTCGGAGCCCATGGTCACCTTCGACGTCAGTGGCTGTTCGTGCAGCCGCTGGAACGTACCGCCGATGAAGAAGTCCTTGGTGAAGTCGTACTCCCAGTTGAGTCCGAACATGGTCTTGCGCAGCATGCCGTAGTCGGTGTTGCTCTCCAGGCTCACGTTGACGGCCGTGCCGGCGTCGATGATGCTCTGGTTGAGTATCGTCACCTCGCCCGCCGAGTAGTCTACGCTATAGTCTGTGCCCTCGGTGAGCACCACCCCGCCGGCGGTGACGACCACCGAGCCCTGCGGAACGTTGTAAGCCCCGAGCGAGATGACGTTGGCCGATGTGCCCTTGTACTGTCCTGTGAGTATGTATTTGTTTTTCTCGGCTATCTGCTTGGCCGAGGTCTTGGTCTGGTCGTACAGCTCTGTGAATGCGTAGTGCTCCGCCCTGTCGGCCGGGACGCCTGCGCTGACAAGGTAGTTGTAGAGGTATGAGCCAAACGGTTCGGCCTTTGGGAAGAACACCCGCCCGTTGCTGACGGTGTATCCCTCCACGTAGTCGAAGTAGCCGTTGGCGTGCGGCTTGTTGTTGTTGTCGAGCCGGTCGGCCCCGAGCACCCTGATGATAATGTTGTCTTTTACCTGCTGCTCGGGGATATACGACAGGTAGACGCCCGTAGTGTCGCTCTGATACTTCACGTCGAGGCGGAATTTAGTCTTCTCAACTGTCGAGGCGAGGTAGTATACGTTTTTCATCATCAGCCGCCAGTTGCCCATTTCCGGCGTGTTGCTGGTGTTTTTGAGCGACTTTACGAATATGGCCTCGTTGGTGTTGGTGTTGTCCGAGGCAAACTCACCTACCTGATAGGTCACTCCCCCCAGCGTATACTCATAGGCAACGGCCAGCACCTGGTCCGACTGGAGCGACGTACGGAGCGATATGTAGCCCAGCGCCGCGTTGAGCGTGTATTCCGACGAGGTGAGCAGCCGGGCGCTCTGCACCTTCTCATAGTCGACACCGCCCGTAAACCCGCTTATGGCGTCGAGCACGGAGTTGGCCTGGTCGATGTCGCGTGCGGCAGAATACTGAGTGGTCATGGCCGAATATTCGGTGTTGGCCGAGTTTTGCGGCGGCACGTCGCCCGTGCCTCCCCATATCGGGTTAGACGTGTGGCGGCCCTCGCCGAGGTCGGTGAATGCTATGATGTTTCGCGTGTTGCTGGTCGTGCCGGTCTTGTTGGTCACCCATACCTCCACGCGCGTTATGTTGATGCCGGTCATCACGTTTGGCAGCGACGACATGGCCTGGTCGTAGCGCTCGCGGAAGTAGTGAGAGAGAAAGAAGTGGCGGTTCTCCTCATAGTCGGCCACGTCGAGCTCAAACGGTGTGGTCTGCGTCCCGCCACGCGACGAGACGCTCTTCGTGGTCGAGTTTTTCTGCGATATGACCGTTTGCAGTTTCAGCTTGCCGAACTGCATGTCGGTGCGCACTCCGAACAGCGAGCTGGCCCCTTTTATCAGCGACGAGTTCGAGGGGAACGTCACGTTGCCTGCCTCGACGAGCTTTATAATCTCGTCTTCCTTGCCTTCGTAGCGCAGCTTGATGTTCTTGGTGTCAAAGTCGAAGGTGGCGTCGGTGTTGTAGTTGAGGTTCATGTTGACCTTGTCGCCCACCTTTCCGTTGACGTTGAGGTTTATCTTCTCGTCGAAGTCAAACGACTTCGTCTTCCTGTTCCTTATCGGCAGCGATGGGTTGTCGATGTTTTTCATCGTCATGCCCAGCTTCAGCTCGGCCGTACCCTGCGTCTTTATGCGCACCCCTCCGGGGCCGAATATCTTCTCGGCGGGCCCGAGGTCGAACTTCATGTCGGTGAACGAGAATTTCTCCTTGCCCTTTGCCGCCACGTTCTCGGCGTCTTTGCGCCTGAAGAACTCCTGCATAGAGCGCCTCTCGCTCCACTTCCTGTATTCCTCGGGCGTCATGAGCACCGGCGCGTTGAGGTAAGTGTCGCCAATCTTCGAGCCTATGAGATACATGTCGAGCGAGTCATCATACTCCACCTGCTGCCTGATGTTGTCGGGCATCTTGAGGTCGATGGCCGACGAGTCGAGGTCTTCCACCACCACTGGTGCCGTCTTCTTTATCTTCCAGCGCGGGTGGAGCAGCGAGTCGGGTATGGGCTCGTCGTCGGCCACGAGCTTTGGCTGCGCCTTGGGCGCAGGCCGCTTGGCGGCGGTCTTGTCGTCTTGCGGCGGCATGGCCAGCGCACACCCGCTGAGCAGCGATATGAGTA
>ERZ791905.2129-NODE-2129-length-11557-cov-6.077465_pt1 | contig 11557 bp, 7 predicted proteins | sample MGYA00510147_ERZ791905 | MGnify/ENA primary metagenome ERZ791905 (study PRJEB30046, sample SAMN00792084) | human gut metagenome | study: EMG produced TPA metagenomics assembly of the A metagenome-wide association study of gut microbiota in type 2...
CGGTTGCCGCGGCGAGCGCATCCGCCGCCTCGCGCGCGGTATAGCCGCTGTTTTCCAGCACGCGCGCTTTGATCAGTTCACGTGCCTCGAGCGCGTTGGCAATCTGTTTTGCAGTCTCGTCCGTGATGCCGCCTTTGCCGATCTGAAAGATGGTTTCAAGCGGGTTGCCCATGGCACGCAGGGCAGCTCTCTGTTTACTTGTCAGCATAGTTTTCCTCAGAATTTCAGTTTTGCAAACGCTTTTGCGAACGCCTGCATGGCGACGCCGCGATGGCTGATTGAATTTTTCTCCTCGGCGGTCATCTCGGCATAGGTCTTACCAAACGGCGCATACCAGAAGAGCGGATCGTAGCCGAAGCCGGTCTTGCCGCGCGGGGATGTCAGGATCTCGCCGGGGCATTCGCCGCGGACCACGATGTCTTCCCTGCCGTCCGGGAACACGCAGGCAACCACCGAGACAAAATGCGCCGTGCGCTTATCCTGCGGTACCCCCTGCAATGCCGCAAGCAGCTTTGCATTGTTCTTCTCGGTATTGCCGTCCTCGCCCGCATAGCGTGCGGAATAGACGCCGGGTGCGCCGCCGAGCGCATCGACCATCAGCCCCGAGTCGTCGGCAACCGTGATGTAACCGAGCCGCGCGCCGGTGCGCGCTTTGATCAGCGCGTTTTCCTCAAACGTCGTGCCGTCTTCGACGATCTCGTCGGTGAAGCCGACATCCGAAAGCGAAACGACCTCCGCATCGGCACATACGGTTTTCAGGAGCGCTTCCAGCTCCGCGATCTTGTTTTTGTTGTGAGAAGCAAGCAGAATCTTCATGGCGCTCACGCAAACATGGCACGGACAAAATCCTGCGCGTTGAAGGGCTGCATGTCGTCGATCTTCTCGCCGACGCCGATGTATTTGACCGGCACGTCGAGCTCTCCCTTGATGGAGAAGACGCATCCGCCCTTGGCGGTGCCGTCCAGCTTGGTCAGAATCAACCCGGTGATGTTTGCCGCATGCTTGAATTCCTTTGCCTGCATGATGGCGTTCTGTCCGGTCGTCGCATCCAGCACGAGCAGCGTTTCGCGGTCGGCGCCCGGCAGCTCGCGGGAGAGCACACGGTCGATCTTGGCAAGCTCGTCCATCAGGTTCTTCTTGTTGTGCAGTCTGCCAGCCGTATCCACGATCAGCACGTCCGCATTCCGCCCCTTGGCGGCGCTGACTGCGTCATACACGACGGCAGCGGGGTCGGAGCCCTCGCTCTGCTTGATGAGATCGACGCCCGCGCGGTCACACCACACGGCAAGCTGATCGATCGCCGCCGCGCGGAAGGTATCCGCCGCCGCAACGACCACTTTTTTGCCGTCGGCTTTCAGCTGCGCCGCGATCTTGCCGATCGACGTTGTTTTGCCGACGCCGTTGACGCCGATGATGAGCAGAACGGACGGCTTTGTGCCGAGCTTCAGCGGTTCGCCTTCGCCGATCATGTCTGCCATGATCTCGCGCAGCGCCGCCTTCACCTGCTCGCCGTCGGTCAGCCGCTCGCTCTTGACGCGATCGCGCAGCTTGTCGAGGATCTCCTCGGTCGCGCCGACGCCGACGTCGGCGCAGATGAGCAGCTCCTCCAGCTCGTCGAACAGCTCCTCATCCACCTTGACAAAGCTCTTGAACAGGTTGTCCACCTGCGAGACGAAGGCGTTCTTCGTCTTGGCGAGTCCTTCTTTCAGTTTTTCAAAAAATCCCATGTTTTCCTCTTGTCTTATACATTCAGTTCAATATCTTTGACGTTCAGCGCCAGCACCTTGGAGATGCCGCGCTCCGGCATAGTGACGCCGTAGATGCGATCCGCCGCCTCCATCGTGCCGCGGCGATGCGTGATGAGCACAAACTGCGTCTCGTCCGACATGTGCTTGACATAGTCGGCAAAGCGCGACACGTTCACCTCATCGAGCGCTGCCTCGATCTCATCGAGGATGCAGAACGGCGACGGGTTGACCTTGAGGATCGCAAAGAACAGCGCGATCGCCACAAACGCCTGTTCGCCGCCCGAAAGCAGCGTCAGGCTCTTGATGATCTTGCCGGGCGGCGCCGCCTTGATCTCGATGCCGCTGTTCAGGACGTCCTCCGGCTCGGTCAGCACAAGCTCTGCCGTGCCGCCGCCGAACAGTTCGACAAACACCTTGGCGAAATTGTCGTTGATCCGGTTGAACGCATCGACAAACTGCCCGCGCATCTCGTTTTCCAGTCGGTTGATGACCGTGGTCAGCTCCGCCTTGGATTTGGTCAGGTCGGCGATCTGCGCCGACATCTCGTCATAACGTTCACGCACCTGTTTGTATTCCTCGATCGAGCCGAGATTGACCGGACCGATCGACTTCATCTGTCGGCGATACTCCGCCGCAGCCGCGCGGCAGGCGCTGCATTCGCTCTCCGCAAGCGGCGGATAGCCGAGCGCAAGCGCCGCGGCAAAGGTCAGCTCATATTCCTCGTTCATCCGCTCGGACTGTTTGTCCGCCTCGGCGCAGAGCGACCGCAGGCGGATCTCGTTTTTGTTGTGCGCGGCGAGAATGAGCTCCTTCTGGTTGTTCCGCTCCCGTGTTTTCAGCCGCACTTCCTGCAATTTCTGCTCATATTCCGCCGTGCCGACCTCGGCATCCCCGCGCTCGCTTGTGACGATCTCGAGGCGTGCCATCATCTTCGCAGTCTCCTCGCGGTTTTCTTCGCCGGCGCGGCGCAGCGCGCCGATCTCGCCTGTCAGGCGGCTGATCGCTCCCTGCGCTGCCGTCACGGTCTCGGCAATCTCGCGCATCCGTGCGCCGAGCGACGCGCGGCGGGAATCGAGCGCCTCAATATCCTTGCGGATCTCAGCGACGCGGACATCAGTCTGCGCGACGCGGCGTTCCAGCTCGCGTCCCTCGTCGATGGCGTCGTTCCGTTCCTCGTCCTTCCCCGCGCGGTATGCGCGGAGCGCTTCGATCTTCTGCCCGTTGGCGGCTTCCTCCGCCTTCAGTGCCGCGATCTCGCTCTCAAAGCCGCTGTGCTGGTCGCGCAGACGTTCGACGTCCGCATTCAGCTTTTCCCGCAGCCCCGTATTGGTCTCGAGCTTTGCGCGCAGCGCCTCAAGATGCGCATTCTCGGACGCGATCAGCGTCATGACAATTTCCTTTTGCTGCACGGCGCCTGCGTGGCGCGTCTGCGCATCCTGCTCTTCCTTCTGCGCCTCGGCAATCTGTTTTTCCAGCGTGGCAAGCGCCTTCTCCGACGCCGCTGCCGCCTTGTCGAGCGATCGGATCTCCGCCGAGCGGGTCAGGATGCCGCTGTCGCGGCGCACCGAGCCGCCCGTGTAGGAGCCGCCCGCGTTGATGATCTGCCCGTCGAGCGTGACGACCTTGACGTGGTACTTCTGTTCCCGCGCCATCTTCGACGCATTGTCAAGCGTGTCAAAAATCAGAGTTCTGCCGAGAATGCTGCGCATGACCTCGGCAAACTTCTTGTCGTAGTCAAACAGCAGATCCGCTCTGCCGATATAGCCCGCGTACTTCCGCGCGCGGATCATCTCCTCGGTCTCGTCCTGCGCCGTAGCGGAAGTGAGCGGATAGAATGTGGCGCGCCCCGCGTGTGCGTCCTTCAGGACGCGGATCGCGGACTTTGCCACATCCTCATTTTCGACCGCAATATTCTGAATATTCGCGCCGAGCGCGGTTTCGATCGCGGTGACGTATTTTTCGGGCACGCTGATCAGCTTGGAGATCGGTCCGTAAACCGTGCCGCCGCGGATCCTGCCCTCGTCATATGCCTGCATCACAAAGCGGACGCTGCCCGAATAGCCCTCAAACAGCTCCTCCATGCGCCGCAGCGCGTCGGCGCGATGCGTGCTGCCGTCCAGCCGCAGTTTTTCCTCCGCCGCCTGTGCCTGCAGATCCTCTTTTTTGCCGCGCGCCGCATCGCATGCCGCCGCAAGCGTGGCAAGCATGGCATCGGTCTTCGCCGCGTTTTCCCTATAGGCGTCGATGCCGGCGGTCGTCTGTTCGATCTCTGCGGAGAAGCGCTTTGCCTCCTCCTCATATGCCGTGATCTCGGCACGCGCCTGCTCGCCTGCAAGGCTGTCGGTGCTGATGGTGCTTTCCAGTACGCTGACGCGCACCTTGATGTCTACGGACGCATCGTGCAGCTTCTGAATTTCGACCTGCTTTGCGTCCAGTTCGCGTTCGAGTGCATCGGCGCGCATGCCGCACGCCGCCTGCCGCTCAAAGAGCGTATTTTTCTCGGTTTCGGCTGCCGCAAGATTTTCCTTTGCCGCCGCGGTCTGCGTCTCGACCTCGGCAAATTCGCGCTGCACGGCGTCCGTGGACGCTGCCGCCGTCTCAATGGCGGCATTGGACTGCGCCAGCAGCTCGGTCTTATGCGCAATCTCGTTTTCGGAGACCTTGTAGGCGCTGTCCGCCTCATGGATCCGCTCCTTCAGCGTGCTCATCTCGGTGAGCAGCTTTTCGGAGACCATCTTCGAGCGCTGGCTCTCCTCAAACAGCTTGTCGCTCTGCGTTTCGAGCGAGCGCAGGCTGTCCTCGGCAACCTCCAGCTCATGTGCGGAGAGGCTGACCGCCTTTTCCGCTTCGGCAATTTTGCCCTGCAGAATGCCGCTGTCGTAGATCCACAGGCTGACGTCCGCGCGCTTCTTGCCCTCGTAAATGTCGAGGTATTTTTTCGCCTTCTGCGACTCCTTTTCAAGCGGACCGACCCGGCTGCCGAGTTCGCCCGCAATGTCGGTCAGGCGAACCAAATTTTCGTCGGTGGCGGAAAGTTTCTTCTCCGCCTCGTGCTTTTTATAACGATACTTGGCAATGCCCGCCGCCTCCTCAAAGACGTTGCGGCGGTCCTCGCTTTTGCGCGAGAGGATCTCGGCGATCTTGCCCTGCCCGATGACCGAATAACCCTCGCGCCCGATGCCGGTGTTCATGAACAGCTCATGTATGTCCTTGAGCCGCACTGCCTTGCGGTTGATGAAATACTCGCTCTCGCCCGAGCGAAAATAACGGCGGGTGACCGTGATCTCGTCATACGGCACATCCATGCGGTGCTCGCCCGTGCGGTTGTCAAAGGTGACAGACACCTCGGCGAAGCTCATCGGCTTGCGCGTATCCGCACCGCCGAAAATGACATCCTCCATTTTGGCGCCGCGGATGTTCTTACTGGAGATCTCGCCGAGCACCCAGCGCATCGCGTCCGAAATATTGGATTTGCCGCTGCCGTTCGGTCCGATGACCACGGTCGCGCCCGGTTCAAAATTCAGAACCGTTTTGTTCGGAAAAGACTTGAAACCGTGCAGTTCAAGTGATTTCAGGTACACGCGCAGCCCTCCGTTTCGTCAAAATTGCATTGTCGTAAATTATAATAATAGCTAAGTATATATTATATAACAACCGGGCGCATTTTTCAACCTATTTCCCGAATTATTTGAAAATAAAAAGCGGGACTTTCCGGGTGAAAAGAAAGCCGTATCCGCCCTCTTTTCCGCTCGGAAAATCCCGTTTTGTTCATTCTTCGCCGAACAGCTCCAGCGCCTGTTTTGCCGCCATTTGCTCGGCAGCGCGCTTGCTCCTGCCATCGCCGCGGCCGATGACATTGCTGTTGAGCCGCGCCTCGACCGTGAAGCGCTTGTCATGGTCGGGACCGCGCTCGTCCACGACGAAGTACTCGAGAATCTCGCCGCCCGCCTGCTGCACGACCTGCTGCAGAATGGTCTTAAAATCCTTTGCCGCGCCGCTGATCTCCAGCTTTGCAAGCTCCTCCATCAGGAGCGGGCGCAAAAACTGCGCCACGCGATCCTTGTTTCTGCCGCTGTCGAGAAACATGGCGGCAAGCAGCGCCTCAAATGCGTCTGCCAGCAGAGACGGGCGTTCGCGTCCGCCGCCCAGCTCCTCGCCGTGCCCGAGGCAGAGGAACGCACCGAGTCCGATCTTCTTTGCCAGGACGCAGAGCGCGCGCTCACAGACGATCTCGGCGCGCATCCGGGTGAGTTCCCCCTCCGGGCAGTCCGAAAACGCTTCAAACAGGTATTCGCTCGCCACCAGTGAAAGCACCGAGTCGCCGAGAAACTCCAATCGCTCGTTGCACTCAACGACAGCGCCGCGCCCCTTCGCCTCGTTGGAATAGGACGAATGCGTCAACGCCGTCTCCAGCAGCGTTATATCCTCAAAGGTGTAGCCGATGGTCTTTTCCAGTTCGGCTCTGTCTTTGCGCAAATTCTGCATGGTGTCTCCCTTTCTCAGTCTGCGGCGCCGTCCGCCGCAGGTGCGGTCTCCGCCGGCTTTTCCGCAGTGTCCGGCGTCTTTTGCAGGAGACTGCCCGCATGTGCAGCGATATCGTAGGTCACGCCGGTCTCTGTATAGGCAACCGCCTGGCGCACCGCGTTCATGATCGCGCGGGCATCGGACGAACCGTGCGCCTTGATGACCGGCTTTGAGATGCCGAGCAGCGGCGCGCCGCCGTGCTCGGAGGTATCAAACTGCGACTTCATGTTTTTCAGCTGCTTGCGCATCGTGAGTGCGCCGATTTTGGTGACGGCATTCTCGGTCAGGATGCCCTTCAGCGTCTGTATCATAAATTTGCCCATGCCCTCCACGGTCTTGAGCAGGATGTTGCCCGTAAAACCGTCGCAGACCAGCACGTCGCAGACGTCAAACGGGATCGCCTTTGCCTCGACATTGCCGACGAAGTCGATCAGATCGGATTCGGCAAGGACGGCATGCGCGCTCTTGTAGAGCGGCGTTCCCTTGGTCGGCTCGGTGCCGTTGTTGAGCAGTCCGACGCGGGCGCGCGGCAGCGCATACAGCTTTTCCATATAGGCCGAGCCCATGACGGCAAACTGCAGGAGCGTCTTCTCATCCACCTCGGTGTTCGCGCCCGAATCCAGGAGCAGCACCGGCACGGGGAACGGAATGACCGTGCCGATGGCGGCGCGATGCACGCCCTTGATACGGCGGACGATCAGTGTTGCGCCCGCAAGGAGCGCGCCGGTATTGCCCGCACTGACGAAGGCATCGCCCTCGCCGTTTGCCAGCATGTGCAGACCGATCGCCATGGACGAACGGTTTTTATCCCGCACAACGCTGAGCGCGGGGTCCTCCATGTCAATCACGACATCGGTGTCCACGATTTCAATATCCGAAAGATTCAGACCGTCATCGGCGGCGATCTGCTCGATCGTCTCGCGGTGTCCGACCATCACGACGGACACGCCGAGTTCATCCCGCGACCGGACCGCGCCGCGGACCAGCTCGCCCGGTGCGTTGTCGCCGCTCATCACATCAATGATAATTCTCATGTGCACACTCCTCACTTCTGATTCAGCGTCAGTGCAAAGGCGTCGATCGCCGCGAGCGAACGCGCCGCAAGCGCCTCATTTCTGACCTTCTTGCCGCCCTTCACGCGCGTATCAAGCGGCGGTACAATACCGAAATTCGCATTCATCGGTACAAAAGCGCCGGTGCCGCCCGTGCTGACATAGGACGCCATTGCCCCGATCACACATTCGCGCGGAAAAAGCACGCGCGGCTTATCTTGTGCGGCGCACGCCGCATTTATACCCGCGACAAGTCCGGATGCAGCCGATTCCACATACCCCTCGACACCGGTCATCTGCCCAGCGAAGAACAGGTTCGGCGCATCGATCATCGAATAGTCCGGGCGCAGAAGTCCCGGAGATTGCAGGTAGGTATTGCGATGCATCACGCCGTAGCGCATGAACTCCGCGTTTTCAAGTCCCGGAATCAGCGAGAAGGCCCGCTTCTGCTCCGGGAAGGTCAGATGCGTCTGAAAGCCGACGATGTTGTACATCGTGCCCGCCGCATTGTCCTGCCGCAGCTGTACCACGGCATAGGCGTCCTTGCCTGTGGCGGGCAGGGGCAGTCCGACCGGCTTGAGCGGTCCGAACAGGAGCGTTTCATAGCCGCGGCGCGCCATGACCTCGACCGGCATACAGCCCTCGAAGACCTTCAGATCACGCTGACTCTCCTTGTCAAATTCCTTCAGCTCCGCCTCTTTGGCGTGGATCAGCGCGTCATAGAACACGTCGTACTGCTCCTTCGTCATCGGACAGTTGATATAGGACGCCTCGCCCTTGCCGTAGCGTGATGCGAAAAAGGCGATGTCCATATTGATACTGGAAAAATCCACGATGGGCGCCGCCGCATCGAAGAAATGCAGCTTTTTGCCGCCGATGCGGCGATCGATCGCCTCCGAGAGCGCGTCCGATGTGAGCGGACCGGAGGCAACAACGGTCACACCGTCCTCCGGCAGCGCGCAGATCTCGGTTTCAATAACCGTGATGTGCGGGTGATTCCGGATCTTATCGGTGATGTACGCCGAAAAGCCGGTTCTGTCCACGGCAAGCGCGCTGCCCGCCGGAACGGCGGTGGCGTCTGCCGCCTCGATCATCAGTGAGCCGAGGCGGCGCATCTCCTCTTTCAGGAGACCGACCGCATTGGAAAGCTCATTTGAGCGGAGGGAGTTGGAGCAGACCAGCTCGGCAAAATTTTCGCTGTGGTGCGCGGGGGTGAATTTTTTCGGCTTCATCTCGCAGAGCGTGACGTTGACGCCGCGATTTGCCGCCTGCCATGCCGCCTCGCAGCCGGCAAGCCCCGCGCCGATGATTCTGATCTCTGCCAATTACTTTTCCTCGCTCTCACCCGTCTCGGGCGCATCCGCCTTGTAGCCGCAGTCCTTATTGTGGCAAACGTACTGGTTTTTCCCTTTCTTGCGGAAGAGCATGCCGCCGCAGTCGGGGCACTTCTCGTTTGTCGGCATATCCCAGGACGAAAAATCGCACTCGGGATAGCGCGAGCAGCTGTAGAACACCGTGCGCTTCTTGCCGGTCTTGGAGACGAGCGGTGCGCCGCATTTGGGGCACGCCACGCCGATCTCGCGCGCCGGCTGCTTGGTGAATTTGCACTTCGGATAGTTGACGCAGGCATAGAAACTGCCAAACCTGCCGTTCCGCAGCACCATATCGCCGCCGCAGAGCTCGCACTTGAAGTCGGCGACGACCTGCGGCTTCTCCTCGCGGACGATCTCCTTGCCGTCCGAACCGATCGGCTTTGTATTCTTGCACTCGGGGTAGTTCGGGCAGGCGGCAAAACGGCCGAAGCGACCGTTCTTCACGATCATGCGGCTGCCGCACTTGTCGCAGATGATGTCTGTCTCCTCCGCGGGGAGATCGATCGTATTCTCCTTGAGCTTTTCCTCTGCCGTCTCCAGCGACTTTGCAAAGCCGCCGTAGAAGGAGGAAAGCACTTCTTCGGCTGTGGTCTCGCCGCGTGCGATGTCGTCAAAGCGGGTCTCCATCTGCGCGGTGAACGCATAATCCACGACCTCGGGGAAGTTCTCCATGAGGAGCTTTGTCGTGACCTCGCCGAGCGAGGTCGGCACAAGGGCTCTGCCCTCGCGGGAGACATAGCGGCGATCCACGATCGTCGTGATGATCGACGTATAGGTGCTCGGGCGACCGATGCCCTTTTCCTCCAGAAATTTAATGAGCGACGCTTCGGTGAAGCGCGGGGGCGCCTCGGTAAAATGCTTGACGCTGTCGAAGTCGCGGAGCGTGAGGCGATCTTTTTCGGTGAGCGGCGGGATCTTCTCGTTCTTGCCGACCTCGCCGTTCTCACTCTTCGGCGCCTCGTCGGTGGACTCCTCATACACTGCCATGTAGCCCTGGAAACGGACGGTATAGCCGCTGGTGCGGAAGGTATAGCCGTTAGCATCGAAGTCGATCGTCTCGGTATCCAACACGGCGGATGCCATCTGGCTGGCAACAAAACGATCCCAGATCAGCTTATACAGCTTATACTGATCGTTCGAGAGATACTTGCGGATGTGCGCCGGTTCGAGCTTGACATTCGAGGGGCGGATCGCTTCATGCGCGTCCTGTGCGTTTGCCTTGGTCTTGTAGACGCGCGGGCGGGAGGGGCAATAGCCCTCGCCGTACTTTTCACCGATCAGTTCAAGCGCGGCTGCCTGTGCCTCGGTCGAAATGCGGAGCGAGTCGGTACGCATATAGGTGATAATACCTTGCACGCCGCCGTTCTCCGCGCCGAGATTGATGCCTTCGTACAGCTCCTGCGCCACACGCATGATGCGCTGCGACTGGAAGCCGAGCTTGCGGGACGCCTCCTGCTGCATGGTCGAGGTCGTGAAGGGGGGCGCGGGCTGTTTGGTCTTTGCCGTCTTCTTGACCGTCGTGCAGACAAACGGGTCTCTGCCGATCTCGGCAAGCACACGCTTGACATCTTCCTCGGAGGCAAGCTTCACTTTGCTCTTCCCCTTGCCGACCAGGCGCGCCTTCAGCGGCTTGCCGTCCGGCGAATCAAGCAGCGCGTCGATCGTCCAGTATTCCTGCGGCTCAAATGCGCGGATCTCCGCCTCGCGCTCCACAATGATGCGCGCGGCAACCGTCTGCACACGACCTGCGGACAGACCGCTCTTGACGCTCTTCCAGAGGAACGGACTGAGCTTGTAACCGACAATACGGTCGAGAATGCGCCGCGCCTGCTGCGAATTGACCAGGTCAATATCGATGTCGCGCGGGTGCTTGATCGCGTCCTTGATCGCCGTCTTTGTAATCTCGTTGAACGCCACACGGCTGCACTTCTCGGGTGCGAGATCCAGCGCGGCGGCAAGATGCCAGGAAATTGCCTCTCCTTCGCGGTCAGGGTCGGTTGCGAGGAAGACTTTGTTTGCCGCTTTGGCATCCTTCTTCAGCGCCTTGATGAGGTCGCCCTTGCCGCGGATGTTGATGTAATGCGCCTTGAAGTTGTCCTCAATATCCACGCCGAGCGAGCTTTTCGGCAGATCGCGCACATGCCCGTAGGACGCGACGACCTTATAATTGCTGCCGAGATAGCCTTTGATAGTGCTCGCCTTTGCAGGCGACTCCACAATCACCAGATTTGCCATATTCGTACACTGCGAAAATGCAGTTCCTTTCGTTTATTTCAATCGGATGCCGCAGGCGGCGATCCGTCAGACTCTTGTATAAAAGTTGCCTGGGAGCTGCCGCACCACGCCCTTGCAGGTCAGTGCAAGCAGAGCGGTCAGCACGTCCGGCACGGGTGCGCCGCTGCCCGACGCGATCAGATCCACACTGACCTGCCCCTCCTCGGGAATGCAGGCGTAGATCTTCTTCTCGGTCTCGGACATCGGCACGAAGGTCTCGGTGACCTTCGGCGCACTGCTCTCGCAGACGGTGTCCGGGCTGTCGTCGGGTGCGGATTCCGGCTTTTTGCGGCGCACCTTTGCCCATGCCACCTTGCTCGTCTTCGTTGAAACGGCGTATGTACTTTCCGCCTTTGCGGCATTGTAGTTCATCGCGCCGACCGCGCTTGCGTCCAGCTCCGGGAAGTGAGCGGGTTCAAATAGGTCGAGAATGTCCGTCGGCGACGTCACCATCTTCGCACTTCCGCTTTTGATAAGCTCGTTTGTGCCGGCGCTGCCCGGCATCGTGATCGCGCCCGGAACGGCAAAGAGCGGCTTGCCCTCGGCAAGCGCCTCGCGCGCCGTGATGAGCGCGCCGCTCGTCTCG
>ERZ791905.2150-NODE-2150-length-11471-cov-6.860897_pt1 | contig 11471 bp, 8 predicted proteins | sample MGYA00510147_ERZ791905 | MGnify/ENA primary metagenome ERZ791905 (study PRJEB30046, sample SAMN00792084) | human gut metagenome | study: EMG produced TPA metagenomics assembly of the A metagenome-wide association study of gut microbiota in type 2...
TATCTCTTGTTTTCGGTTGCTTGCTTCCTTACCGTACATGAGCATTTGCGCCGGGATTATCGTTGCCATACCCTTCCAGCAGGTTGATGACACCCCAGATGCCCAGACCCGCGCCAAGGGCAATCACAAGCGTTTGCAGTACCGTCACTGCGGACGAGAAAAATGCCATAGAAATATACCTCCATATTCATATATTGGGATTAGAAAAGGCCGCCTGCTTCGGCCGCCTGCTGTTGAACTTCCTCTGCCCATTCATCCAGAAGCGCTTCTTCTTCCTCGGACGTGCCGCTGACCTCGACTTCGATAGCGGCAAATTCTTCTTCCAACCGCAGTTTCAGCTGATGCGACAAGTATTTTTCGATATGGAAAGCGTTCTTTGGGTGAAAATCAGACAGATATTTGTAGTTCGGATGCTTGGTAATGTCGTATTTTTCGGATAAAAACGGGCGCACACCGCGCAATTGGAGGATGCACTTGCCGCCATCCATAACGGCTAATTCGTCCATCGTCATCAGCGATTTTCCGAGCTTCTGGTAGTTCAGAGAGTGCGATACCTCGCGCCCGCGGCTTTCACCGGTGTTGAATGTGTCGATTGTTTCTTTCCCAAGCAGTTCCTCCATTTCTTTCAGCGTCGTCTTTTCCTTGCCGCCCAGAAAGAGCAGCGTATCGCAGTTGCCGACAATTGTATCAGCACTGTCCTTGTAAATCGCTTTGAGCTGAGACTGCGCCTGAAGCACAATGCACGCCGAAATTTCTCGGCTTCGGATGGTCGCAATCAAGCGCTCAAAGTTCGGGATTTGCCCAATGTTGGCGAACTCATCCAGCAGGCAGCGCACATGGACAGGCAGTCTGCCGCCATACACATCATCCGCTTTTTCGCAAAGCAAGTTGAACATCTGCGAATACGCCAGACTAATCAGAAAATTGAAACTGGCATCCGTGTCGGACATGATGAGGAAGAGTGCAGTCCGCTTATCTCCCAGCGTATCAAGGTGAAGTTCGTCATAAGCCGTAATTTCCCGCAGTTCCTGAATATCGAACACCGCAAGCCGTGCGCCGCAGCTCACCAGAATCGACTTGGCGGTCTTGCCAGCAGCCATCCGGTATTTGGCATATTGCCGCACTGCAAAGTGTTCCGGCTTTTCCGCTTTCAGCTTTTCAAACATCAGGTCAACAGGATTTCGGTATTCCTCGTCCTCCTCGCGAACTTCCATGCTGTTCAGCATGTCAATCAGCGTCGTAAAATTCTGCGCCGCGGGCGGAAGTTCGTAGTGAATGTAGCCAATCAGCGCCATATAGAGCAGCGTTTCCGCCTTGACCCAGAAGTCGTCGCCGCCTTTGCCCTCTCCCTTTGTGTTTGCTGTGAGCGCCGTCACCAGCTTCAAAATGTCTTTTTCGCTTCGGATATACGCAAACGGGTTGTAGTGCATGGACTTTTGGAAACTGATAACATTGAAAACCCGCACGTCATATCCGGCAGCAGCAAGCATCTTTCCGCACTCCGTAATCAGCGTCCCCTTGGGGTCAGTAATCACAAGAGAGCACCCCTTCGTTTTGGTACACTGCATGATGTTCGGCTTGATGAAAAAGCGTGTTTTGCCGCTGCCGGAACCGCCGATGACCAGTACGTTCTTGTTCCGCGCGTTTTTGGGATTCGCCGGGCGGCTGCTCATGGTCAGGCGCTCCGTCTGGGTCAGGATGATGTTGTTCCACGGGTCAGGGTCCATGAACGGCGCAATGTCGCTTGGCTTTCCCCAGCGGGCAGCGCCGTATTCTTCGCCGTGCCGATACTTCTTGGCATTCCTGCGTTTTGCATGTACCAGCAGGCACAGTGCGCATCCGCACAGAAACCCAATCAGCAGGTCAAGGGGCACAAAGCCGGACAGTCCGTTTCGGAACGCCATTGCCACGCCATCCCGCAGGTGCAGGAATTTCGCGGAAAAATCCGTCCCGGCTGACAGCCGCCATGCTTCACTCAGCTTCGCCGCGGCAAGTCCAATAACCCCGTAGGGCAGATGCAGCAGCAGACGTTTTTCCCATGCGGCAGTGTTCATCTTTCCCGCCCTTTCTGCCTGCTGCGCTCCTTCTGTTTGCTGGGGGATGCCGTATCCAGCTGAGGCTGAACATTCCGCTGCGCCTTCCGCTTCGCCAGAAAATCCATTGCATACGCGCGCATTGCCTGATCAATGGCTGCACGGTCGCGAGCTTTGAAGAACACCAGATAGCGCGTTTTTCCGCTGTCGGAAGTACCCTTATGGATGGCATAATCCACCCCATATTGGCGGGCGTATCGTTCAAACGCCTTCACCTCCTGCCGGTCAGCCAGTGCAGTCTGCTCAACGCCCTGATTCTGCCCGATGAGCTGCTTCACGCTCTGCCTGCCCTGCGGTTTCGCTTGATAATGCTCCTTGGCTTTATTCCAGCCGAGTTTCAGCGCTTTCGCGAACGCCGTCGCCAATGTTCTTTCAGTGAATTTGCTGGTATTGATGATGAGGGAGAGCGTTTTGTTTTCGATTTCTTCCTGCATTGGAAGCCTCCGTCATGAAAAAGTGCAGCGCGCCGCCCAAGGCGGGACTTCCAAGCGGCGCAGAAACAGCTTTTGATGATACACCATTCGCTTACGCCTTTCGCCGTCTGCGCATCAGCAGCATGGTGCCGCTCGCCAGCATCAGGGCAATGCCGATAAGCATCACCCCCGATGCCGCCAGCTGCACGCCGGTCTGAATCGTCGTGTAGTTGACCCACTTCGGCATTTCTTCGGGAATCTTGTAGTGCTCGTCAATGACCAGCTTCCGGACATCGCCGCTCAGGGTGTATCCTTTCAGCGTTTCTGTTTCCTGCAAATAATAAGTGCCGGGCTGCAAGTGCTCGGCGCGGACAATGCCGTTCTCATCGGATTCCAGCGTTTGCAGGAGATTGCCGTCTGCATCCCGCAGGGCAAATTTCACGCCTTGCAGCGGTTTGCCATCGGCACCCACTTTCATGAACGCATAAGAATCAGGAATGTTTACCAGCAGCACCGGCGCTGTTCCCGACCAGCTGTCATCCACTTGGAAGCGATAATCCGCCATGCAGCTGTAACCGCTGGGTGCAGCCGCTTCATGGACAATCCACACGCCATAATCAAATGCTGTAAAGGCAAACGCACCGTTTTCGTCGCTGACAGCCATTTCTGCCACAGCGCCCGTTTCCGCGTTGATGAGCTTAAAGAGAATGCCTGCCATCGGCGTTCCGGCTGTATCCACCTTGATAAACTGGATTTTCTTCTGCTGGTTCACCACCGTCGCTATCGGTTCTTCCGCATTCGTCCAGTTCGGCGTTACTGTCACCGAAATCGCGCTGCGGTTCAGCAGATACCCATCCGGCGCGGACGTTTCGCAAATGGTGTACTGTCCCTGCGGAACAAAGCGGAAGCGCACCAGTCCGTCCGCATCCGAAACAGCCGATGCCGTTTCGCGCTCGTCCGCATCCAGCAGCACAAACTTAGCCCCTACCAGTGCCTTTCCATCCGCATCGGTCTTTTGAAGTAGAATCTCGGCAGGATGGTTGATTGAAGCAACCTCGGCGGAAACAATCGGCGTTTCCTGATCCGACGCCTGAATTTCTACGGTGTACGTCGTCAAATCCAGCACATACCCGGACGGAGCGCTGACTTCCTTGACCGTGTATTTGCCCAGCGGCAGCAGCGGACTTTTCTCCACGCCTTCGCCGCTGGTGGTCATCGTGGCGACCAGCTCGCCGCATGAATACCACTGTGTGCCGTCTTGCCCGACAATGTCCTCCGCCGCCCGAATTTCAAATACCGCGCCTTTCAAATACCCCTGTTCACCCGTCGTCTGCATCTGCCCGGTCTTTTCCAGCAGAATCTGCCCCTTGATAGGCGTATTGCGGATGCTGACGTTCTGAATGGGTACGTCCTCCGCCAGCGATGCCATCGGCAGACAGAAGAGCAGCAATGCCGCCAGCAGCATGGGCAGGATGTTTCGTTTTGTGTTCATGGATGCCTCCCGTTTTCTGAAATACAGCAGGGGCACCATCTGCCTGATGCCCCTGTTGAAGATTGTCTTTTCAGTCCGCATTGCCGGGAATCGAAACGGTAACGACACAGCCGCTGTCCAGATACCCGTCCGGCACGGTGGTTTCGCGGATTTCGTAGATGCCCCACGTCAGCACAGGCGTGACTGCCACCCCTTCCGCATCCGTGGTAATGACCGCCACAACCTCGCCGCAGCCTTCCTTGCCATGCGAAGGCAAGCCGCTCACGCGGATGACCGTAAAGACTGCGCCAGCCAGACCGCCGCCCGTTTCCGCATCCGTCTTGACAATGCGAACCTGTCCCTGCATGGGCATATTCGTCACGCTGCGCTCCACGGTTTCGTCCATGACGACGGTCACTTTTTCGCTCCACAGGCTGTTTCCATAGCCGACGGGCGCTTCATGCTCCTTGACCATGTAGTCGCCGACCAGCAGACTTTCGGACATTGCCACGCCGTCGTCGTTCGTCAGCATGGTGGACACCAAGTCGCCCGTGCTGCCATCCTCATTCAAGGCGTAGATGTCGAAGCGCACGCCCGCAATAGGATGACCATCCAGCGCATCCGTTTTGATGACCCGAATCCAGCCGGGCGCATCCTCATTGACCACCATCGTCAGAATCTGAACGGGGTTCTGGTAGGTGCCGTCAATCGTCACCTGCCATTCGCCGGTGGACGGATGATAGCCGTAAGGCGCTTGAATTTCCCGGATGGTATAAGTGCCGTACCCCAGTTTCGAGAAGGTCAGATGACCGCTGGCATCGGAAGTCTGCTGCTGCACGAGCGTGTTGTTGGCATCGTAAATACCGAACACAGCGCCGGGCAGCGGCTCGCCGTTCTCCTTGACCTTTTTCAGCTGAATCTTGTTGATTTCATCCCGGATTTCGGTTTCCCCGATGATTTTTCCTTCGCTTGTTACCGTGAAGGTTTTTACCGCCACATTCAGCGCATAGCCCTCCGGCGCATAGATTTCCTTGAACGTATACGATCCGGGAACAAGCGGAATGTCCGGCAGCTGGCCGTTTTCATCCGTATACGCGCGGTAAATGGTGCTGCCCTGCGCATCGTACACTTCAATCAGCGCACCGGGCAGCGGTTCCTTGCCGGTAATATCCTGCTTGGTAATCGTCACCGGCGTGTAAATCAGGCGATTCAGGATAGGCGCATCCAGCGTGATTGCGATTGCTTCTTCCGCTGCATCCATGTTTTCGGGTGTCAGCAGCACCGGGTACTGCTCGGTATTCAGCAGCCAGCCATCCGGCGCGGACAGTTCCTTGATATAATACGCGCCATGCGGATACATGCCGGAGAAGGTCAACTTGCCCTTGGCATCCGTGATGCCAGTCGCCATCAGCGTATGGGCAGGCAGCTTCTGGCTGTCGCCGTAGGCAATCACCCCTGCGCTGAGCAAGCCGAACACACAGCCCTCGCCGGGAACTGTCTCGATGGACGAGCGAATCATGCCGCCTGCCGTTTCATCCACCCGAATCGCTTCCTGCTGTTTGTGCAGCGTCACGCGAATCGGCAGATAGGTGTTGACCGCGGACACTTTCACTTCCACGACAGGCGTCTGCCTGCCTGCCGCCGTCAGCGTGAAGGGATACGGGGTATCATCCAGCAGATAGCCGTCCGGGGCGGAAACTTCCTGCAAGCAGTAGCTGCCCAGCGGCAGCAGCTTCGAGTTCACTGCGCCGTCTGCACTGGTGGTCAATGTTTCCACCAGTTCCCCCTGCTTGTAGAAAACCGTTCCTTCCTTGCCGACAACATCCGCTGCGGCGCGGAGTTCAAACACAGCGCTCGTCAAATACCTCTGCTGATAAACAGGCTTCATAACGGTATTGCCCCATTCGTCCTGCTCGTCCGTAAAGCGCACCAGCTGCAAGCCGGTCTTTTCCAGCGCCACGCTGCCACGCACGGGCGTGTTGGTCACATTCACCGTAATGGTTTCTGCCGCCGCTGTCGGAACAGACAGGCTCATCACCAGCAGCACCAGCGCAAGCACCCAGTGCATCCATTGCTTCATCCGCTTCATTTTTCTTCCTCCTGTTATTTGATTTGAACGATGGTCACAAAGTCCGTATCCACATAGCCGTCCAGCGCATTGGTTTCCGCAATCCGATATTCTCCCCACGGAAGCGCTTCGGTCTGTGCGATGCCATCCGCATTCGTCGTAATCGTTGCGACAACCTTGCCAATGTTGGAAGCATCGTCCGATGCAGGCGCGGTCAATCTCGTCACCGTGAACGTGACACCGGGCAGCGGTTTTCCCGTCATGCTGTCCGTCTTGATGACCCGGATGATACCCATCATGCGCTCGTTGATGAACATGCACGCCGTGTCTGCCCCCGCCGTCACCATGATTTCCTGCGCCGAGACAACCGACAGCCGATACCCCTGCGGTGCGGTTTTCTCGCGAACCTGATAGCGTCCCGGTGCAATCCCGGAAAAAACGGCACGCCCCTGCGCATCCGTCACTGCTTCTGCCAGCACCGCGCCGGATTCATCCAGCAGCTCAAACACCGCGCCTTGCAGCAAAATGCCGTCCATGGACTGCTTGGTCACAAACACCGTGCCATACAGCAGTTCAAACGTGACAACAGCGGATTGCAGCGGGTATGGCGTTTCCTCTATCGGGACAAGCACTTTCTGGATGGAGGCGCTGGGGATTCCGACCAGAAAGCCTGCTTCTTCCGCGCTGGACGCGATTGATTCCATGTAAACGGAGAAGCTGCTTTTGTCCGACAAAATCCGGATGGTATCGCCGCTCTTGACATAGTAGTACGCTTCATCCGAACCGCCGCTGTTCCCCGTGATGCTGCCCGCTGCCTTGGAAATCCGAATCAAATCCGCATCCGTCGTCAGCGTAACCGTACCGATATAGCCGCCGTCTGACGCTTGGATGCGCTGACCGCTGACCGTGATTTTCCCGGTGATTTTCGCGTGCGCAATCGCGTTTTTCGCCAGCCAGCGGGCATAGGTCAAGTACACTTCCGGTGCGCCGCCGGAGAAGGCGTAGAAATGATCCATGTCCCAATAACTGCGGACGTACTGCGCACCTTCCAGCTGCTTAATCACCTCGCGAATAGCAAACTGACCCGCGACACGGCTCCACACTTCGTTGTTTGCATCACTGCGATCCAGCACCATAAACGGGTAGGTGTGCCGAAGCACCCAGCCGATGGCGTGCATGGTCTGCGCCTTGAATCGCACCCCGTTCACACCGCCGCCTTCTGCGGTGTTCACGAACGCCTCCATATCCAGCAGCGCATACGGGCCGGTTTCTGTTTTGTTCGCGCCCGACCCTTCGCCGGGGCCGGAAAGCGTATGTTCAAGGCAGTACACGGGGAAGTTTTCCAGATAGTGCGGTGTCGCATAAATCGTGCCGTGCGATGCTGATTTCGCCAGCTGGGGATACGCCGCGTCCCTGCCGGAACTTCCTTGCAGCCCCGACTGTCCCGCCTGAAAGCTGCCGATTTTGCCATGAATATTCTTCAGGCTGAATCCATCCGTTTCTGCGGTATACGTTTGCATTTCCCGGAGCAGGCGCAGCATTTCTTTGGGATACGCGAAGTCCGTTACCGTGCAAGCATCCGCATCCGTTTCGCCGGTTTCCGCTGCCATCACCCACACCGTTTCGTCAGCCGTCCACTTCATCTTGCCGCTGGGGAAAGAATCGCCGTACAGGAAGCGCACCTGATACCACACTGCGCCCGAAGCATCTTCCGCAATGGACACCACCTGCACCGCTGCTGCTTTGACGAAATTGCCCTGATACTCGCTGGAAAAATACGCTTCAGACGCATCATCATCCACCGCAGAAAAGACGCGCGTGTCCGTACTGACGCGGACAAAATCGCCGGGATTTACAGGCGGCACCGTTTCGTCGATTTCTTCCGCGCTGCTGATTTCTGGATTTACCGAAGCATCCGGCGATTCTGCGGCATCCGGCTGCTCCGATGCGCCGCTTTCATCCGCTTCGGGCAGATTCGATTCTTGGTGCGGCGCGTCCTGCGAAGGTGCATCCGCGGGCGTTTCTTCTTCATCGGATGCTTCTTCCGGGCGGCTGCCATTGACCACGAACAATCGCTTTTGACCGACGGCAGTCATTCCGTCGCAGGATGGCACGTCGGCGATGCCCGACACATCCGCATCCGTCAAATAGCGGGTATCCAGCGACGCTGCCGGTACAAAGCCGCAGATGGTCTGCTGCTCCGCATCCAGAAACCAGACCTGCACGGCTTGATGACCGCTGAAAAACGCCGTCGCCAGCAGAATGGACGCATCATCGGCTGCGGCATAAACAATGCGCTCCTGCGATTCTGCGCTGGCGTACACGCTGACTGCCCGCACCGTCCGGACGTAGACATACCCATGTTCTTCAATCGCCGCCTGCAAAGGATGACGGTCGTCCGACGAACTTTCCTCCTCCGAATTGTGGCGTATTTCGTCATGGGACGGATCATCCGGCACATCGGATGCGGATTCGTCAGGCGCTTCCTCCACGGGTGGAAGCGCCGGTTCTTCTGCCGGAAGCACAATGACTTCCGTTCCTGTGATGTCCGAGGGCGTGGCTGCTTCTTCTGCTGCCGCACAGAGCGGAATGCAGGTCAGCACCAGCGCCGCAGACAGCATCAATGATGCAAATCGTTTCAATTTGGATTTCAATTTCATTTGCTTCTCCTTCTTATACTATTTTCGGATGAAAATGAGCCAAGATGCGCCGCGAATTTTTCACGCTGTCTAACGCGAATGAAACGCAGCGTAGCAGCGCTACGCTAAGTGGAATAAGCGGACGACAGCGGGGAAAAGGCGCAAGCAGATGGCTCAGGTGAATCCGAAAATAGTATTATTCTTGAACCGCCAGCACAATCAGACGGCCGCTTGCACCGCCCGCACTGCGGTCGCAGGTAATCAGGGTCAGAATGTGGTCATCCGCACCGACTGCCGCGCCTGAATCGTACAGTGCCTTGGCTCGTGCGCGGTCTACATACGCTTGAAACGCCTGTCCGCTGGCAAAATCAGCCGCCGCTGCATCCCAGTCACCAACCTGCATGTTGACGACGGCGAAAATCCGATAGGTGCGTTCGCCGTAAATCGTGTCCAGCTGAATGATGCTGTGCGCGGCGCAGTAGCCCGAATCCTTGTATTGCACAAGGCTGCTGAACATCGCGTCGCTATGGCTCAGGTGATGCCCGTAGATGGCAATGTTCCTGCTCGGTGTCTGATAATCCGCCGACGGCAGCGAGAACAGGCATCCCAGCTTGCTGTTTTTGCCGCTGAACAGGTGCGTCAGGTAGTAGTCCGTCCTGTTCGACCGCACAACCGGATAATCCACCGGCGTACCCGGAATGGTGAGCCATGCGGCAAAATCCGGATTCTGCGCAACGCAGGCTTCTACATCGACACTGCGGGGATTTGCTGTCCGCTCTGCCTGTGCTGGCGGGGCAGTGTCGGAAGCAGCCGGGTGTGCGGAGGGCGGCGCGGCAGCGGGCACAGCGGTTTTCTCTGCCTGCGGCACTTCCAGCAGCAGAGGCAGCACGGTCTGCACGGCGGCTGCCGCGGGGGATGGCGCATCCTCCACCAGTCCCGAAGCCTGTTGAGGGGGCTTAACCTCTGCGGACATGCGCGTGTATACACGGTCATCTTCTTCGACCTCCTTTATCTGCCCGAAAATTGGGCAAAGAAAAATCATGCTTCCGAACAGAAACATGACCATCAGCAGAATATCCGGTTTTCGTTTCATGCGTCTTTATCGCTCCTGCGACATTTGCCGCTTCCGCATCCAGTAATCCAGCAGCTTGAAAATTACCTTTTCCATCTGCTCCGTTGTGTAGGAACGTGGAAAATACTTGGTCAACTTTTCCTGCGGCAGCACGACAGACCCCTTGGCAGGAACCGTTTGCTTGTTCTCCGTCATGATTTCCATGATGCCCTGCTCCGACAGCGTGCCCTGTTTGCTTTCGCGCTTCATGCGCTGAGCTTGCGAAAGGGATGGTGTCTGCTGCGTGTTTTCCAAGGCGGTATCCAGCCACTGCTGTTCTTCCGGCTTCAAGTACGAAAGTTCCACGGCGGGGGTAAAGGCGAGTTTGCCAGCGTCTACCTTATCAATAAGCGGCGGTTCAAGGTTGTTCAGGCGAATGAAGCGTTGGACTTGCGATTTGCTTTCCCCGGCGTTTTCTGCTACTCTTTCGACAGCAACTTTTAACTTCTGCCCAACTTGGTCAGAAGTTAAGTCACGCCGTTCGCCCTGATGCTTTATGGCTTCCAGCTTCATTTGATACGCCTTTGCACGTTCGCTGGGCAGAATGTTCTCGCGCTGCAAATTGCTGTCCACCATGATGATGACAGCTTCATCATCGTCCAAATCACGGACAATGGCGGGAATCTCGTTCAGCCCCGCCAGCTCACAGGCGCGCTTCCGCCGATGCCCGGACACAATTTCATACCCGCCATCCGGCATCGGTCGGGCAATAATCGGCACCAGCACCCCATATTCCTTCACGCTCTCCACCGTTTCCATCATCCGGTCATCGTCCAGTACGCGGAATGGATGATCTTTAAAGGGGTGAAGTTCGCTTAGCGCAAGGCGCTGAATCTGCTCCTGCTGGCGTGAGGCTTCCGTGGAGAAAATGTCATCGTAGGAGGTCAGACTTGGCTTTCTGCCGCTGCTTTTCAAGCTGAAGCACCTCCTTCGTGAGCGCACGATACGCCTGCGCCACCTTGCTGCCGGGGTCGTACTCGAAAATACTCTTCCCGGTCAGGCTCGCTTCTGCCGCGCGGACGGAATGCGGAATCGCCGTCTCGAACACCTTGATTTTGCCGCCGTAAGTCTCCCGAATCAGCGCCGTGATTTCCTTGGCGTTGTTCGTGCGCCCATCCACCATCGTCATGAGGATACCGTCGATTTTCAGCTTGGGATTCATTTGCCTGCGTACCTTTGCAATGGTTTGCAGCAGCTGTTCCAGCCCTTTGGCAGACAGGTAATGCGCCTGCACCGGGATGATTACGCGGTCTGCTGCCGCCAGCGCATTGATGGTCAGCATCCCCAGCGACGGCATACAGTCGATGATGATGCAGTCGTAGTCCTGCCGATTGCGGGCAAGCACCTGCTTCAAGATGGTTTCGCGGCTCATTGCATTCACCAGCGACACCTCCGTTCCCGCCAGCGCGATGTTAGCGGGCAGCAGGTCAATTCCCTCCGGATGATGCAGTATGCCTTCGCCCGGCGCAATCGGGACATCGTTCATGACCTTGGTCATCAGGTCTGCGATTGTGGGCGCAAGCTGATCCGGCTGCTGATTGCCGAGGCTGATGGTCATGCTGGCCTGCGGGTCAGTGTCCACCAGCAGCACCTTTTTTCCTTCCCGTGCCATCGCTGCCCCTATGTTGATGCAGCTGGTCGTTTTCGCTACCCCTCCTTTCTGATTTACAGTCGCA
>ERZ791905.2156-NODE-2156-length-11451-cov-7.062917_pt1 | contig 11451 bp, 8 predicted proteins | sample MGYA00510147_ERZ791905 | MGnify/ENA primary metagenome ERZ791905 (study PRJEB30046, sample SAMN00792084) | human gut metagenome | study: EMG produced TPA metagenomics assembly of the A metagenome-wide association study of gut microbiota in type 2...
TTCTCGGTATTGACGTGCACGCCGCAATGGCGCTGATGCTCTGACAGGCCCAAGGTGTCGGCAAATCGCTCTTCGATCTGTTTGAATACATCCGGCGTCAACTTCCCTTCATCTTCAGGATGAAAGCTGACAAGCAAATGATAGGTTTTCTCTTTGCCGCTACGCCTGTTGAGCGCCTGGGTATCCAGTACCTCCTGCACGGCCAGGTCGTAGTCATCGCCAGCCCAGCACCCGACGCACCAGCGCATAAGGCATTTCTCCGAAATCACTTTTCCAGATACATCCGTGCCCCGTCGCAGGCTGTCAGGGGGGCGTCGATCAGGGCGTGCATCAGCAGGCAGAAAATCCGCAATTCCTCTTTTTTGTTCTCGCTGCGAGTAAGATGCCAGACGGCATTCGGACAGTTGACGCAGACGGTTTCCGGCAAGGCTTTGGTTTGCCGCAAGGTGTCGCTGTGGGGAATAGGTTCTTTTTTCATCCTGCATATCTCGATCATGTTCTTGCCCGGCGGCGATATAGTTCGCCAGCCGGGCATAATTGTCACTTCTGGGTGCGGAAAGGATATGTTTGCTAATCATAGCGCCCGGATTTTTGCCTTCAGCTCAGCCTGCGCCCGGTCGATCTTATGGAGCAGTCCATATATTTGTTCCTTATGGCCACTGGCCAGTGCTTGCTTAAGCAATCCGCCAAGGCGGCCCAAGTCCGCATTGACCTTCAGCAACTCGCGCCGGACCTGCTGATCCTCCCGGCTTTCAACTCGGAAACCGAGGCAGACACGCCGGGCAAACTCCGACATGCTCAGCCCGGCGCGCTCACTCGACGCCATGATGAGTGCGAACTCCTCCGGCGTCACATAGGCCTGAATCCGGTCACTACGCCTGCTTTTGGGAGAGGACGCTATGCCTCGCATCCTTTCCCTCCGTTCATGCTGTCCAGCAGGTAATTCCAGTCTTTCGTTCGCTGAAAGACCCTGTGCAAAAGGCATCCGGCCAGAGAAAGCATCTTTTCCATGGAGTGCGGAGACAAAGAAGATACTTCCTCCACGGAAACGCCACTCATCATTTTGAAATCGTCCTCCATATTCCAGTCCCTTGTGTGCCGGAACTGAGAGCAGGCCGTCAGCATGTTGCGCAACAGGATTTCTTGCTCTGGAGTACCCTGGACGTTGTCCTCATATGCGGGATGGTTCATCAGGAAGTAGACGTAACGCAACGCCTCGCTTTGCTGTTCTGAAGAAGGGATCTCCTCCAGACGGCTCACCTGGAACCGGGCTGCTATGATGAACTCGGCGATGGACAAAGGGATCTTTTCCACAAAAGCCCAGTAGGAAATAAATCCGCGCAGCAGTTTGACCGCACGCTTGCGCCGCGTCTCGTCGTCCCCTCTGGGAACATCGGGAATGGGCAGGATGGGGCTGTGCAATGCCTTCTCCATCACATTGAACGCCTCCAGGAATTTTTCTTTCCAGGCAGCCGCCTTCTTTCCCGTAAAGCCCATTGCCAGGAAGGAAAAACCGTCACGGGTCAGGCGATAGGCGGGCCGCATTTCGCCTTTGGCGTCCATGTATTCAACGGCAGCAAAATTGCGTTCGTTAAATTGGGGTGAGCATTCCAAGTTTTTGATTGCCTTCAGCACATCGAAATGATTTTTCTCGAACGCCTGCGCCACGATCAACGACGTAGTGAACATGTTTCCGCCGTCGATCTCGACAATATTTTCAGCGGGTTGCACGATAATCTCCTGTCCATTGCTCTGATGTTCGTCCATAGTTCTTCCCCTGCGTTTAGCGTTGAGCCGAAGGCGAATAAGCAAGCCTCCCCCGGCGTGTGAGGGGGCAGGACGTAAAGTAGTCACTTGAAAAGTGACGTTACTTTACCTGTCCTGCCTTCAAAAATCATTGCAAACAATAGCACATTTTTACAAAAATAGGCAAGTTTATCTGATTTTTAAGAGTTTGTAAAAGCTGACAACAGTTTTTAAAAGAATACAAAAGCTGACAAATCTTGCTAAAAGTGTCTGAAGCGTGGCAGGGCTGCCACCGCCGAAATTCCATACTCTGGAACAAGGTGGGCGTATCTCATGGTCATTTTTATATCCTTATGCCCAAGGAGGCTCCCAACCATAGCGAGGGGGCACCCCCGCTGCACAAGCCATGAGGCAAATGTGTGGCGCAACGTATGGAAGCACACCCGATCACGCCTGTCTTTAATACCTTTGTTGAATCCACATGATTTGACGGCACTACGAAAAATTCCGTAATGTTGTTCTGGAAAAATTCCATCTTCTGTAAAAAGAGGATATGAACTATGCGATTTAGATATATATCTTAAAACAATTTTGAATGATTCTTCATTAAGAGGTATGCTTCTATTCAGAGAATTTTTAGTATCGTATACGCGGACAAATCTATGATTGATGTCAATATGTGATGGCATCAAATGGTATATTTCGCTGGCACGCATTCCGGTATGCAAGGCAAAGACAGCGATGTCCCGCCATAACTCGGAGCGTGTCCCCAAGGTTTGCAGCAAAAAGGCCGCCTCCGGTTCCGAAAGGAACCTGAGACGGCGATTATCGAATTGGGGCATCCTGAAGACGGGCACGGGGCCTGGATACAGTTCCCACTCCACGGCGCGACGGAGAACCCTGCGCACCAGGGACAGACAGTGATATACGGATTGAGGGCTAAGATTTTTCATCTCAACCTTCCGCTTTAATTGTATGATTTGAAGGTTCCTGATCTCCTCAAGAGGAAAATTCCCGAGAAAAGGGGCAATATGGTGTTGCCAACGCCCCGTTTCTGTTGTTATTGCTTTGTGTGTCGAAGACGACAGGACGAGCTGCTGATAGAGATCAAAAGCTTCGTTCAGGGTCATACGATCTCCCTTTTTTCGGCAGATCGTGCAATGAAGTAGGATATCGAAAGATGGACAACGGCCTTTCACGCCGTCGACAGGGGTTCAAATCCCCTTGGGGACGCCAACAAGGAATCAAGGCACCTGCAGTGATGCAGGTGCCTTTTTCGTTTCAGCCCTTGCGGGAGACCGCGAGGGCTTTTTTGTTCGGGGATATCCTTCTTCTGTAAGGACATTTGTGCAAAGTGTCGCAATGGGGAGCGCAGTATTTACGTGGGATCTTTTGATGAGTTCGTTTCTAAGATAAGTTGTCCTATGGAAGATACTCGTCAAAAAAACTATCTAGTTCTGGGAGGATATCTTCAAGATTTTCAATAGACTCTTTTTCTCGTAGAGTATCTATAAATGAAATTAATTTTTCCACAAAACTTTCTGCTGTTCCTGCAGAAAATATTGTTATACAGTAAGCTTCGTTAACCACAGACGAAGCATAAAATGAATGATTTTCTGTCGCTATCTGAATTATTGTACTTCCTATACGAAGATTCTTTTCTCCGCCTGAACGCCGAAAATTTTCAGCTGCAAGAATCCATTGTGGTCTGAGAAAAAAACTCCAATCTTCTGACATAGGACATTCTCTTTAGAGATATTGGGGAATTACTTTATCTCCGGCAGACCAAGTTCGCGCAAAAAGTTGTTATGTCTGGCGGTCGCTGCGGCAATGCGGCTTTCTATCTCCACCAGCTCCTTGTGGACAGCAGCAAGATCCACATCGGCTTCCGGTTCGGCTGTGGAGATATAGCGGGAGATGTTCAGGTTATAGTCATTTTCCTTCGACGCGATTTCTTCCATAGGAACGCAGCGGGAGAATCGCTCCTCTTCCCGTCTATACTGGTATGTTTCAACGATTTTTTTGATGTGTTCATCCAGAAGGTGATTCTGACGCTTGCCTTTTTCAAAATAGTCCGCGGCATTGATGAAAAGGACATCGTCCGCCCTTCTGCATTTTTTCAAGACCAGGATGCAGACGGGAATACCTGTAGAAAAGAACAGATTGGCGGGCAGGCCGATGACGGCGTCGATATTGCCGTCGTCCAGCAGTTTTTTGCGGATACGCGCTTCTACGCCTCCCCGGAACAGTACACCGTGAGGCAGGATAATGGCCATGACGCCATCCTGCTTCAGATAATGGAAGCCGTGTAGCAGAAACGCGAAGTCCGCCGCCGATCTTGGTGCAAGACCGTAGTTTTTGAAGCGGACATCATTGGCCATATCCTCTTCCGGGTTCCAGCGATAGCTAAACGGAGGATTGGCGACGACTGCGTCGAACTGCGGCACCTTGGCCGGATTGGACTCGCGCAGCATGTCCCAGTCGTTGGTCAGCGTGTCGCCGTGAAAAATGGTAAACGCGGCATCGCTCACGCCGTGCAGCAGCATGTTCATGCGGGCAAGGTTGTAAGTGGTGACGTTTTTTTCCTGGCCGTAGATCATGCCGATGCCGTCTTTGCCCATGCGCTTGCGCACGTTGAGCAGCAAGGACCCGGAACCGCAGGCGAAGTCCAGTACACCATGGAGATAGGGCTTTTTGCCCGCCCCAGGGTTCTGGCAGTCCAGGGTAACAATGCCGGAAAGAATGCTGGAAATCTGCTGCGGGGTATAGAATTCTCCGGCCTTTTTTCCTGACCCGGCGGCGAACTGGCCGATAAGATATTCATACGCGTCGCCAAGCGTATCCGTATCCGTGGAAAAGGCGGACAGTTCTGCGGCCAGCCTTGTGATGACCCGGCAGAGAAGGGCATTGCGCTCTTTGGTATTTTTTCCCAGTTTTTCAGACGTGAGATTGATTTCGGAGAACAGGCCCTGGAAAGTGTTTTCAAAAGACTCGTTTTCAATGTGCCGAAAGCCTTTCAAAAGCGTGTCCAGAAGAAATTCGCTTTGCGTGCGGGCCAGCTCCGCAATATTGCTCCAGAGGTAATCCGGCGGAATGACATAATGCAGACGGCGGCGCAGCAGCTTTTCCAGTTCCGGCACATCAGCGGGATTGGCGTCGTACCACATCTGCAAGGGGGTGCGCCCTTTTGAAGCTGTCGGATAATCCGGTCCCAATTCTTTCCGCGCCGTGTCTTCATAAGTATCCGAGAGGTAACGCAGAAAGAGGAAGGAGAGCATATAGTCACGGAAATCATCCGCATTCATGGAGCCGCGCAGCTCGTCGGCAATGTTCCAGAGCGTGGCTCCCAGTTGTTTCTGTATCTGTTCGGTCATGGTTTATCTCGGTCAGTTTTGATTGAAGGCGTCCAGGTTGAAGGGGTAGCGGGCAAGAAAGCGGTCCAGGGCATTTTTGAAGTGTTCCTTATTGTCCGGAACCATTTCCCGAGGTTCAAAAAGGGAATAGTTGCCGTGACTCATAAGATTTATCAGTCGGGCGTTTTCCTGCACTTCCTCTTCCGTTTTGGCGTCACCGAGGCAGTCTGAAAATTTTTTGAAGCCGTGAAACTGCGCCGTTTTTTCTAAAATAACACGCAGCATGTTGAAGTGAAAAGTATAGAGATTTCCAGTAGCTGCAGCGTCTTTCAGGTCTTTTAAAAGTGCAAGGTGGTGAAGAAACGGAGAGTCATTACTGTATGTTAGCCTATATCCATCTTTATTTATAGAATAAAAATATGGTAAGTGTATTTTTCTCTCACTAAACTCATTATGTAGTATATTATAGAAAAGAGCATGGTGCGTTGATATGATAAGTTTTATTTCTTTGTTATCTCTTTCTTTAAACATTTTTGAAAAATTACAGGCCATCGATACGACATTATTATCGTCAAGAGACGATATGGGGTCGTCGATATAAACATATTTTACCCATGAATAGGCGTTATCGCGATCAAAGACAAGCTGAAGAATGGCAAGAAAGAAGCACCATATGAACAGGCGTTCTTCCCCGCGGGAAATTTTAATGTCTGGTACTTCAGAGCCATCTTCTTCGCGAGAGAAGGAAATTTCCCATGTCGATACGTTGATGGAAAAGTCGAAGTCCGCATAACGGTGCAAGAAGTCGTGTATGCGCATTTCCATCTCCATTCCGTATACGCCTGAGAAAAATCGAGAGTCCGAGTTGAGCTTCAGCACCCGATGTTCGTCATTCTCAAGGTCGTTATCCCAGAAAAAAAGGTCTTCCGTGAAGGCGTTGAAGTAAAGCGTATCGCTCTTGTCGTTTACATTTCCCTGTCGTGTGAACTCCATGGAAAGGCGGGTCTTGCCTGTGCCGTTGTAGGCAAAGAGCAGTAGCACTTCAGGCACGTTGTGTTTTTCGACGGGAGTAGCCTGAAAGACCTCGCGTATATTGCTCGCAAGCTGGTCCAGAGACTGGGGCGTTTTGAAGCGTTCCTTGACTTCTTTGACGGTGCTCATGGTTCAACTCTTATAACGAAGGAAAAAGCTGCTGCATCAGACCTTTTTTGTGTTCTTTCAATGCCGCTATTTTTTTTTCCTGTGCTTTAATATATTCATCAAGGGCGAATAGACAGTCAGCTATTTTTTGTTGCTCTAAGGAATTAGGGCAATATATTGAAATCCTATCAAAAAAGCTTTGACTTACGCCGACTACCCCCGTCCCAACTGCACTGTTTTTAATCATCTTGGCAAGAATTTCTGAATAGAAAAAAAGGAATTTATAATTTATATCATAAGGAATTAAAGCAGTTATATCTTGATTGATAGCGATATCAAATGATGTAATTGTATATTTCCCAACTGAGACACGAGTTACAAGAAGAATAGAGTTTTTAGGGATGATGTTTGTGGAGCTATTTTCAAGACCTTCTTTTGAGATATATTCATTTCCTAAAATGGTATGCATATCGGAAATATGTCGAGATGAAATCCAAGGAATATTTCCATTCCAATAATTTTCTTTTGTTCGAGAAGGGGTTCCGCCAGTAATAACATGGCAATGTTCTTTGAGAACTCTCTTTTCCCACTCCCCAGCATGCCGAAACTCAGGAAAACGCCAGCGGGGCGTCGTTTCCCCTTCAGCAGGGAAAAGACGTTGCATCATGCCTTTCTTGTGTCGTTGGAGGGCGTCGAGTTTCTGCTCATGGACTTCGATAAGGTCATCAAGAGAAGAAAGGCATCTGGCGATCTTTTGTTGTTCCTGTAATATAGGAATAAGTATTGGTATTGATTTTAATTCATCTAATCCAATACGTTTTCTAGTTGAGCCTGTTGACTTTTCTTCAGCTTTTTTTCGGAAATATTTTGAATTTATTAAATAAAAGGTAAACGTGCTTGAATAATTATTTTTATCAACAACTAAGCGAATACCATCAGAGCACATTAGATATCTTTCTTCTGTGGTTGGTACTATACAAGATCTGGCTACAGGATCTCCCATCTTAGCGAGAATTATTTCGCCAGGATAAATATTACAACTCAAAAGTTCATCAGCTTTTTGTTTAGATGTAAAAATTTTATAATTATCTAGGAAACAAGAGTCACCGATATTTTGAAGTTGAATTATTCGGATGCCTGACTCAGTATAATCGGAACTTTTTAGGTTTGAACCAAAAGGCCCCCCGGAAAAACTCCAGCGGATATTACGGTCTGCCAATTCACCTAGAGAAATTTTTCTCCATTTTTTTCCCCCCACAAACTCCGGGAATCTCAGGCGCGGGGTGCAGTCACAGTCTTTTTGTTCTTTGGTCATAGGGGGGCCTCTCTATGGGCTGGAGCGTCGTGTCATAAATATGTTTTAGGAAAAGGAGTGCGGGGGGCCCCTTGTCAAGTTTTCTTTTAAGCCTCGTATACGTCCAGGCCGTGTATCTCCTGTCCATCGGCAAGGCGGCGGAGTAGGGGGGCAAGGTCGGTCATGACGTCCACTTCCTTGCGGCTGCGGGCTTTCCAGCCGAGGTTGAGGGGCGCGAGGAGGGCGCGCAGGTCGTCGCCATCGAAGCGGCCGCGGTGCAGAATGGTCTGTATGAGCTTGCGCAGCAGGGCGGCATCCAGTCCGTGCACGGCGGCAAGTTCGTCGATCTGGCGTTGCCGGCTCTGATCGCGGAAGGCCAGATAGCCTTCGCGGATGGCCTGTTCATCCAGCGCTTCTCCTGCGGCAAGAGTATCGATATAGGCGGCGATGGTTTCGCGCTCGTCCATGAATTTGGCATCGGAAGCGATAAGTCCCACAAGCTGTTTGCGCGTCAGCTTCATCTGCTCCGGCGTCTGACCGGTGTAGTCGGCAATCAGGGACATGATGTAATCATAGTCGATAAGCGTGGAGGCAAAGAGCACCAGCTCAAAATCCAGCGCCTGAACCTGCTCGGACGTGTCGGCATCGGGCTTATTCTGGGCCTGCCGTATGTCGTGTGCGGTGTCCAGATACACGCCACGGAAGGCCTGCAAGGTATCAGCGGGCAGAATGGACTCGATGTCGGCGTCATGTTCCGGGGTACGGTCGGTGTACTGGTCGAGCTGCGTCTTGAGACGTTGCACTTCTTTGAACAGACGGATGAATCCGGCGCGGGCCTGATCGCCCTTGAGATTCGCTACGGCTTCCGGTGTGCAGGGCAGGTCCTGCGATTCCATGAAATCGCGCAGACGGTCCACGGCTCCGCGGAACTTTTCGATGACGAGCGGAACGGGATCCACTAGCCACACGGTGCGGGCCGCTTCGCTGGCATGTTCGCCGGAAAAGAGCGTGATGGCCTCGTTGACGGCATCCTGCTGCTGGCGGAAGTCGAGGATGTTCCCGTAGGGTTTGGTATCGTTGAGCACTCTGTTTGTTCGCGAAAAGGCTTGGATAAGACCATGATAGCGCAGGTTCTTATCCACATAGAGCGCGTTCAGATATTGGGAATCGAAACCGGTGAGAAGCATGTCCACCACGATGGTGATGTCTATTTTTTGGGCATGAGGCACGTCGGAGAGAGGAAACTTCTGCGACTTGATGCGCGTCTGTACGTCCTGATAATACTGGTCAAATTCCCCTATGCTGTGGTTTGTGCCGTACTGTGCGTTGTAATCGGCCATGATGGAGCGCAGGGCGGCCTTTTTACCTTCGGGGTCAATAAGGTTGTCTGCCTTTTCCTGCGGCAGGTCTTCCTGAAGCTGCTGCACGTCCTTGTTGCCTTCGGCGGGCGGAGAAAAAACACAGGCGATGTTCAGCGGGCGGAAGGTCGGGTCATCTGCCTGACGTGCCGCCTGGTATTCCTTGAACAGATTATAATAGGCGATGGCTTCATTGATGGAGCTGGTGGCCATCAGGGCATTGAACTTACGCTCCGCAGTAGCCTTATCGTGTTTGTCCAGAATAGTGTTCACCACGGCGCGGCGTGCCTCGTCCGTGCCGGGACGGGGAGTATTTTCTCCCTGCGGACGAAAATAATCCACATGGAAGCGCAGGACGTTGCGGTCTTCAATGGCATTGGTGATGGTGTAGGCGTGCAGTAGACGCTGGAAGATGTCTTCCGTCGTCCTGTAGGATGCCTGCTGTCCTTCCCTCTGCTGATAGTAGGCGTTTTGGTCAAAAATAGGCGTACCGGTAAAACCGAACAACTGGGCGTTTGGGAAGAAATCGCGGATGGCCTGATGATTGTCACCGAACTGAGAACGGTGACATTCATCGAAAATAAAGACCATGCGCTGATGACGCAGCGGCTCCAGCTGTTCACAATAGGCGGCGCGATTGCTGCCGGACAGCGCAAGGGACAGCTTCTGAATGGTGGTGACGATGACCTTGTCAGCGTAGCTGGTGGAAAGCAGACGCCTTACCAGTGTGGCGGTGTTGGTGTTCTCCTCCACACAGCCTTCCTGAAAGCGGTTGAATTCCTGCCGGGTCTGGCGGTCAAGGTCCTTACGGTCCACCACGAAGAGACATTTTGCGATGTCGGGATTGCTTTTGAGCAGCGTCGAGGCCTTGAAGGAGGTCAGCGTCTTGCCGCTGCCGGTGGTGTGCCAGATGTAGCCGTTGCCGTCGTTGCTGCGTATGCAGTCCATAATGGCCTGCACGGCGTATATCTGGTAAGGGCGCATCATGAGCAGCTTCTGTTCGCAGGCCACCAGTACCATATAGCGGCTTATCATTTCGCTCAGCACGCACTTGGACAGAAAGGCGTCGGCAAAGGCATCCAGCGCCGTGATCTTGTTGTTTTCCCAGTCTGCAAACTGATACACGGGCAGGAAACGCTCGTCTGCATCAAAAGAAAAATGCCGGTCGTTGTTATTGGCAAAGTACCAGGTTTCGCTGCGGTTGCTGACAATGAACAACTGGATGAAGCAAAGCAGCGTTTTGGTATAGCCGTTACCGGGATCATGCTTGTAATCCACAATCTGTTTCATGGCCCGGCGAGGACTGACGGCAAGATTCTTCAGCTCTATCTGTACGACGGGAATCCCGTTGAGCAGAATGATGACGTCATAGCGGTGGTGGCTGCTGGCCGTATTGATGCGAAGCTGGTTGACGACTTCAAAGCTGTTTTTGCACCAGTCGCGCGTATTTACCAGAGTGAAGGAAAGAGGCGTGCCATCATCCCGTTCCAAGGTTTGAGGCTCGCGAAGGGTGCAGGACGCCTCATAAACATCGCCGTTGACGATCATGTCCATGAGTCTGGAGAATTCGGCATCGGAAAGGTGAACCCGATTCAGTCTTTCAAATTGGGTGCGGAAGTTTTTTTCCATCGCTGCGCGGTCATGAATGTCCGCGCGATAGGTGTACTTGAGATCATCCGTCAGCTTGGCAATGAGCTGTTGTTCGATATCCTGTTCCAGCATGGAGGCATTCTCGTAAAAAACTGAGTGTGTCAGAAAAAAGGAAAAGCAGGACTAGGATATCTTCTTTGCCTGCAACGGCGCAATGCTTTTTTGTGGTTTTTCTGTGAACCAGAAAAATACAGAGACTTTTCGGTAAACGATGATGTATGGCAGGAGGTCAATAAAAAACTATTCATGCCGGATAGTCGTTTTGTCTGCATCCTGCCGGTAACAAGAACAGCCGCCGCATCCGGGAAGCCCGGAGTAACGGCGGCTGCGGGAAACAGGCCTTGAGGCCCGCAGGCTAGAATTTGTAGATGAAGCTCACGTTCATGTTCCAGGCATCCTCGGTGCTGTTGGCGGCGTAGCGGCGTCCTCCGGCGTGGTAGCCGCCCCAGACATCCCGGCTGTTGTCCAGCCACAGGGCGATGTAATTGGCCTCCACCAGCAGCTTCAGGTTCTCGTGGAGGGTATAGGTGCTCATGATGCCCACTTCCATGGCCCGGTCCCTGTCGGTCAGGTACAGTCCGTAGTAATTGGCGGTATTGAAGTCCGTCCCGTTGGGGCGGACGATGTCCGGGCCGCCGGCCCCCTTGATGTGGCGGGCCATGCCGGCGCTGTTGGTGCCCTGATAATAGTTGAGATGGATCGTGTGGCTCAGGTCTTCGAAAAAGCTGATATCGCACACGCGCAGGCCCAGGCCCCAGGTGCCCACCAGTGTGGAGCCCAGCAGGGTGTCCCGGCCCAGGGTCCAGGTGCCCAGGGTGCCGAAGCCGGCCACGCTGTTGGTGCCCTCGTTGTTGGCCTCGATGGTGGGCATGCGCTCGGAACCGTTGGCGGGATCCCCGTCATCGCCGCT
>ERZ791905.2167-NODE-2167-length-11421-cov-2.501056_pt1 | contig 11421 bp, 22 predicted proteins | sample MGYA00510147_ERZ791905 | MGnify/ENA primary metagenome ERZ791905 (study PRJEB30046, sample SAMN00792084) | human gut metagenome | study: EMG produced TPA metagenomics assembly of the A metagenome-wide association study of gut microbiota in type 2...
GCCATGTGCGGCCTCAAGGCATTTCCTTAAATCAACGGGAGAGGCTCTGTTCATGCTGCACCGCCTTCAACGCGCTTGAATTCGATAACCCAAACCCAGGGGTTAAACTTCCAGCTGTCAGCGCCATAGATTGATTCCCATAGCAGTTGAAACGCCCGTACAGGATGTTGCGCATTTACGACGCCAGGAATGCCGAAATCAGCGTGTGAACACGTCGTCAGATTCTGGATTCCTTCTCGCATAGCATCGACATCGTGTATTGAGTTAAGACGCTCAACGCGCACGTCAGTAATTTCCAGCAGAATGCGGCTGGCTGCTCTCGGCATATGAATGGATGGCTTCCAACACGAACGGCCATCCTCATAGCCATCGTCATCACCCCAAGTAAAATCACCATCAGCTGCATAAATGGCGTGGCCAGAGTAATACCCATTGCCAAACGGCATTTCGTGAATGGCAGTCGTGGGGCGATCAGGAACCCAGTCAATCATCAAGCCATCGTCACTAAAGGCGTGACTGACAACGCCCCAAGTTTCACGCACCCAGATGCGGTCGCCGACGGCGCCGAACGGGCATGGGTGCCAGAAGTCGCAAGCATGCTCTGCGTCTTCGCTCCACGGCCATTTGCTACCGTCTTCGCGCTCACCAATTTCAGTGAACCGAGTCTGTTTCCATTTGATAGGCCGCCGGGTCTGCGTCTTCATACCGTCGAGGATTGCCCGCACCATCTCAGCGTTAAAAATCATTCCGCGTTCTTTCATGCTGACACCTTCCTGCTATTCAGTTGCTCCGCCACCCGCTGGGCCTTCAATGGGTTTCTGATAACCTGGCCGCCGGGCGCCAGCCAGCCACGGCGTACGGACGAATAAACCAGCGTGATACTGCCTACGCGAATGCTGTCGTGTGGGTTAGTCATAAATCACCCCGGCGGTGGCGCAGATCCCGGCATAGCATCCCTGGCGAAGCCGGTTCCCGCGGCCAATGCACTGATCGCGGCGTATAGCGATACGGGCCCGCTCAACCTCGCCAGTGGCCGCATCCATGCACTCAAGCCAGAGGCGAGCGGCCAGGCGGTACTGGCCTTTGTTCTCGCGAGCAATAGCGCGCTGCTCGATCTCCATTGCCGCCGGCGTTACGGCGACAAGAGGTGGCGCTTTGCGCTGCGAGACATAATCCGCGTGGTATTTTTCCATCCGATTCATCGTATCCAACCCTCTCGAAAAATGACCGCCAGCAGGAACAGCCAGGCGGATACGGCAGCCAGGTACAGAAACCATCCTGACCACCTTTCCCAGTACCTCGCCAGCGACGTCACGCCGCGTTACCAACCGGGCGAAATACTCGCTGCTCAACAGGAGGCTTTTTTCCAGCAAACTCCGTTGTGCCGTTCTGCTGACGTTCATCAAGCCAGCGCTCGATCTCTTCGCTGTTCCAGGCACAGCGCTTGTCTGTGATCCAGAAACGCTTAGGGAACTCCCCGTTTTTCTCCATGCGGTCGATAGTGCTCATCGATACAGGCACCACCGCCAGCAGTTCCTTTTTGCCTAATGCACCTTTCATCGTTACCTCTCTTTTTTCAGTGCGGCGCCGGGCGCGCCGCGGTGGTGATTACATAGGGACTTCGTTCAGTTCGTCTTTGCGGATGCCGTATACATCGGTGGCAGCGTCCAGTAACTCCTGGTTACCAGCCAGACGGTGGGCCGCGTATTTGTAGGCCTTGTCCAGTTCTGCAACGTTACGAGCCGCCATGGCCGCAGAAGAGAAGCCAGAGAGAATGTCTTCTGGGGCGCGGTCGTCAGTCTTTTTCGCCTTCTCTTCATGGTGCTGATCAGGGTGCGAATTGATCAGCTTATTCATCCCCGCAGCGGTGCTAGCCGGTGGCGTAATGTCGCGCTCAACACGCGGTGCTGCTTCCTGCAATTCGTCAGGGGTGTAGACGCCAAGGAGAACATCAGGGGCGTGCAGGCGTGCCCAGCGCTTAACGCACAGGTAAGCCAGTTGCTGACGCGGATCCTGCTCCCAGAGTGGTGAGTTGCGCACTCCGGCTTGCGCCATGCTGATGGTCAGGGTGCGAGGCTCAGATTCGCCTTTAAGGGTTGCCCACACTGTCACTGTCAGGCTCGGAGATTTGTCGGTTTTCCCGCTTACCTTTGACCAGTCGCCATCCCATTTGTAGTTCAGACGAGTGGCCAGAAGGTTTGAGGAAGAGACAACCGCATTAACCAGTTGCGCTTCATAGCCCAGCGTTCCGTTAACCACATGCGTTTTCTGCGCCACCGCGAACGGGTTCATTCCCCACTGCGCCGCCTGCATAGTGACTGCCAGGCAATCAGCTGGCTTTCCAGCCAGGTGCGCCGGAACGGTGGCTTTGCTGTCAGCCATCAGGGTGGCAAATCGCACCAGGCGATCCATCCCTTCCGGGCTGAAGATTGCCGCGGCGGTGCCGACGGTAGCGCCAGGCTGAGAAGTGATTGCGATGTCGTTGCTCATACGTACATATCCTGTTTACGTGCCCACTCAGGGCGTTTAATAACTTCAAATCCACCCCAGTCCCCTGTTTCTCGGCACTGGTGATAGGTATTCAGATCCCGGCGGTAGAGCGCATGCCCTGTGTCCACGTCCTGCGCATCCAGTTCGAACACCCGCACCGGGTAGCGGCCGCAGTCAATGGTTTCGCTCACTGCCAGGAAGAAGAATCCATGCGGATCGCCGGTGGTTTGCTGCGCGCCTTCGCGGTACATCGCGTCCTGTACGTGGTACCGGAATTCCTCAATGTGGCGCGAGAAACGCTCCATATCGGCAACCTTCTTCACGTCCAGCAGGACAGGGTGATTCTTCAGGCGCTTGTCCGGGCGTATGCGGCACAGCTCGCCAGTCTCCGGATCCGTCCAGTAGTGGGAGGCTTCGCAGAATCCTTCCGCCTCAAGCAGCCAGCGCGCTGCAGGGTGCGCCATTGCGCTATCACGCATCAGCTTCAACTGACGATCCTGCTCCGCCTCCATAACTGTTTTCCCGCTCCCCTCGCAATCCTTCATGAAAGCCGCTTCATCCGCTTTCCCCTGGTTTGTTCGGCGGTTAAAGGGAGGCGCCACGATGAAGCGCTTATCGAACTCTTCCGGCTCAAGAAGCAGGCAGTGCAGGGCAGTCCCCATATCCAGAGCTTTCAGCTTTTCGGTATCGACCGGTGCTGATTTCTGCCACTGCAGAAGGGCCGGGCTCAGCGCCACCATATCCAGCTGTGACTTACTCACGCCGTCGCCGGCGTGGTAGTCCTCGTTGCTGATATCGAAGTAAATTCCTGGTGTCATGCCGCGTTCCTCGCCGTATCCAGCTGGTCAGCCAGATCCCACTTCGCGATGATGCTGGTCAGCGCGGCCTGGTACGCCGCGAGAGCTTCTTCGAATTCCGGGCTCATCATCAGTTCTTCCAGAATCTCGGTGCGCACGCCTTTGCGCTCCAGTTCGTAGAAAGGTTTCTGCAGCTGGTGGTATTTGATCGCGTCGATCAGCTCCACCTGGCGCTCATAGTGCATCTGGCTCAGCTGGTAGTTGCTGTCGATGCTGGTCATGATTTTTTTCAGGTTGTTAATCTGCTGAGTGTTCATACGCACCTCAGTACTTGATAGAGACTGCAGATACCTTCCCGCTGGCGATGGCGATCAGTGCCTTCTCTGCCATTTCCTGCGTAAGCCCGCTTTCAATCAGGTCTGCGATAGCCTGTCGATTGATGCTACGGCGGTGCTCTTTATCAGCGGCCCGGCGCGCTTCTTCTTCCGCAATGCGCTTCTGCTCAGCCAGGCGCGCTGATTCAGCTTCCTCCTGACGGCGGCGCTCCGCTGCGATAGCAGCGTTCTTTTCCTTCTCAGCTTTTTCCGCAGCGGCTTTTGCTTCACGCTCTGCTTTCTGCTGGGCTTCAATTTTTTCGCGCTCTGCGCGTTCAGTTGCAGCTCTGGCTTCAGATTCACGGCGTGCAGCAGCATCAATTTCAGCCTGTGCCTTTGCCTCTGCATCACGCTTAGCCTGTTCAGCGGCTTCACGGCGGATATTCTCTTCACGCTCAAGGCGTGCTTTTTCTTCTGCCTCTTTGCGCAGGCGATCAAGCTCAGCGGCTTCATGCTCGCGCTTTTGCGCTATTACCAGCGACTCTTCCAGTTGCTGAATAGTTGAATCTTTAGCCACTCCCGCCTCTGCTGCACGTTCCTGCCAACTGTCATCCAGTACCACAGATTTAGCTTCCAGAATGCGCGCCTGAATATCAGCAGAAGGAAGGTAGTTACCGGAGGTGTCGATCACGTCAGCCAGCGCACGCAAATCCACAAGGCGCTGCTGCAGTGCTTCGGTGCGCGCTTTTTCAGCATCTTCCCACTCGGTAAGAGGGCGGCGTACTTCATCGCGCAGCTGATCGCATTCGGTGACGAAGCGGCGCAATTCAGCTTCAACCACTTTCGGCTGCTCCTTGAGGCGCTTCAGGTAATCCCTGCCAGGTTTCTCTACAGCAGTTTTGCTGCGTGATACCTGTGCGGCCAGCGATGCAATACGAGCCCGTCCCTTTGCAGTGCTAAGGTCAGGAACTTCGTTTACTCCGGCGCGGATCTTTTCCAGGAAGGAATCAAGCCCGTTCTCAACGTAAATTGCCGGCGCCATGTCTGGCGCGATTTCGATAATTGCTAAATCAGTCACTTACTCACCCCCATACCCATTTCCGTTTTTGCTGCCAGTTTGCTGACGAACGCCCAGCTGATTGCTTCCGGCAACGTGCGAAACTTCCAGCTCATCAGCCCGCATGCCGTAACGCAGTACCAGCCGTTAATGATTTGCCATTGCATACACACCTCACTATTACCATTTGGTAAATATCAGGGGTATGAGAAAGCCACCCGGTGGTGGGTTTCTGGTAATTCAACGCCCTGCTGTTACCTTTAAGGTAATAATCTGATCAATTTTCGAATTAGTCAATAGATGTGACGAGGAAAAGTTTACCAAAATGGTAAATGTATGAGGCACGGGAAGTTATCCCCCCGGCAGGAGTGACAGGTAGATTAGAGGTTTACTGGTTCTGGCTGACGATGAACTTGATGAAGGCGGTGATCTTGTTTTTCTCTTCCTGCGGCAGCCCGGCGTATTCATGGTGGTCATAGTCAATCAGACCAGCATTTCCAGGCGGCAGGATCAGCTCATATGCATCGCGGCCGAACGCCCTGGCGATAGCCGACAGTACGCCAATGCTGGTGGAGCCTTCGCAGTTCAGGATGCGATTTACGGTCGCCTGGCCGATGCCGGCCGCTTCCGAAACCTTTTTCTCTGAGTTCAGATCCGGATGCTGTCCCATCCATACACCCAGGGTAAACGCTGCCTGCTTTTCCACACTCCATTCCTGCGGGTCGATAATCTCCGGCAGCGTAGGGGTATCTGACAGATGGTCGATATCCAGCCAGAAACGACCTTTTCCGGCGAACGACTCGATCTCGCGTGCCGCGTTAGCGCCGATATTTTTTGTCCCCTTGCTCCACCTGTTAACGAGGTTAGCTGATTTTTTGATTCTCTCGGCAAACCGGAGTTGCGTGTTATCGAAATCCTTCCGGATTATCTCATTGAGGTTGTCGCGTCTTATGTCGTAGATGCTTTTCATTTCTATTTTTTTAGCCTGGAATTGTTACCTAACTGATTAAATTTAATAGAATATTACCATAAAGGTAAACTTACCAAAAAGGTAACAGTCATTGATTTTTACACCAGATTGGTAATAATCAGGCTGTCTAAAGTTAGTCCGGGACTAAAAAAATATGAGCGATGTGCAAAAATTTGACTTCAAACGCTGCTGGCTCGACCTCTCGCCGGCTGAGCGAGAAGAGTTCGCAAGTGACGCCGGCACGACCAGCCACTACATTCAGGTTCACCTGACTGGCCGTAGAAGAATTCCACGTAAACCTCTGTTAGAAAGACTGTTTAAAGCCTGCAAATCCCGTAAGTGGATCTCCGCAAAATCCGACCTGGTCCTCTGGTTCCACGAACGTTAACCCTCACAACTCACCCGCGCCGCCACCCCAAGGCGGCTCCTGCCTCTCCCTGAACACCAATTTGGTAATAATTATCCAAATACGGTTGATCTTTTTTTGGCTTGCTGCAAAATTATCGTAATCGCAATCGGAATGAGGTTACGAAGATGAAGATTATTACCAGGACTGAAGCAGCTACCAGTGGCCTGAAGCGGTACTACACCGGGAAATCGTGTAAGCATGGCCATGATAGCGAACGTTGGGTGCATAACGGTCACTGCGTGCAGTGCACTATGGAAACAAACAAACGCCGCCAGGCTGAGATAAAACGCCTCATGCTGCAGGCCGGCAGTTCAACGGTGGCAGCATGAAAATCTATCAGCGTATAAATGGCGAAGAATGGCGCCGGGTTTTGGTTTGCGGTGACCTGCATGGCTGCTACACCAACCTGATGAACCGGCTGGATGCAGTCAGTTTCGACCCTGCGCAAGACCTGCTCATCTCCGTGGGCGACCTGATTGATCGCGGAACCGAGAACTTCGAATGCCTCGACCTGATTAATCAGCCATGGTTCCGCGCGGTGCGCGGCAACCATGAGCAGATGATGCTGGACGCTATCGCAGCCGGATACGGCGGCAAGGAGATTCACTGGAGGCAGAACGGCGGATCCTGGTACTACTTCCTTGACCCGGAGCAGGAGATTTTGGCTAAGTCTCTAATCCCCAAGGTGGCGGCGCTGCCGCTTATCATCGAGGTAATGACCGAGGGCAAGAGGGTGGTGGTCTGCCATGCTGACTATCCTCACGACGAATATGAGTACGGTAAGCCGGTAGATTCACAGCAAGCTATCTGGAGTCGTGAGCGGATCAGTTTATCCATTGATGGCTTCAGCTCCAGTATTTCTGGAGCTGACTTATTCATTTTCGGACACACTCCAGCGCTTCAGCCAATGCGTATCAAAAACCAGCTCTACATCGATACTGGTGCTGTTTTTAACGGTAATTTGACCCTTTATGAATTATCCGGGGGTGAATAATGGCCGGCGACTGGATCAAGATGCGTGCAGACCTTCACACACATCCTAAAGTTGTCCGCATGGCGTCCGCATTGAAAGCGGACAGACTTCGGATAGTTGGCGGACTACATTCCGCATGGTGTCTTTTTGATGTCCATTCTGTTGATGGTTTTCTTGATGGTTACAGCCCTGAGACGCTCGATGACCTCATCGGATTTCCAGGATTTGCCCGGGCGATGATGGCCGTTGGATGGCTTGAAGAAGATGGCGAAAGCCTAGTAATGCCGCGATTTGAAGCCCATAACGGTCAGTCTGCGAAGCGCCGCGCACAGGACGCTGACAGGAAAAGAGTTAAGAGAAATGTCGTCAAAATGTCCGTTTCTGATGCGGACGAAATGCGGACCAGAGAAGAGAAGAGAAGAGAAGAAGTAAAAGATAAGATCCCCCCTAACCCCCCAAGGGGGAGGGAGCCAAAAAAATCTTATCCGTATCCTGAACAGCTCAATGCCGAAGCCTGGGATGAGTGGAAGGCCTACAGGTCAGAAATGCGGTTTAAAGCCTACGCGCCAACTGAACGGAGCGAGGGGGCAGCAATCACCGAACTGATTAATCTGTCTGGCGGAAACCACACACGGCAGATGCAGATCGTGAAGCAGAGCATGGCGAAGGGTTGGAAAGGGCTGTTCGAGCTGAAAGGCGGCTCTGGGCAGCGAGATGTGAACACCATATCCCGTCCGGATACTGAGATCCCGCCGGGATTCAGGGGAGGCCCGGCACCCTGACAGCCATCGCAGCGCGGAAGCGCGTTTTTTTACGCCTTAATGTTTACCAAAAGGGTAATAAAATATGCGCAAGACTATTGATATTGATCCGTTTATGGTTATAAATTACCAATAAGGTAAAAATCATGCGAAAGACAATACAGGCACTTGGCCGGCTTAAAGCGGGCCAGATGAACAAAACCGAAACGGCGTATGCGCAAGAGCTTGAACTGCGTAAGCGCTACGGGGAAATCGCCTGGTACCGGTTCGAAGGCATCAAGCTGCGTCTGGCTGACAACACGTTCTACACGCCTGACTTCGCCGTGATGCTGGCAAACGGCCAACTGGAAATGCACGAAGTGAAGGGGGGTTACTGGACTGACGATGCCAGGGTGAAAACCAAAGTCGCAGCCGACCAGTACCCATTCCGGATCATCGGAGTAACGAAGCTCCCGGAAAAAGCCGGCGGCGGGTGGAAGGTCGAAGAGTTCTAAAACAACGATCTTCATTGATATCAATTGAATAAATAAGTTAAACGGGTAAGCGGGGGTAAGTATGGATTTTGATTTCGTGAATTACAGCCGGCGGTCACTGCTGCTGTTCGTGATGGTGGCAAACATCATTGGGTGGGTGGCAATCGTCGCCATCCTGTATGTGGCTTATCTGGCGATCGAGTGGGTGGCGGCATGAACATCGAAACAGTAAACGAGCTCATCGCTTCCCTGGAGAGCGCCGGCGAGCTGTCGATCAGAGAGCAGAAGTTCCTGAAGCTGGCGAAAGCGTTTAAGCAGCTGGCTGCGGAGAATGTGGAGGCAAAAAAAATAATCAGCGAATGCCGGGAGTATTTCATCGCTGGGGTGATGAACCGTATCAGACCAACGAATGAAGGCTACCTGCACATGATTTGCGACACGTTTGCAGACGAAACCCCCGCCACCGATCGCATCGTAGCCGAAGCCGAGGCGCGCGGGGTTGAAAAAGGTATTGCCCACTTGGAGAAGAAATTCAGCAATATCGGCGTGCAGATTATGAACCTGCAATGGCTGGCAGACTCGCTGCGTGAGGGAGCATCAGAATGAGCAACCATATCCCTAACTTCGGCTGGAACCGCCTGAAACTGGCAAAGCTCACCTATGAGCAACTGGCTCAACTGGAAGAGCAAGTGAAGGCAGAGCATGCCTGTAAAAACGGTATCCACCTCTTCGACAAAGCCGGTCAGCGCAAACTCGATGCCCTGAGCTGGGCCGTATACAACAAGCAGAAGGCGGAGCGTGCCGCATGACAACTGATATCACCGAACTGGCGCAGAGCCACGAATTGCTGATTGCAAACGGGCAGCAGACAGCCGACCTGCTACGCCATCTGGCAGATAACGAAATTGATTCTGACTATTTTGCCGTTGTGTCGGAGTGCGAAAGCTACGGGAAAGAAACTGACGCTGAGCTATCAATCACTGAGTTTGCCCTTCGTGCCGCTGGCTACGTTGATGCGCTGGTAGAGGCGCTAGAGAAGGCGCAGGGGATGGAAGCCTACTGGAAAACTCAATGCCGTGGGATAACGGACCACTGCGAGGAGTTGCAGGCGCGCATCGCAGAGCTGGAGTCCCGCACCGTCACCGCTGCCGCCGCTGACGTACTGGCCGAGCGTAAGCGGCAGGTTACAGCTGATGGGTGGACACCAGGACATGATGATGAATATGAACACGGCGAATTAGCCGATGCGGCCGGTTGCTATGCGCTTTCCTCTGAACTGTTCGATTGTGCCGGTGAGCCGCCCAGACCGTGGCCATGGCCTGATGAATGGTGGAAGCCAACTAATCGCCGCCGTGACCTGGCTAAAGCTGGCGCGTTAATTCTGGCTGAAATTGAGCGGCTCGACCGCGCCGCTGGCATCAAGGTGGAGGCTGAGTGATGGCAGAGAAAACAGCTTTAGAGCGCCTGCGCAAGATAAACGCAGAAAACCAGCGCCGGGTATTCGTCAGCGTCGGCACACTCAAAGCGGCGCGCAGCGAAATACAGGCCCACATCAAAGTGAATGGCAAAGGCATCATGACTGATATCGTCCTTGACCAGCTGAATAAGGCGATTGGCGATGGAGAATAAAACCATGACCAAATCAACCATAACCAGAGAGCTCGTCCACTGGCTTCACGATGCTGCAACCGAGTTCGCTTCCACCAAACTGAAAATGACTATGAAGCCTGATGAGGTACTGGCGCTGACTGGCGCTCTATTGGCCTCAATGGATACCGAGCCGGTGGGGTGGACTGACGAGGCCGAGCTGCGTGACGTTGAAAAAGATGGTTGTGGCTATCTGTTCAAGGCCAACCCTATCTCTCCGCACGCTGATCCTCGCCGCGTAATTAAGCTATATCGACACGCGCAGCCAGCGCAGGTAGTGCCTGAAGAAGCCACTCCGGACAGTATCGAAATTCTTGCCAGTGGCAGGTGTCGTGACCACGTAGTATACCAGTGGGATGAAGACCAACGAAATGCGGCCGCTGATTCTTGGAACGCCTGCCGCGCCGCAATGCTCGAAGCCGACCCCCAGCTACCCGGCAGTGACTCCGCTCCCGTGCCGGGTAGCTGGATTCCGGTAAGCGAGCGGATGCCGCCACCTCGTTATGAGGTATTGGTCGGGCGTTGGTGGGGAGAGAAGCCGCGGTGGTGTTGCAAATGGGCTACGTATATCCCTGGCCACCCTGATTCGCAGAGTAGCGGCTGGTTGATCCCCGGCGCGTCATGGACGCCAACTCACTGGGTGCCGCTGCCGGCCTCCCCGCAGGAGGTGAAGTGATGCCGTACTTCTTCCTGATTTTCGTCATCAGCAGCCAATCATCGAATATGCAGGTGGTCCCCATGCAGAGTATGGAGCAGTGCAAAGCAGCCATTAAGGCGATGAAAGTTGCAGATGATAAGAGGGCGTGGAGCGATATTTCACCACACGTAGATAATATTCAATGCGTAGAGGTGAAAGGTGCCTAAATCCCCCGCAGAACGCAAAGCCGCGCAGCGCGCGCGGCAGTCCGCCGCCGGTGAGCGCAAAATTGAACTGGTGCTGGATGAGCAGGAGCAGGAGATGCTGGCGCGTAACTGCGCCGCCCGGCGCCCTGGTCGTGATCCATACGAAATGGCCGAGTACATCGCGTTGCTGATCCGCCAGGATGATGCCCGGGTGCGCGGCCGGATTAACGCCATTAGCAAACGGCGCTGCGGCAAGTGCGGGGATCAACTGCCGGTGGCATCATGCCCGTGCGCTGGTGATTCTCAATGCTGGGCCACTCTTGGCTGGCACGAAACAAAACTACCGCTGTGACATGTCACGGCAGGTTGACTAAATCCCCGCATGATTATACTGTTTAAATATACAGTATTTTTTATGTGAGGTCATCATGGGGTTTCCATCACCTGCCGCAGACTACGTTGAGCAAACGCTAACCGTTTCCCGCCTTTGTCAGTATGACGCCAACTGTCGCGCCCTGGAGACTGCCGCCGGTTATGCCATCGTCGATGTCTGCCGCCGGCCAAAGCAGGGTGATCATGTCCTTATCGCATATGCCGGAAAAACTGAATTCGCTGTTGTCCGCGGGCAGGCGCTGATCACTGATGATGGTGAGGCGCTGGAAGGGGACGCCCTGGACGATGTTGAAG
>ERZ791905.2176-NODE-2176-length-11376-cov-9.408621_pt1 | contig 11376 bp, 10 predicted proteins | sample MGYA00510147_ERZ791905 | MGnify/ENA primary metagenome ERZ791905 (study PRJEB30046, sample SAMN00792084) | human gut metagenome | study: EMG produced TPA metagenomics assembly of the A metagenome-wide association study of gut microbiota in type 2...
CGTCGCGGCGTTGCCTTGACTGGCTGTTTTGGCCGTGCCTGGCGCGAAACGGCTGTAAGCCAGCGGGTTGGCTCGTTTGCCCGCATTTGGCCATCCTGGCTGGTTGGGCCGCCGGCCGGGGCAAATGCCGCGCTGTCGGGCCAGATAATCCTTGCCCTGATCAGGCATGCAAAGTCTCGTTGCGCGGCCGTCGGTATGTTATTTTGAGTGAAATGCTTGCGTGATTGAATAAAAACATGTAACTTTGCACCGCTTTTTCAGACACATCGAAATTAGCATTCGTGTGATGGTGAATTAAGCACAACAATGTAAAAACTTAATTTAGAGTAACACTTACAAGATGAAAGAAATCGAACTTAAAGGCACAAAGCGCACCGAGACAGGCAAGAAGGCCACAAAGTTGCTGCGCAAGGAAGGACTTGTTCCGTGTAATGTTTATGGCGAGAAGAAGGGTGAGAACGGGCTTCCCGAAGCACTGTCGTTCGCCGTTTCAATGCGCGACCTCCGCAAGATTGTCTACACGCCCCACATCTATGTGGTCAACCTCGTCATCGACGGCGAGAGCCACACGGCTGTGATGAAGGAACTGCAGTTCCATCCGGTTACCGACCAGGTGCTGCACGTAGACTTCTACGAGGTTAACGACCAGAAGCCAATCACCATCGGCATCCCCGTCAAGCTCAACGGACTGGCTCAGGGTGTGCGCGACGGTGGCCGCATAAACCTCTCTATACGCAAGATCAACGTTACTGCTCCCTACCAGGTTATCCCAGAGCATCTTGACATCGACGTCACTTCGCTCCAGTTGGGCAAGAGCATCAAGGTGGGCGACCTGAGCTTCGAGGGCCTCGAGCTGGCTACTCCGGCAGATGTGATCGTATGTTCGGTTAAGGCCACACGTGCGTCTCGTTCGGCCGCCGCAGCAGCTGAAGCAGGTAATTGATGGATAAGTACTTGATTGTTGGGCTGGGCAATGTCGGACAGGAGTACGACATGACCCGCCACAACACAGGATTCATGGTATTGGACGCTTTTGCAAAGGCGTCCAATATTGTTTTTGACGACCGCCGTTACGGCTTTGTGGCCGAGACCAGCCTGAAAGGGCGCAAGATATTCCTGCTCAAGCCGACCACGTTCATGAACCTCAGCGGCAACGCCGTGCGCTATTGGCTGGCCAAGGAGAAGATAGACGTCGAGCGGATGCTCGTCGTTGTCGACGACTTGGCCCTGCCGCTGGGCTCGCTCAGGCTCAAGGCATCGGGCAGCAATGCCGGCCACAACGGCCTGGGCAACATACAGTCGGTGCTTGGCACCGAGCGCTACTGCCGCCTGAGGGTGGGCATAGGCAACGACTTCCCCCGCGGTATGCAGGTGGAGTGGGTGCTCGGGCGCTATAGCGACGAAGAGATGAAGGCTCTCGCCCCGGCCATCGACACGGCATGCGAGATGATAAGGAGCTTCGTGCTGGCCGGCGTCGACATCACTATGAACCAATACAACAAGAAAAGATAGATGGCAGAAGAGGCAAGGATAGACAAATGGCTGTGGGCGGCGCGGATATTCAAGACGCGCTCCATCGCTGCCGACGCATGCAAGAACGGCCGCGTCACGGTGGGCGGCACCAACGTGAAGCCCTCGCGCATGGTGAAGGTGGGCGAGACGGTGAGCGTGCGCAAGCCTCCCATCACCTACTCGTTCAAGATATTGCAGGCCATAGAGCAGCGCGTGGGGGCAAAGCTAATACCCCAGGTATACGAGAATGTGACCACGCCCGACCAATACGAACTGCTGGAGATGACCCGCATAAGCGGGTTTGTCGACCGGGCCCGCGGCACAGGCCGCCCCACGAAGAAGGAGCGCCGCTCGCTCGATGCGTTCATCGGCCCGTCGCTCGAAAGCTTCGACGACTGGGACGACGATGGTGACTATTGATTTGAGACAGTCGTAATAATTAAAAACTTTCTTACTAATATGAAAAAAATCAAGGATCTTGTGTTGGCCCTGTTGGCCGTTGCCATGCTCTCGTCGTGCATGTCTGACGGCAATTCCTATGCCGGATTCTTCGGGGTCAACGCCAATGGCGGCAGGCCCGTCTATGCCAACACGGCGTATGCCTTTCTTACTTTCGGCTCTTACGGCGCATGGCACATCGACCAGGAGTCGGGGGCCGATTGGTGCAAACTAGACCTCATGCAGGGCAATGGCGGGGCGTTCTATTCCATACCGGCCCGGTTTACGCTCAACACGACGGGAGAGTCGAGGGTGGCCCGCTTCGTTGTCAGGGACAACAGCAACGGCGACGACGCCTACGGCACGTTCTATTTCTCGCAGTATGCCACCCGCGGCGACGGCAGCCTGGGCAACGCCTCGCTCGTGACTGGCATCAGCGGCGACGACGGCAGCGCCATAACGATAGAGTATGACACGCTTTGCCGGCCGACGTTGCTCGTGATGGAGAAGAACGGCGAGCAGCTTCGCAGGCTGACCATCGGCTATCATACCAGCGACTCAACGGTGTCGGTGAGCGACGGTTCGTCTACCCTCACCGGCGTCTATGACCTTGGATACCAGACCGACCGCCTGCAGTCTGACCGCGACACCGTGGGATACTATGAGCAAAGCATATTTGCCGGCGACGCCGATGCCTTCAACGTGGAGGAGCACAAGTGGGGCGGCGAGTACACGGTGCAGGCATTGCTCTATACCAACGGAAGCCTGCGCGACGGCAACCCCGACGGCGAGTATGTGGCCGACAGCCTGCGTTACCAGCGTGGCAACGCCGAGGGAATTGTCTATCGCGAGATGCTCAAGCTGAGTTACAGCGACAACAGCAACCGCTGCCAGTCGGTAGACGTCAACCAACTGCTGCTCGGCATAGAGGAGTGCAATCCCTACCAGCTCGTAGCCATGTTCCGCGACGCCCGCAACAGCAAGATAATCTCTGAGGCATCTGCCGCCGACGGCAAGTTTGTTGTTGAGGCAACGCTCAACTCCGACAAGAGTGTCAGCACCATGACCGTCACCAACAAGCAGGGCGCCAAGGTGAAATACACGTTCACTTACTCCAGCACTCTGCCCTGATGGTCAACGTAGCGATATTCGTCTCGGGCAGTGGCACCAACTGTGAGAACATAATCCGCCACTTCAGCGGCAGCGGGTCGGTTCGCGTTGCCCTCGTGCTGAGCAACCGCGCCGATGCCTATGCCCTTGTGCGCGCGTCGAACCTGGGCGTGCCCACCGCGGTCATGGCCAAGGCAGATTTCGCCGACGAGGCCAAGCTCATGGGACTGATGGACAGTCATCACATCGACTTCATCGTTCTGGCCGGCTTCCTGCTCATGGTGCCGCCTTTCCTCACGGAGCGCTATCCGCGCCGCATTGTCAACATACACCCGGCGTTGCTGCCCAAGTATGGGGGCAAGGGGATGTATGGCCACCATGTCCACGAGGCGGTGAGGGCGTCGGGCGACACCGAGACGGGCATCACCATACACTACGTAAGCAACGTGTGCGACGGCGGTGAGATAATATTCCAGGCCAAGACCCCGGTCTTGCCTACTGACACCCCCGACGACATAGCTGCCTCGGTTCACAAGCTCGAGCAGATGTATTTCCCCGAAGTGATTGAAAGGGTGATAGGCGAGGTGTTCTGACTTTATTCTCAGGCGTACGACATTCAAGCAATGCAAGGGCGTGAAAGCATATTTCACGCCCTTGCTGCGTTGTGTTTCCGGCCTTTGTCTTGTCCATTGTGACTTCGCTGACGCAATGTGGCGTTCATGGCGTCACGCCGTTTCTTTGCCCTTGTCCGGCCCTTTGTTTCTGTTGTTGATGGCATTGCCATGCAAGCGGGGGGCCATGTTGTTGGGCTCCAGTGGCTCAGCCCTGCAAGCGTTTTCCACATTATATTATATGCGTTTGTGGGATATCAGCCTGCTGTAGGCGTGGTAAAAGAACATGGTAGGTGACATTCCGCCTTTCATTGGCAAGTTGTTGGGAGCTCAACTTCAGGCAAAGGCTGAGGCGTTGTCGTCCATGTTGTGGAAAGAGCAGGCAACATTCTCTGCAGCTTTTGCCTGTGCATCCCAATGCAATATGGCATGGCTGGTTGGCAAACCGCGGCACAAGAAGCATGGAAAAACATTTAAAACAGGCGTTCATTTGTGGCTTGTGGAAAAGTATTTGGCTAAAGGTTGCAAGATGCTGGAAGTTTTTTCGTAACTTTGTGCGCTTAAAATAGTGTGATCATCCCGCCACGGTGGCGGGTGGAGTGCTTGCCTAACCTCCATCAATAAAACAAGGAATGAACAAGAAAAGAGAACAAGTGAGTGTGCTGTTCATGCTGTTCGGCATACTGTTTTGCGTTTGCCTGATAACGGCAAACGTGCTTGAGACAAAGCAGATGGCCTTCGGGCCGGTGACGATTACCGGCGGTTTGCTGGTGTTCCCGGTGTCATACATCATCAACGACTGCGTTTGCGAGGTGTGGGGATTCCGCCGGGCGCGGCTGCTAATATGGGTTGGCTTCGCCATGAACTTCCTTTTCGTGATGTTCGGGGCCTTGGCCGACGCCATTCCCGGTGCCCCCTATTGGGATAACGACGAAGGGTTCCATGCAGTGTTCGGGCTCGCGCCGCGTGTGGCGGCAGCCTCGTTTGTGGCTTTCCTGGTGGGTTCGTTCATCAATGCCTACGTGATGAGCCGCATGAAACTGTCGCAGGGAGGCCGCCATTTCTCCGTCAGGGCGGTGGTGAGCACCGTGCTCGGCGAGTCGGCCGACTCGGTGGTGTTCTTTCCTCTTGCCCTTTCAGGCGTGGTTCCGATGAGCCAGATGCCCTCGCTAATTATCTCCCAGGTGGTCTTGAAGACCCTTTACGAGGTGCTGGCCCTGCCGCTCACCATCCGCGTGGTGGGCATCACAAAGCGGCATGAGGGCGAGGATGTCTACGACAACGGCATCAGTTACAATATATTTAATGTGCGCAACATCTGATGAAGCGCCACGACAACATTATAAAACATACTTAAGGCAATGGCAGATTCAGGCAACAGGACAACCGAAGGGCTGCATGCTCTCGGTTCGAAAACAAAATATTCGATGGACTATGCACCGGAAGTGCTTGAGACTTTCGTCAACAAGCATCCGGAAAACGACTATTGGGTGCAGTTCAACTGCCCCGAGTTCACTTCTCTCTGCCCGATAACCGGGCAGCCGGACTTTGCCGAAATACGCATAATGTATATCCCGGGAGAGCGCATGGTGGAAAGCAAGAGCCTTAAACTATACCTGTTCAGTTTCCGCAACCACGGCGATTTCCACGAAGACTGCGTAAACATAATAATGAAAGACCTCGTAAAGCTCATGCAGCCCAAGTACATCGAGGTGACCGGTCTGTTCACTCCGCGCGGCGGAATAAGCATCCATCCATACGCCAACTACGGCATGCCAGGCACCAAGTATGAGGCTATGGCAGAGCGAAGGCTGGAATCCTATGGCGGAACGCCGGTTCCGTCGAGGCCGTAGAGAGGGCTGTCGGCAAAATGCCGGCAGGCCTTTGCGCACAGCAAGTGCCCCGCCAGCCCATCTGGCGAGCCTCAGGAGCTGTTCAGGCCGGAGCCATTCACCAAACATATAATAGTTGTATATGCCGGTAATACACCAACATAGAGCATGCATCGCCAGCGTGTCAAAGTCGCCATGTCTGTCATCACGTGGTGGCACGAGGGCGTTGTCGCTGCTCATAGCCGCTCTTTTCGCTCTATGCTCGTTTGCCGGCGAACGCAAGAAGGTGGCGGTGGTGCTCAGCGGCGGTGGCGCCAAGGGCATGGCCCACATCGGGGTCTTGAAGGTGATTGAGCGCGCCGGCATACCCGTCGACTACGTCGTAGGCACCAGCATGGGCGCAATAGTGGGCGGACTGTATGCCATCGGCTACGACGCGCCTACGCTCGACTCACTCGTGCGCTGCCAAGACTGGCGCTACCTCTTGTCCGACATGGTTGAGCCACGCAACCAGAGCATGCGTGAACGATACAACCAGGGAACCTACCTCTTGTCCCGTCCCATCATCCGAACCACCGGCCTGATGCCCGAGGGCGGGCTTGTGTCGGGCCACAACCTCTCAAACCTCTTCTCGTGGCTCACCGTTGGCTACCACGACTCCATCGACTTCAGGAACCTGCCCATACCGTTTGCCTGCGTGGCTACCGACATGGTGGACTACTCTGAGGTGGTTTTCCGCAGCGGATGGCTGTCGCAGGCCATGCGTGCGAGCATGGCAATACCCGGCGTCTTCACCCCGGTGAGGATTGATTCGATGGTGCTTGTCGACGGAGGGCTGAAGAACAACTACCCCGTAGACGTGGCCCTTGACATGGGCGCCGATGTAGTGATAGGCGTGACGCTGCAGAAGCCCGCCCGCTCATCAAAGGAGTTGAACACTGCCGTCGACATTATCATGCAGCTGGTAGACTTCAGTGTGAAGAACAAGTTTGACGATAACGTAGGCCATACCGACGTGCAGATAGCCGTAGACACCAAAGACTACTCGTCGAAGAGTTTCTCGCCAAGCGCCGTCGACTCGCTGATAACCCTCGGCGAGCAGGCCGCCATGGCCCAATGGGATTCGCTCATGGCCCTCAAGCGCGCCATAGGGCTTGACTCTTCTTACGTGCCGAGGCGCTTGCACCGTGCGGCCGCGGTATTCAAGCCTCAGCGCATGAAACTCGCCGAGGTCGACTTTGAAGGTGTGAACCAAGCGGACAGCAGCTACATCACGCGCAAGTTCGGACTTGTCGAGGGCGACAGCGTGAGCCATGAGACACTCGAGAGCGTCATGGTGTCGCTCCGTTCAGACCTGATGTACTCATCGGCAGAATACTCACTGCGCCAGATGGCAGGCGGCTATTGGCTCCGCATCGTGGCCGGAAGGCGCAAGATGACCCAGCTCAACCTTGGTGTGAGGTTCGACACGGAAGAGACCGTGGCCCTGCAGGCCAACAGCGACTTCCGGCTGCCTATCCGGCTGCCTGTCGAGGTGTCGGTAACCGGCAGGCTCGGGCGGCGCTACATGGCCAACGTGTCGGCCACGGTGATGCCAGCCAACAGGCGCAACTGGACGCTGGACTACACATTCCGCTACAACGACATCAACATCTACAACGGCGGCAAGCGCGACTTTAACGTGACATACGATTACCATTCGGTAAAGTTGGGCATAATAAGCTTCAACCTCCGCAACTTCACCCTCGACCTGGCCGCGCGCTGGGAGAACTTCAATTACGGCACAATGCTCATCGGCGACGAGTTCAGCGGCATGGTGTTCGGCGACGAGCATCTGTACAGCTACAACCTCTGGCTGCACTACAACTCAGAGAACGACCGTTATTTCACCACCCATGGCGCTTCGCTCGAGGCCGGCTACTCAATGTATACCGACGACTTCGTCCACTACCGCTCGTCTTCCCCCGTCCATGTCGTCAACGGACGGTGGCGTTTTGCCGTGCGTCTGACCGACCGCCTGACGCTCCAGCCGACCGTGTATGGGCGCATATTGCTCGGCAACGAGATGCCGTGGTGCCTGAGCAACTTCATTGGCGGCGACTATGCCGGCCATTACGTGGAGCAACAGCTGCCCTTTGCCGGCATCGGCAACATCGAGGTGGCCGACAACGCCTTTGTGGCTACAGGCATAAAACTGCAGCAGCGCATCATGGACAACAACTACCTGATAGCCCGTGCGGCGTTTGCGCTCAACTCAGGCAAGATACGCAATCTCATTGACAGCCCGCTGTTGCACGGTTACCAGCTGTCGTGGGCATACAATTCCATGTTCGGCCCCGTCAATGCAAACATCGGTTACTCGAGCAAGACGCGCCGCGTGTTTTTCTACCTCAATCTCGGCTATGAGTTCTGACGCAGCCCGCTGAGGGCTCATATTGCGCCGCATTAATGCCCGGCGGCAGTGCACCGGAATGCCAAGCCGGGGTGGCAGAACCACGCCACATACTGTTTGCATTGTATCTTTTACCGATTTATTTACAACCGACAGGCAAAATAAACGCCTACCTTTTATGCTTTTCAAATAATAATTCCTATATTTGCAATCGGATAGGCCATTGCGCCATGTGCCTTCAGATTACCCTCTGTGCACTTGGGTTAATGTCTTTCCGCCAGCCACGTGGCCGCATGATTGCCAACCAATGAATCGCTTGTGCGGCCGGTGGGTAAGTATCACGGTTTAAATTAAGGAAAAGGTTATGAAGAAAAGAATCCAGTTCAGTCTCGTTTACCGCGACATGTGGCAATCTTCCGGAAAGTTCCAGCCACGCAAGGACCAGTTGGAGCGCATCGCTCCAGTCATAATTGACATGGGCTGCTTTGCCCGTGTGGAGACCAACGGCGGTGCATTTGAGCAAGTCAACCTGCTTGCCGGTGAGAACCCTAATGCAGCCGTGAGAGCATTTTGCAAGCCATTCAATGAAGTCGGCATCAAGACCCACATGCTTGACCGCGGCCTCAATGCCCTGAGAATGTATCCTGTGCCCGACGACGTGCGCCGTCTGATGTACCGGGTGAAGCATGCCCAGGGTGTCGACATACCCCGAATATTCTGCGGTCTCAACGATGTGCGCAACATCATACCGAGCATCAAGTGGGCAGCCGAGGCCGGCATGACCCCCCAGGGCACGCTCTGCATCACCACATCGCCCATACATACGGTTGAATACTACAGCAACATAGCCGACCAGCTGATAGAGGCCGGCGCCCCAGAGATATGCCTCAAGGATATGGCCGGAATAGGTCAGCCGGCCATGCTGGGCGCCCTGACCAAGGCTATCAAGACAAAGCACCCCGACATAATCATACAGTACCACGGCCATTCGGGCCCCGGCCTGTCCATGGCCTCAATACTTGAGGTGTGCAACAACGGTGCCGACATCATCGACACGGCCATCGAGCCGCTCAGCTGGGGCAAGGTTCACCCGGACATCATATCTGTGCAGAGCATGCTAAAGAACGAAGGCTTCGACGTTCCAGAGATTAACATGAACGCATACATGCAGGCCCGCTCGCTCACACAGGAGTTCATCGACGAGTGGTTGGGCTATTTCATCAACCCGGCCAACAAGCACATGTCTTCGTTGTTGCTCGGTTGCGGACTGCCCGGCGGCATGATGGGCTCGATGATGGCCGACATGGGTGGCATACGCAACGTCATCAACGGCATATTGCGCGGCAAAGGCGAGAAAGAGCTGAGCATGGACGACATGCTGGTCAAGTTGTTCGACGAGGTGGCCTATGTATGGCCTCGCGTTGGTTACCCGCCACTGGTCACGCCGTTCTCGCAGTATGTAAAGAACATCGCCCTGATGAACCTGCTCACCCTGACCCAGGGCAAGGGCCGCTTCGTGATGATGGACGACTCAATGTGGGGCATGATACTCGGCAAGAGCGGCAAGGTGCCCGGAACCATCGACCCGGAGCTCATCGCCCTGGCCGAGAAGCAAGGCCGCAAGTTTACAGACGACGACCCGCACACGCTGCTGCCCGACGCCCTCGACGGCTTCCGCGAAGAGATGCAGAAGAACGGATGGGAGGCAGGACCCGACGACGAAGAGCTCTTCGAACTGGCCATGCACCCCGAGCAGTACCGCAACTACAAGAGCGGACAGGCCAAGAAAAACTTCCTTGCCGACCTGCAGAAGGCCAAGGACGCGCGCCTCGGCTCACAGCTGACGCCCGAGCAACTGGCTGCCCTGAAGCATGCCAAGGCCGATGCCATAGTGGCCCCGTTGGGCGGACACCTGTATTACGAGTTTGGCGGCGCCAGCGAGTGCGCTCCTTGCCTCGAGCCGTTCATCGGACAGCACTACAAGGAGGGCGACACCTTCTGTTACATCCAGGCCAAGTGGGGCGAGATTGTGCCGGTGCCATCCGACCTCGGCGGCAAGCTGGTTGAGGTAACCGCACGTCAGGGAGCCAACGTTCGCCGTGGCGACATACTCGGCTGGATAGAGCGCGACAAGGATTAACGCCCGGCTGTGGCCGGCGCAATGAAGTCGGGAACCGTGCCTTGCGGTTTGTGGCTGCAGCCTGTCATTGGGTTGCCATGCGGCGTCGGGCCGTATGATGCCACACTGCGCGGGGCGGTTCCCGGCTGCCGTCTTTGCCCGGCTGCCGCGATATAGTCTGCCAAAGGCTGCTACAAGGAGCTGCAGGCTGCAGTTAACAGTTGACAAAAACCAACATACAGCAATCATATCAGTTATGCAATCACAATTTGTGACAGACATCATAAACAAGTGTTATCCCGAAGACAACGAGTTGCGCAGGCTGTTGTTGAGGCACAGCCGCGACGTTGCCGACCGCGCCTTGGCCATAGTGAAGAAGCACCCCGAGCTGGGTCTCGACGCCCAGTTTGTTGAAGACTGCGCCATGCTTCACGACATCGGCATCTTCAAGACCGACGCCCCGAGCATCCACTGCCACGGAACGGAGCCTTACATACGCCACGGCATTTGCGGGGCAGCCATAGTAAGGGCAGAGGGATGGCCCGACTACGCCAGCGTGTGCGAGCGCCACACCGGGGCAGGCATAAGCCGTAGGCAGGTAGAGGAGCAGCGATTGCCGCTCCCGCCACAAGACTATCTGCCGCTGACGCTTACGGAACAGGTGGTTTGTTATGCCGACAAGTTCTTCTCAAAGTCGCACCCCGACCGTGTGCGCACTGTCGAGCAGGCAGCCAAGAGTCTGTCGAAGTTTGGTGACGAAGGCTTGGGGCGGTTTATGCGGTGGGCCTCGATGTTTGAGTGACGGGGCTTGTTTCAGCCCCCACTGGCGGCCTTTGCCTTCCGCTTGCCTCCCGTTGCGGTAGGCGGAGTTGACAGTCAAGGGCCTCGCCAGGCTGCCATCCCACGTTGAGCAAGGCCATACGGTTGTGATGGCCTTGCCCGTTTATAGCCCGCGTGCAGCCGCAGGACAATGCCATGTCTGCCATCCTGCCTGCGGCCGTGCCTCCCGCCAGCCACCATCCCATAGCCTGTCTCTTGCCGGCAACCATGCCTTGCGGTGGCCCGTTGCTACTTGGGCCGCATGGGCGGCCAATTACGGCGGCAACACAATGCAATTGTTGCGGGAACAGGCAAACCGCTCTGTTGCACTGTTTTTCCGGCATCTTAAGTCCACCCGGCAAGCGCTTTCACCTACGACTTTACTTTCAGTCTTTCTGCATCAGTGCCGTCGGTTTTCAATATGTGCCGTTTGACATTGCAATATGGCCCGTTTTGCACCACCGAACGGGCCGTTTTGCAAGGCCATACGGCCCGTCTTGCGCCCAGGCTCGGTTGGCGGCCCTGCCACGGGCCGCCCCGGTG
>ERZ791905.2179-NODE-2179-length-11368-cov-2.235923_pt1 | contig 11368 bp, 9 predicted proteins | sample MGYA00510147_ERZ791905 | MGnify/ENA primary metagenome ERZ791905 (study PRJEB30046, sample SAMN00792084) | human gut metagenome | study: EMG produced TPA metagenomics assembly of the A metagenome-wide association study of gut microbiota in type 2...
TGTTAAACAGCACGCCGCGCGCACCTTCGATAGATGCTTCCAGAAGCGGGCTCTTAATGGCAGCTTCGGCAGCAGCGCGTGCGCCGTCGTCGCCTTTTGCCATGCCAATGCCCATCAATGCAGAACCTGCGTTAGACATAACCGTTTTAATATCGGCAAAGTCCAGGTTAACAAGGCCCGGAACCGCAATCAAATCGGAAATGCCCTGAACGCCCTGACGCAGGACATCATCGGCAATGCGGAAGGCTTCAAGCATGGAAGTTCTTCTGTCGATAACCTGCAGCAAACGGTCATTAGGAATGGTAATTAAAGTATCAACTTTTTCTTTGATATTAATAATGCCGCTTTCAGCCTGATTCATACGGCGTTTGCCTTCAAAAGAAAACGGTTTGGTAACAACGCCTACGGTAAGTGCGCCCACTTCGCGCGCACATTCGGCAACAATAGGTGCGGCACCGGTACCTGTGCCGCCGCCCATGCCTGCGGTAACAAATACCATATCTGCGCCCTTCAGCGCGTCCAGAATCTGGTCGCGGCTTTCTTCGGCTGCTTTTTCGCCAATTTCCGGGTTAGCGCCAGCGCCAAGACCTTTGGTAAGTTTTTCGCCAATCTGGATACGTGTCGGTGCTTTGGAAAGCAAAAGTGCCTGCGCATCGCAGTTTACCGCAATAAATTCCACACCCTTCACGCCTGCGGAAATCATTCTGTTAACGGCATTGTTGCCGCCGCCGCCAACACCGATTACCTTGATATTGGCAAGATTGTCCATGCCTTTTTCTTCAAACTCTTCAAACATTATTTATATTCCCCCTTAATAAGTTGGGTAAATTCCATCACATAGATATCAAAGTAATATTCAACATATAACGGTATTTTTCCTGCTGCATTAAAAAATTATTTTATTTTTTAAGAAACAGATGGCGGATGGCAGCAAGATTGTTAAAAATGCGCATCCCAAAAATCAAAATACCGACAAGGTACAAATCTATGCCCAGCAAAATACCGGAATAGCACAGAAACGCTGCCAAAACAGCATTGGTAAAAAAGCCTGTAATAAATACGGTATTATCATATTTGCCTTCCATGCTGGAGCGCATACCGCCAAAAACAGTATCAAGCGCTGCCATCAGCGATACTGAAAGCAAACGGGCATATTCAAACGGCAGATACAGGGGAAAATACCATCCGGCTGCAAAGCCGATTACAATACCGGCGAGTGCATAGAGCATATTATTTTCCCTCCTTTGCCGTTTCCTGATGTTCTTCGGCTGCCTGAGCGTATTCAAAAGTGCGGCGGCCTTTAAAAGCAGGTATTTTTACCACTTCCGGCATGGTAAGCTCTGCCTGAATACCCCAGAACTTAAAGGTATCAAGCACGCCGCCCCTTAATTTAAGGGCACTGGCAAGATTTGAAGGATTGCCAATGGCAAGTATTACATAAGGCGGTGCGCTGCGGTTGTTATTTACCGAAAGCGTAGGCCCTGCGCAGCGTATTTCACTGGTTGAAACAAGCCTTTCGCCGTTAATGGAAATTGCTTCTGCACCGGCAGCGCGCAGTTCGTTAATTACGCGCAGCAGGTCATCGTCATGAATAATATACAAATTGGGGTTTTCCCCAACCTGTGCCGTTACCTTGCTGTCATCAAGAATTAACTGGATACCCTTGCCTTCCAGCGGAACTTCACCGGCAAACTCTTTTAAGCGTTCCACTTCTGTTTCCAAAGCGTCGTCGCTGTTGTTTGCCTGCAAACGCTCTATTTCTTTTGCCAAATCATCGCGCTGCTGTTCCACAACACGCAGGCGCTCTGTTAATTCTTCCGCGCGCTGGACATTAATGGTTTTCTGCCGTTCGGTAGTTTTTATCTGAGTTGCCAGCATAAAGCCCAAAACGGCAAAAACCAATACAAGCATTATTTTGGCATGTTTATTTGCTAACATAAATTTTCAAATTCCTTTCAAAAATATCAGGCTTTCTGCCTTAACTTAATATAAGGCTTTGCGAAGGTTAAGTCAATATATTCAGCTCTAATATTTTTTGTTTTTATATCATTGAAAACCGTAATAAAAATATCCAGCTTATCAGAAATGTTATCTGCATTACCCAAAAGAATCGGATAACCGTAGCGCAGGTTAAACTTAACATTATTGCTGCCGTCAACAGCAATTTCGGAGATAGAATCGGTTACTTCCTTATCAAGCTTGCTTAAAAAGCTTAAAATTTCAAGCACGTTTTTTCCTTTAATCGTGTCGCCAAAAAATATATTGCCGGTTACAACGCCGGAAAGCACAGGGGCATCGGCTTCTTTAATACCGTCGCTGACACTCATCACAACGCCGTTGTAATCTATCTGCGCATAACCTTTATACGAGCAGGCAATATACAACGCCGGAATACGTTCTTTTACGCGCACTACCAGCACCCCCGGCCAGAAATATTCGGTTTCCGCCTTTTCAAAACGCACGTCATTGGCAATGGCTTTTTCTATTGCCGAGGGCGAAACAACAAATAAATTAACCGGTTCCTGTGTGCCGCACATACTTAAAAGCTTGCTCTGCGTTAGCTGCGATGTACCTTCAATAACAATGCTGCCAAAGGCCGTTCCCGGGGAAGTCGCCCATCTCCACGCCCCGGCAAGCGCGCCTATAATAACGGCTGCAATAAAAAACAGGCGCAAAAGGCGTAACCGCCGCTTTTTACGGTTTGCTTTTAAACGTTCGCGTGTCGATTGCACCTTTAACACCTCTTAAAAATATTCTTGGTTACTAAGTAAATTATTTATTATTAACTGATGCGGACTGTAAAATAATATTGCACAATTCAGGGAAAGTAATTCCTGCCGCAGCTGCCGCTTTAGGGACAAGGCTGGTTGCGGTCATACCGGGTACAGTATTAATTTCAAGCACATAGCCGTTGCCTGCTTCATCAAGCATAACATCGGCACGGGCAACGCCGCTGCATCCCAAAACTTCATAAGCCTGTTTGCTTATTTCCTGCACTTTTTTAGTGGTTTCTTCATCCAAATCTGCCGGGCAAATATATTCCGTTGCGCCTTTTGTATATTTGGAATGATAATCATACGTACCGGAATGCGGGGCAATGTGAATAACCGGCAGGGCAACAACTTCACCGTCTTTCTGCATCATGGAAACGGTAAGTTCCTTGCCACCGATAAATTCTTCCACCAGAATATCGCGGGAATATTTAAAGGCGTTTGCAAGCGCTTCATCAAACTGATTTTCTTCTTTAACAATTTCCACGCCGATGCTGGAACCCTGGCTTGCAGGTTTAATAACTACCGGCAAGCTGAAACGCTGCATAATTTTTTCTTTTATGCCGCTTTCTTTTTTATTAACAATCAGGCAGGCCGGGGTGGAAATGCCTGCGTCGCGTAGCATGCGTTTGGTAATAACCTTATCCATACAGGATACGCTGGCAATCATGCCGCTGCCGGTATAGGGCATTTCGCGTATTTCCAGCAAAGTCTGCAAACGGCCGTCTTCGCCGTAAAGACCGTGCACAGCGTTAAAAACAACCTCTGCTTTGCTTTCGGCGAGCTGTTTGCCGAAATTGCGCGGGTCAAGGTCAATTTCAACAACATTGGTATAGCCATATTCCCTCAGCGCATTGGCAATGGCTGCGCCGGTATTTAAAGAAACCTCACGTTCTGCGGAAGGCCCGCCCATTACAACTGCAACTACCTGATTTTTGTTAAACATTTTCATTGCTCCTTTGCAAATCTGCTACTAATGCTTTGCCAACTTTATATACATCACCTGCGCCGATAGTCATAACCAAATCACCGGTGCGGGCATTTGCCGCAAGATAATTTTCTATATCCGCCATTGACGGCATATACTCAACATCAACGCACGAAATTTCCTTAATGCCTTCGGCAAGCTTTTGGCTGTTCACGCCTTCAATGGGGTCTTCGCTGGCCGCGTAAATATCGGTTACTATAAGTTTATCACAGCCTTTAAAGCAGGCGCAGAACTCATTAAACAAAAGCTGCGTGCGCGTATAGCGGTGCGGCTGGAAAACGCAGATTAAACGCTGCGGCTTCGTTTGCAGCGCCGCATTTAAGGTTACGCCTATTTCCGTGGGATGATGCGCATAATCATCAACAACCCATACGCCGTTAACGCGCCCTTTGGTTTCAAAACGGCGGTGCGCACCGGTAAATTCCTTCAGTGCTTTTAAAATGCTGTCCGTTTTTATGCCCATTTCAACAGCGCAAACAAGCGCGCCCAACGAATTAAGCACGTTGTGCCTGCCGGGAACTATCAGCTGAACTTCCGCAAACAGGCTGCCGTTTTTATAAACTTTATAATCCGTGCCGCCGGTATGGTAAACAATGTCTTTGGCAACGTAATCAGCCTGTTCATCATCAATGCCGTAGCTTATAACACGGGTTCCGGTTTCCTGCGCCAGGCGGCGGAGCTTGGAGTTATCCATGCACAGCACTGCCGCGCCGCCCGGTTTTATGCTGCCCACAAACTGCTTAAAGGCAGCATAAATATTTTCTTCGCTGCCGTAATGGTCCATATGGTCGTTTTCAATATTGGTTACAAGCGCATACAGCGGATAAAACTTCAAAAACGAACCGTCGCTTTCATCCGCTTCGGCAATTACATAACGGCCTTTGCCGCTGCGTGCATTGCCGCCGAGGCTTGTTACTTCACCGCCGATAACAATGGTAGGGTCTATGCCGCCCTGCGCCGCTATGCAGCTTAACATGGCACTGGTTGTAGTTTTGCCGTGCGCACCTGCAACAGCCACGCCGTCAGCATGGTTAAGCAGCTCTGCCAATACGTCCGACCTGTGCATAACCTTTATGCCCTGCTCTTTGGCTGCCACCAGCTCACAATTATCCGGATGAATGGCAGACGAAATAACAACCGCATCCGCACCATTTACCTGCCCGGAAGCATGACCCTGATAAACAACGGCTCCCAGCGCTTTCAGCTTCTTGCAGATGCCGCCGGCGTTTTTATCCGAACCGGATACATGAAAGCCGCGTTCGCAAAGTACATGTGCCAAAGCACTCATTCCGGCGCCGCCAATACCAATAAAATGAATATTGTGTATTCCCGAAAGCATTTAAAATCCTCCCTGCTCAATTTTTTACAAGCTGCAGCGCCTGCTGTGCAATTTCCTTCGCCGCACCGGGCCTGCCCAGGCTTTTGGCAGCTTTTTTCATTTTCTGCAAATCTTCGCTGCGTATTAATAAATGCTCTATTTCTTCAAGCAGTTTCTCGCCTGTAAGTTCTTTATCCAAAATAACTTTTGCCGCACCGGCAGCCTCTACCGCACGGGCGTTAAACTCCTGATGGTTGGCAGTTGCATAAGGGTACGGAATTAAAACCGAAGGCACGCCCTTTGCCGTAAGTTCCGCAAGGCCTATCGCCCCCGCGCGGAACACCGCCAAATCTGCCGCCGCCAGTGCCATTGGCATATCATGCAGATAAGGCTTAACAACTATATTATCTTCAACAGAGCCTTTTTTGTTAAGCTCCTTAATATATTCTTCATAATTGGCTTCGCCGGTGGCGTGCAGCACCTGCACATCATGCCTGCCGCTCAGCGCCTGTTCAACATAAAGCATGGCCTTGTTAATGCTTTGCGCGCCGCGGCTGCCGCCGGATACCAGAATAGTTTGTTTTTCCGGGTCAAGCCCGAAAAATTTTACCGCTTCACTGCGTTTATTGGAAAGAATTTCACTGCGGATAGGGTTGCCGGTATATATTTTACGCGATTTTCCCGTAAAATATTTTTCAGCCTCACGGTAACCCAAAAACACTTTTTTTACAAAGCGTGCCAAAATCTTATTGGTAACGCCCGGCATGGCATTCTGCTCCTGAATTGCGGTCGGAATACCGCGCAGAGCCGCCAAAAACACTACTGGCCCGCATACATAGCCGCCGGTGCCGATAACAAGGTCCGGCTTTATTTCGCTGATAAGGCTGTTTGCACCAATCAGCCCGGTAAACAGTTTGCCGAAGGAGCGCAGCGTATCAAAACTCAGGCTGCGCTTAAAACCGGCTATTTCAATATAGCGCAGCGGATAACTATAGCGCGGAATAATATTTTTTTCAAGCCCCTGCTGCGTGCCTACAAAAATAATCTGCGCATCAGGGCGAAGCTTTTTTATTTGGTCGGCAATGGTAAGCGCCGGGTAAATATGCCCGCCTGTACCGCCGCCGGAAAGTATAACCTTCACTTTATTTTTCCTCCGCAGCCGAAAGTTCCGCAACTATCTGTTTAAAGCAGCGCCCGCGCTCCGGGAAGCCTGTAAACATATCAAAGGATGCGCACGCCGGAGATAAAAGCACCGTCTGCGGTTTAACAGCCGTTTTATGCGCCAGCTCCACAGCTTCCTTCATGGAAGTTACCCTGCGTATATCGCTGACGCCTGCTTTTTCAGCCGCTTCTTTAAAACGCTCCGCCGCTTCGCCAAGCAAAATCAGCGTATCAACCTTCGTTTTTACAAGCTGCATCATTTCTTCAAGCGGGGTCAGTTTATCGCGCCCGCCGGCAATTAAAATCAAATGCCCGTCAAACGCTTCCAGCGCCTTAATGGTAGAATCGGTATTGGTTGCTTTGGAATCATTATAATAACGTACGCCGTTAATTGTCGCCGTATATTCAATGCGGTGTTCAACACCTTTAAAATTTTTCAGCACTTCTGCAATATTACAGGGTTCAACGCCTGCAAAAAACGCCGCGCCAATAGCAGCCAGCACGTTTTCTTCGTTATGCCCGCCAAAAATCTGCAAATCTTTTCTGTTGCAGATAACTTCTCTGGTATCATTCCAGGCAATAACAAAATCGCCGTCCTGCATATAAATGCCCTGCGGCAAAACTTCCCTGCGGCTGAACCAGCACAATCTGCCCGGCACAAGCCCGCCCCAACTTTTAACAACAGGGTCATCAAAATTAAGCAGTGTTACGTCTTCCGGATGCTGGTTTTTAAAAATATTGCATTTGGCCGCACCATAAGCCTCCATTGTATGGTGGCGCGTTAAATGGTCAGGCGTTAAATTTAAAATAACGGCAATTTCCGCGCGGAAGTTCTGCACAGTTTCCAGCTGAAAGCTGGAAAGTTCAGCCGCCAGCCACGAATTTTCGGGCATGGTTTCAACTTCTTTGGTAAGCGCCATGCCGATATTGCCGCCCACTTTGGTTACGCACGGCAGCGTTGCCAGCATTTCGCCTATTAAAATAGTGGTTGTTGTTTTGCCGTTGGTACCGGTAATGCCCACAATATGCCCGTTATAATTGCGGTAAGCAAGTTCCGCCTCGCCGGTTACATTAATGCCGCGGTTCAGCGCTTCCTGCACCAGAGGGTTTTCCATGCTGATGCCCGGTGAAAGGATTACTTCTTCCACATCGTCCAGAAGGCCTTCTTTTTTGCCTATTACAATTTGCCCGCCGCTTTTGGCAAGCAGTTCTTTTAAATCTGCATCAACCTCGTGTTTGGCATCATTATAAAGCAGCACGCGTTTGCCCTGGCGTGCCAGAATATCCGCAGCGCCGCAGCCGCTGATGCCTATGCCATAAACAAGTACAGCCTTACTCAAAATTAAAATCCTCCGTTTCCGTTAAGCCACAGCAAAACACCCGCAATGCACAGCAGGCAGCTTGCGGCAAAAAAACGTTTAACAATTTTGGTTTCTTTCCATCCGCCAAGTTCAAAATGATGATGTATCGGCGTCATGCGGAAAATACGCCTGCCGCCGGTAAGGCGGAAATAAGTAACCTGCATTATTACAGATGTTGCTTCCATAACGTAAATACCGCCGAGAATTACAAGCAAAAGTTCTGTATGCGTAAGCAGCGCCAGCGCCGCAACACCGCCGCCTATTGCCAGCGAACCGGTATCGCCCATAAACACTTTGGCCGGATGGTGGTTAAACAGCAAAAAGCCGAGGCACGCACCGGTAATGGCCAGCGCAAACACGCTTAAATCAGCATGGCCTGTGTTATAGGCAATAAACGCATAAGCAGCCGTTACAGGCAGCGTAACGCTTGCCGCAAGCCCGTCAAGCCCGTCGGTAAGGTTTACGGCGTTGGTTGTACCCACAAGCAGCAAAAATACCAGCACGTAATATAACCAGCCTAACGGAAGCATATATTCCGTACCGGGTATGGCTATGCTTAAATCAGACTGTACATGGGTTTCAATATAATAAACATACGCCCCTGCCAGTACAAACTGCATAAAAAACTTCTGGGCAGCAGTAAGGCCAAGGTTGCGTTTCATTACAACTTTAATATAATCGTCAATAAAACCAATCAGCGCATGGCCGAAGGTTAAAAGCAGCGCAATGCACAACGCAGGTGTAAAATTGCACCATACGGCAGCGGCAACCAGAATTGCCAGCAGCATCATAATGCCGCCCATGGTAGGCGTACCGTTTTTTTTCATGTGTTCTTTCGGGCCACATTCGCGGATGCTCTGCCCAAAATTCAGTTTATGCAAAACCGAAATAAAACTCGGCCCTGTTACGGCACAGATAATAAACGCCGTAGCCAGTGCACCAAGAAGATTAATTGTCATTTAACCAACACTCCGGATTTTATTATTTCAGAACAAGGTCAATCAAGCCATCAACCTGCATGGAATGAGAGCCTTTGAGTAAAATTATATCATCATTGCGTAAAATGCCGCTTAAAATTTTGGCTGCTTCCGCACGGTCATGGCAAATAAAGGTTTTTACGCCTTTTTCCTGTGCTGCGCGTCCAGTATGTACTGCTTCCGTGCCGTAGGTAATAAGCATGTCAACGCCTTCGGCAGCGGCCATTTCGCCAACTTCCTTATGTGCCTGCACGGAAAGCACGCCAAGCTCCAGCATATCGGCCAACACGGCAACCGCTCTGCCGCCTTTGGCATCTTTTACGGCATGCAGTGTTTTTAAAGCGCTTGCCATAGAGGCAGGGCTGGCATTATAGGCATCATTAATAACCGTTACGCTGCCAAACTGCATAAATTCCTGGCGTTTGCCGGTAAGGCGCACATCCTTTAAAGCATTTTTAATCTGCGCCAGCGGAACATTAAATGCAGCCGCCACGGCAATGGCTGCCAGCGCATTATAAACATTATGTTCGCCCAAAAGCGGAAGCACAATATGTTCTTTTTCGCCTGCTGCGGCACAAACGCAGTCAAACTCGCTGCCTTCAGCCGTAAGTTTAATATTCTGCGCATATACGCCGGCTTCTTCCGTACAGCCGTAGCTTATAACTTTGGCTGCGGTTTTATCTGCCATGCGGCGCACAAAAGCATCGTCGTTATTAAGCACCGCAAACTGCTGCGCCGTTAAATTTTCAACAATTTCGCTTTTGGCTCTGGCAATATTTTCCATACTTCCCAAAAGTTCCATATGTGTTTCGCCAACGTTTGTTACAACGGCAGCGTCGGGGCTTGCCAGTTTGCACAGGGCGCTTATCTGCCCCAGCCCGCGCATGCCCATTTCCACAACGGCAATTTCCGTATCGTTTTTAATATTCAGCAATGTTTTGGGAAGCCCTATTTCGTTATTAAAATTGGCCTCCGTTTTAACAACATTATACTTGCAGGCAAGGCAGGCTGCAATCACATCTTTGGTTGATGTTTTACCGTTGGAACCGGTTACGGCAACAACCTTTAAATTCTTTTGCTTATCACGCCAGGCTTTGGCAATAAGCTGATATGCTTTTAAAGTGTCATCTGTTTTTATAACAACGGCATCCTGCGGCAAGCCTTCAACAGCATGGCTTACAAGTACGCCCGCTGCGCCCAGTGCCAGTGCTTTGGCGCAATAGTTATGGCCGTCAAAATTTTCGCCGCTTAACGCTACAAACAGTTCTCCACTTTTAATGGTGCGGCTGTCCGTATTAATGCCGGTAAATTCAACATTCTGCAAACTGCGGCAGTTTCCTCCCGTTGCCGCCAGTATTTCCTGCAAATCAAACATCATATCACCTTTTGTTCTGCCAGTATTCCTGCACTACTTCACGGTCATCAAAATGAATGGTTTCATGACCGATTATCTGATAATTTTCATGCCCTTTGCCGGCAATTAAAACAACATCATCAGCGGCGGCATGTGCAAGGGCATAGTTAATTGCTTCGCGCCTGTCGCTTAAACGCACGCTGGTTTTGCCTGCCGGAATTTCCTTAAGAGCGGTTTCAATTTCATCAATAATAAGTTCTGGGTCTTCGGTACGCGGATTATCGGAAGTTACAACAACATTATCCGCAAGTTCCAGCGCAATGCTTCCCATAATCGGGCGTTTTTTGTTGTCGCGGTCACCGCCGCAGCCAAATACAACCCAAAGTTTGCCGCGAGTAATGCCGCGCGCAGTTTTCAGCACGTTTTCCAGTCCGTCCGGGGTATGGGCATAATCCACAATTACGGTGTAGGGCTGCCCTGCCTCTACCAGCTGAAAACGTCCCGGCACGCCGTCAAAGCCGTCAAGCACATCCATAATAATTTGCGGGTCAATCTTTTCGGCAAGCATTGCGCCCACGGCGGACATTACATTATATACGTTAAATTCACCTGTAATTTTAAGCACCAAATCCATCTCGCAGGCAGGTGTATGCAGTTTTAATGCCATTTGTTTGGCCTGCACGTCAAAACTGATGGGATAAATATCGTAATCCTTGCTTTCGCCGTAAGTAATTACCGGCACTTTAGTGCGTGCGGCAATAATTTTACTGCTGGGGTCATCCATGTTAAGCACGGCAGTTTTTCCTTCCTTGGTGCCTCCTGCCAGATGTTCAAACAAAAGGCTTTTGGCATCACGGTAATTTTCAAAAGTTTTATGAAAATCCAGATGATCCTGCGTGATATTGGTTAAAACAGCCGTATCATATTCAATACCGGCAACACGTTTTAAGGCCAAAGCGTGGCTTGAAACTTCCATTACCACATAATCGCACCCGCACTGCTGCATTTTATACAAAGTTTTCTGCAAATCAACAACATCCGGCGTTGTATTATGCGAAACGGTTTCTTCGTCTTCAATCATAATATTAATGGTACCAATCATACCAACCTTATATCCCGCCCTGCGCAGAATAAGCCTTATAATATTGGTGGTAGTTGTTTTGCCGTTAGTTCCGGTAACGCCAATCATGCGCATTTTTTTGCCGGGATAGTCAAAAAAATAAGGGGTCACTAACTCCATGGCCCTTCTGGTATCGTTTACCTTAATCAGCGTCATGCCTTCCGGGCATGCAGCAGCATCTTCAACAATGGCTGCCACAGCGCCCTTTTCATGCGCCTGCTGTAAAAATTTATGCCCGTCAACGGTTGCGCCTTTCAGGCAGATAAATAAACTTCCCGGCACAACAACGCGGGAATCGGCAGTTATATCAGTAATGGT
>ERZ791905.2192-NODE-2192-length-11319-cov-7.772638_pt1 | contig 11319 bp, 10 predicted proteins | sample MGYA00510147_ERZ791905 | MGnify/ENA primary metagenome ERZ791905 (study PRJEB30046, sample SAMN00792084) | human gut metagenome | study: EMG produced TPA metagenomics assembly of the A metagenome-wide association study of gut microbiota in type 2...
GCTGCGCCACGTCGGCTTTGCCGCCGAGGCGGATAAGCTGGCAGCCGCCATGCAGAAATGCAGCGACGATCCCACCCTGCACATGACCGGCGAGCGCGGCGGTTCCACCGCACGCGAGTATGCCGACAAACTGCTTGCCTATATTTCGGCAGACTGAACCGCAAGCCCCGGCATCCGCGGTTCTTCGGAAAGGAGACACCATGTCTGAGTTTTCATATATCAACGACCTCGCGAAGAAATGCGCGGAGACCGACCATATTGAAGCCTCGCTCTACACCAAATACGACGTCAAGCGCGGTCTGCGCGATGCGGACGGCAAGGGCGTGCTGACGGGGCTGACCGAGATCTCCTCGGTCCACGGCACCAAGGAGGAGATGGGCAGCAAGGAATACTGCGACGGCGAGCTGCGCTACCGCGGCATCGACATCAAGGATCTCGTCGGCGGCTTTGTTGCGGAGAACCGCTTCGGCTTTGAAGAGGTCATCTATCTTCTGCTGATCGGGCATCTGCCGAGCGCCAGAGAGCTCAAAGCCTTCTCGGATCTGCTGGCGTCCTACCGCACGCTGCCCGACGGGTTTGTGCGCGACATCATCATGCGCGCGCCGACCGCCGATCTGATGAACCTGCTGGCGCGCTGCGTGCTTACGCTCTATTCCTATGACACAAACGCCAACGATATTTCCCTGCCGAACGTCATGGCGCAATGCCTGCATCTGATCTCGGTGCTGCCGATGATCACGATCTACTCCTATCATTCCTACAACCACTTCATCGGTGGGCACAGTCTGGTCATCAATATGCCCAGCCGCAGCCAGTCGATGGCGGAGAACATCCTCATCATGCTGCGCCGCGACAAAAAGTACACCGAGCTGGAGGCGCGGCTGCTCGACCTCTCGCTGATCCTGCACGCAGAGCACGGCGGCGGCAACAACTCGACCTTCACCAACCGCGTTGTGACTTCATCCGGCACGGATACCTATTCGGCGATGGCAGCGTCGCTCTGCTCGCTGAAAGGTCCGCGCCACGGCGGCGCGAACGTCAAGGTCGTGCACATGTTTGCCGACATTATGACCAATGTTTCCGACTGGAAGAGCGACGATGCCGTCGCCGCTTACCTCACGCGTATCCTCAACAAAGAGGCGTTTGACCGCAGCGGTCTGATCTACGGCATCGGCCACGCGATCTACACCAAGTCCGACCCCCGCGCGCTCATCTTCAAGGAGCACGTCAAGAAGCTGGCGATCGAGAAAGGGCGCACCGAGGAATTTGAGCTTTACGAGCGCGTGGAGCGCCTTGCGCCCGAGCTGCTCTACGAGCGCAACGGGCGCGATAAGCCGATCTGCGCCAACGTGGATTTTTACAGCGGATTCGTGTATTCGATGCTGAACCTCCCGGACGAACTGTATACGCCGATTTTCGCCATCGCGCGCATCGCGGGCTGGTCGGCACACCGCCTCGAGGAGCTGGTGACCAACGGCAAGATCATCCGCCCCGCCTATATGGGCGTCCAGCCGGATGTGGAGTACGTGCCGCTGATGTTCCGGAAATAAGTATGAGAAAAAGCCTTCCCACAGGAAGGCTTTTTGCTTTGTACGGCGGAGCAATCTTAGGCTTCCCCCTTTGGGGAAGCTGGCGTGGCACACGCCTGATGAGGGGTAGGATGCGTAGGCATCCGTCTGTACAGCCTCTTTCTGTGCTGCGGAGACGCCATTCTGACGAACGGCTACCCCTCATCCGTCAACTTCGTCAGGATGTTTTTCGGTTTCGCATTGCGAAATCGTCGGTGTTCAGCCGACGAAGAAAAACTCCGCGAGACGCTGTGCGTCTCGTACACCTCTCCCCCAAGGGGGAAGGCTAAGACGCGGCGGGAGACAGACGGCGCCCTACGGTTTGCGCACATTTTTCGCTAACCGGTAGGGGTCGGCGCCCTCGACGACCCGTGAAACCTGCCCCCGCAAACTGCTTATTTTTCTTGACAAGTCACCGAATCGGTGGTATATTATTTTCATACTTGTGTGAAAAGTATGAATTACTGTGAGGTACGTCATGCCGAAAGGAAAACAGCTTTTAGGTCTGCCGAAGGGCAAGTATATTTTCGGTACCGTCAAAGTCGGCGAGCGTGGTCAGATCGTCATCCCGAAGGAGGCGCGCACGCGCTTTGCGATCGAGCCGGGCGATACGCTGCTCATCCTCGGCGACGCGGAGAGCGGCATCATCGTCTCCAAGCCAGAGCTTGTCCGCGACGCTGCCGCCCGGGTCTTTCAGAATCTCGACAAGTAAACTACAGCAACATCCGGAGGTTATATTTTAGTATGTGGTTTGTTCTCTCGCTCATCGCCCTGCTCTGCTGGAGCGGCTCTGACCTGTTCAGCAAAGTCGGCTCCCGTCCCGATGACAAGCTCAGCCATTGGAAGATGGTCATGGCGGTCGGTTTTGTCATGGGTCTGCACGCCTGCTATGAGATCTTCATCGGCGGCGTTCCGATCTCGCTTGATGCGATCATCACCTATCTGCCCGCATCTTTTTGCTACATTCTCTCGATGGCGATCGGCTATGTCGGTCTCCGCTATATCGAGCTGTCGGTCTCGTCCCCGATCTGCAATTCCTCGGGTGCGCTTGCCGCGCTGTTCTGCTTTATCTTCCTGCGCGAATCGCCGGATCTGCCGGTCTGGATCGGCGTTGCGCTCGTTGCCGTCGGCGTCGTCAGCCTCGGTTTTGCCGAGATGGGCGAGGACGACGTCTCCCGCGACCTGCGGCAGGCAAATGCCAACATCAAGTATCAAAAGAGCTTTCTCGCCCTGCTGCTCCCCGTCCTGTACTGCCTGATCGACGCGGCGGGCACGGTCGTGGACACCGTCATCCTCGAAACGCTGGATGAGAGCGTCGCCAACGTTGCCTATGAGCTGACTTTTCTTGCGATGGGCGTCGTCGCCGCGATCTATGTACTGATTATCAAGCGCGATCGGCTGCAAATCCGCCGCGAGGGGCCAAAGCTGCTCGGCGCCGTCTGCGAGACCGCAGGCCAGTTCGCCTATATCTTCGCCATCGGCGATGAGGCGCACACCGGCTCCGCCGCCGCCATCATCTCCTGCTACTGCGCGCTGTCGGTCGTCTGGAGCCGCATTTTCCTTAAAGAAAAACTCAGCTGGAAACACTATCTCGCCATCATCATCGCCGTCTGCGGCATTGCCGTCCTCGGCTTCTTCGATGCGTAAAGGTACATAAAAAATGCGTCCCGTCGGGACGCATTTTTTGATTACAGGACCTTGGAAAGGAAGTCGATGGTGCGCTGGTTCTTCGGGTGCTCGAAGATGTCTTCGGGCGTGCCCTCTTCAAGAATCTTGCCGCCGTCGATGAAGATGACGCGGTCGGCGACCTCGCGAGCAAAGCCCATCTCGTGCGTAACGACGACCATCGTCATGCCCTCAGCCGCCAGTTGCTTCATAACGGCGAGCACCTCGCCGACCATCTCGGGGTCGAGAGCGCTGGTCGGTTCGTCAAACAGCATGACCTCCGGTTCCATACAGAGCGCGCGGACGATGGCGATACGCTGTTTCTGCCCGCCGGACAGCTGGGACGGATATGCCCCCGCGCGGTCGGCAAGACCGACGCGGCGGAGCAGCTCCATCGCCTTTTTCTCGGCATCCGCCTTGGACTTTTTGAGCAGCTTGGTCGGTGCCAGCGTCATGTTGCGCAGGATCGTCATATGTGGGAACAGGTTGAAGTGCTGGAACACCATGCCCATCTTGCGGCGATGCAGGTTGATGTCCACCTTTGGGTCGGTGATGTTTACGCCGTCAAACTCGATCGTGCCTTCAGTCGGCGTTTCAAGCAGATTCAGCGACCGCAGAAACGTGGATTTACCCGAGCCGGAGGGTCCGATGACGACGACGACTTCGCCGCGGTGGATCTCCGCATCCACGCCGTCAAGTGCCTTGATCGCGCCGCCCTTGTAGTGAACTTTGAGCCCCTTTACGCAGATCAGTGCTTCGTTCTTATCGCTCATTGGTGCGCAGCCTCCTTTCGAGCTTGCCGACCAGCCATTGCAGGAAGACGACCACCGCGAGGTAGACCGCCGCAACCGCGATCAGCGGCATGAATGCGCTGTAGGTCACGCCGCGGATGATGTCGCCGCCGCGTGCCAGATCATTCAGACCGATATACGCCGAGACCGAGGTCTCCTTAAGGAGACCGATGAACTCGTTGAGCAGGGCAGGCAGCACTGCCTTGAAGGTCTGCGGCATGATGATGTAGAGCATCGTCTGCGCATAGCCGAAGCCGAGGCTGCGCCCCGCCTCCATCTGCCCCGCGTCGATCGACTGGATGCCGCCGCGGACGATCTCGGCAACATATGCGCCGGAGTTCAGACCGAAGCAGATGACGGCGGCAATGAACTTGTCAATGCCGATCGGCATGAAAATGACGAAGTAGACGATCATCAGCTGCACCAGCACAGGCGTGCCGCGCAGAACCGTCAGATACAGCTTGCAGATCGCGTTTGCAAGCTTCAGCTTGCCGGTTTTCTCATTGGTCACACGCACGATTGCCACGAGGAAGCCGAGCGCAATGCCGATGATGACCGAGAAGAAGGTGACGCGGAGCGTGACCCAAAGTCCCTTCGTAATATAGCGCCAGTTGTCGTTCTGAATGAAGTTGCGATAGAAATCGTACTTCAGATTATTGAACGTCTTGATGATCGGTACGGAAACGTCCGGCTGTCTTGCATTGTAGGTCAGCTTGACGCATTCGGTCAGCCCTCTTTTCAGGTTGGTGCTGATCGCAACGCTCTCGCCATCCACCGTGATGGCAGTCATGGCTTCGATCTCCTTCGACGCCGTGACAACGCCGCCGTAGCAGGCGTCCGCGACCGCATCCGAGGTGTAAACGACAAAGCCGTCCGTCGTCTCGTAGAGCGTGATCTCGATCTCGCGGGTCACCGGCTCTGCGGTCTCGAGCAGTGCCTTGAGCGTGCCGTCCAGCTTCAGCTTGATCTTGGTGGAGGTCATCTCCATACCCGTCAGCGGGTCGATCGTATTCATGTTGAGCAGCTCGTTCACATGTGCAAGCAGTACCGCGCCCGCGCCGATCGTCGTCACGGTGCAATCCGCGCGGACATCCTTGGAAACGCCGTAGTCGAGGCTGTTCACGGTCACATGGCTGACCTCGGCAATATATTTCGCCGAGGCGCGCGCATTTGCGCCCGGCATGGCGTCCAGAGCGTTTTCGATCAACGTCTGCGCCTCGTCGGTCGTCAGCTCCGACGCGACCATATCCGCCCGTGCGTAAAGCACGGCGCAGACCACGGCAGCGCAGAGCACGAGCGCGACGATAACGCCGATCCATATTTTTTTATTCTTCGTCTTCGTCATGTCAGGCTTCCTTTATACGCTAAAAAACAGGGGCGGGGGGGACGAAACCGTCCGCCCTGCTCCCATTTTCCGTGATTTGTTCGGATCAGTTCGCCGAGATGTACTTTGCGACAATCGCATCGACCGTGCCGTCTGCAATCAGCGCTTCAAGTGCGCCGTTGATCTGATCAAGCAGCTCGGTGTTGCCCTTCTTCACGGCGATTGCATACTCCTCGACCGCATACTCGGTGGGGAGAATCTCAAGACCTGCATTCTGCTCGACAAAGACCTTCGCGGGCTGGTTGTCGATGATGACAGCGTCAATATCGCCGCCGACCAGTGCGAGAACAGCGTCAGCGCCCTTGTTGTACTTGATTACATTGTCGTCGCCGTAGTCGCCGGAAGCGTAGATGTCGCCGGTGGTTGCGAGCTGTACGCCGATCTTCTTGCCTGCAAGGTCATCCAGCGTCTTGATGTCGGAGCCGCTCTTGACGATGACCGACTGAATGCCGGTTGCGTAGCTGACCGAGAAGTCAACGCTTTCCTTGCGCTCATCGGTCACGGTCATGCCCGCCATCGCCATATCGGCGCCGCCGGAAACGACCGAGGGGATGATCGAGTCAAACTTCATGTCCTCGATGACCAGCTCCATGCCGAGCTTCTCGGCGATGGCTGCTGCGACCTCGGCGTCTATGCCGACAATCTTGTCATTCTCGTAGGACTCATAAGGCGGGAACTCCGCGTTGGTTGCCATCGTCAGGGTCTTCTTGACTTCGGGTGCGGCAGTGTCCGCGCTGGAAGCCGTGGTGTCTTCAGTCGATACTTGGGTGTCTTCGGTGGATGCGGTGGTGTTGTCTGCCTCGGTCTTGCCGCAGCCGGCGAAGCACATCGCGCACATCATCATTGCGAGTGCCAGGCAGAGAATCTTCTTCATGTTTTTCATTGTCTTTCTCCCAATTTTGTTCGGAACGGTGTTCCTTGATTTGATGGTATCAGTATACGCTTATATTTATGCATTGTCAATATACAAATATTCAGAAGAATAACTATATTTTTAGTCAAAATATGAGCATATTGCATATAATCATACTTTGCCAGTCAGTTTTTCGTCATTCCGATATGCATAACGAATGAATATTATTCATTCGATGGTGTGATCTCACCCGCGACGCTCTCCTTGAAAAAAGTACGGATCTGCATCGGTGTATACCCGTTGCCGAGCGCCCACATCAGTTTTGTGACCGCCGCCTCGGTGGTCATGTCGTAGCCCTGGATTACGCCGACGTCGAGCAGTTTTTTGCCCACTTCGTAAAGATGCAGATTGCTGCTGTCGTACAGGCACTGGCTGCATGTGACGACCGAGATGCCCCGCTCGACCAGCGCACGGATCTTGCCCGCGAGGTCGCGGTGCACAAAGTGCATACCGCCCACGCCGAACGCCTCGACCACAATCCCGCGGTAGCCCATGTCGCAGAGCGCGTCAAACACGCGGGGCGAAAGCCCGGGCGTGAGCTTGATGAGGAAAACATCGGTGCTGACCTTGTCAACGAGCATCGGCGCGCCGTGCACATGCGGCAGCACCTCCTCGTCCACGACCAGCCCGCCGGTGGTCACGCGGGCGGCATAGCGGCGATTGACGCTCTCAAACGCATCAAAGCTCTCGGCGCGCACCTTGACCGCGCGGCAGCCGAGCATCACATGGCGGTCGAACGCGACAAACACGCCCGCTCTGCCCGATGCCGCCATCAGAAACGCGGTGCGCAGGTTGTCAAACGCGTCCGAAATGGGGTTCTGCATCGGAAGCTGTGCGCCGGTGAGCACGACCGGAATGTCGATATTCCGCAGCATAAAGGAAAGGATCGACGAGGTATACGCCATGGTGTCCGTACCGTGCGTGATGACGATGCCGTCCACCCCGGCACGCCGGTCAAAGACGCAGCGCGCGATCTTCACCCACTCCTCGGGCTGGATGTTGGAGCTGTCCAGGCACATCAGATCGCAGACCTCGATTTCGTAATAGGCGCGCAGATGCTCAATCTCGTTTTTGAGGATCTCGCTGCCTGCGGGCACAAGCCCGTCCTTGGTATTGACCGAGGCGATCGTGCCGCCGGTGGTGATGAGCAGGATTTTCTTATTGTATTCGTTCATGCGTACTCCGCCTGCGCGGATCTGCCGCGCAAATTGTATTTATCCTTATTTTACTACGAAAGTATCGGTTTTACAAGTCCGTTTCCCTTGCAAGGCGGCATTTTCTGTGATAAAATGAAGAAAAACGCAAAGGAGGCGATGCCATGCAAAAGCGCAAGAGCGAGATCACGCTTTTCTCGCTGCTGATGTGTGTGCTCGTGATCTTCATTCACGTCACGTCCTGGACGCTGACCGCGATGGATCGCACAAGCGTCAAATATCTGCTGCTGCTCTTTCCGTGGCGGCTCTCTGCCTTCGTTGTGCAGGGGTTTGTATTTCTCTCGGGTGTGCGGCTGTTCCTCTCGGCAAAACCGTTTGACTACGGCAGATTTCTCCGCGGGCGTATACGGCGTATCGTGTTCCCCTATCTCGCATGGGTCGCGATCTATTACGCCTGTTTCATCGCCATCGGCTGGTATCGTTTCAGCTTTCGCGACCTTGCCGGATACGTGTTTCTCGGCACGCTCTGCTCGCACTTCTACTTTGTCGTCATCATCCTGCAATTCTATCTGCTGATGCCGCTCTGGCGGTGGCTGCTTGACCGCGTGGACGCACGTCTCCTCTGCGGCGCGGCGATCCTCGTGACCGCCGCTTTCAAGCTGTTTGTGCATTTCCGCTATGACGACCGCGTGTTCCCCGCCTATCTTTGCTGGTTCCTGCTCGGCGCGGCGGTCGGCAGACATTACGACGCTGTCGTCGCAAAGCTGAAGGCACATCTTTCGCTCCTCGGTACGGCGTTTCTCGTGACGGCGGCGGCAGACCTGTACTTTACATGGCGGTCGCAGTGCTTCGGCGAGGTCTTCCCGTGGTTTGAGGCACTGCACCTTGTTTACGCGATGGCGGCAATCTTCTTCTGCTTCGCCGCCTTTGCCAAAGTCTGCGAAAAGCTCGACGCATTGCCCGCATTCTTCGCCCTCTGCGACAGAAGCAGCTACCTGATCTACCTTGCGCATGTTCTGCCGATCTATGCGGCAAACCACCTAATCCAGCGCAGCGGCGGTATGACCATGGCAACGGCGTATCTGTTCCGTTTCGTCTTCACCTATGCCATGACCTTCGGCGGCTGTCTCTGCTATACATATGTGAAAGAAAAAATCAAGGAGCGACTGCAACATGCCAACGGACGCACAAATCAGGACCGCGCTTGACACGCTCGGGACGCATCAGCTTGCCGCACATGAATGCTTCGGCGGTGCCGCCGCCGTCCTGCGGGACGGCGAGGTGATCTGCGAAAGCTATTTCGGCGGCGACCGTTTTTCGGATCGCGCGCTCTTTCGTCTCGCCTCGATGACCAAGCTGTTCACCGCCGCGGCGGTTATGAAGCTCGCGGAAGATGGCAGGCTGAACATTGAAGCACCCGTATCAACCTATCTGCCCGCCTTTGCGCATCTGAAGATCGGTACGCTGACCGCAGACGGCAGTGTGCGCGCCGCGTCGATGCCGCGGCGGGAAATCACGCCGTTCGACCTGCTGACGCACACGGCAGGGCTTGGTGCAGACACGCTCGGTAACCGGGAATATGATCTGATGCCCCCTGTCGAAAAAGTTTCGCTCGCGCGCGTCGTGGATCGGTACGGCGCATCATTTCACCTCGCCTTTGAGCCGGGCAGCCGCGCCGCCTACAGCGGCTTTGCCGGTTATGATGTACTTGCGCGCATCATCGAGCTGGTCACGGGCATGTCCTTCGGCGCTTATCTGAAAGCTGCCTTCTTTGACCCGCTCGGAATGCCGGACACGACCTTTGTACCGACGCCTGAACAGTACGCGCGTTTCTCGCCCGTGCAAAAACGGGTGCGCGGCGAGGAGATCGAGGTGAATTTTCGCGGCGAGGTCTTTCGCGGGATTCCAACGACCTACGAAGCCGCAGGCGCGGCACTGGCGTCTACCCTGCCCGACCTCCTCCGTTTCTTCCGAATGCTGGCACGCGGCGGCGAACTTGACGGCGTGCGCGTCCTGCGCCCCGAAAGCGTCCGGTGCATGATCGCACCCAAGCTGCCGGACAACCTGCCCGGGCTGCTCCCCGGAGAGAACAACGCCTTCGGCTGTTTCGTCGTGACCGGCGCACATCGCCTGCCACGCGGCAGCGTTTACACGCACGGCGCCTACGGCACGCACGCGCTCTTTCTCCCGCGCGAGAACCTTGTCGGCATTCTTCTCAAAAATTCCTACGTCGACATGTCCCTCACCTCGCATGCTACCATCGAATTTGAAAATGCCCTGCTCGGGAAAAGCGGGACATAAAAAAGGAGAGGCAAAACCTCTCCTTTTTTACATTGTAATGCCTTGTATGGCGTGGTCATACAGAAACGCTTTCAGCGGTTCGGCGTCTCCGGTGTTGTAAAATGAAATTGATCCGTATATCTCATTTATGTTCACCGTCCCCGTGTCGCGAAAAAAGAAAATCCCGCCGAGCCGTGTACACCCCAAAAGAAAACCCTGCATAGCAAGGCGGTATCCGCGGCTCTGCTTTGTGCTTCCAACGTCCGCTGCGGTCGAGCCGCGCGGGAGGCCTGCATACCTACAGAGCGATATAGGATTCCATTTAAAAGTTGTAGGTTCCGATATGGTTGTGTATCACGAGCTAAGCAGGAAAAAGGTTCTGAAGCTCTGCTTTCAGTATATGCAAATGCGCGCGTTCTATGCGCTCAGTTTTCGTCGGTGTTGCCGTCTTCGTCGTAATCGACGGTGTTGAACAGCTCATCCTCGAAATAGTCGGCGACGCGGTCAAACTCGTCATCGTCGTCGATGGTCACAAGTGTCTCTTCACCGGTCTCATCCAGTTCAAGACGCAGGATGACGTATTCCTCGGAATCCTCCTCAACGGGAACCAGCGCAAGATAGGTCTTGCCCTCAAACTCGCAGGAGCCGATCAGTTCAAACTCGCTCTCCTTGCCGGTCTCATCGGTCAGCGTATAAATATCGCCGTCATAGATCTCTTCCATGTCTTTATCCTTTCGGTCAAAAAATCGTTTTTGTTCTGCCTCTATTGTACCAACTGCGCCCTGCCTTTGTCAAGACGCTTTCCGAAAAATCAGCCCTTAAAACTCGAGCAGATCCGACAGAATATAATTGCTGACGTACATGCCTTTGGCGGTCAGCGCAATGCGGTCGACCGCGGCGCGTGCAAAGCCGCCCGCAAGGTAGCGCTCCAGCTTCTTTCCGTATTTCGCGAGAAAGTCGCGCCCAAAGGTTTGCCTGTACGCCGAGAGCGAAATGCCGTCAAACAGGCGCAGGCGGAGCATGACATACTCGGTCTCCCTCGTAAACCTGTCAATATCGGTGCATTCGGTAAGGATGGAGGCAAGCTCGGTCGGCGACTCCATCTCGCGGATGTAGGCGTCTATGTCGGTCGTATAAGCATAGCGCTGGTTGTTGAAATAGGAATGCGCCGCCACGCCGAAGCCAAGATATTTCTCATCCAGCCAGTAGCGCAGATTGTGCCGCGAACGAAAGCCGGGGCGCGCAAAGTTGCTGATCTCATAGTGCTCATAGCCGGCATCGGTAAGTGTGCGATGCGCATCAAAATACATGTTGTATTCGGTCTCCTCGTCGGGGAGCGGCAGGCGATCCCGCGCCGCGTAAAACGGCGTTCCCTCCTCGATCTTCAGCCCGTAGACCGACAGATGCTCGGGATCAAGATCACGCACAAAGTCCAGCGAGCGCCGAAAGCTCTCGCGCGTCTGCTGCGGAATGCCGTACATCAGGTCGAGGCTGATGTTCTCAAATCCGGCGCGCCGCGCGTCGTCATAGGAGCGCGCGAGGTCGGCGGCGGTATGGATCCGCC
>ERZ791905.2219-NODE-2219-length-11205-cov-7.880628_pt1 | contig 11205 bp, 9 predicted proteins | sample MGYA00510147_ERZ791905 | MGnify/ENA primary metagenome ERZ791905 (study PRJEB30046, sample SAMN00792084) | human gut metagenome | study: EMG produced TPA metagenomics assembly of the A metagenome-wide association study of gut microbiota in type 2...
TATAGTTGAAGGTAATGAGAACCTTATCATCATACAGGTAAATCGCATTGATGAACGTATCTACCAGCGCCTGCCGCTGGTCTTTCAGGCTCATATCCAGCTTGCGGAACCGCAGCAACCAAAACCTGATAAACTCCTCTGTGACCTTGGGCTTCGCCAACTTTTCTTCCGCAATGCGGGCTTCAAGCTCACGCTTGGTTTCTTCCAGCTGCTCCAGCCTCTCCTTGGTGGAGCTGGTCAGGATGCCGGCCTGAATCGCATTGAGCATATTCTGGATACCCGATTCCGCATCCCGAAGCTGCTTTTCATAAAGGGGAATGTTGGTGTTCTCCTTGTTTTGCAGCTCCATCACCTTGGCGATGATGGATTCCATGGCGGTATCGTCCTTGACAAGCTGCATCGTCTGGTTGACCACCATATCTTCCAGCCACTGTTTACGGACGGTCTTTTTCTTGCAGCCTTTATGCTTTTTGGCGGTGGCACATTTATAATAGCGGTGGACTTCACCTGTCCGGCTTGTACCGCTTTCGCCAAACATCAGTGCACCGCAATGGCCACAGAACAGCTTGGTGGTGAGCAGGTAGTCGTCCTCTGCCTTTCTACGGGCAGGGGCTTTCTTGTTTTTCAACATCTTTTCCTGTACATCGTTGAAAAGATCCACAGACACGATGGGTGGGATAGCATCTGGAATCAGGATGTCACGGTATTTCAACTCGCCGATATAGCGGCGGTTGCTCAGCATATGCTGGATGACGTTGAAGGTCATCGGCCCACCACGCTTATTCTTGATGCCCTTTTCGTTCAGCCAGTCCCGAATCTCCCGCATGGTCTGTCCGTCATTGTACCGCTGGAAGGTTTCTGCTACAAAGGGAGCAGTGAGCGGGTCGATTTCAAAGCGGTGGTCTGCGTTGATGATATAGCCAAAGGGAATGGCACCGCCAGTGAACTTTCCTTTCAGTGCGTTTTCGGTCATGCCGCGCACAACCTTTTCAGACAGGTCAGCGGAATAATACTCGGCATAACCTTCCAGCACCGATTCCAGAATGATGCCCTCCGGCCCCTCGGAGATGATCTCGGTGGCAGACATGAGCTTGACACCGTTCTTTTTCAGCTGGGTCTTATACCGGGCACTGTCGTAGCGATTCCGGGAAAAACGGTCGAGCTTCCAGACCAACACGATATCAAACAGCTTTTTGTCGCTGTCTTTTATCATCTGCTGAAACTCCGGGCGGTTGTCTGTCTTGGCAGAGATGGCACGGTCAATGTAGTGCTTGACGATGGTGATGCCGTTCTTTTCCGCATAGGCCGTGCATTCCCGGATCTGACCTTCGATGGATTCTTCGCGCTGGTTGTCGCTGGAATAGCGAGCGTAGATCACTGCGGTCATGGCAGACACCTCCATTTATACATCATTGAACGGCAATACGTTCATCAAAACATTGTTTCGTATAATGTATATACCATAACTTGAGATAGATTGCAATAGGGAAAATAACTGCCCAACAACAAAAAGCCCCATTCGCCATTGAGCCAAACCTCTCAAAAAACCAATGGGGCACAATTACTTACAGATTCTCGCTGAAGAATTTCTCCATGGCAGCGGCACTTGCTTCCTCATCGCCGCCCTCAACAGTCACAGTGACGGTATCTCCCTTCTTGATACCCAGCCCCATAACCGCCATCAGCTTAGTTGCCACAGCAGACTTACCTGCTGCATTTTCCAGCGTAATGGTGCTGTCCAATGCTTTGGCTGCTTTCACCAGCAGACCAGCCGGACGCGCATGAACGCCGTTTGCATCCTGAACGGTATAGATGAACTTCCTCATTTCTTTCTCCTTATAATTTAGATTTCACTTATCAACCGGGTCAATTTTCATCCAGACAAATTCTGCTTTCCAAACTATACCATTTTAGCCGCTGCGGATTGAACATACGGGCAGTACAATTTTTTTGAACGAACCTGCCATTGACTTTTTGCGCAAAGAGATTCATATCACTGTTTTCTGCACAGGATGCATCCTGATGCATTGGCAAGACGAGCTGTGCTCCCAGTGAAGCACATTCTTCTGCATACGATTCTGCCGATGCCGTTGCAATTCTTTGCCGGAGAAGCAATCCGGGTCGTCTGTTTTTCCACGCTGCCTGCAAGTCTGTCAGGTCAACGCCCGCCGCAAACCCGATAAAAAATCCATTTTTTAATGTGAAAGCATAGTTCGTGTTATACAAGCAACCATACGAGTTCAGCGGCCCAATCATGGGATTCTCCGGGTCAGCAAACATTTTTCCTCCATCAAAATTGCTCACGGTTCCCAAATCCGTGTGATTTCCTGAAAAAGTATTCAGTGTAAAATCATCAAAATGATAGGTCAAACCGGGAACAATCGGGTGAATACAGGCCTCTGGAACTTGAAATGCAGCGGACAGTTCTCTTGCAAAAATCCGGTCACAGATCACAGTAGGCCGTGCTTGCTTAAACAGATCTGGCAAATTTGCAGTATGGTCAAAATGCGAATGGTTGATTGTGACATAGTCTACCTTTCCAAGTTCATCTGCGTCAAAAGCCGGTGTGCAAACTTCCTTCCATGCCTTTGGATTCTGCGGAAAAAAAGGGTCTGTCATCAAAATTTTTCCGCCGGGCAGCTCAAACTGAAAGCACTGGGCGTGAATCCATCGAAATCGCAAAATAGGCACTGCAATCGAGGTTTGATACGGTGTCTTTGGCGTTTCCTGCAAAGGAATAATCTTATCAAGCTCCATAAAAAATCTCCTTCACCACTTAAAAATAAAGCACCCGGCTCTGTGTTTATTCCACTGCAGAACCGGGTGCCAGGTCTTAAAAGAACTGCAACATATCAGATATTGTTCAGTTCAATCAGTTCTCATCAAAGCCGATCAGCAGGGTAAAGCCAAAACCTGCCACAACGGAAACCACAACAGAGATAATAGCACCAATCATAGTCGGTCCGAACATAATGATGCTCAAAATGCTGTTGGCCGCCATCGTGTAAGCTTTGACACCCAAGAATGCTGCGGTAAAACCACCAACCAGCGAGCCCAAAATCATGCTGATCATTGTTTTCTTTCGGGGAAGAATCACACCATACATCGCAGGCTCGGTAACACCAAAGATACAGCTGGATGCCGCAGAAAGAGCTGCTGCACGGTGTTTTTCAGACTTAAATGCAACGGCCAGCAGAACGCCAAGCTGTGCAAAGTTGGAGCAGTAAGCACCCGGCTTCACCGCAGGTTCATAGCCCAACGTAGAAATCAACTCGGTCATGGTAGGAACCATCAAAGTGTGTGCGCCAAACATGACCAGCAGCGGCCAACTAACAGCGGTCAGCGGAACGATCAGGAACGGAGAAGCAGAATAGACCCACAGAACAGCATTGACCAGAGTTGAACCCACGAAATAACCCAGCGGTCCGAATACGACCAGTGCCAGAGGCAGCATGATCAGGAATGTGCCAGCGGCACAAAGGTGAATTTCAGTGCGCCAGGGATCCACTTATTCATAAACTTTTCCACATAAGCCATCACAAAAGTGATGAGCAGCATGGGAATAACACTCTTGGCGTAGCTGATAGCAGTGAACGGAATGCCGTAAACAGTAGCTCCACCGTCAGTGACCAGTGCAAGGAAGTTCGGATGTACCAGAACTGCACCAATCAGACCTGCTACAAATGGATTAGCTTTCAGCTTTTTCGCAGCAGCAATGCCAACAAAAATCGGCAGATAATAGAAGCCTGCATCGTATGCAGCGTTCAGCAGACGATAGGTATTGCTATCGGTAGACATCCCGAAAAAGCTGGTTGCAAGAGCCAGAATTACGCTGATCATACCAGAAGTGATCAGAACGGGCAGCAGCTGGCTCATCGTGCCGGTAACATAGTCCATCACCTTCGCCCAAATTGCCTTGAAGCCTTTGGGCTTCTCAACATCGTGGTTATCTTCGTTCACGACTTCACCGGTATCCATTTTGTAGTTGGACGTCACTTCGTTGTACACAGCAACGACATCGTTGCCGATAACGACCTGATACTGACCGGATGCCTTGACTACCGTCATAACACCCGGAATCTTTTTGATAGCCTCGGTGTCCGCCTTGCTTTCATCCTTCAGAATAAAGCGCAGACGTGTGACACAGTGGGTCACCATCTTGACGTTGCCTTCGCCGCCAATGTTCGTTACGATGGCGTCGGCAAGTTCTTTGAAATTCTTTTTTGCCATGAGAGATTCCATCCTTTCGCTTTTTGTTTATGCAAGATCCTCGCCGTTGGTGGCGATCACTTTCTTATACCAGTCGAACGACTTTTTCTTCCGACGCTGGCGCGTGCCATTGCCATCATCATCCTGATTGACATAAATATAACCGTACCGCTTGGAGATCTGGGAGGTGGATGCGCTGATCATATCAATGCAGCCCCAGCTGGTATAACCAAACAGCTCTACGCCATCCTCGATTGCTTCTTTCATCTGTTCGATGTGCTTGCGCAGATAGGCGATGCGGTAATCATCATTGATGCTTCCATCCGGTTCGATCTTGTCCACAGCACCCAGACCGTTTTCTGCAATGAACAGAGGCTTCTGATAACGGTCATACAGCTGATTCAGCGCAGTCCGGAGCCCCTTCGGGTCGATTTGCCAGCCCCACTCACTGGATTCCAGATAGGGGTTCACAACACTGTTGCCCAGCATATTGCCGACTGCACCAGTATGCTGGTCTGCATGGGCACTGATTGCGCTGGACATATAGTAGCTGAAGGAGATGAAGTCCACCGGATACATCCGCATGATCTCCTCATCACCCTGTTGTACTTCCAGTTTTACGCCCTTTTTCTCAAAGAAGCGAGCAGCATAGGCCGGATAATAACCGCGTGCCTGCACATCGGTAAAGATCAGACTCATGCGCTGTTCATCCACGGTTTTCTGAATATCATCCGGGTCGCAGCTGTACGGAACCAGCAGCTGGTAGCTGACCATGCAGCCCACCTTGGAATCCGGGATGATCTCATGGCAGTACTTCGTTGCCAGTGCGCTTGCCACAAACTGGTGGTGGGCAGACTGCCAACGCTTCTGCTCGATATTCTCACAGTTTTCTTCTACGATACCGGCACTGACAAACAGATGGTGTTTGATGCAGTTGATCTCGTTGAAGGTCAGCCAGTATTTTACTTTATCTTTATACCGCTTGAAGCAGGTGGTTGCAAATTTCACATAGAAATCGATAAGCTTGCGGTTTGCCCAGCCGCCGTATTCTACGCCCAAAGTCAGCGGCATTTCATAGTGAGACAGCGAAACCATCGGCTGGATGCCGTACTTGGCACACTCATCAAATACGCTGTCATAGAACGCCAGACCCGCCTCATTGGGTTCTGCTTCATCGCCGCGAGGGAAAATGCGTGTCCATGCAATGGACATCCGGTAGCACTTGAACCCCATTTCCCCAAACAGGCGGATATCCTCCTTGTAGTGGTGGTAGAAATCGTTGCCCACACGCTTGGGATAATAAAGTTTGGAATCCGGATTCATGGCTTCCTTGACCTGATCGTGGGTCATCATCAGCCATTGATCCAGCCATTTTTCCTTCGGAAGCGATGAATCAAAGGTGTACACATCTGCTACCGAAAGACCTTTGCCGCCCTCGTTCCACCCGCCTTCCAGCTGGTTTGCTGCCGAGGCACCGCCCCAAAGAAACCCTTCCGGAAAGTGTTTTCTGACTGTAAAATCCATAAAAACCTCCTGTCAAACTTTCAAAATTGCACCCTCGTCCGCAGAAGAGACCAGCTTTTGATACCGTGCCAGCCAGCCGCCTTTGACCCAGCTTTCCGGCATCACCTGTTCCTTGCGGCGGCGTGCAAATTCTTCTTCCGTAACATCGGCGTGAATCGTATAGTGCAGCATATCGATCTCGATCTGGTCACCATCACGAAGCAAGCCGATCTCACCGCCTGCGGCGGCTTCCGGCGAAACATGGCCAATGGATGCACCACGAGATGCACCGGAGAAGCGGCCATCAGTGATCAATGCCACATCTTTGTCCAGTCCCATGCCAGCCAGTGCGGAAGTCGGCACCAGCATTTCACGCATACCGGGACCGCCTTTCGGTCCTTCATAAAGGATCACAACGATATCTCCCGGATGGATCTGTCCACCGTAGATCGCATTGACCGCTTTTGCTTCTCCAATGAACACCCGTGCTATGCAGGTGTGAACAAGCATTTCCGGGGCAACTGCGCTGCGCTTGACAACGCAGCCGTTTTGGGCAATGTTGCCAAACAGGAAAGCCAATCCGCCCATCCGGGAATAAGGATTTTCGACCGGGCGGATGACCTCCGGATCGCGGTTCTCTGCACCGGCAATGTTTTCGCCTACGCTCTTTCCGCTCACCGTCATCAGACCGGTATGCAGCAAGCCAATGCCGGCCAGTTCCTTCATCACAGCTGCCACGCCGCCCGCTTCGTTGAGTTCTTCCATGAAGTGGTTGCCTGCCGGTGCCAGATGGCACAGGTTGGGCGTCTTTTCGCTGATTTCATTGAACCGCTTCAAATCAAGTTTGTATCCAGCTTCGTGTGCAATGGCGGGCAGGTGTAGCGAGCTGTTGGTTGAACAGCCCAGAGCCATATCCACCGTGATAGCATTTTCCAGAGCCCGCTCATTTACGATATCGCGCGGCTTAATATCCCGGCGCACCAGTTCCATGATCTGCTTGCCGCTTTCTTTTGCAAAACGCAGACGTTCCGAATACGGTGCGGGGATCGTACCATTACCATGCAGAGCTAGACCCAGTGCTTCACACAGGCAGTTCATGGAATTGGCGGTAAACATACCGGAGCAGGAGCCGCAGGAGAGGCAGCTGCCTTTTTCGCATTCCAGCAGACCGGCATCATCCAGCTTTCCGGCTTTGTAGGCACCGACTGCTTCAAACATCTGCGAAAGGCTGGTCTTTTTGCCCTTGACACGTCCCGCCAGCATCGGCCCGCCGGAGCAGACGATGGCAGGAATGTTCAGCCGCAGTGCTGCCATGACCATGCCGGGTACGATCTTGTCGCAGTTGGGAATCAGCACTAGACCATCGAAGCAATGTGCGGCGGCAAGCGTCTCCACGGAATCCGCGATCAGTTCACGGGATGCCAAGGAATAGTGCATTCCACGATGTCCCATGACGATGCCATCGCACACACCAATGGCAGGCACCACCACGGGGGTTCCTCCTGCGGCATAAATTCCAGCCTTGACTGCCTCAGCAATTTTGCTCAGGTGCATATGACCGGGGATGATCTCACTCTGGGCAGATACCACGCCGATCAGCGGCTTTTTGATCTCATCTTCGGTAAAACCGGCCGCATACAGAAGCGACCTCTGCGGTGCGCGTTCAACACCCTGCGTAATTTGTTCACTGATCATTTTTCTGCACCTTAACCTTCCATTGCGTGAACCAGACGGATCAACATCTTGTTGCAGGGGGCTACGATGCCATATTCATCCGCCAGTTCCGCAATCGCACCATTGATGCGGTCAATTTCTGTCTTGCGGTGATTCATGTAATCCTGATACATACTTGCGTATCCCAACGGGTTGTTTTCGCAGACTTCTTTTACGGTTTCCATTGCAACGTCCGACGGGATCGAAGTTCCATCCGCTTCTGCCACTTTGACGCACTCCTGAATCACATCTGTACAAATCTCCCACAGATACGGATCGCTGGACAACTCGCCCAGATGCTTTCCAGTTACCATGGAAAGTGCATTCACGGCACAATTGACAAACAGTTTTTTCCAGAGGATCACCTGAATGTCATCCAGAACGTAGACTTCAAAGCCTGCCTGCTTCAGGATCTCACCTGCAATTTTGGCTTTCGCGGTGTTATCCGGAGTCCGCACATCAGGGCCGATATTCGTGGGGCCATGGCCGGAATGGTAGATTACACCCAGTCCCTTCACGACACAGTTATGGCTGGTCGTACCAACCAGAATATTGTCCTTGCTCACAAACTTTGCAATGTCACGGTTGTTGCCTGCGCCGTTCTGCAACGTCATGACCAGCGTGTTGCTGCCGATCATCGACAGATTCTGCCGGATGGTATCCTTCGTGAAGATACCCTTCACAAAGGCGATCACCAGATCCTGCACACCAATGTCTGTCCCACTCTTCACGGCTTTAAGGTTGTAAGTTTCCTCCGTGCCATCAGCTTCCTGCATAACGATGCCGTTCTGGTTGATGTGATCGATCAGCGTCTCATTCACATCTACCATCGTTACGTCCTGTGTACGGGACAGCTTTGCGCCATACAGGCTGCCCATTGCGCCTGCACCCAATACTGCGATTTTCATATACCACGCGCTCCTTCATTTATCTTCTTATCACTTATCGCTGTCTTTCAGTGTACTTTCGACAGCCTTATTGTATCAGTCTGCAAAAGGAAAAGCCATTCGGGAAAATTCTCTTACAAAAGCAAACTTTTCCGAATGGCTTATATCCAAGCTGTATCTTATTTTTGCAAAATATCCGCCGCCGCATGAAAAAACTCAATGATGCCCGGTTGATCATCCCTGAATTTCAGAATCTTAATCGTGCTGATCTCTCTGAAGTCGTATGGGAATGGCGTGTCGAGTGTGATGATTTCCATGCCGGTCTGCACGGTGGGAGTTGTACATATCACACACAGCGTGTTGCGATTCAGCACATAGGTTGTAATTTTAGCCGGGTCTTCTTCCGGCAGCAGCATTTCAATTTTTTCCAAGTGTGAAAGTATTTTATACTGGGTGATTCTTTCCATCCGCGCCATGCGTTGGATACGATTTGTTTTACGGCAGTCCTCCAGAATGCTCTTCAGCATTTCACGGTTTTCATTTGTCATAATGATCGGGATCAATCGGAAGCGACTGTTTTTCAGTGCGATTTCAGGCTCTGTTGTCAGGAAAATCGTGTAATAATCGATATCCCGCAGCAAAGAGCTGTTCCATGCGTAACCGGGCAGATAGTCTACACGTTCCGGCGCAAACGAAAGCATCTGACAGATATAGTTCCTCAAATTTTCCATCAAGTAAAAACTCTGATTGCCTACCAAAAGGATGCGAACGCTGGATGGGTAATGAATCGTATCCAGATAGCTACCCAGAAATGCCGCCATATTCAGAATTTCTGTCCGAGGAAGCTTTTTTGCAAACACGTCCTGAAATGCCTGTTTCACCAGATGGATCGCAAGTGGATATTTTATCAGGATGCTTTTATCGTAGTAGTTCACCCGGTGATAGGGGCGTTTCAACAGTGCGTTCAGATTTTCAGCGACCAGTTCGGGGTCTTCAAAGTGCAAGGGCTGAGAAAGTTTCAGCTTCTGGTTAAAGTAGTTCTCCAGTGCATGAAGGTTTTCCTGTTTTGCATCGGGGTGGCTTTTAGGGGCAAGGATCGTTGCTTTCCGAATGAATTTATTGATCTCTGTCTGCTCGGACGCTGAAAAGGTATATCCGAGCTTTCTCGACAGCGTTTCATAAAAGGCTGAATATTCAAACGGTTTCTCGCCCATTTCTGGGAGATAGTATCCCAAACTGGAACGCAGTCGGCTCATCGCAATGTAGCGGAGAAGAAAAGAATATTCTTCTCCTGAAATAAAACGCCCGGTATCGATCAGCAACTGCTGCAAAGGTTCCGCTGCCTGTTCCATGGATTCCTGATAGTGCTGCACCGCATCTGGATCGATCTTTGTCATTTGCAGGACATGGAGCGGTCCCCATGCAGTGCATGCGTACCGTTTATCCTTTTCCTCGCCATGAATATAGATACCCCTCTGCGGTGAAACTTCCAGTTGAATATCATCATTACGACCAAACCACCGCCGCATCTGACGGATTTCTTCAAACACAACAGACTTCGATAAATAATAATCCTCCGCCAGCTGATCCATTGGAATATACTGCCGCCGAAAAAGCAGATCTATGATCAGGATGATGCGCCGTTCATCCAGATTAAAGTAAACCTCATTATAAAAAGCGTCCTTCAGAATTTCATTGCGCAGACATTCGCTGATTCGGCAAACTCGATAGCCCTTGTTCTTTTGTGTTTCGATGTTTCCCTCTTGCCCAATGTCCTCCATGAGCCACTTTATATTTTGCTGAACCTTTTTCTTGTTCCAATCCAGCATCCTTGAAAGTTCTTCGCCGGTAATCCAATCTCCCTTACGCAGCATACAGAACAAAAGATCTCGCGCTTCTTTTCGCAGCTCCATAATGATGCCCTCAACTTCCAGATTTTCGTTTGACCTAAGATTGTTTTAAGTATTTCATCTTTTTTCAGAAAAGTCAACGCCGCATTCAAAAGTCGATAAGTCCTACTATCGTTGCTTTACCACAATAAATTTTTAAAAAACATCTTGACGCACCCCACGAACCATGATATTCTCTGTCACAAATCCCACGGAGCTTGTCGGGGCAACGCCCCTCCATCTTGCTTCGCAAGACCGCTCTGCCGCTTAAAAACCCCACTGGGGCTTTCATTGCTACGCAAACCCGGACTTTGTGGATTGATTCTATCCACAAGATGTGGTCGTGTTCATTTTGAACACAGCCACAGAAAGTGGTTGGTTATCACCGTGAGACCCACCACTTCAGTGAGGAAAAGTCTGCGAAAGAATTTACCGCCCCGCAACACACCCGATTCATTTTGCCGCCGATTCACCCGACAAAATCATCGCTGCGCTGCGTGGGCGGTATTTTTCTTTTTCACAAATAAAATCTTATGTAGTTGTTCAATCTTCCAAAATTTGTTTTCGGTTGTTGACAGCACAACCTAAAAGTGTTATTCTTGTGTTTGAAAGAAGCAGAACGTAGTGTCCGCACTGCGCCCGGCTTTCTTCATACTGTACCTTGAATCTTGCATAAGCCGTCTGAACGTGATACTGTGCCACGACCTCACACTTTCTGTGAGCGAGCCGAACAACGCCGCTGCACAAACAGGGGTAGGAACTTCGTTCGGAGCAAACGGCGACCCCATTACATGAGCAGAATCACCTCTACTTATTTTTTGCGCCTTAACAATTCGGAAACATTTGTTGATGAAGCGTTTTGAGCGCAGCGGTAGAGGGCAAGAACCGTCCCGTGGCCACAAATTTTCAATTCTTGAAAATTTCCTGTCCTTCCGGGACTTCACTTCTTCAATGCGTCTGCATTTCCGAAGTGATCTTGTTGGGGCGTGCCTGCCCCAAACCCT
>ERZ791905.2230-NODE-2230-length-11133-cov-3.137299_pt1 | contig 11133 bp, 7 predicted proteins | sample MGYA00510147_ERZ791905 | MGnify/ENA primary metagenome ERZ791905 (study PRJEB30046, sample SAMN00792084) | human gut metagenome | study: EMG produced TPA metagenomics assembly of the A metagenome-wide association study of gut microbiota in type 2...
CGGGAGCAGGTTTGTCCTCCGGCGCAGGCGCGGGTGTCGCCGGCTCTTTCGGTGCAGCGGGCGGTGCCGTTTCAGCGGGTGCAGGCTGTTTTTCTGCGGCGTTATCCGCATTCTCCGCCCCCGCCCGCTCAGGAGCGACGCTGCTCTCAGATGTATCGCCTCCATCTTCTGTTTGCGGCAGCAGGGATTCGGCCTCCGTGCGCTCCTCTTCGTTCTGCTCGGCCTGACTTGCTGCATAGGCAGAGATCTTGGTGTTGGACTCGGCCGAATCCGAGCCCGGTGCCGGCTGGACTGCGCAGCCTAACAGACACACGGCACTCAAAATAAGTGAAACTAAACGCATTCTTTTTCTCCTCATGGGCGTTCTCTCCTTTACGTAAATATCGCCGCACTGTTTAATGTGCTTTAAAGATATTTACGACTGGATCCTCGCCTTTTTCAACACTATGTACTGTTGTTTGGATTTTGCGGCGATTGTATTTGCCGCTCGGGCGTGAAACGCTGCTCTGCCTACCACATATAAAATCCCCTCTTCCTGTATGCGAAAGACCGCCGAGTTACCACCCGGCGGTCTTTACAATTTTGACTGTACCAAGTATAGCACATGGTGATTTACGGTGAAATCGCAAAACAGTGCCAATCCATTGCCATACCCTGCCGATACCGTGTCAGATCAGACATGCTGCTTGATAATTCGGGTGATGATCCCCAGCGCAACGCCATGTTCCTCATCCAGATGGGTAACGGCAAAGCTGACATCATCCTTTCGTCCGGGTCTGCGCCGATCATAGCAGGAATGTGCTATGGCATTGGCCCCGTTGCTAAGGCGGATATACACAACGCCCTTATGGATATGGGTGACCTTCCCGGCATATTTTCCCTGAATACGGCATTTCTGGAGATTGTCATTCTTGCTGTTGCCGGATACGCTTTTGATGTCGGCTTTAATTCTGATGTGCTCCGGCTCTGTGCGGTCAATCTCCAGCACGCGTACCAGAGTCTTGTCGCCCACAGCATAGCGGTCATGAGCATCGCCGATCCAGTCCCACGAAAGGTCGCGAGCCAGAATTGATGTCTCCACGCCAAACACTTCGACCCGGACGACCTGCTCCGCCACGGCGATCACACGGGCTTCTACCACGCGTCCATCATAGATACGATACTGTCCGTCACTGTCCTTGCCAAAATAGTAGATCTGCTGCTTCTTCAGCATGGCGTCTTTTCGGCTGGCAACAACGGTTCGGCTTTTGGCGTCGATGCCCTTGACCATAAGATCCACCTCTGCGCCCAGCATCTTATTGAGGATCTTCTGGTGTCGGAGGATCATCTCATTATAGTCAGCACCGTACATATCTGCCGGAAAGTCCAGCACCATCTCCTTCAAGGGGATCACAATGCGGAATCCCTTGTAGTCCACAATGGCAATGGTTTTCCCCGCCTCCGTTCTTTCAATGCCGCTCAGCATACCGGAGAGCATGCGCCGGGTGCGGTAGGCATTGTGGATCTCGTGCCAGATAATGTCCTCCATCTGCGCCTGCGTTTCTGCTTCGCCCCGGGCATCCAAAGTCAAAATATCTCTCTGTTGGACAGCGGCAGGGGCAGGTTCAGCAGAGACGGCGGCATCCTCAGTAGGCGGCGTAGCCTGCTTCTCCACCTCTACCGTCTTTTTTGCAGCGGTTCGTTTGCGGACAGTGCGCTTCGGCTTTTCAGAGGGCTGGGGATCCTCCGGCACAGTCACCACTTCCGCAGGCTCGGCGAGAACACTCTCTGTAGGTACAGTATCCTCCACAACAGGATCGGCTGCGGTTTCCGGCAAACGCTCTTCTGCCACCGGCTGTTCTGCCGCTTCCTCGGGGACGATGGGCAGCACCGGTGCTTCCGGCATCACGGTAAGTTCTTCTGTTTTCTTTCTCGGCATATTACTTTCCTCCTTATCTCACATTTTGGTTGACATGATGGAATCCTTATCGGTTTTGACAAACTCACTGCGCCTGTTCGGCACCTTCTTTGACTTAATAGGCTGCTCTGTTTGTTTCGGCGCGGGCGAAAACACAGGGCTTTTACGCCATTCCGGGATATGGGCGGAGGCCTTGCAGTCCCGCAGCTTCTTTGCCTCGTAGTGATTGGTATAGTCGTACTTATCTACCTGCAGCACCTTGTTGCCGCGTGCGATGACCAGCGCGCGGTTTACCGGCAGGCGCAGCACCTCATCCATAGTCAGTAGCTTGCGCTTGCCCACGCCGCTGGTTTCGCGGAACTCCGGCGTGTAGTTGCTGATACGCCATGTACCCAACTGCTTGGCCTTGCTGGAGACATGGACGCTGACCTCCCCAGTGCGGTCACTGAGGAATTTGGCAGTCAGCTCATCGGTGCAGCCCAGTGCAAGCTGATAGTCGCAGCAGCCCAATATCTCCTGCCATTGGTTGTAGGGATACCGGTTCTGCAAGCCCGCCAGATTCTGAAACACGCAGCTCATGCTGACGCCCCGCGAGCGGATCACACTGATCTTCCGGCTCAAGTCTGGAATAACGCCGCAGGCTGTCAACTCTTCGCCCAGCACATGAACGGGGACTGGCAGCCTGCGGTCGGCACAGTTTTTATCCGCGTAACGGATCAGCTTGATAAACGCGAAGGACAGAAACAGGGACGTGAGAAAATCAAAGGTACTGTCCTGATCGGATGTGATGCAGAAATAGGCACAGGGCTGCTTGCCCGGCAGCTCCATGTCAATTTCATCATGGCTGGTGATCTGGCAGATGGGCCGATTCTGAAACACCTGCAAGCGGCTGCCCAGCCCAATGATAACGCCGCTGCGCACCGTATCTGAGGATTGGCTGAACAGCGCATAGGGTGCTCTGGCAGGATGGCTGGCAGGCAGCATGGAAAAAAGGTTGTCCAGCTCCTTCTCCGCGTTCAGCACCAACAGCTTGTAGACCTCACCGATGTTCCGGCTCTCCGGTGGATAACCCAGCGCCACATACAGTACCAGCGCTTTCAGCAGGTTCATCTCGGCAGCGTTCCAGAAATGGTCGCCCTTTTCGCTGCCGGTATTCCTGATGATAATGTCGCAGAAGATCTGCGCCATCAGCTCATCACCCTCAATCTCTGCCAGGCAGTTCCATGAATCAGAGTTCTCCGGCCGGATCAGGTTGAACACCTTTACCACGTAGCCCTTGCTGCGCAGATATTCGCTGGTCTTTTCGTAAAGCTCCGATTTCGGGTCGGTGATGATCAAGGACTCCTTGTGGCCGTTGTGGGCCTCGGACGCGCTTTGCAAAATGCGATTGATGCAGTAGGCTCGCGTTTTCATGGAGCCGCTGGCGCCGAACACGGCGATATTGCCGTTAAGCCGGGAGTTCTCGGGAATACACACCACCTGATTGTCCAGCTTGCCCAGTATGACGCCGCTGTGTTTTCGGATATCGGACACCAGATCAAGGACGCCCTTCATCTCCGCTTTCTCCATGAAACCAGCCGTTCCGTAGGTGCCTTTGTTGGAGTAGGTCAGGTTGCGCTCCGCGTCATACTCCCCAACATCGGAATAGCCCATGCGCATCACCATGACGATCAGCAGGCCCAGCAGCAGCAGGCAAAGCCCTACGCCGATGAGCCCGCTCTTACTGAACAGTGCTTCGCAGCAGGCGGAGAAGGACAGCACCGGCGCGGCCGGGGAGCTTCCGTCGCCTGGCGTTCCGCCCGCGTCCTTCCACTGTTGATAGTTCCGGACGAATTGCGATAGATAGCCGCCGCCAAACAGCAGCCCTGATAGAAATAGCGGGAGTGCGAATAGCAGAGTTCGCAGTTTCTTTTTTTCTACGGAAAAAACCTCCTCTCGAACGCAGCAAAGTCAATGGCCTGCACAACAGCCCTGTCGCCGCAGTAACGGCGCAGCACTTCAGCCTGATGGTCGAAGCAGATCAGGATGCCATAGCGGTCCTGAAGCCGCAGTGCCGTATCGAACCGCCTGATCCGCGGCAGATCACAGTCATAGGCAAACAGCACCGGCGCACCATCCGGCGTCATGGCGTCATTCTCCACTGTTTCACTCAGCTGCCGGGGCTCCAGATCAAGGAGCAGCAGCTCGCGCAGGTCATTGTCTAGTTCTTTATCACAGAGGAGGCGCAGCAGCACCTCTCCATGATGGTCGTTGGTCAAGAAGCAGAACCGCTCATAGCTGCCATCCAGAACGAAATAGTTTTTGCCACCCTGATCAGTCAGCAGCTCATAGGCCAGTTCCATGCTATCACCCAGCAGGAGACCCCGCACCGCATCCGGGTGATACTGGTGCGGCATTCGTTCACGACACAGCACCGTCTGCATGAGTGCCTTTGTCCGCATCTCAGCTTTATAGCTCCATTTCATCAGCGCGTTGCCCATGTTGTAAACCACGTGGATATGCTGCGGTGTCAGTAAAACGCCCACGGACCGGGCGCCACGGATTTTAACAAAGGTCGTCCCCGTCTCTTTGATCTCACGGGAGGTGTAGAAGGCAGGTGTGCAGATGCTACCAATCGCTGTTTCGCCGGGGCGGAATACGCCGGGTTTTTCATCGCGGAAGATACTAACGTTGGCGTTACGCATGGTGATCAATGTCTGAGAGACGCGGTGGAGTCGAAGCCGCTGCTCCGGTTCACTCCTGATGTGGTTGGTGGCACAGGCTCCGGACAGGTAGAAAGAAAACCTCTCCGGGTTGTGCTCCAGCAGCAGCTTTTTCGCCGCGGCGGTGAGCCGGTATCCACGCAGTCTGTTCTTGTAGTAGGACAGCAAAAGCCGCTGACGCTTCAGCGACTTGATCACGTTCTCTTTGTAGCTGGTGCCACCGGCAAGCCTGCTCAGTTGGCTGGCCGGCAACTCACCGGACAGGGCGACCAGCGCCAATAGCTGATAGGCTTGTGATAGGCTACCGGGAGCTTTCTGTGGTAGGGTACTCATACTGACCACCTCCTTCTGGTGTGCAGTACCCAGACTGCCATGACCACGGTATTTTTCGCCCGCACCGGTCATGTGGAAATGCCCGGAAACACAGGCTTTGCCGTACCATTGTCATGTGTACCGTTTCTGATACAGCCAAAACACTATAAATCGGATATAGAGCGAAGCCGATTCTCGCGGTCCGAAAGCCAGCCCTGAAAACGCTCCTTATCCATCACCGACACGCGGGTACAGTCACCGTCGCCGATCTCCGTCGTGTTATAGGCATCGCACAGCAGACCTGTATCATCCTCCATAACGAAAGTGGCAATCACATCCAAAAGCTGCTTGAGCTCCAGATTGTCATAGTCACGCACCCGGTTGGGCGACAACTCGCGGCTGTAGATATGAGAAAAGCAGACAACACAGTGCCGGAACTTGGGCAGCGTGTGTGTCTGCGCATACTTACTAAGCGTGTAGTAAATGGGGTCTGTCAGATACTCGCAGCTATGCTTCTTGCCCTTCTTAGGCAGTAGGCAGGGAAGCGTGATTTCCAGTATGCCATCTTTCTCTATAACAGAGATGCCCTGCATGACACCAGCCGATGTCAGATACTCGGCTTTTCGGATAGTGGTCGTCTCATAGATCAGGTGCCGCAGCCGGCAGGCAATGACCTCACCCCGCAATGCGGCCTCTGTGGACAGCATTTCATAGTTATCTGAATGCCGCTGGATATTCGTGTTGTCCATAGCGTAGAGCGTGTTGGACAGGCGGGTGATCTCATTCAAAATGCTCTCTATCCGCTGCGAAAGGGTGGCTCTGTCCACAAGGTTCCTCCTTCCTGAAGTACTGTACGCAGCCCTGCTCATCCACCATGCAGTAGGCGGCGATATGAGGGATGTGCAGGTGCTGCATTTGGTCTTCTTCCTCAATGATAACGAGCCGTTGCCCGGAATCATCTTCCGCGGCCAGCGCGTGCTGCAGCAACGCTTCCTTACCCGGGCCTACATAGACGACCTCATATACCTCGCCATCGGCGAAGAATACCAGCTTTGCCGGCATATTGTCAGGACTGTGATACTCCACCTTTTCGATAAAGTCCAGCAGCACCCATAGTGCCGCTGTCAGTTCTCTGTCCTCGCGGCAGTCAGGGACATCTCCGTAGCAATCCCGGTCAGTGTTATAAAATATCCGCTGCTGCTTGACCAGATAGCGCAGCAGGTTTTCAATCACGCTCTCCTTGCCCGGATACAGGCGTAGAAGCTGGTCACGGCGTATGCAGTGATAGACGGTTATGTTCCGCAGCAGCCCTGCGGCCTCCTGTCCATAGATCTGCTCTCTGTTTCTCATAGGCGGCACCACCTCCGTAATGCGTATTAACTCCGTATTAAATGCGTATTGATTTTGTAATGCGTGTTATCTCCGTATAAACGCCGTATTAGGCTTCCGGTCGCTTCATGCGGCGCAGCAGGTCAAGCAGCTCGCGTCGGTCTGTGGTAATAAGGTCGCGTTCCAGTGGGCTGGCCTTGATTTCCACCGTGATATTGTTGTTATTGCTGCTGATCAGGCCATTGCCCCGCTCAAAGTGGGTGATCTCCATGACCTCCGCTTCGGAGAGGTGCAATACCTGCTGAACGCGCTGGGCTTCCTCGTCCTCCAGATTCAAGATGACTTTCGTGCGGCAGTTGTTGATAATCCCCTTGCCGTACTTGCCGTTGTCCAGGGAGAAGAAGTCGTTTAGATCCTGCGTCGCGCAAATGCCGCTGCCGGAATAGGCGCGGATGGTCTTGAAGATCTCCAGCACCATTTCAGCCGCCAGACGGTTACCGATGCCGAAGGTGCCGGAGCCGCCGCCGATGAGCTGCCAGCATTCGTCGATGAAGATGGCCTTTTCCTCCGTGCGGTTGGCTTTGGCTTTATCCCACACGAAATCCAGCGCCACGAACATCCCGATAGGCAGTAGATCACCGCTGAGTTCCGAGATGTCCAGCACCGTGAATTTGTTGTCCAGATTCACATTAGTCTGCTGGTTGAAAGTGCTGGCCGAGCCGTGTACAAAGCGGTTGATGATGTTGGAAAGGCGTTTGGTATCGCTTTCCTCCCGCAGAACGTCGTAGAGGTCGCCCAACACAGGCATCTGGCGGTAAACGTTGGGGTTATCCGGATCACTGAGAGAGGCGTTATCATGGGTGATACCTTTCCGTGCGTAGGTACGAATCAGGGCATCGTCCAAAAGCTGTTTTTCCTCATAGGACATATCGGGGATCAGCAGGGCAAAGAAGATATGAAGCCGCTGAATTTTTGCTGCCAGCTCAGAGCGTTCGATACCGGGGCCATCCAGCGTTTCCTCCACGGACTTGTCTATCTTACGTATCTCCAGCACGTTGATGCAGCTTTTGGAGGCGGGGGAGATACTGATAAACTCGCCGCCTGTGTTGATGCAGGCACGGTGGAACTCATGACCCTTCAAGGGTGCCAGCATGAAAACCTGTATGCCCTTACGCCGCATACGGAGTGCCATCAGCAGGATCAGGAAGGTCTTGCCCGCGCCGCTGGTGCCGCATACGGCAATATTGGCGTTTTTATAAACCTTGGAGTCAAAGATGTCGATGATGACCGGAGAGTTGTTGTACTTGTTCAGGCCGAACAGGATGCCGTTTTCATCACTCAGCTCATAGGACGTGAAGGGGTAGCAGCTTGCCACGCCGGTGGTCAGCGCATTGCGCTTGGAGCGTTCAAAGAGGTGCTTCTCCATGCTGACCAGCGGCAGCGACGATAGAAACGCCTGCTCCTCATGAAAGGCGCAGCTGCACACGTCCATATCTCGGGACACGAGCAGTTTTTTCAGTTCATTGACTTTCCATTCCAGTTCATCCACTGTGGGAGCTGTCACTGCGATCAGCAGGTTCAGGTAATAAAAGTCCTCGTTGTTGCTCAGCCCTTCCTTCAGGAAGTAGCCGCTTCGGATAGCACCATCCAGATCATCAAAGTCCGTGTTGGTATCGCTGGCGTCCTTGATCTTACTGCGGTTGATACGAAGCTGCTGTCCCAGCCGCTGTACCATGCGGGCTTTCGGCTGGCGGCTAATGAACATATCCAGGTCAATGCCATCCCCGGCGTTGACGATAAGGGACAGCCAGCCGGCCGGCACCTGCGCCTTATAGCCGGTGGAGGGCACCAGCAGATAGGAATAGTAGAGCCCATCAATGCGGATATGCCGCCCGTTGGTGAAGTCGATGCTGTCAGGGGCAAAGAACTCCGTACAGGGAATGGCATCGATCTCAGATTCCAGTCCTTTCGCCTGATACTGGGCAACGATCCGGCGAACTCGATCCGGCAGCGACGTGGTGGTGTTGCGGCACAGCAAATGGTAGAGGGTATCGACCGTAAATTCATCATCGTTTTCCGGGATCAACACCTCATTGCCGCATTGCTTCAGGTAATTTACCGCAGTACGGGCCGCCGTTTGCAGAGAGGCAATGGCCTCATCTTCCTCGTTGCCGCGTTTCCGGCCTGCCCACGCTTCATATTCAAATACCATGAAGAAACGGCGCGTGGTGGCTTCCCGTGCGCCGATCCGGTCAATGAGCGTCAGATAGTCCTGCTGCAGCAGGCGGCAGTTTTCATCGGTCTCCTGTGCCATCTCCTGCTGCACGATCTCCCTGTGCCGGTTCAGGTCGGCGCGCTTGGCAATGACCTTAATCTGCATTTTGACCGGGCTGATCTTGAGAAACGAGATAAACGAGTAGATGATGTTTCGCTGCTCTCTGGCGCTGCGCAGCAGGAAGTTGATAGGTATAACTTCGACAATCTTCAGGTAACGGTGATCCTGTGTGTAGATGATGCCGTTTTCGATCTTCTCCACAGGCAGGTATTCAGCCACTGGATTGATGTACTTGGGCGCGTCGTCACCGCTCTTAGCTTTTCGCTTCCTGCGTTTTTTCCGCTTGTCCTGTCCCTCTTCATTGCGTGTAATAATACGGCGGTTGCAGAGATATTTCAGAACAAGAAAGATAAATGACGAGAGGCTTTCGCCGTTGATGCCAACCAACGCGATGATGCCAAGAGGCAGTGCGGTCAGGCACAGAATGATGATCTTGGCTGTCAGTGTCAGTGTGGACACCGAGAACACCGGTATGCCGATAGCCAGCACAATGACCAGCGCCTCGGCTGTGTTGCGGAGCTTCAGCAGTCCGCCGAAAAAAGTCCCGCCCTCAATAAAATTGGGCGGGATGATATAGGTGTCATAATCGTTTGGTTTACTCACATTTAGTTCTCCTTCCTACCCTATGATCCAGAAAGGCCCACCAGCACCGGCACGGCCGCTGGCTTCATTCAGGATGATAGCCAGATCCCATGCCTGTTGGCTTCGGGTATAATTGGCAGGGTCGGCCACCAGTATCTTTCCGTTCTCCACACCGCGCAGCACGATGAAGTGTCCTGAGCTGGTGAAATGACCTTTCAGCATGATTGCCACCACCAGCTTGCCTTGAGAGAGCGCATCCACAATGCGCTGCCCTTCTGTTTTCCCGCAGCCTTGTACCGGAAGCCCCCACGCTTTGGCAGCACCGGGGATCAGCGAATGGTAGGAACCGCTTCTACTGCACCAGTAACCGTTTTCATAGGCCCAACGTGCCATCTCAACGGGATCGACCGTCTCGTTGGTCAAAGAAGATACCACCATTGCCATACAGGTAGGCCCGCAGCCGTAGGTGCCGATGTCGTCGGTGCCGTAGGGCTTGTGCGCGTACCGCTTGTCCAACTGATTATAGTAGACCACCTGCGTCGCGCCATCCGAAAAGCGAATATCGCCCAGAGATACAAGGCCGGCGGACTCGGCGGGCAGCAAGCCCTGCATCATACCATCGCCCAGGAATACGCTCAGGTTCTGGGCGTAGTTTTCCGCCAGTCCCTTTTGTTCATCCGACAGGGCGAATATCTTATCCTCAAAATAGGCCTCTCCGTTATAGACGATGGTATATATCTTCCATATCTCCGTGACTTCCGTTTCCGTCACCGTAACCTTGCCGGTCTTTTGGTCAACGGTCGTGTCTGTCACCGTTGTCGTGCGAGACTCCTCCGTGCTCGTGAAGGTATAGAGGGCGTCCTTGGCCTTACGGATTACGTTCTCCATATCCCCGAGGGAGATAGATGCGTAGTCCTGATTTTTGGCGGCACAGTACATGGCAATGAAGCGGTTGGCATTGTAGGTCGGGGAGCTTTCGCATGGATTGATGATCTCCTTCTGGTCGGCACCGGAAGCGGTAAAATCCGTGTCAATACGGGCGCGAACATCCTCCTGCCCTTCCTCCAGCAAGTCGCTGATCGCCTGCGAGATCTGATTGATGTTCTCCACAATGGCGGCGTTGTCGTTAAGAATCGGTGTGTCTGGATTTCCTTCAACCCCTGCCTTGGTCAACCCGCCGAAGATCAGGGAGGGCAGCAGTATGATGAACAGGACGGGAAGCACCAGCAACCCGGCAATGATGGCAGCAACCGCCTTGCGATGTATCCGGAGTGTCGCCGCCGCCGCACCGTAAGGGCCTGCGGCAGCAGCACCTTTTGCCGCGCCGCTTACCATTTTTCCTGTCTTGATGGCACCGCGCACGGCACCGGCAGCGTGTGCGCTGATCTCAGCGGCTTCGTTCAGACCGCTACGTTCTTGCCGGGTCATATCAGGTCTTGTCCTTTCTGCGAGGCGGGTCAGGCAGGCGCCGGATCAGGCTCTCACGATAGGAAATGCCGCCATCCGGATTCTGATAGGGCTTTTTCTCCACTACGTCCTGTGCGTACTGCCTATACCATTTTGTGCCATCCACGGTGGTGACGGTGGTGTATTCCCGTTTTGGCTCCATATACTGTTCAGTGCTGTACATGGCAAAGGCACGACCGTCAGGTTCTTCCTCAGAGGTCTCCGTGCCGGTGATATGTCCGCCGCCGATCTCCACATTGGAGAAGGAGGGAATATCCGCCGCGCCTTCACCCAGCGCCGTGTAGCCCATATAGGACATGAGGGCGTCTGCCGCCATATTGCCGGACATGACATCGCCGGTTCCCGACCCGTCGGTAGCGATACGGCTGATCACATTGTTGGCAACATCGCCGCCCTTGGTCATGGAGGCACGGAACGTCATTCCACCAACGCCGCCGCTTCCTGTGCCAGTGGCGCTTTTGTATGCGCCGTTATAGAAGCTGCGATTGGCAACACCGGCCAGACCACCT
>ERZ791905.2234-NODE-2234-length-11115-cov-6.635714_pt1 | contig 11115 bp, 9 predicted proteins | sample MGYA00510147_ERZ791905 | MGnify/ENA primary metagenome ERZ791905 (study PRJEB30046, sample SAMN00792084) | human gut metagenome | study: EMG produced TPA metagenomics assembly of the A metagenome-wide association study of gut microbiota in type 2...
GGACTCGCAGAGCGTCGGGCTCTCGGCGACCGGCGCGGGAAAAGTGCCCTCGTTGACGCCGAGGACGATCACGTATTTGCGGCGGTCGATGCGGATGTTGTCGGTGCTGCCGAGCATCACCTGATCCATCGAGGTCGGGATCTCGGCGATGTCGATGCCGGAAAACAGCAGCTCAACCAGCGTGCTGTATTCCGCTGCTGTGACGGTTTCGTCGCCCGCCGCGTCCACCAGCGTGTCGAGCGCGTCCATCGTGACGTTCCACAGACGGATGGCATCTGCCGTGCGGTCCACGCCGAAGTAGCGCACGATCTCGGGGCGCGTGCAGGCATTTTTGATGTCGCAGTCGGTCAGATAGTCAAAGACGGCGGCGGTAAAGTCGCGCACCGTCCCCGCGTGTGCAAGCGAGTCGGCAAAGCGCGCAAGCGGCGCGGCAAACTGCCGCTTGATTGCATTGATGTCGGCAAGCAACGCCGCGTCCACCGCCTCGGCGGTGTAGCCGTCCCGCGCCATGGTGAAATCCTCGCCGTCCAGATAGCGGCGCGCACCGTTGATGTTCCAGCGGGATATGTATTCCTCAAAGAGGTCGCAGGCGTCGTCCGAAAGTCCGCAGAGCCCGGTCTTGATGTACGCCGTCACGTCCGCCAGGCGAAAGTCCCACACGATGAGGGAGAGGGCGGAGAGGATCAGCCGCGTCAGCGGCAGGGTCGCGGCATCGGTTTTTACCGAGAAGAAATGCGGAATGCCGCAGCGCGCAAGATATCGGTCGAGAATGCCTTCATAGTCAGCGGTGTTCCGCATGACGACGGCAATGTCGCTGTAGGCGGCGCCGTCCGAGACGGCGCGGAAGATCTCGCAGGCGCACAGCCGCGCTTCCTCGCGCCGGTCGGTGCAGCGCACCAGCGTGAGTGCGTCGCCGACGCTGCCCGCAAAGGATTCCGCCACGGCGAAATCCCAGATACGCGTCTTGGCAAACTCAAGCGGGTCGTCGAGATTCGGCTCGGCGTCCGCAGTGTACTGTTCTTCAAATGCGCAGTCGAGACGCGCGGCGAGCTTGATCAGCCGCTTGCGCGTGTCGGCACATTCCATAAGGTGCACGCCGCCGCCCCTTGCGTAGGGCAGGGCAATCGTCACATCCGTGCCGCGCGACAGCATCCGCTCGATGACGGTCAGCTCCTGCTTGGTGAAGCTGACAAAGGAATCGATGTAGACCGCCGCTCCCCCGAAGAAATCATGCGCCGCAAGCAGATCGCAGAGCGTGTCCAGGTCGTCGGTCTGTTCGGCAAAATGCTCGTGCAGAAGCCCGCTGTAGGCGGTGAAGAGCAGCGCAAGGTCGCGCAGTTTGTCCGCAAGCGGCGAAGGCGGAAGTCTGTCTGCCGCTTCGGCAAGGTCATCCGGCGTGACCGCCGCCGCGCGGAACTCGGTGTAGAGCGCGCAGAGTGAGGAGAGCGTCGCCGGTTTGATGTCGCCCGTGAAGACCTTCAGCATCGGGCGCAGCCGCCGCACGGCGCGGTACATGGACAGCGCCTTGGCGCCGTCGTTTGCATAGTTGTAGGTCAGTCCGCCGTAGCGGCGGCAGACCAGGTTGGCAAGGCGGGAAAAGCCGACTGCGTCGGCATAGAGCGCGGCGCAGGGCGGCAGTATGCCGGAAAGCTCACTTTCGGCGAGCAGCGCTTTCTGATCGGGAACGATGAGGTAGGCGCGCCGCGCGCCGTCTGTGTTGCGGCGGATGCGCCGATAGATCTCTTTGCGCGCATGGCGCGTGCCGTAGAGCAGGGTCAGCATGGCGTTTCGGTGTCCTCCTTCGGCTGTTCAAGCACGGTCTCGGTGATGGAAAAGTATTCGGCGTGCCGCATCCGGCGGCGCAGGTAAAAGAAGAAGTATTTGCGCAGGATCACGGCGTTCTCCCCCTCGTCACGCCAGCAGACGTACATGTCCTCGCGCTCGCCGAAGCCGCGGGGGCGGAAGAAGAACGGGGAGACGACCAGTACGCTTGCCTTCGGCGTCTTTTCCGCCTCGGCACGGATCGCCGCCGGGTCAAAGTCTTCCTTGGTGGAAAATAGCAGGAAGCGCACGTCGGCGCCACGCTCGGTACAGGCGGCAATCAGGCGGTCGGCGTTTTTCTTGCGCAGGATCAACGTCACGATCAGAGTTGCCAGCGAGAGCGACAGCACGATCGGGATGATCAGGATGAACAACGCGGTGTACAAGAGTACAAAAGCGCCCGCCTGCAAATACTGATAGATGAGCATGCCGTAGCGGAACAGGCGCGTGACCCAGATCGAGCTGCGGAAATAGCGCGTGATCTTCTCGGCGCGTGCAAACAGGCTTTTCTGCCGCAGCCGCGCCAGCAGATAGGAAAAGTAGTTGCTCGCGTCAAATGCCGCCGCATCGCTTGTGCGTTCGACCGGGGCGGCGGGCGCGCCGTGCTGCTCCAGGTCGCGGATGCGGCGGCGCAGGGCACGGTTTTCGCGCCGCAGTTTTTTCAGTTCGTTGGCTTTTTTCACGGCGACTCCTTTCGGAAAAAGGGCAGCGGCGGGAGCTTGCTCTCGCCGTTTCGGTGTGATTTATGTACAATGCGCAGAATTTATCTTGTCGGATAAGACGGACGTGCCTCCGCGGTCCGTGTGCCCGTGTAAGCGGAATCCGAGAATACATCTTTAGTATAACAGAAAATTTCAACTTTCGCAACGGCATACCGTATATCGTTTGCCGATTGACAAAAAATCATAGATGTGGTATCATGATAAGAGTATACAACATCAAATGTCCCATATATGGGACTGTGGGAGGCAATATGGCGCAGAGCGATAAAAATACTGCCGCATATAACAACCAAAGTATCTCCATGCTGAAGGGCGCGGACCGCGTGCGCAAACGTCCGGCAGTCATCTTCGGCTCGGACGGTCTTGAAGGCTGCGAGCATTCTTTTTTTGAGATTCTGTCCAACTCTGTGGACGAAGCGCGCGAAGGGCACGGCAACGAGATCATCGTTACGGTCTGGCGCGACCACACCTTGCAGGTCGAGGACTTCGGACGCGGTGTCCCGCTCGGGTACAACGAGCGCGAGGGGCGCTACAACTGGGAGCTGGTCTACTGTGAGCTGTACGCGGGCGGCAAATACAACAATAATGACGCCGGTGCAGCTTACGGCTATTCGCTCGGGCTGAACGGTCTCGGCGCCTGCGCCACGCAGTATTCCTCCGAATTTATGGAGGTTTATTCCTACGACGGCAGCGAAATGCACTCGATCAAATTCGCCAAGGGTGAACCCGTAAGCGAACTGGAGACGCATCCGCTGGAAAAACGGGGCAAAAAGCGCGGCACAATCATCCGCTGGCGTCCCGACCTCGACGTGTTCACCGACATCGCCATCCCGCGCGACTTCTTCGAGGGCACTCTGCAGCGCCAGTCGGTCGTCAACAAGGGGCTGAAATTCGTCCTGCATTATGAAAAGGAGGACGGCGGTTTTGACACCGAGGAATTTGTCTACGAGAACGGCATTGCCGACTATATCCGCGAGATCGCAAACGGCACGGCGCTGACCGAGCCGGTGCTCTGGACGCTGGAATGCAGCGGCCGCGACCGCGAGGACAAGGATGACTACAAGCTGCGTGCCGAGGTCGCCTTCTGTTTCTCGAATACGGTCAACCGCATCGAGTATTACCACAATTCCAGCTTTCTCGAGCACGGCGGCTCGCCCGACAAGGCGGTGCGCACCGCGTTTGTCTACGCGGCGGACAAGTATCTGAAGGCGGCGGGCGCCTATAAGAAAAACGAGAGCAAGATCGGCTTTGCCGACATCGAGGACTGCCTCATCCTCATTATCAACAGCTTCTCCACGCAGACCTCCTACGAGAACCAGACGAAAAAAGCCATCACCAATGTCTTTATCAAGGATGCGCTGACCGACTTTCTCAAGCACAATCTCGAGGTTTATTTTGCCGAGCATCCCGCCGACGGCGAGATCTTTGCAAGACAGGTTATGGCAAACAAGCGCGCCCGCGAGTCGGCGGAGCAGACCCGCAGCGACATCAAGAAGAAGCTGCAATCCTCCGCGACCGACCTCTCAAATCGCGTGGAGAAATTCGACAACTGCCGCTCCAAGGACCCTGCCGTCCGCGAGCTGTACATCGTCGAGGGCGACAGTGCGCGCAGCTCCTGTAAGCAGGGACGCGATGCGACCTTCCAGGCGATCATCCCGGTGCGCGGCAAGACGCTCAACTGCCTGAAGGCGTCCACCAAGCGCATTTTCGAGAGTGACATCATCGTCGATCTGCTGCGCGTCATCGGCTGCGGCGTGGAGTTTCGCGGCAAGGAGCGCGGCGATCTTGCGCTGTTTGACCCGGACGCGCTCCGCTGGAGCAAGATCATCATCTGCACCGATGCGGACGAGGACGGCTTCCAGATCCGCACGCTGCTGCTCACGCTGTTCTACCGGCTTCTGCCCACGCTGATTGAGCGCGGCAAGGTCTTCATTGCCGAGTCGCCCCTGTTTGAGATCAGCACCAAGGACGAGATTTATTTTGCCTACAACGAGTTTGAAAAGGCGGACATCCTTAAAACCTTGGAGGAAAAGAAGATCAAGTACACGCTTCAGCGTTCCAAGGGTCTCGGTGAGAACGAGCCGGACATGATGTGGCGCACCACGATGAACCCGGTAACCCGCCGCCTCATCGCGGTTACGCCCACCGATGCCGCCGCCACCGACGACATGTTTGAGCTGATGCTCGGCGACAACGTCGCCCGCCGCCGCGAATACATCGCGGAAAACGGTGCGAAGTATATCGCCATGGCGGATTATTGAGAAAGCGGTGCACCGTGCCGGTCGGACTTGCCCTGCGGCAAAGTTCCCAATCGACACGGTGTTTCTTTCTGTAATTTTTGTCGGATTTTTTGAAGATAAAGCCTTGACAAACCTTTTTGGCGGTGCTATAATCCCTAACATAAACCGAATACACGAAAAGCGATGATCGAAAAGAAGTACCTGCATTTGCGGACTTGCAGAGAGCTGTCGGGCGGTGAAAGACAGCAGGCGCAGGCATGGGAAATACATTTCGGGAGCTGCACACCGAACGCCGTTCCCGGTCAGTAGGCTGTGCCGGATGCCGCCCGTCATAGCGGAGGACGCTTTCACGAGCGCCCGCTGAGGTTTCTGCCGCAAGACAGGGGCGAAGCAGAGTGGTACACGACAAGGTCGTCTCTGTATCTTAGGATACAGAGATTTTTTGTTTTTCTATCGTATTTTTCCGGCGGCGCCGCCGGTTAAAATAATCAAATTCAGGGAAAGAGGAAAAAATCATGAAAAAGAGAATCATCTGCCTTGCGCTTGCGGCATTGATGGTGCTGTCTGCGTTTACACTTGCCGGCTGCGGCGAGAAGAAGGCAAAGGACAAGTATGTCGTCGGCATCTGCCAGCTCGTTCAGCACGCCGCACTCGATGCGGCAACGCAGGGCTTTATGGACGCGCTGAACGAAGCGCTTCCTGGCAAGGTCGAGTTCCAGAATAAGAACGCCTCCGGCGAAGCCAACAACTGCGCCACCATCGTCAACGGCTTTGTCTCCGACAAGGTCGACCTCATCATGGCAAACGCAACTCCCGCACTGACCGCGGCTGTTTCCGCGACGAAGGACATCCCGATCCTCGGTACGTCCATCACGGCATACGGCGTCGCGCTTGACCTTGCCGACTTTGACGGCACGGTCGGCGGCAACGTTTCCGGCACGTCCGACCTTGCGGACCTTTCCGCACAGGCTGCGATGATCACCGAGTGGTTCCCCGAGACCAAGAAGGTCGGTCTGCTGTTCTGCTCGGCTGAGCCGAACTCCCGCTACCAGATTGAAGAGGTTGCCAAGTACCTTGCCGACAAGGGCATCGAGTCGAAGGAATTTGCCTTCACCGACACCAACGATGTCACTGCCGTGACGCAGGCTGCCGCAGACTATGCGGACGTCATCTACATCCCCACGGATAACACTGCGGCTGCCAACACCGAGGCGATCGCCAACGTGCTGATCCCCGCAAAGGTTCCCGCCATCTGCGGCGAAGAGGGCATCTGCGCCGGCTGCGGCGTGGCAACGCTGTCCATCAGCTACTATGACCTCGGCGTGACCACCGGCAAGATGGCTGCCAAGATCCTCACGGGCGAGGCGGACATCTCCACGATGGCGATTGAATACACCAATGCAACCAAGAAGTACAATGCCGCAACCTGTGATGCCCTCGGCATCAAGCCGCTGGATGGCTACACCGCTATCGGCGAGTAATTCGTAAAAATCTGTTCTTTCGGAAAAAGACGGCGCATGCCGCCTTTTTCCGGGTAAGGACGGTCAGGAGAGAACAATGGATTTCTTTTCATCACTATTCAATGCGATGCCGGGCGCGATCGCGCAGGGGCTCATCTGGGGCATCATGGCGATCGGCGTTTACATCACCTTCCGCATTCTGGACGTCGCGGATCTGACGGTGGACGGCTCGTTGGCAACCGGCGGAGCGGTCTGCGTCATTCTCATCCGTACGGGGCTGAATCCGTGGCTGGCGCTCGTCTGCGCCACGCTTGCGGGCATGCTTGCCGGGCTTGTCACGGGACTGTTCCACACGCGCTGCGGCATTCCGGCGATCCTTGCCGGCATTCTGACGCAGCTTGCCCTCTATTCGGTCAATCTGCGTATCATGGGCGGCAAGGCAAACCAGGCGGTCAGCGTGGATAAGTATGACCTGCTGCTGTCGCAGCGCTATGTGCGCGAGCTGACGCTTGACAATCCGCTGCCTATGCTGATCGTCTTCACCCTTGCGGTGATCGCCGTGCTGTACTGGTTCTTCGGCACCGAGAAGGGCTGCTCGCTCCGCGCCACGGGCAACAATCCGCGCATGGCGCGCGCACAGGGCATCAATACGAACAGCAACATCGTCCTCGGGCTGATGCTGTCCAACGGGTTGGTCGCGCTTTCGGGCGCGCTGCTCTCGCAGTACCAGGGTTCGAGCGACGTCAACATGGGGCGCGGCGCGATCGTCATCGGTCTTGCCGCCGTCATCATCGGCGAAGTGATCTTCGGCAAGCTGTTCACCAATTTCGGGCTGAAGCTGTTTGCCGTCTCGATCGGCGCGGTCATCTACTATATCGTGCTGCAGATCGTGCTGCAGCTCGGTCTCAATACAAATGACCTCAAACTCATCACGGCACTGATCGTCGCGCTGTTCCTCTCCGTTCCGTACTGGAAGGGCAAGATGTTCCGCGCACCGAAGGCGGGTAAGACTGCTGCAAAGGGGGAAAAGGAAAATGCTTAAACTGACGGATGTCTACAAGACCTTCAACCCCGGCACGGTCAATGAGAAAAAGGCGCTCTGCGGCGTCAACCTCACGCTGAACGACGGCGACTTTGTCACCGTGATCGGCGGCAACGGTGCGGGCAAGTCCACCGTGCTCAACGCCATTGCGGGCGTCTGGGGCATTGACGCGGGCAGCATCGTGATCGACGGCACCGACATTACGCGCCTTGGCGAACATCAGCGCGCGAAGTATATCGGGCGCGTCTTCCAGGATCCCATGACCGGCACGGCTGCCAACATGGAGATTCAGGAGAACCTCGCCATCGCGGCGCGCCGCGGCAAGCCGCGCACGCTGAAGTGGGGCATCACCAAGGCGGAGCGCGCCGAGTACAGGAAGATGCTCACCGGGCTCGGGCTCGGACTTGAGGACCGCATGACCGCCAAGGTCGGACTGCTCTCCGGCGGTCAGCGCCAGGCGCTCACGCTGCTGATGGCAACGATTCAGAAGCCGAAGCTGCTCCTCCTCGACGAGCATACTGCCGCGCTCGACCCGAAGACCGCCGCTAAGGTGCTGGAGCTCTCGGACAAGCTCGTCCGCGAGAACCACCTCACTGCGATGATGGTCACGCACAACATGCGCGACGCCATCTATTACGGCAACCGCCTCATCATGATGAACAATGGCCGCGTCATTTTTGATGTTTCCGGCGAAGAAAAGAAGAACCTCACGGTTGAAGCCCTCATCGCCAAGTTCTCCGAGAACAGCGGCGAGGAGTTCTCCAATGACCGCGCATTGCTCAGTTAAAATTATAAGGAAAGAAGCACCCGCATGGGTGCTTTTTTTGTATTGCGTGGGGATGCCAAATTACATTCGCAGGGGCGACCGACGGTCGCCCGCTTTTGCCTCGGTTTGCGCGGATTTTTTGCAACCCGGTCGTGTTCGGCGTCCCGAGGCATCTTAGCCTTCCCCCAAGGGAAGCCAAAGAAATATCGGCAACTCAGCAGGGGGTGGCGCCCCGACGCCCCGTTGCACGTTATCCTTTCCCCTTTCTTTCATAAATATTGTTTTTCGATAAAAATATATTGACATACAAGAATTCTTGTGTTATATTGGAAACGGAAAGGATGGAGAGAACCATGAACACACTGCGCTCTGTACCGATAGTTGGGATGATCTGCTTTATTGTCGATGCGGAACTGTATCGTGTCCTGAAACGCTTCGGCTACCGCATTTCGGATGAACTTGTGTTGGCGCTGACGGTTCTGGGCGGCGCTTTGCTCCTGACTGCGGCAATCGTGTTTCTGGTCAGGCGTTCCGCGCTTGATGCACCGACGCGCCGCTGCGGCGTACTGTTGCCGGTTGCGGCGGCATGCTACTGCTGGCGCGTGCTCGGACGGCTGCCGATTTCACTTGCGCTTTTCTTTGAGACGCCGGTTGTGGTCGGTCCAGCCGCCTTCGGCGTTTTCGCGCTGCTTGTTGCGTCCTTCCTCATTTTTTGTAAATGTGTGCGCCCGATACGCGCTGTAGCGATGCATGTCGCAAAGCTGCTTGCACTTGTGCCGACGGTGGTTTTCTTACTGTGGCTGCCCCTCTTCTTTATGCTCTCGCTCTCGGCGTGCAGAACCAGGTGGATAGAAACGCCATCACCTGATGACGCCCATATCGCAGATATAACACTGGAAGATTACGGTGCTGTTGGCGGATCTGCATATGTGTGTATTCGCAAACGCACGATCGGCAACGGCATCTTTCGATTGGAGGGCATTGGAACGACGGTATATAGTTGCAGCAATTGGAGCACCGCTGCGAAGCTGCAGCTGCAATGGACGGACAATTCGCATTTGCAGGTTCTTGTGGGCGACGAAGTCGTGCGGCAGGCGAGCGTCCGATAGGCGCGGCGTATGAATCCGGGATATAAATGTCTGATACAGGCAGCAGCGGTGATATTTGCCGTTTCGTGGACGGTTGAACTTTGCTTTGCCGCGCTTTGGACCGCCCGCACGCATCCGTCTGCCAAGGCGTCGCCGGACGGCTGCTATGCGGTTTATGCCGCATGGACGGATAAGGGCGGTTTCGGCTATGCCGGGCGCATTTACCTCGTGGATTGCCGCCGTCCGATTCCGCGCTTGTATGACACCGGGTACACCGTGCCCGCCGATTACGGCTTTTTGTCGGACGAAGCATTCTATATTCGGCAGCCGGACGGCAAAACAGTCACGTTTGAAATTTGGGATTATATGATTGAATAGAGCAAAAGAAGCACCCGCATGGGTGCTTCTTTTTCGCTATTCCGGGATCTTGCAGACGTCCACCCATGCGGCGGGCGGCGCGGCGTATTTCTCCAGCTCGGGAATCGTCAGCCCGATGGCGCTGGACGGCGAGCCGCAGGCGGGGTAAACCGTGTCAAAGCGGCGGAGCGATGCGTCGAGGTAGACGCGCACGCCCTCGCTTGGCACAAAGGGGCAGACACCGCCGACCGGGTGACCGACGAGGGGCTCAACCTCGTCTGCCGCAAGCATCCTTGCCTTTGTGTGAAACGTATCTTTATATTTATGGTTGTCGATGCGCGCATCGCCCGCCGCTACGACGAGGATAACCCCGTCCGGCGTCATAAACGACATGGTCTTGGCAATGTGCGCGCCGTCGCAGCCGAGTGCCGCCGCGGCAAGCTCAACCGTCGCGCTCGACACCGTAAATTCGCGGATGCGGTCGGCGATGCCGCAGCTTTCAAAATAAGCTCTGACTTTTTCGATGGACATGAGAATGCCTCTTTTCGTTTTCCTCAGTGTACCACGCGCAGACATGCTTGTAAAGGAAAAAAGCAAAATTCGATTGCCACGGCGCGTAAAAAATGCTATAATATGCATTAGAAAATACGCATGGGAAAAGAGGAGAGCGTATGACAACGAACTATCAGCGCGTGCTGGACGCGGAGCTTGCAAAGCTTGCGGCGGCGAAAGCGCGTCCGCGGCTGCTGCTGCACGCCTGCTGCGCGCCCTGTTCGAGCTATACGCTCGAATATCTCGCCGCATATTTCGACATTACGGTGCTGTTCTATAACCCGAACATCGCCCCCGCTGCGGAGTATGACTTCCGCGCGGCGGAACTTGCGCGGTACATCGCCGAGGCGCCCTGCGGCGCGGGCGTGAAACTGCGCGTTGAGCCTTATGATCCCACGCCGTTTTTCGGGATGGCACGCGGGCTTGAGGACTTGCCTGAGGGCGGGGAACGCTGCAAGAAGTGTTACCGCCTGCGCCTTGCCGAAACCGCGCGCATTGCCGCTGCGGAGGGTTTTGACTACTTCTGCACCACGCTCTCCATCAGCCCGCACAAGGACGCCGAAGCGTTGAACCGCATCGGCGGCGAGCTGGCGGCGGCATGCGGCGTGCCGTACCTCTTTTCCGACTTCAAAAAGAAGGGCGGCTATGCGCGCTCGATCGTGCTTTCGCGCGAATACGGCTTATACAGACAGAATTACTGCGGCTGCGTTTATTCAAAGCGCGCCGCAGAGCAACGGGAGGCAGAGCATGAGCAACATTCTGGATTATCTTGACTGGCGCGGCGACCTTGCGATTGACCGCCGTGCGCCGTTCTGCGAGGTGGACAACCTGATCCTCACGCAGCTTTCGTTCATCGACCTTGTCGGCATCGCAGACGACGACCGTCTGCGCCGCAGTGTCACGCTGCGCGAGGCTGCGGCACGGTATCTTGCCGATCCGAAGGCGCATGCCGACCGGCTCGGCGTGCTGATCCCCAACGAGGTGGTGGGGCTGCTCGAGAAAGCGGCGGCAAGCCGCCGCTTCGGCGATATGCGGCTGCTGCGCTTTGAAAACACGATCGACGAAAA
>ERZ791905.2255-NODE-2255-length-11038-cov-7.069289_pt1 | contig 11038 bp, 10 predicted proteins | sample MGYA00510147_ERZ791905 | MGnify/ENA primary metagenome ERZ791905 (study PRJEB30046, sample SAMN00792084) | human gut metagenome | study: EMG produced TPA metagenomics assembly of the A metagenome-wide association study of gut microbiota in type 2...
TCTCAAAACCAGTCCCGCTTTTTCTGGAACTGCTTCGACCACTGGCTCAACGTGGCCGAGGGCGGCAAGCGCGGCGCAGCCGCGCATGTTGTCGCTGCCGCAGATGAGCAGAACGCGCCCGAAGGTGGCTTTGTTGGCATCCTTCGGTCGCTTCGGGAGTGCCGCGCGGACGGCGGCAAGATCGGTAGTTTTCGGACACACGGTCATGGACGGTCACCTCTTTCCTGCATTGATTATAGCAAAAAAACATAGATTTAGCAATAGCAATCCACATCGGAGGTGATTTTACGGAACGCTGCTCAACAACAAATCTCGGTCAGAAGGATGTCATCAATGTGCGGGACGGAACGAATATCGGGTTTGTCACCGACATCGAGTTTGAGACCTGCGAGGGAAAAATCGTCGCGCTGGTCGTCGGCGACTGCGCCGCGCTCGGCTTTTCCAAGACCGAGGAGGTGGTCATCCCGTGGTGCAAGATCGTGCGCATCGGCGACGATGTGATCCTCGTGGACATCGCCGTCGAGGAGTGCCGCTGCGCGTGCAAGGAGAAAGACAAGGAGAACAAGAAGAAAAAACGCGGTTTTTTCTGCTGAATCAACAAGAAAAATAAGGAAAATAATTCTTAATTTCTTTTTGTGCAGTTTTTTGATGAAATCGCGAACTTTCGGCGGCGTTTTGTACACGCCGCCGAAAATGCTTTTTTTTCGCTTGACAGCCCGGAGAAAGCATGTTATAAATAATATCGAGAATGATTCCGAATTTTTCACATGCAAGGACAAATAGACAACAGGAATTGACGAGTAAGGAGAATTTGCAATGAAAAAGAGAATCGGTGTGCTTTTCTGTGCCCTGCTTGCGATGGTCGCGCTGACGCTTTCGTTCGCGCTGCCGGCTTCTGCGGCGGATGACACGTTCGTCATCGGTGTGTATTACTACGATGCCGACGGCAATTCCATCAAAACGAACCAGTATTTGGGTGAACTTCCGGAATACTTCGGCGGCAGTCTGACCCTTGCACAACAGGTGATCGACGACATTCACACCCATGCGCCCCTGTTTAACGCTGCACGCACAGAGATTCGCCTGTTTGCCGATGTGCCGACGGCACTGACCATCCCGGCAAACACAACCACCACACTGAACCTGAACGGCTTTACGCTCAGCGCGGCGGACGGCACCGCACCTTTGACGGTCGCCGAGGGCGGTGCGCTGACGATTACCGATACGAGCGAGAACAAGACCGGTAAGATCGCCTATACCGGCAGTGCCGCCGTTTCCGCCATCGAGAACCACGGCAGGCTCACGATTGAGACAGCGAACGTCTCCACTGCATCATCCACTGCAGCGCTGATTTCCAACAGCGGCGAGACCGCGCGTATCGCCGTCAAGGGCGGCAATTTTGACACAAACGGCGCGGGCAACTTTGCAAACGGCGCTGGCGCGCGCATCGCGGTCTCGGGCGGTATCTTCACCGAAGAAGTGCTTGGCGAATACTGTGCGGCAGGCTACAAGCCGCAGACGCTTGCCGAAGGCAACCGATACAGTGCCACTCCGTCTGCTTATGACGACCGTTTCGGCGAGACGCTCACCGTGGTCGGTCAGGCTGCTGTCACCGAAGGCGGCACGCAATACTATCCGATCGACGTGGTCTGCGGCATCGACGCACTGAACTACACGGCGGTCGGCATTGAATATCGCGTGATCCGCACCGGAGCATCCCCGTTGGATACCAAAGACAATAAGAAGGAGAGCCGCACGGTTTACAAAATGCTGCATCTGACGATCGGCGGTAAGGAGTCGGATTGCAAGCCTGCCGATCTCAATACATCTTATCTGTATACCGCGCGTCTGCTGCTCGATGCTGCCGATTACACCGAAGAAAACACCGTGATCCGCATCACGCCTTATGCGATCGGCATGGACGGGACCGAATATCGCGGCAGAACGATTGAGCTTGACGGCGATGTCTGTGCCGACAATGGCACCACGCTTTTCGCCAAAGGAGAGTGAACGAAGATGAAAAAGAAACTGTATGAAGCGCCGCAGCTCGCGGTCGTCGCGCTGCAAACGGCAGAGATTCTGCTCACCAGCGAAGACGGTCTTGTCGAAGAGAGTGAAATTGCTCTGAGCGGCGGCAGCGCACTGGTCTTCCGCAAGGACGGTAAGGTCAACGTCTGGGGTTGAAATACAATCGCAAAGAGGACAGGCAGACGCCTGTCTTCTTTTTTATATAAATAGCGAAAAAATTTGCAAAAATGCTTGCAATGACGGAAAAAGCGTGCTATACTATTTTAGTCTGCAAAAGTATGCAGATAAATTAACACACACATACAGAGCGGAGCGCCGTTCGGTGCCGAAAGGTTGGCGGCGGAGCCTGTATGGTGGAAAAACCGGAGGGACATTATGTCTGTTATTTCGATCAAACAACTGCTTGAAGCCGGTGTTCATTTCGGACACCACACCAGAAGATGGAACCCCAAGATGGCGGAATACATCTTCACCGAGAGAAACGGCATCTACATCATTGACCTGCAGAAGACCGTGAAGAAGTTTGAGGAAGCGTACATGTTTGTGCGTGACCTGTCCGCAAACGGCGGCAACATCCTCTTCGTCGGTACCAAGAAGCAGGCTGCCGACACCATCAAGGAAGAGGCAGAGAGAGCCGGCATGTACTACGTCAACGTGCGTTGGCCCGGCGGCATGCTGACCAACTTCAAGACCATCCGCAAGAGCATCAACCGCCTCAACAGCCTCGAGAAGATGGCTGCCGACGGTACGTTTGACCTGCTCCCCAAGAAGGAAGTCGCCGCACTCCAGAAGGAAATCTTCGACCTGGAGAAGAACTACGGCGGTATCAAGACCATGGAAAAGCTGCCCGATGCGATCTTCATCGTTGACCCCAGAAAGGAAAAGATCGCTGTTCTCGAGGCAAAGAAGCTCGGCATTCCGGTTGTCGCAATCGTGGATACGAACTGCGACCCCGATGATGCAGATTACATCATCCCCGGTAACGACGACGCGATCCGCGCAATCAAACTGATCTCCTCCACCCTGGCAGACGCCGTTATCGAGGGCAGACAGGGCGAGGCTTTTGCTCCCGAAGCCGAGGGCGAGGAAGCAAAGACCGCAGAGACCGCAGAGACCGCAGAGACCGTCGAGGCATAAGGCTTTAACCCATTTTACAGAATAGGAAAGGAAGCAGAAAAGATGGCTAACATTACCGCAAAGGACGTTGCCGAGCTGAGAAAAAAGACCGGCTGCGGCATGATGGAGTGCAAGAAGGCGCTTGTCGAAGCAGAAGGCAACATGGATGAGGCGATCAAGGTTCTCCGCGAGAGAGGACTTGCCGTCGCCGCAAAGAAGGCTGACAGAATCGCAGCGGACGGTCTGATCGATATTCTGACCGCCGGCGATACCACCGCGATGATCGAGGTCAACACCGAGACCGACTTCGTTGCGAAGAACGAGAACTTCCGCGAGTTTGTCCGCGGTCTGCTCGAGACCATCATCGCACACAAGCCTGCAGATGTGGACGCACTCAAGGCTTGCAAGTACAAGGACACCGACCTGACGGTTGAAGATAAGATGAAGGAAATGATCTTCACCATCGGCGAGAAGCTGGATCTCCGCCGCTTCGTCATCGTAGACGGCACGACCAGCACCTATATCCACGGCGGCGGCGCAATCGGCGTCATCATCAAGTTTGAGGCGGACGATGCTGCGAAGAACAACGCAGGCTTTGCAGAATTTGCAAAGAACATCGCGCTCCAGACCGCTGCATATCCGGTTGAGTACCTCAACCGCGAGGCTGTTCCCGCATCGAGAATTGCCGAGGAGCGTGAGATCATCAAGTCGCAGATCGACAACGATGAGAAGAACGCAAAGAAGCCCGAGCAGATCAAGGAGAAGATGGTCGACGGCAAGATCGGCAAGTTCTACGAGGCAAACTGCCTCCTCGAACAGGCATACGTCAAGGACGACTCCATGAGCGTGCAGAAGTATGTCGACACCACCGCGAAGGAATTCGGCGGTCACATCGCCGTTGTCGGCTTCGTCCGCTATGAGAAGGGCGAAGGCATCCAGAAGCGCGAGGAGAATTTCGCGGATGAAATCTCCAAGATGGTCAACAACTGAGATTAGAACCGTCGTATTTTGCGCAGAACAAAAAACAAAAACGCAAGGCTTGCCTTGCGTTTTTGTTTTTCTTGCGCGCGGATTTTCTGCCGCCGTATTTCCATACGGCGGCAGAAAATCCACGCACAACTGTCCTAAAATACGACGGTTCGGGAACAAGGTGCGTATTCAAGCCTTCCCCAGTGGGGGAAGACGGGGACGGGAACGCAAGCGTTCCCAATGCGTTTCCCTGAGGGAAACAGCACGCTCGCGGTGGATGAGGTGTTATGTGCAGAGTAGATAACATCCTGTACAATGGCGGTTCGGGGGCAGAGTGCGTATCCAAGCCTTCCCCGGCGGGAAACAGCACGCTCGCGGCGGATGCGGTGTTCTCTGCATCTCATCTGCAAATTTTCTCTTGAAAAACCGATTTCTGCGTGCTATAATGTGGTCGGATAAACAAAGAGCTGCTGCAAAGCGGCTTTTCAAATACGCTGCGGTTAGCCTGAACTAACTCACTTGAACGGCGGGTTTGATTCCGACTTTACCGCTTCAGGAGGTTTCACAATGCGAATTCTGGTATTCGGCGCAGGCGTGCTCGGCTGCAATCTTGCAAACAACCTGTTTCGCGCCGGGAAAGATGTGACCCTGCTTGCGCGGGGAAGCTGGGCGGAGGAGATCCGGACAAACGGGCTGCGGATCAAGAACAAGTTTTCGCCCTGCCTGACGGTCAGCCGCGTGCCGGTGGTGACCGCGCTTCTGCCGGAGGATCCGTATGATGTGATTTTTGTTGTCGTCCGCTATACGCAGATCGACGCGATTCTGGACACCCTGCGTGCAAGCCTGCGAAGAACATCGTCTTTGTCGGCAACAATGTGCGTGCAGCGGCGCTTGCTGCGCTGCTTCGATCCGTGGCGGAGCGGGGCGCGTTGCCCAAAATACCCGGTCTGAAACCGTAATGAGCAGGAGGTGGCAGCTTGTTTTGGGATCGCGTTGCGTTTGTGTATGATATTTTCGCAAACGGCATCAACAAAAAGGCAAACCGTGCGCTTTGCGCGGCGGTGGAGAAACTGATCGCCCCCGATGACGAGGTGCTGGAATGTGCCTGCGGCACGGGGCTGCTCACCTCCGTGATCGCGCCCCGGTGCAAAAGCCTCGTCGCTACGGATTTCTCCGCGAAGATGCTGGAGCGGGCGGCGCGGAAATGCAGAAAATACGGCAATGTGCGCTTTGCCCCGGCTGACATCCTACAGCTTGCCTATCCGGACGCGCACTTTGACTTGGTCGTCGCGGCAAACGTGATTCATCTGCTGGACGAGCCGATGCAGGCGCTGCACGAACTGGATCGCGTGTGCAGACCCGGCGGTCGTCTGATTATCCCTACCTACATGAATCGGACGGACAAGGGCAGAACCAACGGCGTCTCGGACATGATCGGCAAGGCGGGCGCAGATTTCAAGCGGGAGTTTACCCTTGACACGTACCGCCGCTTTTTTGCGGACGCGGGGTATACAGATGCCGACTACATCTTTTGCGACGGCAGGATTCCCTGCGCGGTGGCGGTGCTCGGAAAGCGTGGAACGGTATGAAAGTGACAACATTGCAGGAAGATAGCATCCGGGACATCGGGCATGCCTTCGGCTATTATAGCAAAGGGCGGCAGCAGTCTGAACCAAAGGCTTGACAAGGCGGGAAAGCCGTATATCTATGTCGGCATGGTCTGCGTGCGGGAGCCGTACCAGGGGCAGGGGTATATGCGCAAGGTGTTGACGTCCTGCAGGGCAGTCGGCATCGGACCGACACAGGGGAACACTGCCCAGGTGAATGCGGGAATCGTCCGCTTGACGAAGCCGGCGGGCGCTTCCCGCGTCGGATCGCAGGGGTCGGCAATCAGGTATTCAAAGGTTTCGTTGCCCATTTCCGCGTCGATGTTGATGCCGTATATGCCCATCACCACGGCGCCCTTGCCTGCGGCGAAATGCGCCTGCCAGAACTGCGGCACCTGCGCCTTTGCGTCCTCGTAGCTGAATTGACCGGCATTTGCCGGCACGGTAAACGCCGCCTTTTTTTCGATCTTGTAGTCCATCAGATAGCCTCCTTCAAGTGAAAACTTGATTTTCAGCGGAGCAAAGGATTTGAGCAATGCGCCTTGCCGTACGGCAGTCGGCGTCACGCCGTGAAAACGCGTGAACGCCTTGGTGAAGCTGTCCGGCGAGTCATAGCCGTATCGCAGCGCGATGTCGATGACGCGTGCGTCTGTGGTTGCCAGTGCATTGCCCGCAAGGGCAAGCCTGCGGCAGCGGATGTATTCGCCGACCGTCGTGCCGCAGAGCATGGCAAAGCCGCGCTGAAAATAAAACGGGGATACGCAGACGGCGTTTGCAATGTCGTCTGTTGTCAGCTCCTCCGTGATGTGCGCCTCAATGTACTGCACTGCGTCGCCGATGATCCGCATCCACTCCATGGTCTGTCTCCTTTGCTTGCTGTGTCTCTATTCTACCGCATCCGTCTGCGTCGGTCTCGACTTTTTTTGCCCGATTTTGTCCGGCGGCTTATGATAAAACAAGCGATATGTATCGGATGCTATTGTACGGATTTTTGCGTGACATGCCAAGCCGTTTTACCTTGCGCTTTTTGCGGAATTCTGTTATACTGGTACAAAAGGGAGGTGCATCTCATGGAGGATCTGCTGGACGGACTGAACGCGGCGCAGCGCGAGGCGGTCACGACGACCGAGGGCTTTGTCCGCGTGATTGCGGGCGCCGGCTCGGGCAAGACCCGCGCGCTCACCCGCCGCTTTGCCTATCTTGTAAATGAGCTCGGCATTCTGCCCGGACACATTCTCTGCGTCACCTTCACCAATAAGTCGGCGGGCGAGATGCGGCAGCGCATCCGCGCGCTGATCGGGGACAGCGACACCGGGTATATCAACACGTTCCACGGCTTCTGCGTGTCGGTTTTGCAGGAGGACAGCCATGCGGTCGGCTATCCGAAGAGCTTTCTCGTGCTGGACAATTCGGACATTGATGCGATGCTCGGCATCATCTACGAGGAGCGCGGGCTGACCCTGCGGGATATGACCTTCGGCGACGCGCGGGACATGATCGAGATCCGCAAGCTGTTCAAGGACCCCGACTATTACCTCGACGTGATCGAAAAGACGCCGGACGAGCTGCGCGCGCGTTATGAGGCGGCGGCGACCGCATCGGACATCATTTTCTACGGCTATCTTTATCAGGCGCGCAAATGCTTCGGCGTGGACTACAACGACCTCATCAAGTTTTCGCTGTACCTGTTCCGCACGCATGCCGATATCTGCCGCAAGTGGCAGGAGCGGCTGGAATACATCATGATCGATGAGTTCCAGGACATTGACGCCCTGCAATACGAGCTGATGGAGGTGCTGTGCGGCTATCACAAGAACCTTTTCATCGTCGGCGACCCCGACCAGACCATTTACACCTGGCGCGGCGCGAATGTGAAGTACCTCACCGAGTTTGACCGCGTATTTCCGCAGGTGCACACGGTCATGATGATGCAGAACTATCGTTCCACGCCCGAGATCCTCGCGGCGGCGAACGCGCTGATTGCGAAGAATCACTTCCGCATCGAGAAGACGCTCGTGCCCATGCTGCCCTGCGGTGCGCCCGTGCTCTGTCACTTTGCCGTGTCGCAGACGGCGGAGGCGGAGTGGATCGCGGGCGAGATGCGGAAGCTCTGCGAGGCGGGCGTCCCCTATCGGGACATGACCGTGCTCTACCGCGCGCACTATGTCAGCCGCGCGGTGGAGGAGGTGCTGCTCGCTGCGAAGATTCCGTATACGATCTACAGCGGCGTGCAGTTTTTCGACCGCGCCGAGATCAAGGACGCGCTGTCCTATCTGCGCATGGTCGTCTACCGCGATGATCTCTCCTTCCGCCGCATCGCCAACACACCGCGGCGCAACCTCGGCAAGAGCCGCATGGCGCGGCTTGAAGCCTATGCGGCGGAGAAGCAATGCTCACTTTACACGGCGCTCTGCGACAACATCGATACGCCCGAGTTCAAGACGACGAAAGGACGGCAGTTTATTGCCCTGGTCGAGTCCTTTGCCGCGGGGCAGGCGGAACGCCCGATCTCCGAGGTGCTCTCCGAGCTGCTCGATCGCAGCGGCTATGAGACCATGCTGCGCACCGAAGGCAGCCAGGAGCGGCTGGACAACCTTGCCGAGCTGAAACAGTCGATCTACGAGTACGAGACCACCTGCGGCGAGGAAAGCACGCTGGAAGCCTATCTTGCCCGCGTGGCGCTCATGACCAACACCGACACCGCCGAGCGCGGCGACCGTGTCAAGCTGATGACGGTGCACGCCGCAAAGGGGCTGGAGTTCCCCTATGTGTTCCTCTGCGGCATGAACGAGGGCGTCTTTCCCTCGCGCAAGGTACGCACACTGCCCGGTATGGAGGAGGAGCGCCGCCTTGCCTTCGTCGCGCTCACCCGCGCCGAGCGCGGGCTGTACCTTTCGGAGGCGGACGGGTGGAACTTTGACGGCAGCACGCGCTATCCCTCGCGCTTTCTGCTTGACATCGGCAGCGATGTGCTGACCTACACCAAGGAACCGCGCACGGGACTGATCCACGAGACCGAACGCGCCGTTGCCGCAAGCCTTGCACGGCTTTCGCCGCAGGAGCAGGCTGCGGCATTTGCCGTCGGTGACCGGGTGCGGCACGCGGTGTTCGGCGACGGCACGGTGCTGGCGGCGGACAGCGATGAGAAGTGCTATACCATTCGCTTTGACGGCATGGAGACGCCGCGCGTCATCGCCTTCCGCGTGCGGCTTGTGCGCGCGGATGCGGATTGACTGCTTTGTGCAAAAAATAGATGCATATTTTACACAAACAGGTCGCAATTTTGTATTTACGGGTCCGGGATATTCCTGTATAATAGGCATAAACCGACTTTGTATTTTTGACCTTCAAAGGAGAATATGAAACATGATTCCACGCCCCGAATACCCGCGCCCGCAGTTTGCGCGCAAGGATTGGATCAACCTGAACGGCGAGTGGCAGTTTGAGATCGATGCCGGAAGAAGCGGCAAGGAGCGCAAGCTCTATGAAGCCGAGAAGCTCTCCGATGTCATCAACGTCCCGTTCTGCCCCGAGAGCCGCCTTTCCGGGCTTTCGCATACCGACTTCATGGAGTGCGTGTGGTATATGCGCACCGTGGAGCTGCCCGCCGACTGGACGGCTGCCGGGCGCCGCACGATCCTCAACATCGGCGCCTGCGACTACGAGACCGAGGTCTTCGTCAACGGCAAATATATCGACCGCCACATCGGCGGCTATGTGTCCTTCGCGATGGACATCACGTCTGCGCTGACGGCGGGGGCAAACAAGATCGTCATCTGTGCCACCGACCTTTTGCGCAGTCAGAACCAGCCGGGCGGCAAGCAGTGCCGCAAGTTTCATTCGATCGGCTGCTCCTACACCCGCACCACCGGCATCTGGCAGACCGTATGGCTGGAGAACATGCCGGACGCCTACATCCGCCGCATCAAGTGCCGCCCCTCCGTGGAGAACCGGAGCGTCTTTGTCGAGGCGGTCTGTGAGAACGCGGATGGCAGGACCCTGCGCGCCGCGGCAAAATTCGGCGGCAAGGTCGTCGGCACTGCCGAAACGCGCGTCAGCGGCAAGAGCGCGACGCTCGAGGTGAAGCTCGACGAGCTGCATCTCTGGAACGTCGGCGACGGCAAGCTCTATGATCTCGACTTTGAGCTTGAAGGCGGCGATTTTGTGCATTCCTATTTCGGCATGCGCAAGGTCGAGTGGAAGAACAACCGCACCTATATCAACGGCAAGGTGGTCTATCAGCGTCTGATCCTCGACCAGGGCTTCTATCCGGACGGCATTTACACCGCGCCCACCGAGGGCGAACTGATCGCGGACATCAAACGCTCGATGGACATGGGCTTCAACGGTGCGCGTCTGCATCAGAAGGTTTTCGAGCCGCTGTTTCTCTACCACTGCGACCGCCTCGGCTACATCGTGTGGGGCGAGCATGCCAACTGGGGGCTGAACATCGCGCGCCCCGAGGCATGGCGCGGTTTCCTGCCCGAGTGGCGCGAGGTGCTGGAGCGCGATTACAATCACCCTGCCATCATCGGCTGGTGCCCGCTCAATGAGACGCAGAAGGATCAGGACCGCGATCTCATCCGCGAGCTTGCGGACCTGACCCGCTCCTTTGACCCCGACCGCATCTACATCGACGCCTCCGGCTGGACGCATCAGGATGCCGTGTCCGACATCTTCGATGTGCATGACTACGATCAGAATCCCGAGACCTTCCGCGCCCGCTATCTGCCGCTGGAGCAGGGCGAGACGATCACGGTCTTCAACCTCGGCAAGCATGTCGGAAAGCCGCCGTTTGTCAGCGAGTTCGGCGGTATCTGGTGGAATCCCGCGCATCCCGAGGGCGGCTGGGGCTACGGCAACCGCCCGCAGAGCGAGGAAGAGTTCATCGCACGCTACCGCGGTCTGGTCACGGCGCTGCTCGAGAACCGCGCCATCAGCGCGTTCTGCTATACGCAGCTGACCGACGTGGAGCAGGAGGTCAACGGGCTTTACACCTACGACCGCCATCCCAAGTTCCCGCCCGAGGTAATTCGCGCGATCAATACACAGGTCGCCGCTGTCGAAAAGGAACAGTAACTTTGTATAACAAAAAGCGACTTCCCGACGGGAAGTCGCTTTTTTATGTGTCAGAGCTTTTGGATTTCTTCGATCAGGCGGGGGATGATCTCGTCCTCGCCGAGCTTGCCGACGATCTCGCCGCGGCGGATGAGCACCGCCTCGCCTTTGCCGCCCGCAATGCCGATGTCCGCCTCGCGCGCCTCGCCAGGACCGTTGACCACGCAGCCCATCAGGGCAACCGTGATCGGCTTATCCAG
>ERZ791905.2257-NODE-2257-length-11037-cov-2.423147_pt1 | contig 11037 bp, 10 predicted proteins | sample MGYA00510147_ERZ791905 | MGnify/ENA primary metagenome ERZ791905 (study PRJEB30046, sample SAMN00792084) | human gut metagenome | study: EMG produced TPA metagenomics assembly of the A metagenome-wide association study of gut microbiota in type 2...
ATATCGGCACGAATAGCGATAACGCCCTTCCCGTCGCCGCATTTCAATCTCCCCACCACCCCGGTTTTGCCAATATCGCGGTGCACCACAATGCCCATAGCTTCGAGCTTTTCGGCAATAAACCGTGAAGTATTCTGCTCCTCGAAGGCGCTTTCCGGATGGGCATGCAAATAGTGACGCCAGGCGATAAGCTGCTGCTTTAGCTGTTGCTGATTCATTCTCTGCTCCTGTAAACATTAGTCCATACGCTGGGCGCGCTGTAAAACCACCTGCAGCAGCACATTGGCGCCAGCAATCAGATCTTTGGCTGCGCTATGTTCTTTGACGTTATGGCTAATGCCATCGACGCAGGGGACAAAAATCATCCCGGCGGGACATACCGACGCCATAAATTGTGCATCGTGTCCGGCGCCGCTTGGCAAACGTCGGTAACTGAGCGCCTGACGCTCCGCCTCGGCTTCCACCGCATTGACGATCTCATCGGCAAAAATGACCGGATTAAAGCGCACCAGTGAGCGGCTGGTTATCTCCACGCCCTCTTCCTGCGACGTTTTCGCGACAAATTCGGCTAATTGCTGCTCCGCCAGACATAAGATCGCATTATCGGTATTGCGGAGATCCACTGACATGACGACATGGTTGGGAATGACGTTGATCAGATTAGGCTTCACGCTGAAATGTCCAACGGTAGCTACCTGATTACCACCAAGGCTTAGCGCCAGCTCACGGGCAAAAACAGCGATTTTCGCAGCCGCCAGCCCGGCATCACGTCTCATGGACATTGGGGTAGTACCCGCATGATTCGATACGCCTCTCAGGGTAAATTCCTGCCACGAAATACCCTGTACGCCGGTAACCACGCCAATATCAATCTGCTCTTTATCAAGAATTGGTCCCTGTTCGATATGCAGCTCAACGTAGCTATCTACCGCCATATCTCCCGGCTGACGTTCGCCTTTATAACCAATGTTACGCAGCGCTTCATCGAGCGTGATACCGTCGAGATCTTTTGCCGCGAGCGCCTGCGCCAACGGATACTCGCCGGCAAACACCACGCTGCCCATCATATCGGGCTGAAATCGCACCCCCTCCTCGTTAGTAAAGAAGGTTACCGCCAACGGTCGTCGGGTGCGGCTCCCGGCATCCTGGAGGGTGGCAATCACCTCAAGGCCGGCCATAACGCCGTAGTTGCCATCGTATAACCCACCGGTGGCGACGGTATCGATATGTGACCCCATCATCACCATCGGCAACGTCTCCTCGCCGTGATAAACGCCGGTGACATTGCCGATAGCATCAATTGACACGCTCAGGCCCAGCGCCTTCATGCGGGCTACAACAAAGTCCCTGCCGGCTTTATCTTCGGCAGTCGCTGCCAGGCGGCATACGCCGCCGCCTGGCAGCGCACCATGTTCGCCAAGTGCATACAGGGAATCGATAAGCCGTTGGCCGTTAATCTGCAGATAATGACTCATATAACATCTCGCTAATAATGGTGGTTATTGGAACATGCCGTAAAAAATGGCAGATACGGTGATAAGACCGATCAGGGTGACGAAAACGTTGCTCGCTTTACCGCGCCAGGGGGCAAGCACCGGTAATTTATGAATGGCGTACATAGGCAACAGCAGCAGAATTGCCGCCCCGGTGGGACCGCTGATGCATTCGATAATACCGAGGATACTGGGGTTCTTGTACGCGGCGAACCAGCAGGTAAGCACCATAAACACCAGGATGACCGCGTCGACGAGGCGAATACCTGGTTTTTTACCGCGTGCGCCGGCGGCCTCCAGAATCAGGTCGCGCAGCGATTCATAGGCGCCGATGTAGTGGCCAAGAAATGATTTAGTAATAGCGACAAAGGCGATAATCGGCGATAGCCAGGCAATAATCGGTGTATCGTACTGATTGGCAAGATAGGACAAAATCGACAGATTCTGGGCTTTGGCTTCCGCCAGTTGCTGCGGCGACAGGCTTAACACGCAGCTGAGAACAAAAAACAGCACCACCACCGTCATGAGCAGGATACCGTAGCGCTGGATCTGCGCACATTTACCCTCAGCGAGCGCCAGACCGTAACGCTGCTTCTGGCGCACCACCATCGGCGAAATGATGGGATAGTGGTTAAACGACATCACCAGTACCGGGAAGGTCATCCACAGGGATAACATGATCCCCTGCCCATCGCCCGTGGCGCTGAAGCTTACGGTTTGCAAAATTGCGCCGTTCCAGTGCGGAATCAGAAAAAGTGCCATAAAAATAAGCGAGATGATGAAGGGATAAACCAGGGTGCTCATCACCCGCATTATCAAACGCTGTCCGAAACGGACGATAAACATCAGCCCGAGGATCAGAACGATGGCCACCAGCGACCGGGGAGGCTCGGCCATTGCCAACTGGTGGGTGATAAAGCTCTGCGCGGTGTTGGTGATAGCCACCGCATACATAATCAGAATGGTATAGACGGCGAAGAAATAGATGACGGTAAATACTTTTCCCGCCAGCGCGCCAAAATGCTCGCCAATAACATCGGTAATACTGCTTTCCGGCGTATTGGAAGAGTAAATGAATCTCGCCAGACCGCGGTGAGCCAGATAAGTAATAGGAAAAGCGAGGACAAAAAAAATCAGCAGCGGCCAGAAGCCGCCAATTCCGGCATTAATCGGCAGAAACAGCACCCCGGCGCCAATGGCGGTACCGAACAGGCCAAGGACCCAAACGGTATCTTCGCTATGCCACTTTGCGGGATCGGAACATCCTTTATTGATAATTATATTTTCAGTATTCATCGGTCAGGTTCTCTCTATGCATGACGCGAAAGCGCGTATGTTTTCGTTATGAGTCAGAACGCTTGTCATACCGAGGGCTTGTAGGGTAGGTAAGATGGCCCCCTTGTTATTGTCGATAGCGCTCAACCATTACGGCCAAACCAGACGATGTCTTCATAGACATCGGGTGATGTATCTCCTTCCGTGCTGATTAACAGAACCTGTGCATCGGCATTCAGGCGCAGCGATTCGGCAAGCTCGCGATACGCCGGTTGAGTCATCAGCGCATAAAGCACTCCTGTGCCAATAGCGCCGGATTCCCCGGAGACAAAAGGTTCGTCAGTACCTGGACGCGGAGCGGCCAACAGGCGCATGCCGTTGGCCGCCAAACAATCGTCGGCGGAAATAAAACAGGTGGCATGGTCGCGGAGCATTGGCCAGCTGGTGATGTTAGGTTCACCACAGGCAAGCCCGGCCATCAGAGTTGACATATCCCCGCCGACGCTGTGCGGCAGTCCGTCATTAATGGTTGCCGAGCGATACAGGCAGTTCGCCTTGTGCGGCTCAACGATGATGATGGTGGGAGCCTGCTGCTGCATCTTTTCGATGAAATATCCCATGATGCTACCGGCAAACGACCCGACCCCGGCTTGTAAAAACAGATGCGTCGGCATCGGCGCTCCGCTTTCTGCCAGCTGCTGCCAGATTTCAACAGCGAGGGTCATATAGCCTTGCATGATCCATGTGGGGATCTGCTCGTAGCCCTGCCAGGCGGTATCCTGGAGTAGAACCCATCCCTGCTCGCGCGCGGTTTTGGCCGCCAGCCGAACTGTGTCGTCGTAGTTCAGTTCAGTAATTGTGCATTCGGCGCCATGCCGGCGAATATTCTGCGCGCGTACCGGCGACGAGCCCTTTGGCATATACACCACCGCACGCAGCCCAAGCTGCTCAGCCGCCCACGCCACGCCACGTCCGTGGTTACCGTCGGTAGCAGTCACAAATACGATGTCCTTGATACGCGCCTTAATCACTGGTGAATTAAGCTCGGCAAAGCTCAACGTATTAATATCTCGCTCAAGCAGAGCGGCGAGCTATTTCCCCATCGCATAAGATCCGCCTAATCCTTTAAACGCATTCAAACCGAATCGCTGCGCTTCATCTTTTATATGGATCGATCCCAGCCCCAGCCGCTGGCTTAAAAATTCCAGCTTACGCAGCGGCGTGACCCGGTAATCAGGAAATTTTTGATGGAATGCCAGCACTTCGTTCCCCACGCTTTCATTCAGCAGACTCAAGTCTGCTCCCTGGCCATAGGGCTGCCGCCGGGCGTTAAGTTGATATTTAATTGTGTCCACTATTCAGGCACCTCTATTTTCATATCGTCCTGCGACGATAACGTTATTTGCGACCATTCCGCCTAAACGACGGGTGCACGGATCCGTGCGGCCTGAGACAGGACGGTCGCTTTAAATTGGTTAAGTCAGAATGTGAGAGGCTTTTTGTCGCGATATACCGCTTTCCCACTGCCTGTGATGGTACACTGCGCCCGGCGGTTAATTGGCGCAAAGTTGCCCATCGCGCCGCAATTTTCACTCTGTTTTATCATTCACACGCAACAACGTTGCATTAGTGAGGTTGATCACAGGCTTGCAGGACGAGATATATGATGAAACTTGACGCATGGGATAAAAAAATTCTTACGCTCTTGCAGCGTAATAATCGCTTGTCGCAACGGGAGATCGCCGATCGGATCAGCCTGTCTCCTTCGGCAGTCAATCGGCGTATCGCTGCACTGGAGGATGCAGGGGTGATTAAAGGCAGTGTTAGCTTAGTGGACGCCAGTAAAGTGGGAAGACCAATCACCATTATGGTGCAGGTGACCATTGAGAATGAACGTCTCGATCTGCTTGAGGAGGATAAACAGCGTTTCGTAACCTGTCCGCAAGTGCAGCAGGTCTACTATGTCACTGGCGACTTCGATTTCCTGCTCGTGATCAACGTCCGTGATATGGCGGAATACGAAGCGCTAACCCGTGAACTCTTTTTTGCCTCGGGAAATATCAAGTCTTTCCGGACCATCGTGTCGATGCAAAATGCGAAGCAGGAAATGACGGTCATTATCGAGTAAGTCGTGTAAAAGTCGACATGGGGAGCCAAAGAACGCCCCGGAGGTGTATTTATTTCCGAAATCCACCCTTCCCTGTGCGAAATCTACTTGTCTGATGGAAGATGACAGGTAACATAGATATCCCCCCGCTGTTGGGGGAAGAGACTTTTTTATTGGACTACATAGAGAGATTATTATGAGCGTTGTGCCTGTAGCCGACGTACTCCAGGGCCGCGTTGCCGTTGACAGCGAAGTCACGGTCCGCGGATGGGTGCGTACCCGCCGAGATTCTAAAGCTGGCTTTTCTTTCCTCGCCGTCTATGACGGTTCCTGCTTTGATCCTGTACAGGCCGTTATTAATAATTCTCTGCCCAATTACAATCAGGAAGTGCTGCGTCTGACCACCGGCTGCTCGGTGATTGTCACCGGTAAAGTCGTGGCTTCTCAGGGTCAGGGTCAAAGCTTTGAGATCCAGGCGACCAGCGTGGAAGTGACCGGCTGGGTGGAAGACCCGGACACCTACCCGATGGCGGCCAAGCGCCACAGCATCGAGTATCTGCGTGAAGTAGCGCACCTGCGTCCGCGCACCAACCTGATTGGCGCGGTAGCCCGCGTGCGTCACACCCTGGCGCAGGCGCTGCACCGCTTCTTCAACGAACAGGGCTTCTTCTGGGTTTCCACGCCGCTGATCACCGCCTCCGATACCGAAGGCGCCGGCGAAATGTTCCGCGTGTCGACGCTGGATCTGGAAAACCTGCCGCGTAACGATCAGGGCAAAGTCGATTTCGACAAAGACTTCTTCGGTAAAGAGTCGTTCCTGACCGTTTCCGGCCAGCTGAACGGCGAGACCTACGCCTGTGCGCTGTCGAAGATTTATACCTTCGGCCCGACCTTCCGCGCCGAGAACTCCAACACCAGCCGCCACCTGGCGGAATTCTGGATGCTGGAGCCGGAAGTGGCGTTTGCTAACCTGAACGATATTGCGGGTCTGGCTGAAGCCATGCTGAAATATGTCTTCAAAGCGGTTCTCGAAGAACGCGCTGACGACATGCAGTTCTTCGCCGAGCGCGTGGATAAAGACGCTATCGACCGTCTGCAGCGCTTTATCACCGCTGATTTTGCCCAGGTGGATTACACCGACGCCGTCACCATTCTGGAAAACTGCGGCAAACAGTTCGAGAACCCGGTGTACTGGGGCGTGGATCTCTCCTCTGAGCACGAACGTTACCTGGCCGAAGAGCACTTCAAAGCGCCGGTGGTGGTGAAAAACTACCCGAAAGACATTAAAGCGTTCTATATGCGCCTTAACGAAGACGGTAAAACCGTCGCGGCAATGGACGTTCTGGCGCCGGGCATCGGCGAGATTATCGGCGGTTCCCAGCGTGAAGAGCGTCTCGACGTGCTTGACGCGCGTATGGCAGAGATGGGGCTTAACAAAGAAGACTACTGGTGGTATCGCGACCTGCGTCGCTACGGCACCGTGCCGCATTCCGGCTTCGGTCTGGGCTTCGAACGCCTCATCGCTTACGTGACCGGCGTGCAGAACGTCCGCGATGTTATTCCGTTCCCGCGGACGCCGCGCAACGCGACATTCTAAATTTTTCTGACATCAATCTGAAAGGCCAGCGCAAGCTGGCCTTTTTTTATGTCAATTACTGTTAGTAAAATTCAACAACCTTAAACATCAAGACCTGGAAATCACAATTATGTTACGCACTGTTTCGGTGCATCCTGGTGATGTAGATCGCACTTTATGTTCATAACAGAGCAAAATGGCTGATAAATTTGCTCATTTTTTGACCTTTACCCGCACATCTTGCAAAGACAGAGACTGAATAAAAAGAATACGAATTCAATACACAAAATGTACGAATTGCCGCTTAGCCAAATTAATCATAAATAATTCATATAGATAGATAAGTAATGGCGTTTGCCCTTATCCGGTGGAACGGAATTTTGATTAAGTTCACAAAGTTCCGTTAAATACACATTTAGTTACATGATTTTTCGTTTTGTTACTCATATGAGATATTCGTAGCATTTTCCGGCTAGCGAAACGTTGTCGCGGATGGAAAGATGCCTTCAGACACCAAACTCTCATCAATGGTTCTGTAAGTTTTTATTGACAGAACTTATTGACGGCAGTGGCACGTGTTCATATAAAAAATATTAATGAGGGTAATAAATAATGATGAAGCGCAATATTCTGGCAGTGGTGATCCCTGCCCTGCTGGTAGCCGGTGCAGCCAACGCTGCAGAAATCTATAACAAAAACGGCAACAAACTGGACTTCTATGGAAAAATGGTCGGCGAGCACGTCTGGACCACCAAGGGCGACACCAGTAGCGACGATACCACCTATGCCCGTATCGGCCTGAAAGGCGAAACTCAGATCAACGATCAGCTGATCGGCTACGGCCAGTGGGAATACAACATGGACGCGTCCAATGTTGAAGGTTCCCAGACCACAAAAACCCGTCTGGCGTTCGCGGGCCTGAAAGCGGGCGAATACGGTTCATTCGACTATGGCCGTAACTACGGCGCGATCTACGACGTCGAAGCGGCAACCGATATGCTGGTTAAATGGGGCGGTGACGGCTGGAACTATACCGACAACTACATGACCGGTCGTACCAACGGCGTCGCAACCTACCGTAACTCCGACTTCTTCGGTCTGGTTGACGGTCTGAGCTTCGCGCTGCAGTACCAGGGTAAAAACGACCATGACCGTGCGATTCGCAAGCAGAATGGCGACGGCTTCAGCACCGCAGCCACCTACGCGTTCGACAACGGTATCGCACTGTCTGCAGGCTACTCCAGCTCTAACCGTAGCGTCGATCAGAAAGCTGACGGCAATGGCGACAAAGCCGAAGCCTGGGCGACCTCTGCAAAATATGACGCTAACAACATCTATGCGGCCGTCATGTACTCCCAGACTTACAACATGACTCCGGAAGAAGATAACCACTTCGCCGGTAAAACTCAGAACTTTGAAGCAGTTGTACAGTATCAGTTTGACTTCGGCCTGCGTCCGTCCATCGGCTACGTACAGACCAAAGGCAAGGACCTGCAGTCGCGTGCTGGCTTCTCCGGCGGCGATGCGGATCTGGTTAAATACATCGAAGTGGGTACCTGGTACTACTTTAACAAGAACATGAACGTCTACGCTGCGTATAAATTCAACCAGCTGGACGACAACGATTACACCAAAGCGGCTGGTGTCGCCACTGACGACCAGGCGGCCGTGGGTATCGTTTACCAGTTCTAATCTGCAGTACACCCCTTCGTGATATGCCTTCAAAGCAGGACTTCGGTCCTGCTTTTCTGTATTCGTGAGACAAAGATCGTCTCTTTCGAAAACCTTCGCGCTTTTTGTCGCAAACGGTTGGCAATTCGTTATTCTCCCGTTAACCTGATAGCGGATTTCCCTTCAGTAATCACAATGGAACCTCGTCATGTTTGAGAACATTACCGCCGCCCCAGCCGACCCGATTTTAGGTCTGGCCGATCTGTTTCGTGCCGATGACCGCCCTGAAAAAATTAACCTCGGAATTGGTGTTTACAAGGATGAAACCGGTAAAACGCCCGTTCTGACCAGCGTCAAAAAAGCAGAGCAGTATCTGCTGGAAAATGAAACGACTAAAAACTATCTGGGCATCGATGGTATTCCTGAATTTGGTCGCTGCACCCAGGAGCTGCTGTTCGGTAAAGGCACTGCGATTATCGCGGATAAACGCGCCCGCACCGCGCAGACACCGGGCGGTACCGGTGCGCTGCGTGTCGCCGCAGACTTCCTCGCCAAAAACACCGACGTGAAACGTGTGTGGGTAAGTAATCCGAGCTGGCCGAACCATAAAAGCGTATTCACCTCTGCCGGGCTGGAAGTGCGCGAATACGCTTACTATGACGCGGCTAACCACGCGCTGGACTTTGATGGTCTGCTGGCCAGCCTGAACGAAGCCCAGGCGGGCGACGTGGTATTGTTCCACGGCTGCTGCCACAACCCAACCGGTATCGATCCGACGCTCGATCAGTGGCAGCAGCTGGCGCAGCTGTCGGTGGAAAAAGGCTGGCTACCGCTGTTCGATTTCGCCTACCAGGGCTTCGCCCGCGGTCTGGAAGAAGATGCTGAAGGGCTACGCGCTTTTGCTGCTCTACATAAAGAGCTGCTGGTCGCCAGCTCCTACTCGAAAAACTTTGGCCTGTACAACGAGCGCGTCGGCGCCTGCACTCTGGTCGCCGCGGATCAGGAGACTGTAGACCGCGCCTTCAGTCAGATGAAGTCGGTGATCCGCGCCAACTACTCGAACCCGCCTGCGCATGGCGCCTCCGTGGTCGCCACCATTCTGAGCAACGATGCGCTACGGGCAATCTGGGAGCAGGAACTGACCGATATGCGCCAGCGCATCCAGCGTATGCGTCTGCTGTTCGTCAATACCCTGCAGGAGAAAGGCGCGAGCCGCGACTTCAGCTTTATCAGCCAGCAGAACGGCATGTTCTCATTCAGCGGCCTGACTAAAGAGCAGGTGCTGCGCCTGCGTGAAGAGTTCGCCATCTATGCGGTAGCTTCCGGACGTATCAACGTGGCCGGGATGACGCCTGACAATATGGCGCCGCTGTGCGAAGCCATCGTCGCCGTACTGTAAGCGATAGTATTCGGTATAAAGAAAAAGGCCGCGAATGCGGCCTTTTTTATGTGTTCGCGTCATGTCTGTTACCAGACCGGCATCTCATCCTGCAGAAACGGGTTATTACGGCGTTCCTCACCCAGCGTCGACAGCGGACCATGGCCGGGAATAAAGGTCACATCATCGCCCAGCGGCAACAGCTTTTCCTTGATAGCCGCAATCAGCTGCCCATGGTCGCCGCGCGGAAAATCGCTGCGTCCCACCCCGCCTTTGAAAATCACGTCTCCGGAGATCAGCAGTCGGGAGGCGTCATCAAAAAAGACCACATGGCCCGGCGTATGGCCCGGGCAGTGCAGCACCTGCAGCGCCACATTCCCCACATTGACCACATCGCCTTCATTGAGCCAGCGATCCGGACGCAGCGGTTGGCAATCCTCCAGGCCGAACATCCGGCTTTGCGCCGGTAATCCTTCCAGCCAGAACTCATCCTCTTTTTCCGGACCAATAACCGGTACGCCATAATGCTGCGCCAGTTCAGCCGCGGCGCCAACGTGATCGAGGTGGCCATGCGTCAGCAGGATCTGCATCAGCGTGACGCCAGCCTCCGCCACCACCGCTTTGATACGTTCAGCATCGCCGCCAGGATCGACCAGCGCCGCCAGCCGGGTTTGCCCGCACCAGATAAGAGAACAGTTCTGCGCGAACGCGGTAACCGGAATAATACGATAGTTCATGACGCTCCTTTCGTTACCAGTGCCTTACGGGACCGGTATCAATATGCACAAAGTTACTACGTGGGTAATATCCTACACCACCTGCGCGCATAGATAACGCCGCTTTGCGAATATTGCTTAACGAAATACCTTCAATATGGAAATCCATCGCCTGCCCCTTGGTGTGATAGCTGTGTTTCGCTACACCACGGCTTCGTGCGCGAAGCTCATCGTTGGTATCAAGGGAACGATAGCCAGAGATAAGCTGGACAGGTTTGTTGGTGCCAAGTAGTCCCTGCAACCGATAAAGATGATCGAACAGATTTGGATCGATGGACTTAATTTTATTCGCGCGATAGTCACGGAAAAAATGGTTAAGTCTTGCTAATTCATCCTGAATATAGCCTCTGCCATCGAAAAACTCCGCCCTGAGCGATTCACCGGTATGCAGGTTATTCAGCGTCAAAATACGCGGACGGGGGGTCGAGAGGGTGGCAAATGCCGGCGCAGGGAGAATGGCGGCAGCACCCAGCGCAGCGCCACCCAACGCCAGCAATCTGCGGCGATTAGCGTCAAATTTGTCCATGATAATCAGGTCTACAGTCAATGAATCGTTATATACTTTTTCCGCTTTGCGCGATGCCAGGATCAGCTCGCTATCGCTCGCCACGACCGAGATGTTGCCCGGCAAAGGAGAGCGTTCGCGCTAACCGCGCTACGCATTGAGCGGAATGATATGTATATGCACTTCTGGCGCACGAAAGGCACCTTACCGGGCATTATTGCCAACGTCAAGGCAGCCTCACCCCAGGAAAATCGGG
>ERZ791905.2265-NODE-2265-length-10978-cov-3.236931_pt1 | contig 10978 bp, 9 predicted proteins | sample MGYA00510147_ERZ791905 | MGnify/ENA primary metagenome ERZ791905 (study PRJEB30046, sample SAMN00792084) | human gut metagenome | study: EMG produced TPA metagenomics assembly of the A metagenome-wide association study of gut microbiota in type 2...
GGGTATTTACCTTTGCTTTTCGGAAGCCTATAAGCGTGCGTTTGGTGATGCTCTTTGCCATGGGAGTTTTGCAGATGACAAAGATGTTTTCAGCCACTACCTTGTCCCATATACGCTGTTCATCCTCAATGCTGGACACCGAAAACAAAGAGTTCTTGACCCTTATACGGTAAATGCTGTATGCCATATACAAAGGGTATAATCCGGACTTGGAATTTATTTCAAGGATTCGGGAATCTGGGGCGAACACATTGGCGGTCACTTCGCCACGGTCAATGAAACGAGGTTCAGACAAGGTGGTTTCATAACCCTTTTCAAAGAAGTTATATCCGCCCAGACAATCGCCAAGGTGCATATTGACGACACGCCAAGGCGTAAGCACCGTTTCCTTGTCGGGATTGCGGAACGTGCTGAATATATCCGTTATACGTTCGATGCGTTCCTCCACACTAAGTTTGTCCGCTGCACGAGCCATGGCACGGATGCGCTTGCCTGCCGCACAGAATATCTCCGGGTCGTAATATTTCTTGATGCTGTTGAACTTCTGTTTGGTAACACCCTTGGGCATGAATTCCTCCCACGATTGCGGGTCAATGAGTGAAGCGAAGTTGTCAATCGTTATATCTTGACCCTCATCGCTCAACTCTGCACCGTAGATAAGCAAAGGCATACGGATGGAGATACCCCGAAGAATAGAAATAGCGGCCTCGCGGTTGTTCTTTTTCTTTTTCAGCTCTTCAAGACGTTTCTTTTCCTCTTCCGTCAAAGGTTGCTTGTCCTTGCCGCGTTTCTTGGATTTCTTTTCAAGGTCTTCAAGTTCCTCGTATTGCTCATCGGTCAGCCCTTGGTTGTTGATGTCCACCTGATTGGTCTTTGGCATTGCCTTGGTCTGGCCGATAATCTTTTTCAGGTCATCAAACTCCTGCAATTCCAAGTCATTGAGCTTCATCAACTCGTCATTATACAGGCTCTTGTCCTCGAAACCGTTGCGGACAACCCTTTCCACATAAACACGTTTGAGTTGCTCCAACATCTTGGGTACATCGAACTGGCTCATCTTAGAGCCTTCGATGGAGATAATCGGACAGAAGTTCAGGAACTCGCCCATAATCTTGCGGTCGTTCCCGCTGGTTTTTCCTGCCTTGGAAGAAATCTTTGCTGTCTCGGCAATGACTTTCAGTGTCCTGTCCGGCGCAAAGTCAAACACATAACACTGTTCCTTGACGCGTCCGTTGATGGTGGCTGGCGTCTGCACACGGAAGATGGTCTGCATATAACTTGATGCAGCGGTATTATAAGAGCCGGACAACATGAATACGCCCGTCCACGCCTTGACACTGACACCCGTGGTCAATCGTCCGCAGGACAAGGTAATGGTACGGGTGGCATCAGGGTCTTTGCCGATGGCTTCTTCCACCGCAGTAAGCGCATCCTTGCTCTCTTCGTCCTCGTCACCGTCTCCTGCCACATTCACCACCTTGAAATGCTGAAATACAGGATGTGATTGTAGTAAAGCACTCATGGCATGAGCCTCCTTCACACCAGGCAACATCCATAGCGTATGACGGAAGATGTTGCGGTATTCCTCGTTGGCAAACGGATAGCAACTATCCTTGTCCTCCTTGGAGATAAGATTCAAAAATGCCTTCACATCTTTTTCATGGGTGAAAGTTCCGTTATCATTTACCCGGAAAAACTCGCGGAAGTTGAAAGCCACGTCTTCATCCACGAACTCATGGAGCAACCGTCCGAGGTCGTAGGTATAGATGTTCATCGTGGGCAGGGAGGCGTATGGATTCGGATCACCGAAATGGGTCAAATCCCATGAAGCCTTTGCCCGTTGCTCCATCACATAATCCCAGGTATAAATCTCGTCCTCCTTGAAGTCATCCAACAGGTTGAACGGAGTGCCGGAAAGTCGCAATATCTTGGTATTTGCTTTTGTCAGTTCCTGCATAACAGCCTTGCCGAGTTCCGTCTGTGTCCCTTCGTGCGCCTCGTCCACGATGATGCAATCCCAAGCGGTGGCAAACACCTCATTGTTCTTGTCGAAGTTGCCGCCCACAAGTTCAGAACCGCGCAAATCCTGCATGGAAGCGAAATAGACATATTGGCATTTACCCTGCTTCGCTCTCGCTTCAAGTGAAGCATGGCTGTCACCATTGTTCTTTGAGCCGTATGCAAAACAGGGACAGTCATAGAATATCTTGCCGAAATCCTCGAACCAGCCGCTATCCACCACAGGGCGATGTGTAAGAATCAAAGTGCGACTGAAATCCATACCCTTCACCACTTGCAATGCCGACAACGTCTTGCCAAAACGCATCTTGGCATTCCAAAGCATCTGATTACCCTTCTTGAATTGTTTCTTGGTCTTTTCAATGGCTTCCCGTTGTTCCGGGCGGAATACAATCGGAGTCTGGTCGTGTGAAACTTCGGCGGAAGAGAGCGATTCCCGACCTTCCTTTACGGCTGTAATTGCCCGCTTGACGGTTTCAAGGTCGGTGATGAACCACTCGTTGGCCTTGTTCTCGGTATCGAATATCTTTTTCCTGATGCCGGAACGTTCCAAAACGCTATGCACTTCCTTATCGTTGAAAGAACACAAGCCCTTTCTGCTGTTGTATATCGTAAGCTCCGTATATAATAGGTCATACGCGATACCTGACGTTTGTGTATATTGGTTGATGCGTTTCTTCGCTGACTCGTTGAGAGCCTTGCTGTTCGGAGCAAGACCGAAAACATTGTCATTGTCACAAGTGGCCTCGCCCACTTTCAGACATCCCCTGTGTGCGGCATCATTGATGCGGAACACATATATCAGTTTTAATTTTAGTGAAGATGTGAATTTCATGCTGCACTATTTTATGAGGTCGATAAATCGGATTCGTTTTCCCATTTTTCCCGTTTTAGGGTCTTTGGCCCGCCAGTCCTTGATTTGGCAATAGATACCGTTGTGCCTGCGGATGTCATCTTTCTGACAGCCTTCGCATTGACTGACTTCTTCCCTTGTCCCGAACAAATCAGTTACAACAGTCCGGCGTTCACCGCAGCTGTTCGGGATGACACCTTTAAGCCCGTCCATCTGCCAGACGTTCCATGAAATGATGTAAGCGATATAATTGATGGATTTCAACAAAGGTCGCTTGCCAAACTTTTGTTGATAGTATTCGATAAAGGAGATAAGCATGGATTCACGGGCAATCAGCAAATTGTCACCTTGCCATTCGTAGGCGTAAATGCTCTTATACGCTTCCTGTATCCATTCCAACCATTCACCGGAAGTTTCCGTGTTTTCGCCAACTACCCGCAACTTGCGGTCAAGCAAACCGATGCGTTCCTCAATAGGAATGGTCTCTCCCGTTGTGGTGTCATAGCGACTGACGATATAAGGGGCTTCCCCGCAGGTTATCTCCAGCCGGTTGTCACGTACATAATCTTTCCAAGTCTTGTCTTCCGGAAATTGAATTTTCTCTGAGTTGGGTCTCCACCGATGACAACCCTGTTCGTCGGTGTACTCCGTATTGAACACATCCTTTCTTCCAAACCATGCTTCATCGATCAGATTGTTCTGCGCATTGCATATCCATGACGGAGTGAATACCTCTGCCATTTCTCGCGAACGTGCGGTTTGGGTGTCACGACTTTTGAGGATACGCGGCATGATGACATGCCCGTTATCTCCGGTAATAAGACAGGGAAGAATTGGCGAATCACATTGATATCCTTCGCCCAGATATTCATAATCGGAAGTAGCCCAAAAGATATTGCGCTGAATATCCTCCTTGCTCGTTGTATGGTCTTTGAGCAGGATATTCAACAGTTCGGGCGAAAGCCGAAAGATACTATCTTCCAATATATCAACTTCAACAGGCATTTTATATCGGGTTTATGAGTATCTCTCCGTAAGAGACACGTTGAAGCTGATAGTCAATAGTTTGGATAGCAGTTTATAAAACAAAAAGGCTGTTTATCGATGATATAGAGTATTTTATCATCTGATAAACAACCTAAATCTCATAAAAATGTGTACCTTTGCGTTATAGATAGTGTCTCTTACGGAGAGAGGATTGGTTTTGCCAAACAATCTCCAGCTTTATAACAAGTCCCTTAATATTTGCGTGTTCGCCCTATCCACGACAGAATTATCCAACGATGCTAGATATATTCGTGTTGTCATTTCCGAATCATGCCCCATCCCTTCACTGATAACCGAAATGGGTATATTCTTACTCTTGGCTATGCTTGCCCATGAATGCCGGGCAACATATAGTGTTAAAGGGATGGAGATACCCGCTAACTTTGCGACCTCTTTCAGATTCTTATTCGTGCGATAAAGTGCGTTTTTGTATTGGCTACGATTGTCGTATGGATGCTTTAGTATCTGGAGCAAGTAAGGACTACCATAATCGGTTTTGTGTTTGTCTGCAATCTCCTGCATACACTTTTCCCATTTTACGAGCAACTGTTGCCCGGTCTTGCGTCTGCGATAGGATAAGATGCCGTTCTGCTGGTCTTTCTTCTTCAAGTGTGCCATATCTATGAACGACATTCCACGGGTATAGAAAGAGAAAAGAAACATATCCCTTGCAAAGTCCAAAGCGGGATGTAATGACAAATCAAGATTCTTAATCTTCTTGATTGCCTTTAACGGGATTGCCCGTTTAACCGTCTTATCAATACCTGTATAGACGTGCTTGAACGGGTTGCGGTTGCTTGTCAATTCCTTTTCCGCGGCACGGTTATATACAGCCCGCAATATCCGCATATAGAAGGAGCTGCTGTTCTTGCTTAAACCTCTATTGTGTAACCATGCCTCGTACATCAGCATCAAATCTGAATCAATCTCATCCAATAATATATCCTTATATCCACGGAATTGCATGAAACTTCTGAGCGTAGCATGATATGTTTCGGACGTGCGATGCTTACCCATCTGCCTGAGTTGTGCGGTGATGCCATTCATGAAATTGAACAGTGTTTGCTCGTTGGCTGCCTTTTGAAAGACTGAGATAATCTCATCGGCGGTATAGCTTATCTGCTTATTTTCCCAATGGCTGACGATATTTCCCAATCGTTTTATATCCCAATTTATACGTTCCTTGATAGATTGAAGGTACCCGTTTCGCCCATTATTGGCGAGAATTAAGGTTGCCCGTCCTTCGTCCCATTCATCCGCATAGATGCGGTAATCCGTCTTTAGCTGACGGATTACACGCTTATGGATGATTTGATAATAGATTGTGCCTTCCTTGCCTATGGTCGAGGAAGGTCTGAACTTCACTTTTATCGAGGCCATATAATCAACCTTGTCTTGATTGCTCCCACTTGGCATACATCTCCCTCGAAAGCTCCACAATCTCCCGGCTCAGCTTCACAAGGTCGATGGTATGCTTCTCCAGTTTGTAAAGCAATGCCATCGCCTTCTTCTCCGAAAAATGGCAGCGCAGTTCCTTCACAACTTGGTTGTAATTGGTGCCGATGCCACGGAACTGAGCGTGAAAGTCGGACAACTTGGTGCTGTATTCAAACATCGCCTTGTCCACCTTCATCACCTTGAACTTTTGCCCGAAGAAGTGCGCTTTCAGAAAGACAGCTTTCGCGTACACCTGTGATTCCTCGTACATCGTGAGGAACCTGTTCCATTCCGCATCGTCGAAGCGCACCATCACGCAGTGCGTCTTCGGGTCTGACACGGGATTTCTCCCGTACTTGCTCTTCTTTTTCATTCTTCTTATTCTTTTAATTTAATGGTTCATCCATTGTCTAATCTCCGATTAAAGAACCCCGAAATTATCCGACTGCGGAGGATAATTCTGCCCACGGCGGTGCAGGTGTTTTCAGTTACTTAGAATTATTCGGGTAACTGAAAATATATCTTGCTGTGTCTTTGAGGACACAAAAATCCTCCGCTTGTCGGATTGGTTTGTCTGTACAATAACTCTTCCGGTATATCGGTCAAACCGATGGTGTGTATCCACCGGCTTGACCGGTTCCACCGCAATCCGCTCAGAGCTTGCGCCACTGCTCGATGTCCTCCTGATAGGTTTCAAGGTGCAGGCGGACGATGTTCTCGACCATTCCCGATGCGCTCATGCCCCTGCCGCCGAAGTAGCGGACAATCCTGTCCAGACTGTCGCGCACCTCGCCGCTGACGAACACGGGCTTGCGGTCTGTAATCTTGGGGACTTGCAGATAAGTGGTACGGTACTCGTCCAGCGACAACCTGCGTTGCTTGCTGCTGATACGCCTCTGCGGCATTACCGTTTTTCCGGGCATGTCACTTACAGCTTCTTCAAGCACTTCATTCGCCGCTTCTTCCGCTGTTTCTTCCGTCACGGCGGTTCCCGTTTCAGAGGTACCGGGAGCATCGGTATGTTCCGGCTCGTCCGGTTCCAAACCGATACGCTTGTAGAAGTCATTCAGGGATGTCCTTTCACGGGATTCCCTGCGCCCCATTCTTTCCACGATTTCCAGAACTTCTTGTTCACTGATGGTTGGTTCTTTTTTTGTTGCCATAAAAATAGATTGATTAAGTTATTACTGTGGTCTTGGGTTATGCCTCGACCGATTGTCGCCAGCGAAATAAGGCGTTTCAATGCAGTCAGTCAAGCGTTTGGATTCGATTCGGCAATTTTGTGTGGCTTTGCTTAATGCCTGTCTGGGCATCGGTGCAGACTTCCCCGATTTGCCGGAATGCTTGAATCAGATTGAATGCAATGTGAAAATGGAATAAGGGCTTATTTCCAATCCCACCGATGGGTTGTTCTGTCTTGTTAAGAATACGGCAATGGTAGTCCGTTCCTACACTCATTACAATATAGACACGACAATCGGGTAGAAAAGGTGTATTTAGCCATTGCTACTATGGACAACCGCTACATCGTTGTGCCACAAGCTGCCAGTTTTGAAAAATCCATTGTTTTGTAAAAGTTTGCCCTTTTCTTTGCAGCGGAAAAAGTAATAACAACAAAAATGAAGTATATGGAAATAGTATCAATCGAAAGAAAGACCTTTGAGGCAATGGTCGCCAAGTTCGACCGTTTCGTCAGCCGCATGGATGCCATCTGCCATCGGCACGGAGAGAAGAAGGTGGGCGAGTGGATGGACAATCAAGATGTGTGCCGGATGCTGAACATCAGTCCGCGCACGTTGCAGACCCTGCGGGACAACGGCACGCTGGCTTACTCGCAGATAAACCACAAGACGTATTACCGTCCCGAAGATGTGCAACATATAGTTTCCGTTGTGGAGGACAGACGGAAGGAAGCAAAGTTCAAGGGAAGGACGATATGAACTTGATGAAATGAACGAAGTAAACTAACAATACCCACTAAATCCAAAGTAACATGAATGAACTGATTAACAAGGACAGCGAGTGGATAATCCACTTCATGGGAAGCCTTGACCGTCTGTTAGACGGTTTCGAGCATCTGACCGCAAACTATCGCCCGACACTGGGCGGCGAGCGTTTCTTCACAGACAAGGAAGTATCGGCACGGTTGAAAGTGAGCCGCAGGACACTTCAGGACTACCGCAACGAGGGACGGATAGCCTATATCCAGTTGGGTGGCAAAATACTCTACCGTGAATCCGACATCGAAAGGATGCTTGCAAACGGCTACCGCTCCGCATACCGTCTGACGGGTACATGATTTTCTTGAAGGAGCGCAGTTTGCCGTCTGCCCTATAAATTGCAGAAGCAATGGACTTGTGGCAAAAAGAAAAAGGGAACGGTTTACGGATGAAGCGTCAAAATCCAGCTTCGTCTGTAAGCCGTTCTCTTTTTCCTGTCTTCTGATTTTCCGTTAGTCGCTTGTTTCCGTTGCCGGATGCCTTTCTTGCGCATGGCAGGCAGTGGCAAGGTTTTCGGGCTGAATACACTCCACAGGAGGAAGATTCTGACCGAAACGGCTCTGCCGCCCGACCTTGCCGCTGCCGTCAGAGCCATGCGCTACCTTTGCATCCGAGTATCGGGAACGAGTGACTGGCGGAATGAACCTCAACTATACCATCGGTTGTTATCCCTGCCACAGGAAACAAACAATGTAACCGGAGTTCCTCTCTTAGTGCCACTGATTTCATTTATTACAAACCGTCTGAACAGGATACTCTCTTTACTGCATATCCTAAATGCTATGGCTATAACCATTTCAAGGCTGTAAGTGTCATAACTGATTCCATCCGCTTGCCTGAGATACTTTATTGTATCAAGTTCATTCAGTTCCTTGTTCTTGTAGATGGAATGAATCGCTTTGCGAATATCGCATGAAAACACCCCGAATAAATCGGCTATCTCGAACTGCGTCATCCACACGGATATAGTCGGCATAGTGACCGTACCCGTTTCACTGATTGTGATTATACCTCTATCCATAATATGTTGTATTGATACTGTTTACTTGTTGCTGTCTGGCTTTTCGCCGGTAGGTTGTATCTTCCTGCGTTCCATTAGCTTGTCCATATCTTTCGAAATTTTATCATCGGTTATCCGTGCGTAACCCTGTGTCGTCCGGATATTGGAATGCCCCATCATCTTGGCAACACTCTCGATAGGTATATCCGCCGAAATCAGAAACGTTCCGAAACTGTGCCGACTTTGGTGATAGGACAAGTTATCCTCTTTGCCTATGATAACGCCCATCTCATGGATATCAAACCAGAGGGCATCACGGCTGGGAAGAGGGAATACGGGCTGTTCATCGTCGGTTGTGTTGTATAGTGACAATATCTGCTCCGCTATGGGATGCAGAGGCACGAATGCCTCCACATTCGTCTTCTTACGGTTGATGCGGATATACCGTCTGCCCTCTGCGTTACGTCCGATATGGTGCGGATGCAGGAGCTTTATGTCCACATATGCCAACCCGGTCAGCGTGGAAAAGATGAAAGCCCGCCTTGCAAGTTCCTGACGCTTGTCATACATCGGGGTGGCAAGGATTCTCTTGAACTCCTCACGGCTGATGTACTTGTGCCTTGCCTCCGGCTTTGGCTCGTACTCCAAATCCTCACAGGGGTTCACACGGATAATGTCCCTGTCCACGGCAAGATACAGCAGACGGTTCAGCCAGCACATGCATTTGTTGGTCTGGGACGCCCCGAAATTCTTGCACTTCTTCAGATATGCCTTGTAGGACTTGCCGAAATCCTCCGTCACCTCTTCAAGGCCGATGTCCTTCTTTCCGAAAGATGCGAGATAATCCACTAGGTATTTTTGGTAATACATGGAGTGACGGTAGGAAGATATGGAATCTATTTTCTCGGAATGTTTCCTCAACCGCTCCCGTTCCCATTCGCCCATTTGCAGGAGGCTAGTCGGATGGATATTATTCAAAGTGATATAGTTCTTCAGTATCTTCGCACTGACCACGCCCTGCGATTTCAGGATTTCTTCGTATGCTTCTGAAACGAGCCGGAGATATTCCTGCAAGCGGTTGTTCTCTCTTACGGTTTTTATCTCGTTCTTTTTGCTATTCCAGTCTTCCGGTCGGCAATAGATTCCCGTACTGACGGCGGCCTGCTTCCCGTCAATGGTTATGCGGCAAAGGATACCTGTCGTTCCGTCCGCCTTCACCCTGCTACGGTTGATGTAGGACAACAATGAGAATGTACTTCGCATATCGTTTTATGTATTAAAAGATTAAAGAACTAATTGAAAATCCTTGGTCGCTTTGATGAATTTGTCCATGTCCTCGAAAAGCTTCTTCGGGCTGACACGGGCATAGGCCTGTGTCGTGGAAATGTCGGAGTGTCCCAACATTCGGCTGATGGTCTCAATCGGCACGCCCGCTTCAAGCGTTATCAGCGAGGCGAAACTGTGCCTTGCCTGATGGTAGCACAAATTATCCTTGATGCCTGCCAGTGCCGCCAACGCCTTCATGTGCCGCTTCATATTCGGGTGGTGGATTATCGGAAAGAGTGTCTCCCGTGTATCGTCCCTGTATTTCTCAAGCAGTGCCAACGCTTCGGGCAGGAGTTTCACGCTCGCCCTGTGCTCGTTCTTCTTCCTGCGGTATTTCAGCCACAATGCCCCGTTGTCGTCCGTGTATAGGTTCTCTTCCGTGATGGAAATCACATCGGCGTATGATACGCCCGTGTAGCAGGCGAACAGGAAAAGGTCGCGTGCCAGCATGTGCGTTTTCCTGTACGAGGGAATCTCCACGTCACGGATTTTCTCAAACGATTCCCGGCTCAACGCCCGTGGGGTTCTTTCCGATTGTTTGGGCAGGGCAAAATGCTGGAAATGGCATTTCTCGGAATACCCTTTCTTGTAGGCAAGGCGGCAAATCTTTTTCAGTATGGCAAGGTGGTGGCGTACGGTATCAATCGCATAGCCTTTTTCTTCCGTGACGAATGTCTGATAGTCGTGGATGAACTGCTCTGTCAGTTGCCCAAAAGCCAAATCCCTGACCTTATACTTGGTTTCGATAAACTCTCCGAGTGCCAGCCGCATATAGTGATAGCCGGGATAAGTCCCTTTCGCCCGATCTATGCCAATACGCGCCTTGATGTCATCACATACGGCATCAGTCATTTTCATGAGGGTCATCTGTGTTTCCATGCTGCCTTGGAAAAGGTCTTTCACATCGGCGGCATCGAAATCAATCTTGCGCTCCACAAGGTTGTCGAATGCCGTATTCACCGCCAGCAGCAGTTTGTCAATCTTGGCGTTGGTCTCCACAGCCTCGCGGCTCTTGCCATTCAGACGGCTCTCACGGGGATTCCACAACTCCGGTGTGCATGACAGCTTGCATCCGAACTGCGCCATCGTGCGGTTCACCGTAATCCTTCCCATTATCGGGGCTTTGCCCGATTTGTCCAGTCCGCTCTTTTTGAGGTAGAGCAGCACCTTGAATTTTTCTACTTTCATACGCTTATATTTTTTAGTGCAAAGTTACTTGCCATATAAGCGTTCCTTGATACGCAAAACACTGTGTATGAGTGCAAATAAAACGGTGAGGATTTCTTTTCACTGCTA
>ERZ791905.2282-NODE-2282-length-10897-cov-6.427781_pt1 | contig 10897 bp, 8 predicted proteins | sample MGYA00510147_ERZ791905 | MGnify/ENA primary metagenome ERZ791905 (study PRJEB30046, sample SAMN00792084) | human gut metagenome | study: EMG produced TPA metagenomics assembly of the A metagenome-wide association study of gut microbiota in type 2...
GTTCCACCCGGCCACCATGATGTCGCCCTTGGCGACCTTTTCCACATAGGTGGTGTCAATATCCTCCATGCAGTGCTTGGCAAGCTCGTTTGCGTCGGCGGTGTTCAGATACCGGGCGGGGATGATGACGTCGGTATCCACGTTGTCGCCGTATTTGTAAACCTTGCCGCTGGGCATGTTACTGCGCCTCCTTTGCAATGTCGTTCGGGTCTGCGACGCAGCCCATGATGGCGGATGCCGCCGCAACCGCGGGGGATGCCAGAACCACTTCGCTCTTGACGTGTCCCATGCGCCCGACGAAATTGCGGTTCGTCGTCGCGACGGCGCGTTCGCCCTCGCACATGCAGCCCATATGTCCGCCGAGGCACGGGCCGCATGTCGGCGTGGACACGGCGCATCCCGCTTCGATGAAGATTTCGGTCAAGCCTTCCTTGATGCAGTCCAGTGACACCTGCTGCGTCGCCGGAATGACGATGCAGCGCACGCCGTCATGCACATGATGTCCCTTGAGGATTTCCGCCGCCTGCCGCAAATCGCTGATGCGCCCATTGGTGCAGCTGCCGATGACGACCTGCTGAATCGGCAGCCCCTTCACTTCGCTGACGACCTTGGTGTTGCTGGGCAGGTGCGGCAGGGAGACAGTCGGTTCAAGCGCGGAGAGGTCAATCTCCACCGTGCGCTCGTATTCCGCGTCGGGGTCGGCTTCATATGCCGTCCACGGACGGTCAACGCGCCCGAAAACGTACTCAACCGTCTTTTCGTCCACCGGGAAAATGCCGTTCTTGCCGCCCGCTTCAATCGCCATATTCGCAATCGTGAAGCGGTCATCCATGGTCAGGTTCTTTACGCCCTCGCCCGTGAACTCGATGCTCTTGTACAGCGCACCGTCCACGCCAATCAGCCCAATCAGGTGGAGGATAACGTCCTTGCCGGAGACGTAGGGACGCATTTTGCCCGTCAGCACCACTTTGATGGCGCTTGGCACGCGGAACCAGTTTTCGCCCGATGCCATGCCCGCCGCCATATCGGTCGAGCCGACACCGGTCGAGAACGCGCCGAGCGCGCCGTAAGTGCAGGTGTGGCTGTCCGCGCCGATAATCAGTTCACCCGGCGCGACGATGCCCTTTTCCGGCAGCAGCGCATGTTCAATGCCGACCTGCCCGACGTCGAAAAAGTGGGTAATCTGGAATCGGCGGGCGAAATCGCGCGCGGTCTTGCACAGCTGGGCGGACTTGATGTCCTTGCACGGCGTGTAGTGATCCAGCACGATGGCGATTTTATCCTTGTCGAACACGCGGGTGAAGCCGGCTTTGTCAAACACGCTGACGGCGACAGGAGTCGTTACGTCGTTGCCGAGCACGAGGTCGAGCTTCGCCTCAATCAGGTCGCCCGCTTTGACTTCGGGCAACCCCGCGTGGGCGGCGAGGATTTTTTGCGTCATGGTCATTCCCATGGATTTACACCTCTCCCTTCGCGCGCCGCGCAGCATAGGCACGGAGCTTGTTCATGGCGCTGATGTAGGCGCGCACGGATGCTTCGACGATGTTGGTGTGCAGCCCGCGCCCGGAGAACGTGCGGTTGTCACAGCTGAGCTTGACCGACACGTCGCCCATGGTGTCCTTGCCGGGGGAAATCGAATTGATGCGGTAGAGGTCGAAGGAATGCTCGACGGGGCGGATAATCTGGTCAATCGCCTCAAACGCGGCGTCCACCGGGCCGTCGCCGGAGCAGACGGCTTCAAACTGCTGCCCGTCCAGTTCCAGCCGGACGACGGAGGTCGAAGTCGTCATGTTGGATGTATGCACCGCGAACCACATCAGCTTGTAGCCGTCCACCTCAGCATCGTCGGTCGTGGCGGAGTGGGTGACGATGGCGAGAATGTCCTGGTCGGTGACGTTCTTCTTCTTGTCGCAGAGGACTTTGAACTCCTCGAAGCAGCGCGCAAGCTCTTCGTCCGGCAGCTCGTACCCCATTTCCTTCAGCCGCGCGGCGAAAGCGTGCTTGCCGGAGTGCTTGCCCAGCACGATGTTGTCCATGCGGATGCCGACGGATTCGGGCGTGAGAATCTCGTAGGTCTTCTTGTTCGCCAAAACGCCGTGCTGATGGATGCCGCTTTCGTGCCGGAAGGCATTGATGCCGACAATCGGTTTGGTCAGCGGCGCGCTCTGACCGATGATGTTGTAGACGGTCTTGCTCGCGCGGGCGATTTGCGTCGTGTCGATGCGGCAGGGCGTGTCGCCGAAAATGTCCGGGCGCGTGCGCATCGCCATCACGACTTCCTCCATCGCGGTGTTGCCCGCGCGTTCGCCCAGCCCGTTGATGGTGCATTCAATCTGCCGCGCACCGCCTAAAACGCCCGCGAGGGAGTTCGCGACCGCCATGCCGAGGTCGTTGTGGCAATGGACGGAAAATTCCACCTTGTCGCTGTTCTCCACGCCCGCCATCACGTCTTCAATCAGCTTGCGCATTTCGTCCGGCGTGGTATAACCGACGGTGTCAGGCAGGTTGATGACGGTCGCGCCGTTCTTGACGGCGGCGTTGACGACCTGAATCAGGAAATCGGTATCCGAGCGGGTGGCGTCCTCGCAGGAGAACTCGATGTTGCTGGTGTACTGCTTGGCGTACTTGACCATTTCAGCCGTGCGCGCCAGCACCTGTTCGGGCGTCATTTTGAGCTTATACTCCATGTGGAGCGGCGACGTGGCGAGAAAAACGTGGATGCGCGGGTCGGCCGCATTCTTGACGGCTTCCCATGCGCAGTCAATGTCCTTCTGCGTCGCGCGGGCGAGGGAGGCGACGGAGCAGTCGCGCACCGTCTCCGCGATGGTCTTGACGCTCTCAAAGTCGCCGGGGGAGGAAATTGCGAAGCCGGCTTCGATAACATCCACCTTCAGGCGCTCCAGACACTTCGCCACCTCGATTTTTTCCTTCAGATTCATTGAGCAGCCGGGCGACTGTTCGCCGTCGCGCAGTGTCGTATCAAAAATCTTAATCTGATTCATGCGCGGAAAACCATCCTTTCAAACAGTGCGGGGACTGTAAATAGTGGAAATAACGAGTGATTATAATCAGCTTTATTCGAGGATTGCGCCCTTATCCGCAGAAGATACCAGCTTCGCGTAGCGTGCCAGATACCCCGTTTTCACCTTCGGTTCTGGGCAAACCCACGCTGCTTTCCGCTTTGCCAGCGTCTCCTCATCCACCTTCAATTCAATTGTGCACTTCGGAATATCAATCGCAATCCGGTCGCCCTCTTCCACCAGCGCAATCAGTCCGCCCGCAGCGGCTTCCGGGCTGATATGCCCAATTGACGCGCCGCGCGTTGCGCCGGAGAAACGCCCGTCAGTCAGCAGGGCGACGCTTTCGCCTAAGCCCATGCCGCAAATTGCGGAGGTCGGGTTCAGCATCTCGCGCATTCCCGGCCCACCCTTCGGGCCTTCGTAGCGAATCACAACCACGTCGCCCGGCACAATCTTCCGGGCGTAAATCGCGGCGATTGCGTCCTCTTCGCTGTCGAACACGCGCGCGGGGCCTTCATGCACCATCATTTCCGGCGCAACGGCGCTCTGCTTGACGACGCAGCCGTCTTTTGCCAGATTGCCCTTCAAAACGGCAATGCCGCCGCTGGTAGAATACGGGTTGTCGACCGGGCGGATGATGCGCTCGTCGCGGTTGACGACGCCTTCGAGGTTCTCCGCCATGGTCTTGCCTGTGCAGGTCATCACCGACGTGTCGAGCAAGCCCTTCTTCGTCAGCTCCTTCATCACGGCGAGAACGCCGCCCGCGCGGTCGAGGTCTTCCATGAACGTATCACCCGCCGGCGCAAGGTGGCAGAGGTTCGGCGTGTGGGCGGAAATCTCGTTCGCGTGGTCAAGGTTGATGGTCACGCCTGCTTCGTGCGCGATGGCGGGCAGGTGGAGCATTGTGTTCGTGGAGCAACCGAGCGCCATGTCAACGGTTTCAGCGTTGTTGAACGCGGCGGGGGTCATGATGTCGCGCGGGCGGATGTTCTTCTCCACCAGCGTCATAATCTGCATCCCGGCGTGCTTGGCGAGGCGCAGACGCGCGGAGTACGGCGCGGGAATCGTGCCGTTGCCCGGAAGCCCCATGCCCAGCGCTTCGGTCAGGCAGTTCATGGAGTTTGCGGTGTACATGCCAGAGCAGCTGCCGCAGGACGGGCAGGCGTTCTCCTCATAGTTGCGGACGCCGTCGTCATCCAGCGTACCCGCCTTGTATGCGCCGACTGCCTCGAACATGTGGCTCAGACAGGTGCGGCGGCCGTCGGTCAGGTGTCCAGCGAGCATCGGGCCGCCCGAAACGAAGATGGTCGGGATGTTCAGCCGCGCCGCCGCCATCAGCAGCCCCGGCACGTTCTTATCGCAGTTGGGAATCATCACCAAACCGTCAAACTGGTGGGCGATCGCCATTGCTTCAGTGGAATCAGCAATCAAATCGCGGGTGACGAGGGAGTACTTCATGCCGACGTGCCCCATGGCGATCCCGTCGCAGACGGCAATCGCGGGGAAGAGAATCGGCGTGCCGCCCGCCGCGCGGACGCCCGCTTTGACGGCTTCGGCGATTTTGTCCAGATTCATATGCCCGGGGACGATTTCATTATAGGAGGAAACGACGCCGATGAGCGGCTTGCGGATTTCCTCATCGGTCAGACCGAGGGCATAGAGCAGCGAGCGGTTGGGGGCGCGTTCCACGCCCTGCTTGATGTTTTCGGACAGCAAGGTAATTCCCTCCTGATGTTGCACTCTTCCCAGATTCGCCTGCGCCATCTGCTTGCGAATTTTCCGTTCTGGCGCATTCTCATCTGGAAATAGTGCTATGTTTTGTGAAGCGCTTTTGCCGGGTCATGCCCCGGCGGGAGCGGCAGGGCAGCAGAAAGGGGGATTCTCCTGCTTTCTGCTGCCGGGATGTTGGGAACATCGAGGTTGAAACTTGTCTTTCCTAATTGAGTGGTCTTTTCCGCGGGTTCCAGAGGGCTATGGGAACAGACGAAGTCTGCGGTCGCCCTCTGGACTCCTTCGCCTGCCGACACCCATGTTACAGGACTGTATCGCGGCTTGGGGACGAAGGGGACACCATCTAAATTTGCTTCGGTAAAGACCAACAAACTTAGATGGGGGTGCGAAGCAGTCCAGAGGGCGATCGCAAAGCCCTCTGGTCGCGCCCGCAGGCGCGAAATCCCTGCTTCTCACGCGGGCAAAGTATGTAGATGCAACCAACTCAATCGCGCGAAAGGGTCAAGGGAGGAACTCCCTTGCGGAGTCCAGAGGCAGAGCCTCTGGTTAGTTGGACGCGTTGTCGAGGTTGGAGTCGTTCTTCCAGAGCATCTGCTCGCGCAGCTGCTTGCCGATGACTTCCATCGGGTGCTTCGCGAGGGCGTCGCGGTGGCTGTTGAAGAAGCAGCGGCCGTTCTTGTTTTCGGCAATCCACTTGCCCGCGAACGTGCCGTCCTGAATGTCGTTCAGCACCGCCTTCATGTTCGCCTTGGTCTGCTCGTAGGGGAGGATGCGCGGGCCGGAGACGTACTCGCCGTATTCCGCGGTGTCGGAAATGGAGTAGTTCATCGCCGCCACGCCGCCCTTGTTGATAAGGTCAACAATCAGCTTCATTTCGTGGATGCACTCGAAGTAGGCGTTTTCGGGCTCGTAGCCGCTTCCACCAGCGTCTCGAAGCCGCAGCGCATCAGCTCGACGATGCCGCCGCACAGGACAGCCTGTTCGCCGAACAGGTCGGTTTCGGTCTCGTCGTGCATGGTCGTCTCCATGATGCCCGCGCGCGCGCCGCCGATGCCCGCGATGTACGCCAGCGCGGTGTCAAGGCAGTGACCGGACGCATCCTGCTCGACCGCGACCAGACACGGCACGCCCTTGCCCACCACATAGGTGCTGCGGACGGTGTGGCCGGGACCCTTCGGCGCTGCCATGAACACGTCCACGCCAGCCGGGGGCACAATCTGCTTGTAGCGGATGTTGAAGCCGTGCGCGAAGGCAATCGCCTTGCCTTCGGTCAGGTAGGGGGCAATGTCCTGCTTGTACATGTCCGCCTGACGCTCATCGTTGATGAGAATCATGATGATATCCGCCTTCTGCGCGGCTTCCGGAACGGTCATCACGTCGAAGCCGTCCTTGACTGCCACGGGCCAGCTCTTGCCGCCCTTGCGCAGACCCACGATGACGTCCACGCCGGAATCGCGCAGGTTCAGCGCGTGGGCATGCCCCTGCGAGCCGTAGCCGATGACGGCGACGGTCTTGCCGGTCAGCTTGTTCAGGTCACAATCCTTTTCATAGTACATTTTTGCCATAGTCGTATTCTCCTTTTACTTTGGTCTGTTCGTCAATGGTGAATTGCCCGCGTTCCAGTGCGACCATGCCGGTGCGCACCAGTTCGAGGATTCCAAACTCCCGAAGGAGATTCTGGATGGCTTCAGCCTTGCTCTCATCGCCAATGACAGCAAGGGTCAGCGACGCCACGGAGACGTCGATGATGGAGGCACGGAAGATGTTGGCAATCTGAATCACTTCGTTGCGCGTTTCGCTCGTGGCGGCGCTGACCTTAATCAGCACCAGCTCACGGCGGATTGCGTGTTCGGCGTTGAGCGTCTTGACGGAGTGAACGCAAATCAGCTTCCGCAGCTGGGAAGAAATGAGGTGCGTCTGCTCTTCGCTGGCGAGGATTTCGATGGTGATGCGGGAGATGGCGGGATCGTCGGTCGTGCCGACGGCGAGGGACTCGATGTTGTAGCCCTTGCCGGAGAAAAGGCGCACTACGCGGGAAAGGACGCCCGCCTCGTTATCCACCAGAACGGCGAGGGTTTTGCGTGTCGGGGTGTTCATGGGGCTGCCTCCTTTCGTCAGTTGAGCATAAATTCGGTGATGTGACTGCCGCCGCCGACCATCGGGCGAACCTTCTCGTCGATGTCAATCATGCAGTCGATGATGTAGCCGTGACCGCACTGGAGTGCTTCCTGAATGGCTTCCTCCAGTTCTTGCTGGTTGCGCACGCGCCGACCGGAGAGCCCGTAGGCTTCCGCTAATTTGACGAAATCAGGCGCACGGTCAAGCGTTGTGGCTTCGTAGTGCTTGTCATAAATCAGCGTTTGCCACTGGCGAACCATGCCCAGCGTGCCGTTGTTGAATACGATGTTGATAATCGGCAGATTGTAATACTGCTCGGTTGCCAGCTCATTGCAGTTCATGCGGAAGCCGCCGTCGCCGGTGATGTGCAGGACGACCTTGTCCGGGTGAGAAACCTGCGCGCCGATGGCAGCGCCCAAGCCGAAGCCCATGGTGCCAAAGCCGCCGGAGGTGAGCAGCTGACCCGGATAATCGAAGTGGAAGTGCTGAATCGCCCACATCTGGTGCTGACCGACGTCGGTAGAGACGATGGTATCCTGCGGCGTGAGCTTGGCGAGGGAGAAAAGCACCTGGCTGGGGGTGAGGTGGTCGTCCGCCTCGTCGTACTCCGTCTCTGTTTTGAAGGAGAAAACGTACTGCTTCCAGTCGTCGTGCTTCATGCTCGGCACGCGCTCCAGCAGCAGTTCCAGTACGCGCCGCGCATCGCCGATGATGTGGTGGTCGGTCTGCACGTTCTTGTTGATTTCGCTGCGGTCAATGTCAATTTGGACGATTTTCGCGTTCTGGGCGAAGGTGGCGGGTTTGAGCGCCACACGGTCGGAGAAGCGGCAGCCGACGGCAATCAGCAGGTCGCATGCATCCACCGCCATGTTTGATGCTTGTGAGCCGTGCATACCGATCATGCCTGTCGTCAGCGGATTGCGCCCGCGGAAGCCGCCCGCGCCCATGACCGTGATGGCAACAGGGGAGTCGATGCGGTTTGCAAGCGCCTCGAATTCGTGGTGCGCCCGCGCGCGGACAACGCCGCCGCCGCAGATGAGCAGCGGCTTCTTCGATGCGGCAATCATTTCGACTAACTTGTCGATGTCGCGGTGGTCGGGTTCGGGCGCCTTGAAATTCTGGCTTGAACGCTTCATCAGCTTGCCCAAACGTCCGGACGTGCCGTGCGCCGAGCGGGGCAGCGGCTCGTAATCCGCCTTCTCTGCCGTCACGTTCTTCGGAATGTCAATCAGCACCGGGCCGGGGCGGCCGCTGCGGGCAATGGCGAAGGCTTCGCGCACCACGTCCGCCAGCTCATCCACGGAGCGCACCAGATAGTTGCACTTCGTAATCGGCATCGTGATGCCGGTGATGTCCACCTCTTGGAAGGAATCCTTGCCCAACAGGGACGTGCCGACGTTGCAGGTGATGCAGACAATCGGCGAGGAATCCATATACGCCGTGGCAATGCCGGTGACAAGGTTGGTGCAGCCGGGACCGGATGTGGCGAAGCATACGCCGACGCGCCCAGTCGAACGCGCGTAGCCATCCGCCGCGTGACACGCGCCCTGCTCGTGCGCGGTCAGAATGTGCCTGATGCGCCCGTCACCCTCATAGTTGTACAGCTCGTCGTATACATTCAGAATCGTGCCGCCGGGGTAGCCGAAAATGGTATCGACACCCTGTTCGACAAGGCATTCCATCAGAATCTTTGCGCCGGTACACTGCATGAAAGAACCTCCTTCGCTGTTTGAACGGCTTCATTGCCGCATAAGATTGATTCAGGTATATAGAAAAGCCTGCCGCCGAGAAGTTTGGCAGCAGGCTTTGCAAGAACTTGTCCATCCATGATGCGGAAATCCCATGCGCCTTTGCAGGGTTCAGGAAAGTCCATCAGCAGGCTTGGCAATACTGGCAAGGCAGTGCGTAACTTTCAGCGCGGAGAGACGGCTTCGTAATCATAAGTCGTACCAGCAGGCTAATCAGCAGCGCAATCAGAACCAGTAGTGCCAATACAGCATTCATGGTAACAAGCTCCATCCTTTCGTTTCGTTCCACCAAAATTGTAGCACAGAAATCGGGTCATGTCAATGTTTTTTCAATGTACTTCCAAATTCGATATTCTTCGTCTGTGAAAAGCTCGAAAAAGCGGGAAAAATCATGCGGTACGGGAATTCTATGAAATCATCAAATAATGATGAAAACAGAACTAAAACTTGTGGAAAATCCATCCGGTTTCCGAAAATATGGCATATGCTGTAAATTCGGATTCATCCGAACAATTTGCGCGGAAAGGGGAAAATCCTACGCCAATATGTCAAGGGAGAGAACACAGACCTCGTCTGTTTTCATCGCCCACTTGTCGCCTACACAGAGGCGAACCCCTGTGCAAAAGCACAATTTTGTAGAAAAAGCATATTGACAAATACCCTCATGGGGTATATAATCGACATACCCCATGAGGGTATCTTATCACAGGAGGAATCAGTCCATGGATTGCTGCAATCATCAGTGTGAAGCCTGCCATAAGCATAAAGAGCGAACGCCGGAGGAAATGAAAGCCCTCATCAACCGCCTGAACCGCATCGAGGGACAGGTGCGCGGCATCCGCGGCATGGTGGAGAACAGCGCGTACTGCCCGGATATTCTCACGCAGGTCGCCGCGACGTCCGCCGCCCTCAATGCGTTCACCAAGGAGTTGCTTGCCAGCCATATCCGCACCTGCGTGGCGGACGACATCCGCGCCGGGCATGATGAAGCCATCGACGAGCTGGTGCAGACGCTGCAAAAGCTGATGAAGTGATAGGGCACTACCGCACAATTCGTCGGCAGCGCTGGCGATGCCTTTTCTGCCATCTGCTTCTTGCAGAAATCTCGATTTACCTCCAGTAAACCTTCGATTTCTGCAATCGCATCTGACAAAAAATGCATTCGCCATCGCACCAACTCATTTGTGCGGTATTGCCCTCGAACCAAAGGAGTGATATATGTAATGAAGCAATATTGTGTCACCGGCATGTCCTGCGCGGCGTGCGCGGCGCGGGTGGAGAAGGCGGTCAGCGCTGTGCCGGGCGTGACGAGCGTCTCCGTCAGCCTGCTGACGAACGGCATGGGCGTCGAAGGCACGGCGGCGGACGGCGAAATTATCCGCGCAGTGCAGGATGCGGGCTATGGCGCGAGCGTCAAGGGCACGGAAAGCAAGCAGAGCGCATCCGACGCAGAGGAAGCCCTCGAAGACCACGAGACCCCGAAACTCAAACGCCGCCTGTGCTGGTCGCTGGGCTTCCTGATGGTGCTGATGTACTTCTCCATGGGACACATGATGTGGGGTTGGCCGCTGCCCGCGTGGTTCGACGGCAACCACGTCGCCATGGGTCTGACGCAGATGCTCCTGACCATCATCATCATGGTCATCAACCAGAAGTTCTTCATCAGCGGCTTCAAGGCGCTGTGGCACCGCAGCCCGAATATGGACACGCTCGTCGCGCTTGGTTCAACGGCATCCTTCCTGTACAGCACCTATGCGCTCTTTGCCATGACCGACGCGCAGCTGCACGGGAATATGGACGCCGTCATGGGTTACATGCACGAGTTTTACTTTGAGTCCGCCGCGATGATTTTGACGCTCATCACGGTGGGCAAGATGCTTGAGGCGCGCAGCAAGGGCAAGACGACCGACGCGCTGAAATCCCTGATGAAGCTCGCACCCAAGACGGCGAACGTCCTCCGCGGCGGGCAGGAAGTCTCCCTGCCAATTGAGCAGGTGCAGAAGGGCGACGTGTTCGTCGTGCGTCCGGGCGAAAGCATTCCGGTGGACGGGCGCGTGTTGGACGGCATGAGCGCGGTCAACGAATCGGCGCTGACGGGCGAGAGCGTCCCGGTGGATAAGGCAGCGGGCGACAATGTGTCGGCGGCGACGGTCAACCAGTCCGGCTTCCTGCGCTGTGAGGCGACCCGCGTGGGCGAGGATACGACGCTGAGCCAGATTATTCGCATGGTGTCCGACGCGGCGGCGACGAAAGCGCCGATTGCCAAGGTTGCGGACAAGG
>ERZ791905.2296-NODE-2296-length-10828-cov-8.058851_pt1 | contig 10828 bp, 11 predicted proteins | sample MGYA00510147_ERZ791905 | MGnify/ENA primary metagenome ERZ791905 (study PRJEB30046, sample SAMN00792084) | human gut metagenome | study: EMG produced TPA metagenomics assembly of the A metagenome-wide association study of gut microbiota in type 2...
TGAACGCCCCCGGCATCGGCAGACGCACGCGGCGGCGCGTACCGAAATAGGTCAGCGTAAATTCCACGCCGAGCTCCCCCGCCGCGCGGAACGGCGTCATCTCCGACGCGCGAAAATCCCCTGCCGTCACGCCGAAGCTGCTGCAAAGCGCGCTGCAGCCGTCAAGCATATAGGCGGTCGCGGGATCGTCGGCGTTGCCGACCGCAAAGGTCGCGCCAAAGTCGGTGAACAGTTTCTTTTTCGAGTCGCGGTAATGCTCAAACGTCGGGTGTTCAAACCCGCCGATGTGATCGGGCGCGAGGTTGGTGAATGCCACTGCGTCAAACGGAATGCCGTACACGCGGTCGAGATACAGCGCCTGCGAGGACACCTCGAGGACGACCGCGCGGCAGCCCGCGCTGCGCATCCGATCAAAATAATAGTGCAGCTCCAGGCTCTCGGGCGTGGTGTTCTTCGTGTCAAAATGATTGCCCATGAAGTCCACGCCGTTTGACCCGATGTAGCCTGCGGGCATCCCGTTTTCGGAGAGGATTGCCGCCAGCATCAGCGCCGTGGTGGTCTTACCCTTGGTCCCCGTGATGCCGATGACGGTCAGATCCCGCGCGGGGAAGCCGTAGAATGCCGCGCTGACCTGCGCCAGCGCGCGGCGTGTGTCGTTTGTGTAAACAATGACGGCATCGTCGGGCAGTGACAGCTTCGCTTCGGCTAAAAACGCGCGGCAGCCCGCCGCATAGGCGCGCGCGGCAAAGGCGTGTCCGTCACCGGTGAACCCGCGGATGCAGACGAACAGCGTCTCGGGCGCAGCGGCGCGCGAATCGCAGACCACGCGCTCGATATTTTCATCGCCCGTGCCGTTCTGCTGCCGCACGGCAACGCCGGACGCCGCAATCAGTTCGGACAGCTGCATCAGATGCCTCCCTCCGCGTCGCAAAGCGTCTTGCCGCACGCCAGCACTGTGGCGCGCGCCAGCGCATCGACCGAATCCACGAAACGACCGCCGAGGTGATAGTCCCGTTCAAGCAGCGACAGCTCGGTGCAGCCGAGCACGAGAAAATCGCAGCCGTCGTCCAGCATGCGGTTTGCCACACGGTAAAACGCCCGCATGTCGGGGCGTCTGCCGCATTTGATTTCCTGATAGATGATAGCGGTGATGACCGCCTGCTCCTCCGGCGTGGGGGCGGCACATTCAATACCGTGCGCCTGCGCCACGGCGGGATAGGTTCCTGCCGCGATGGTGCCTTCGGTGGCAAGCAGTCCGATCTTGCGCGCGCCCTTGCCCGCAAGCAGCTTCAGCGTTTCCTCGATGATATTCAGCATCGGAATGTGTATGCTGCCCGCAATCGCGTCGTAAAAATAGTGCGCCGTATTGCATGGCATGGCGATCACATCCGCGCCCGCGCGCTCAAGGATCTTTGCGCTCTCCACCATGCGCGGCGTGGGATCGACCGTGCTCTTGCCGAGGATGAAATCCGTGCGGTCCGGCGTGTCGGCAAGCCCTGCAAGGATCACGTTGATGTGCTCCTGATCGCAGGATGCCTTCGTCAGCGCGGTGACCTTTTCATAGAAGTAGACCCCTGCCATCGGACCGAGCCCGCCGAGAATGCCGAGCGTCTTTGCTTTTTCCATACGCGCCTCCTCAGCCGTCCTGCTTCGGGCAGTAAGTCTTATACTTTTTGTAGAAGCGTCTGCCGTGCTCGATCAGATACAGGACGCGCATCGGATTGCGCAGAACGTCCCAGGCGTACCACATCGAGGAAGACTCCTTCTTCTGCCGGGAGAGGCGCTTTGCCTCGGGCACGACCTTTTTACTTGCATACTTATAGATGACGCCGCGCGGCACATAGTGCCAGAAATGCGGCTCGCTCGCCTCGGTGTACGGGATGTCGCGGCAGAGAACATAGTCCTCGATCAGATACTTTGCGATGTTCAGCCCCGAGGACGTGACATAGTAGTTGCTTCTGCCCTGCCGCAGGTTGATCTCGAAGGCGTTCAGCGTACCGTCGCGGTCGTCGTATTTGATGTCAAAGTTGGCAAAGCCGCGGTAGCCGACATCCTCAAGCAGGGTGCGGAATTTAGCGGTCAGCTCCGGGTTGTACTCGGTGATGATGGCGGCGTGGTTGCCCAGCCCCTTCGGCGTGTGCTCTTCAAGCAGTACATGACCGAGGCACATCATCTTCACCTTGCCATCCTTGCCGACATAGGCGGTCAGCACGCGCATGTTGGCATCCGTGCCCTCGATCCTGTCCTGCAGGATCATCCGCTGTGTATAGCCTGCATTGTAGATCTCGGCGACGATTTTTGCCGCCTCGGCGGGGCTTTCCGCCGTGTAGACCTTCTTCATGCCGTCGAAGGGGTGATGCCAGTAGTCGATGCTGGAGGACGGCTTGACGATGATCGGATAAGCAAAGCCGAGCTTGTCCGCCGTGAGCGCATCCGCCTCGGCGGGCGCGTCCAGCACCATCGTCTTCGGGTGGCGAATGCCGTACTTGTCGCACATTGTATAGAAATCCGCCTTGTCCACCAGCTTCTGCATCAGATCCTCGCGGATGTAGGGGATGATATAGCGGTCTTCCAGCTCTTCGCGGTGTCTGATGAGCAGCGCGGCATACTCGTCGGTGCAGCCGAGCGCGATCAGCGTCGCATCGCTGTGCTTGGCGGCAAAGTCCGCCATCGCCATCATGAAGGTATCGTCCTGATTCAGGTTCTCCACGCGGTGAAACTTCACGATCGAGGTGTGCTGCGTGATACCGATGGCATAGCGCCCCATCGCATGCGAGACAAGCCCGTATGCCTCATGGAATGCGCGCGCCACGTTATAGCAATTCTGATCCGCGCCGATCAGCACGGGAATGACATTCAGATTCAAGTCTTCCATAATACTATCCTTACCCTAAAATCAGTTGTAGACCGGGAGAATGAAGTCGATGAAGAAACGCTTGTACCAGACGAGGAAGGTGAAGACCGTCCAGATCTTGCGCCCGTTGTTCGCCTTGCCCGCCACATGGTCGTCGAGCAGGCGGATCAGCGCATCGGTGTCAAAAAACTCGGCAGCAAACGCGCTCTCGAAATAGCGGCGCACGATCTGCGCATATTTCTCCTCGCGCAGCCACAGGCGGATCGGCACGGGGAAGCCCTTCTTCTTGCGGTTTGCCCATTCGTCGGGGAGCGTGCGGTTTGCCGCGTGGCGCAGAATATACTTGGTGTTTTCCTTTGTGATCTTGTACTTTGCGGGGATCTTCTCCGCCATCTTCATGACCTCTTTGTCGAGGAAGGGCACGCGCAGCTCCAGCGAGTGCGCCATGCTCATCTTGTCCGCCTTGAGCAGAATGTCGCCCGGCAGCCAAAGCATCAGGTCGAGATACTGCTTCTTGGTCAGCTCGTCGCGCCCCTTAACGCGCGCGTAGATCTTGCCGGTAATGTCGTGCACGCGCTCGCCGTTTTTATATTCGTCGCGCAGGACCGCCTTTGCCTCCCTTTCGGGGAAGACCAGCGCCTGTCCGATGAAGTAGTCCTCGGGGCGTCCGCTTGCCTTGATGATGAAGTCATGCCCCTTGAAATAGGGCAGCGCGCGCGCCACGCGCGCGGCGGCAATGCGCAGGAACTGCGGCAGCTTCTTGTACTTCCGCATCATCGGAGTCTCGTCATACCACTCATAGCCCGCGAAGATCTCATCCGCACCCTCGCCGGAGAGCACGACGGTGACGTCCTCGGCAGCCAGCTTGGCAAGGAAATAGAGCGGCACACTCGACGGGTTGGACTGCGGCTCATCCATGTGATACTGGATGGTCGGAAATGCCTCAAAGCACTCGTCCGCCGAGATCATGCGGCGCACGTTTTTGATCCCGAGCCGCTGAGACAGCTCTGCCGCCTCGTTCGTCTCGTTGAATTTCTCATGCTCGCCCTCAAAGCCGACCGAAAAGGTCTCCTCCGGCATGAGGCAGGCGGTGATATAGCTGGAATCCACGCCGCCCGAGAGGAACGAGCCGACCGGCACGTCGCTGATGCGGTGCGCCTCGACCGATTCGTGCACGACGCGATCGAGCTCCTCGGAGTACGCCTCAAAGTCGCCGTCCTTCGCCTCAAAATCCACGTCCCAGTAGCGCTCGGTGACAAATTCGCCGTCCTTCCACTCGAAGAAATGCGCGGGCAGCAGCTTGTACACCCCGGCAAAGAAGGTCTCCTCGGTGGCGCTGTACTGGAAGGTCAGATACGGCAGCAGTGCGTTCTTGTTGACGGCACGCTCAAAATGCGGGTGCGCCAGCATGCTCTTGATCTCGGAGGCGAAGATGAACTCGCCGTCCTTCGTCGTGGTATAATACATGGGCTTGATGCCGAACATATCGCGGGCGCCGAAGAGCTTCTTTTCCTTCGTGTCCCAGATAACAAAGGCAAACATGCCGCGCAGCTTCTTCACAAGCTCGCGCCCGCCGTACTGCTCATAGCCGTGCAGCAGCACCTCGGAGTCGCAGTGCGTCGCAAAGGTGTGCCCCGCCGCGATAAGCTCCTCGCGCAGCGCCTGAAAGTTGTAGATCTCGCCGTTGTAGACCAGCACAAGACTCTTGTCTTCGTTGTACATCGGCTGCGAACCGTCCGCAAGGTCAATGATGCTCAGGCGACGGAAGCCGAGCGCCATATCCGCGTCGGTATACGCACCCGCGCTGTTCGGTCCGCGGTGGACGATCAGATCCATCATGTTTTGCACGATCTCACGCTTGTATTCGATTTTTCCGGAAAACCCGACGATACCGCACATAGCAAAATCCCCGTTTATGAAAGTATTTCTTTAACTAATATAGTATACCATAAACGATACGAACAATCAAGATACGCAAAAGGTCTTTTTTCGCGAGGGGCAAAAACTTTTTTCGGAAAATTTGCAAAAGGACTTGACAACCTGCCGCTTGGTTTGTATAATATAAAAGTGCTTGACGGCAAGCCGTCGGCATCCCTCATAAAGTCCAGGCATTCTGCGAGAGTGGCGGAACTGGCAGACGCGCACGTTTGAGGGGCGTGTGGATTTCTCCGTACGGGTTCAAGTCCCGTTTCTCGCACCAAGGGCAGGCGTTCCTGTCTGCCCTTTCTTTTGAAAACCGGAGGTCGGAATGCGTAAGTTCTTTGCGCTCAGCTTCAAAGGCAAGAGCCTGAAATGCGTGATTCTCGAATCTCTTTTCTATGCCCTGATCCTGGTTGCGGTCCGGGTGCTGACTTCCCTTCTGTTGGGGATCGGTTCCCTGCCCGAGGCGGCAAGCGTCGCGATCAACCTGGTCTGGCAGATCGTTCGTCTCTACTGTTTCGCGGGCGTCGCCGTTGCGGTTCTCTACGCAACCGATTGCCTTGAGAAAAAGAAAGAAGACTGACGACTTATAAAAATAATTTCGCAGCAATGCGTGGTTATCATATGCGGGTGTGGCGGAATTGGCAGACGCGTAAGATTCAGGTTCTTATGGGGGCAACTTCGTGAAGGTTCAAGTCCTTTCACCCGCACCAAAAAAAAGAGATACCCATTCGGGTATCTCTTTTTTTGGTCTGCTAATCGAGAGGACTTGAACAGAGGCGGTACAGAGAAACTGTCCGGTGGACAGTTTCGACCGCCGGCGACCAAGCGGGGGTACGCCCCCGCGCGAATCAAGTCCTTTCACCTCGGATACCTTGTTTTTTGTTTCGGCGATGGAAGACGGTGGAAAAGGACTTGAAGGGCGCGTAATGAATGACTTGCCGGTGGCAAGTCAGAACGCGCCACCGCCCGTCTGCGGACGGGCAAGTTCGCATCACCCGTCCGCTTTGATCCGAGGCAACACAAGCGTCGTTTCATTGCATATCAGCGGCGCACCCAAAAATAATGTGCATCGGAGCCCCGACCGCAGCCGCAATTTCCGAAACAAATCGATCCATTCGGCGAATACTCCATGGATTCACAGCAAAAAACCATACTTCTATACGCCCTCCGACATGCTTAAAAATATGCCGTCTGTCCGTCATGGATAAAGAACAGCCGGTCAAGGATAGCATCTACCCATGCAGAATCATACAGGTTCAGATAGTGCCGCGGCAAACGGCGCTGCAAAAACCATGTCTGCTCACAGCTCCATATACATCCCAGTCGCTTGCGATGATCCGATAATGCTCGGTTCCGTCGTCCGCTTCAGAGCCTTTTTCTTTCTGCGCTTCTCCATACAAAATAAAGAGCGTGCCTTCTTCTTGCCACAGTCTTTGCGACATCCCGCCCCCGAATTGCCGTTCCAAGCAGAAGGTCTTCCGTGCAGATTCCTCAAAAAAGCCGTTTTCGTCGCCGACAATCGTAGAATCGGATGGGTCTACAATATAATACGGTCCTTTTTCCGGGTTCGGCAAAGCGTTCAGGCACAGTTTCATCGGTATAAAAACCATAAGCAGGAGTAACACAGCGACCCCGGCAGTCATGTGCCCGATTGCCTTTGCCGTGCCGCTTCTGCGATATACAAAACCAAGCGTAACCCCGGCAGAGAGAAATGCACTTCCGAACATAGCGAAAATAACAGCGCAAGTCCGATAGGTTGTATGCTCTGCAACACCGTTTGTACTCGCAGAGAACAGTACGGTAAAAACCGACACCCAGCATCCCGCGCAAGCCAAAGTCGGCACGAGATATACGTTATTTTTCTTCCGTTTCAAAAGCAGAAGCGTACCCACGAAGCCCAATACCACGCCGCAGCCGCCCGACAAAAGAAATGCCGACAGTGTACCTGCAAACATGGCTTCGTAATTTGCAGAGTTCCCAAAATATAGTATAGCCAGCAGATAGGCGCCGAGGAGCACCGCGCAAAACAAGGTGATTGGCAAAAGCAATTTTGCAAAGCTCCGTGAAAAATTGTTTTTCATGGCATGTTGATCTCCTTTGATGCAATGTACTCTGCCGAAACATCCTTTTTCCCTGTCAGGGAATCAGCATCACAGGCTCGAAGCGCAGCCCCTTCAGTTTGTTCTCCCGGAACAGCCGGTATACCTTTTGCGAAGCGAACGGGAGACGGAAACGTCCGCGCCCGCCGCCGATCCATTCAGAAGACAACGCGAAGTCCGGAATGTTCTCCAAATCATGCGCGTGGTAGTACGGCAAGCTCTTCAGGCTCTTCTCGCCGCAGCCGTTCGGGCAAAACGGTCGAAACGTGAATCCGCTTACGGAAACTGCCTGCGATTCCGAGAATACAGTTTCTTCAGCCATCGGCGGAAGTTGCCCCGTAATCTTTAATTGAAAAACAGCCTCGAAAGGCTTGTTGCTTTTCTGCGCAATCAGTTCCCAAAAGGTGCATCCGCTCACCCCTGCCTGTTCAATGATCTCTCGCGCGCGTGCAGAAACAACCAGTTCATTTGTCCACTCAACTCCGGTTATATCCGCTTTTCCAAGGCGAATACTGTCGCACAGGTGCAGCGGTGCGGTTTGCAGCCGACCATTAGAGCAGAAAGGGCAGCCATCGGCTGAATTAAACGAAATCGACAAATACTCTTTTTCCGGCTGCGGATACCCTGCGCGGCAATGCAAAGGCGTTATCATAAACAACGGTGTATTTTCCATTTCCTGCTTCGTATATTCCCGTTCTTCAGTATACCCGCAGTCTATTCCCAATTCATGCAGTGTGTTTGTTATACACACAAAAAAATCACTGTGTAACTCCGGTTCGAGTACATACAGACCGATTTTGCGTCCTTCCTCCGGTATGCACATGCCGAGCTTCTGAAAAAAGGCTTCCGCCACATCGTCTGTCATGGGTAGAACGAATCTTGCTTTAACTTTCATTTTTCTATACACCACATACAATTTGAATTTCCGTTGCTTTTTTAGTCTTCGTTGTTCAACCGGCATTTTGGGCGGTGCGGAAAATACACCGTTTGCAATGATTGATGCTTTATTCTTCTAACGGAACGTATTCTCCGTTTTCGAGTTTTCTGACAAAACCGGTGAGCGGAAAATCGGGGTATTTAATTTCCCAAAGGCATCCGCACACACGGCACCTGTACCATTTTGTTGCATATCGTTTTTCCAAGCCTAAGAGACCTTCCAGTCCATCACTTCGCCATGTATGATAAGGCTTAGTGACTTTTTCTTCTTCGAAAATCCCCTGCTTTACCTGCGCTTCAAAGTATTCTTTTGCTTTCTCAAATTTCTTCCAGGTATCGAGGTCTTCATCATCCATTGCAGCGCAATTACAGCTTTCTGTTTGTGCCATTCCGCTTTCACCTCCGGTATATCGTCGTCTATTCGTACATTGATTCTGCCTTGGTTGTCTGCCGTTAAAGCACCCCGAACTCTTTTAAGTCTACGGTTCCGGTATTTGACTGCGTTCTATAATGCAAAGTTGTTCCAATAATCTGATAATCTTCCAAAATATCATCAAACGCATAGGAACGAATACAGTCTCCTGCGCGGGAGAGCAATTCGATTTGGATTTCTTCAACCAACAGTATAGCTTTGGGGAACACCTTGAAAAAGAACACTTCACACATCGCCTGATACTCAAAAACCGTTACTTTCTGATTCAAATCAACAACTGAAAAAATTTGTCCGTTATGAATATACAGAAAACCAAACGGGTCAAATGAAACGGTTGGTGCCACTTCCGGATCAGAAGACAGAATTCCTATCCCGATTGATTTACCGTCCATTTCGCAACAGCCGTTAATCATATAGCTATTCAGCACATGCTCGGATTTCTTCAAGATGATAGAATCATTTTTTCCGCGCAGTTTTTCTATCATTTCATTTTCAGAATCATATTCTGACACGTACAAATAGTAATCTCCGCACAGAAAATTGATCACTACGCTCATCCTCGCTCTTTTTATTTATTATTTTTGCGACTGTACACACAAACAAACCGCATGGCTATAAAATAACGCCCTGCGCGACTTTGTGCGGTCCCTCAAAAAGTTCAAATGTATTGCCGGACGCAAGATGATAAATCGGTGCAAATTCACTTAAATATGAAAGTTCTGCCAAAACGCTTCCGTCCGGATTCCTTTTTTTGAACACAATAATTGCACTCCATGATCCTTCATCAGATAACTTCTGATCAGAAAATCGAATGATAGGACCATATTTTGCATTTGAGGGGACAACGAATCGCTGCCCGCGCAGCGGATCTATCCATTTTATTGTTGCCAATACAGTTTTTGTCATTTTAATCCTCCAAACATTCGTCTTGCGTTTGCATGTTCCGATTCATTATTTATGCGGTTTGACTTTTTCGAGCAGTTTCCGCACGGTTGCCGCTATGGTTAACCCGTCTGCATCAAGCGGAAGATCGCTGTAAAGACCGCGGCGACGAAAAAAGGCATACCCGCCGCCCTCCGGGACACCGCCGGAAATTTCAATCTGCGCATCGGTTATTTTGACATCGACAAGTTTATGATGTCGCAGTTTGCTTCGCTCGCTTTTTACGCCAAACGCCCGATATAGCGGTTGGTTGTCCCATTCATCTTCGTTCACATCCAATACCCGATTGCAATTCTGAAGCCCTTCGGCAATCGCCTCGGCAAGCTGCTCATCCGTATAAGGAACTGAGATGATACGCACAAGCGGAGTTTCATAAAAGCCGCCTTTATCTGCAAATCGACTGCACGGACAAACAATGATGCGTGCAGAATCAACATTCTCATATACTAAGAGAACTTTATCTATCATACTTTTCAGCCTTTTCTTCCGCTTATATCAAGCTTTTTTGCGGCAGCGGCGGGCAGAAGAAACATTTTTTCAATGTCTTTCTCTCCGTCTTCTTCTACGGACAGCCCTTGTGCAGCCAGCGCCTCCACGGCAAGCACATCGTTTGTATAAAACCACATCAGCCATTCATGGGCGCAGGATGAAAACCATGCGTATCCGTCCCGGTAAAATGCCAGATCCATCGGAAAGGCGGGATAGTTCCACGCATACAGATGGTCAACCGTTTTCAGGATGTCTGCAACAGCTTCATCGCATCTGTAAACAGCCAACCGGTAAGTATGCCCGAATTCGTTTTCCGTCTCCGTGCCCGGCCACTTGTCAACATTACAGGAGAACAGTTTATACGGTTCAAGCTGTTTTTTCATCTCCCGTGTGGACTTTTTCGTCCGTTCGGAATCATGGTACTTAAAGTACACAACCGAGAACGCATCGCTGTGGGCAACCATATAATCAATGAATTTGGTGTACGGGAGACGTTCGTTCAACGCGTCAATATAATAACTTTTGATCATGGTTCAGCCTTTCTGCGCAATTCTTGCTGCGGGCAGGATTGCTCGACACGTTCAAGCTTCTCGCGCAATACTCTCAATCTGTCGTACGGCACCTGTGTTCCCAAAATGAATTCATCAATAAATGCTTTCGGTTCACAGAAGTACGCATCCGGAGTATACTCTTCAAGTGCAACGGACACATCCGTATATCATGCGTCCGCTCGTATTCCTGCCGCAGATACTCGTTGTAAGCATATATCTCATCCATCGTTTGTTTCCTCCATCGGTGTTCCGCGCGGCGGAAGCTGCCTTTTCTGCGTTAATCGAACGTCTCGCCGTCGGCGAGGATGCGGGTCTGCACGCCGCCCTCAAAGACCGGGCAGGGTGCGCCGCAGATATACTTTCTGCCGTCCTCGACCACCACGCTCGTTGCCTCGGGCAGTCCCAGCAGCTTCGGATAATCCTTGGCAAGCTCGGCGACCGCCGCGTTGAACTCTTCGTTGACCTCCGGCTCGGCAGAGGAATTGTAATGCGCCACCGTCGACCACCCGCCGATGAGGTTCAGCCCGCGCGTGTCGCGCAGCGCGACCGTGTTCGGGTCCATATAGCAGATCGGCTGAATATCCGCGCCGCACACGACCGC
>ERZ791905.2302-NODE-2302-length-10813-cov-4.379624_pt1 | contig 10813 bp, 13 predicted proteins | sample MGYA00510147_ERZ791905 | MGnify/ENA primary metagenome ERZ791905 (study PRJEB30046, sample SAMN00792084) | human gut metagenome | study: EMG produced TPA metagenomics assembly of the A metagenome-wide association study of gut microbiota in type 2...
TTGTAGGGCATCCCATACAAAGCCACCGGAACAATCGCTTTGGGCTTTCGGCCGATCTTGTCGATACGGTCCCTGATAGCCTGCTCCAGAAGAAGCGGGTCCATGTTCCAAGTATCAGCCTCAGAATCCACAAATACCGGAGTGGCACCGAGGTAGGTCACCGGATGGGAAGAGGCACAAAAAGTGAAGCTCTGTACTATCACTTCGTCACCCTGACTAACTCCGCAAGCAAGCAAGGCCAGATGCACAGCGGCAGTACCGGCACTTAAAGCCACCACCTTTTTATTCTGCCCCACAAAGCATTCCAAATCCTGCTCGAAGGCATTCACATTCGGTCCGAGAGGAACAACCCAGTTGGTATCAAAGGCTTCTTGTATGAAGCCCATCTCCTTGCCGCTCATGTGAGCGAGGCAAAGATATATTCGTTTGTTCATAAAGTTATAAATGAATTTCTTTTCAAAGAAGTGCAATGAATATTATGAAGATATCTCTCTTTTTACATAATATGGAATTAGCAAAAAAACAAAGATTTTACAGAGCTTTTTCCAAAGCCGTTTCATATCTAAAACTATATAATTGTTTCTTTTTTAGCAAGGGTTACTTTCTCAAGATGTCCTGGACATAATATCCGAGACTCAGCCAATCGAATTATTAGTGCTTTCGATTTATCCGCCTCCTTCTTATTACCATTGGGAAGATTAGTTACAACATTATATCCCGGTATATATGAATCCCCAGAAAAAACATAGCTCCCTATGAGATAAGTAATGCAAGTTGGACTGTGCCCTGGCGTTTCTATTACCTTTGCATTTATCCCATCTAATAAGGTAATGGAATCTTCTTCACGAACAACTTTAATATTCTTTCCTGAATATATTATTGGTTTATCATGGTATTTAGATAGATTCAGTTTTGCGGAAGCCAAAGCCTCTACACCTGCTTCGTTAGTATAGATTATTGCACCAGGAAATATCCGTATTAAAGCAGGTAATCCATAGATATGATCATAGTGAATGTGTGTCAACAGAATACCCTTCAGCACTTTGCCGTCACCCGCAGTCTCCATAATTTGTTCAATATCCCCAGGATCGACAATCCAGAATTCAGTTCTGCTAACTTCAAGAATATATGTTCTTGATTCTAAAACAGTATTGATAATGGATTTTACGATTAGCATTATATTAAGGATATTGAGCAAAATCAATATACATCACAATTAACACCCGATACATATTGAATCACCGACTATCAGTACAATCTTCTATAATTAAAAATATATTATCAATAAATTGATAACCATTTCCTCCATGCTGGAAAATTGTTGAACATATCCGTAAAATTATCAGGATTTTTAAACCCTTCCCAATTTCTATATTTTTTAGGCAGACCTCTTTGTGCAACAAATGAATTATAATTCAAGCACTTACCTTTATTCAAGGAAGTAATATCAGCCATTTCATCGACACTCAGTTCAAAGTCTAAAATCGAAATATTTTCTTTCAAATGAACTACATTCCAAGTTTTAGGAATCACAATAATCCCCCTTTGAATAAGCCAGCGCAGGACTACTTGAACGGTGCTCTTACCATGTTTTTTTGCGATTGCCAAAATCAAAGGATGTTCAATAATCTCCAGTCTTGGTTCTACTGAACGGAAATGGCTAAATGTCGACATAGATTCAACTGCAATTCCCCTATCCTGACAATATTTATTAACTCAATCTGAGCGTTTAACGGACTAATTTCTATTTGATTCACAGCAGGAACAACATCCGAAATCTCACTCAAAGCTTCAATATGTGGCTGCAGAAAATTGGAAACCCCAATAGCCCTGATTCTTCCCTCTTTATAGAATTTCTCAAGAACCTTCCACATATCCATGAATATTTTCCAAGGATTATGAATCAAGAACAAGTCTATATATTCCGTATCAAGGTTATCAAAAGATTTTTGAACAGCTTGTTCAATACTGACATTATTCCTTCGATTAAGAATTCTATGAATTCCATACTTATATCCTCCACAGTAAAGCGCATCAATATTCACTTTTGTAGTAATAAACACATCTTCACGCTTGATACCATGTTTTTTGAAAATCCGAGCAATATCAGCCTCGTTATAATATCTCCAAGCTGTATCAAACTGTCTGTAACCCATGTCATAGGCTTTTATCAGAGTATCCTCCAGCTTATCCTTCGGTATAAGAAATGTTCCTAGACCAATTTGTGGCATTTCAATACCATTATTCAATTTTATATATTGCATATCCATATAATTATTAGTTCATATACTATTTCCACGCTTGCATTTTATACCATAAACCACATCCAGATGCAATTTGAGTTATATCTTCTCCTGGAGGAATATTACCTTCTAACAACTCTATCCCATTTTGAGCTATAGCTAAATCCCATCCAACGTATCTTGCATCAGGTTCATAATAAACAATTTCTTTTATAATTGAGATACATTCATCAAAATGTGGAATAATAAAACCATCAAATTTAATATGAGAATAAGGATGAACCTCATATCTTGCACAGTTCATGCCATAAGCATCACCTTTCAAAATGCTTTTTTCAGAGTCTATCACACAAGCCATACCACCATCATGATAATTATCAGTTAATGCAACCCCATTGCCCATACGCAATAATGCGGCCAGTATGTGTAATTGTTTTTCCCGATCTAATACGGTAACAATACGAATCGTATTCAATGAACCTGGCGCTAAGTTCTTTAGTTTCTCACAATTTGTTATAATTTCCTCTATTATAAATTGTTCTCCAGTAATAATCTTTTGCTCCAAAATATCTAGTACATATTTATAGTTATCAGAAGAAGTACATATTCTAAATACACCATGCCCTCCGTAATCTTTTAAAGGTTTAGCAATGACATCTCTATATTGAATTATAAATTTCACAATTTCATCCCAGCTCTTATTTACTGTTGTTAACCATCCCCTATTTATATATTTCCGAAATCGTTGATTAAATTTAGCTTTATCAAGAAACAATTCATACACTTCTGGAGTACTAAAAGTATATCTTAGAACATCATTTCTGCGCAATGATATATATGCTTTTCGTTCAGCTATTGATTTATTCCAAAATGTAAAAGTACAATAGTCATTAAAATCATTACCATAAAAAATATACCAATATAATAAATCAACAAATACACTGAATCTACTTTTTGAAGGACATTGTTTTATGACAAATGCACTATTATCCCAACTATTTCGACAATAATTCAATACTGTTGATATACGATATAATTTCAACTTCCTTACTATTGCATTCATATGCCAATTTTTCTTAGTATTCCACCAATTCAGAAACAACAATATTATCCACATTAAACTCCATACATGCCCAAGCAAGTCCTACCCCAAATCCACAAGCCAAGCAATGGTTCTTTTTGTTACATAATGCTTCTGCAGTACGGGTAACCATGGTCAAAGGAATGGAGGCACTTGTCACATTGCCGAAATCTTCCAAGCAATAAGGAACTTTCTCTGCAGGTATCTTCACCGATTTGCGAATCTTCTCGTCAATGAATTTATTTGCTTGATGTAAATAGAGATAATCTATTTCATCCACATTGATATGATAAGCCTCTATAAGTTCTTTCAACGAACGAGGCGGTGTCTTGATAGCAAACGCAAACACATCCATACCATTGACTATCATATCAGTTCCCTTGCGGACAATGCCCGGTTCTATTTCCTTTTCAACAACCGCTTCAACAGTTGTCGGATATCGCATTCCTCCATACTTTGTCCACACAGCCTGATAGCCAGAACCATCCACTCCAAATACAAAATTAAAAGGTTTGCCGAATGAAGCATCATATTCAAATGCTGTTACCGTGGCAGCGTCGCCAAACAAAGGTTTAACCGTCCTATCTTTAGAATTTCGGTTGATGGAATTTGTCTCAGCTGCAATCAACAAACCTTTTTTAAAAGAGCCATGTGACATTAAAGAGCCTATCACACTAATCCCATAAATCCATCCTGAGCACCCTAAAGGTAAGTCCATTACGTAACAATCGTTACGTAATCCCAAGCGGTTTTGAAGGATACATGCTGTTTGTGGAGCAATAAAATCACGAGATGTACATACATAAATCAAGCAATCCACTTCTGAAATCTCCCAACTCAAATCGGTCAATATCCGATGAACAGCAGCTACTGTAAGATCAGATGCTGTCGTTCCTAATTGTACCACTCGTCGCCTTTCGATGCCAGTCGATGCCATAACTTTCTTTGCTTCACTTTCATCCTTGAAAATAGGAAGTGACAAATTTTCTTCTACCCGTGATGGGACACAAGCTGCCATTCCTGCTATTCTCACATTTCTGATTGTCAATTGTGACATAAAGCTAATCGTTGTTTTTTTCCCGATGAAGTCATTGGAATTTTATCAATCCATTCAAACTTCACCGGCATTTTATAATTCTCAATTTTGTTTCCCAACAATGTATCGATTTCTTCTAAAGATTTGGTAGTTCCCTCCCTTAGTACATATACTTTAGGCACCTCACCAACCAATCCTCTTGGATCTTTCATTGCAACACAAATACAGTCCGATACACCTCCCAAAGCTATAATTGCATCCTCTATTTCAATAGGACTCACTTTCTTACCACCGACATTAATCATCTCTTTTTTACGGCTCACCAAATAGAAATTTTCATTTTCCGATTTATATGCATAATCACCTGTGCGGAAATATTCTCCCCAAAAAGAATCTACAGTATCACCGTCCACCAGATAAGACTTCATCACCATATTCCCCTTTATGCACAATTCACCGGATTCTCCTATCGGAAGTTCCAGACCTTCATCACTGAAGATTTTCACATCCACCTCCTTTGTTACAGGCTTTCCGATAGTAACCAAATCGTCAGCATATTCATGAAATTCCATAAAGAGTGAACGGGATGCCTCTGTCAATCCGTAATGCATACAAATACGAGTGTTTGGAAACATTTCCATCAGTAACCGCTTGTTCTCCACACTCATTGCCGCACTACCAATTTCAATATAACTCATCTGACTTGCAAACTTTCCAAAAACATTTCCACTCAATTTCTTGATATACTCCCATACAGCAGGTACCATGCCTATCCCTGTCACATGATATTGTTCCATCGTGTTAAACAATAACTTTAGATTAGCAAAACTACCCAATAAGATAAATGTTGCTCCTAACAACATATTACAACGTAATCTACCCAAACCAAACGAATGGCAAATAGGTAAACCCAATACCTCTACATCATCGGCTGTATTCCCGATATATCGATTAATATTATTGGCAGAGCCACTAATATTGGCATGTGACAAAAGCACGCCTTTTGGTTTTCCGGTAGTACCGGTTGTGAACATAATATCAGCTATATCTTGAGCAGAAAGCAGTCCGATGTCAGCAGGTTTTCCCACCAAAGAAACCTCAGAATACCCAATACCTCCCTTAAGACCAAAGACTCTTTTCGGACGAACCGTTTCAATGATATATTTTTTTCTTTCCTCATTCGAGGTCGGGTCAACTATCACATTAACCAGTCCCAACAGATGAGCAGCAAAATATAAATATACAAATTCAACATCTTTCAAAGCAGAAAGTAAAATACAGTCACCTTTCTCCAATCCCAATGATTGAAGACAAGCCGCCGCACCAAGTATGTTTTTCCACAGCAATGCATAACTCACCGAAACGCCCTTTGCTATGATAGCCGTTTTATCCGCACTCTGCACCGAATACCGATAAATAGCTTGCAGTAATTGGCTATGTGTTAAACTACACATTCTTCAACTCAATAACTTTATTTACAATACTTCCTACCGTGTTTAGCTCAAAAAGGTCTTCTACTGGAAAATCCACATTTAATTCATTTTCAATAGTCGTAAGAATAGCCACGTTACCCATCGAGTCCCATTGTTCAATATCACCGGCAGCCATTTCCATAGTAATCACTGATTCTTCAACATTCAGTGTTCTAGCAATTACTGATATTATTTCACATTTTATATCCATTTTTATTCTTAGCTTTAAATTGACACTCCACCATCCAACACCATCGAATGACCAGTCAGCCACGAGGAGGCATCAGACAGTAAATACACCACACCATATGCAATGTCCTCAGGTACTCCATAACGTTTCAGAGGATAACGTTTCATATCCTCCTGTAATTGCTCTTCGCTGACTGTACCTCTATGAATTAAAGGAGTATCAACCATCCCTGGACAAATACTATTTACACGTACTTTTCTCGATGCAAACTCTTTGGCACAAAATTTCATAATGGAATTCAAGGCAGCCTTCGATGCACCGTAAATACAGTTACCACCGCTGAATACCTCTGTTCCACCCAATGAAGCCAATATCACGACAGCCCCCTCTTTATTGATTTGCTTCTTTTTATAAAGCACGCGCATTAATTCAATAGGAGCATAAAAATTGGTCTCAAAAATATCATCAAACTTATCACGGCTCGAAAACTGGAACGGCAATGTCAGTCCTTTACCCGAACAAAGCACCAGTCCATCTATCTTACCAGCTTCAGATATCAGATTTTCCACTTGTTCCACCACCTGCAAATCAGCTACCACAACCTTGTGTGCCTGCCCGTTCTTCACATCCAAATCAGCAAACGTAGCATTGAGACGTTCTTCATTGCGTGCCGTTATAATAAGGTTAGCCCCCATCTTGGCACATTCTGTAGCAGTAGCTTTTCCTATACCGGATGAAGCTCCCGTGACAAGTATTGTTTTTCCCTCTAAAGAAAAAGGATTATAATGCAACATAACTTTTAAAGTTCTTGTAATTCAGAAATCACTAAATTTTCATCTGTATGAAAAAGAATCGTCCCCCATGAAAGTCCTACTCCAAAACCACAGCCTACCAAAGTAACTGCTTTTCCATATAGCTGTTCCCTCAATTCTGTCACAACAGTAAGTGGAATGGATGCTGATGAAGTGTTGCCAAACCGTCTCAAGCTATAAGGAACTTTTTCGTCCGTCAATTTCAACTTTTTCTTGATAGTTTCGAGCATTTTTATGTTTGCCTGATGAAACAATACATAATCCACTCCATCCATGGTAATACCACACTCTGCAAATACCTTTTTAATGGATTTAGGAGCAGTGGTAATCCCGAATGCAAATACATCCATGCCGTTCATTCTCGTTTGACAAGCATGACGCTTACGTCCATCCTCGCAATCCTGCAACTCTAACGAAGCTGGCGTTATAGGATTACGGGCCCCACCACCAGGACGGATTATCGCATCATATCCAGTTCCATCACTTCCCAAATCAATAGTGATAGGTTTTGCCTTTTCATCATATTCGAGAGCAGTAGCAGTACCTGCATATCCAAAAAGTTGGTCGTGTTCTTCCGGAACTTGTTTACGTGCATCACCAGCTAATACTATAGCACGTTTTATTCTGCCACAAGTCATTAACGAGAGTGCAACTGACATTGCATATACCCATCCCGAACATCCAAGATTAATGTCAAAGCAGAGACAGCTTTTCTTTAATCCTAACTTTCCATGCAACACACATGCTGTTGCTGGCAATATATAATCCGGAGTTTGAGTTACAAGCATCAGTAAATCAATGTCTTCGTTTTCCCAGTTCAAATCCCACATAAGCTTTTTTGCCGCTGCTTCACATAAATCCGAAGAAGTAAATTCATTAGAAAAACGTTTTTCCCTCACTCCAACAGACTCAATGTAAGCTTCGTCATCATATTTATCTGTTGTAGATACAGTCTTTACAATGTTTCTTGGAACACCAGCTGCAATACCTGCTATACGGATATTATTTATATGAATGATAGCCATATTCTTTTTATCAACAAGCTTATTAAAGTTTACTTGCCACAGTGTTATAAATATCCGCTATTGTTTCCGATTTTTTAATGTCGTCTCCTTTTAGAGTCACATCATATTCCTCATCCACCATGGCAATCACGCTAAGAGCAACTAATGAAGACCACTCCTCAATCTCTCTAAAGCGAGTTTCCGGAGTAAATACACTTTCTTCTGTTTCATCAAACTGAGCAGCAAAATTGCTCACAAATTCTTTCATTTCCATAAACTGTTTTTTTAGTCATTACTTATCTTTACACCTATAGTTTCAATACTTTCGCCGGTACTCCTAAATACACATTTCCTTCTTTAGGTTTAGTCATAAGCACACTTCCGGCAGCAAGTTTTGTATCATTTTTTATTTTTAGTTGTTGCAATACAATGGAACCCACTCCAAAGAAATTACAGTCGCCCATCACCACTTCACCGGATATTCTGACAGAAGGCATTAATACATTGTAATCTCCTATCTTCACATCATGTCCTAAGACAACAGCCCCGTTGAATATATTAAAGTCTCCAATTATTACATCACAAGATACGACACAACCGCCTTGTATAATGTTCCCTTTCCCTATTTTGAAGGTTTCAACATCTTTTATGACAATATTAGGGGCTATAATATTGGGAAACTGAATATTTATATTGGCAATTAACGAAGAGAGTTTACAAAGTACTTTATTGTTAGCAATTGCAAAAACCACACTCAAAGACTTATTCCATGAATTAAGGGTATCCATTCCTCCTAACACTTTACCATAATGCGATATTTGAGTTTCACATTCTACTCCATCATCAAAAAAACCTATCAAATTCCACTGAGGTTTCACCTCATTTATCCAATAAATTAAGCAAGCAATCTCTTTACCGAAACCGCCTGCACCATATATAGCAATATCATTCATGATTAATCAACTTAATTATATCCATCAAATGGAATTGTAGTAGCTTGACCTTCCTTGGAAATACTATCCCTCATAAACACTTTCTTAATTGTTAGAAAAAAAATTTTCACATCAAGTTTCAAAGAGCAATGGTCTACATACCACACGTCCAATTCAAATTTCCTCGTCCAAGAGATAGCATTGCGCCCATTCACTTGTGCCCAACCCGTAATCCCCGGACGGACTTCATGACGACGAGCTTGTTCTTTACTATAAAGCGGTAAGTATTGAGGTAATAAAGGACGAGGACCTATCAAAGCCATGTCCCCTTTCAATACATTAATCAGTTGTGGCAATTCATCAATACTTGTAGAACGCACAAAACGCCCTACCTTAGTCAAACGCTGTGCATCCGGCAGCAGATTACCATCCGTATCCCGTTCATCAGTCATCGTCTTAAACTTTATCACTTGGAATATCTTTCCATCTTTTCCCGGACGCTCCTGAGTAAAGAATGCTCCTGCACCTTTGTTGGCAAAATGTAACCATAGGGCAAAAAGAAGGAGTATCGGCCAAATCAAAGCCAACACACAAAACACAAGGATGAAGTCAATCACTCTTTTAAAAAAATGAGAGTACATGATTAAAAAAATAAAATTATGTGCGAAAGGACTGTACAGTTCATCTCGAATTTATCTTCATCAGATAATTATCGAGCTAACTCTAAAATCGGTTTATTACCTAGATGTATTTATAATGTTACTCTGTAAACATTACCCAAAATTATCTTCTATATTATGCAATACTAAATCTTACTTTCCCAAAGAACGGTACTCTTCCAATAGCGCTTCCCAAACCTTACGCTGTTCGTAACGTTCTACAATCATAGGGCGAGCGCGCTTTGCCATTTCTTTCACTTCATCATCACGATGTTCATAGAACCACTTCATCGCATGGTATAAAGCCTCTTCATCACAAGGAGGAATTATTTTGCCATTAACGCCATCTTGGATTATTTCATTACAACCTATTATGTCAGTAGTTATACACGGAATTCCTAATGCTCCTGCCTCCATAAGCACCATGCCAAAGCCCTCACGATAAGACGGCAAAACAAATACATCTGATTGGTTCATATATGGTCTTACATCTGGTTGAAAACCAACGGTATGAATACGAGTATTCACTTGCATCGTGTTTTTAGTAATTTCTGCTATCGGATTTTGTTCATTCTCTATCGAGCCTACCACAACCAAATGTACATCTTCATTCTCAGTCGATAATCGGTCAAAAGCAGTAATCAGTTCATTCACCCCTTTATCCTTAACAATACGCCCAACAAAACAAAACACAAAACCACCTTTCGAGATTTGAGGAAGAACTATTGTACCTATTTTTTGTTTATCAAATCTATTTAGATTAATACCATTTGCACTACCATAAGCTATAACTTTCAGTTTTTGCTTCTTACATATATGGTCTGCCAACAATGTCTGTTTCACTCCAACAGAAACACATATCACTTCGGTCGCGCACACGCACGAAATCCTCTCCATCATTTGAAGCAATTTTTTCATTAGTCCACCATATCCCTGATAACGAAGTCCATGACATATATAAATACGTACAGGAACATTCGTAATTTTTGCTGAAAGCATTGATAAGAAACCGCCTTTGGGGGTATTTCCATGTACTATGTAAGGATTAGACTTCAGAAAAAACACAATAAAACGATAAAAGCTAATTATATCTTTACACAAAGATATAGGTCTTTGCATTGGAATACAATGAACAGAAATCCCCTCTTTCTGCCCAACTTCTTCTAAGTTTTTTTTATCTGAAGATATAGCCATCACCTCGAAAGTTTTATTCAGAAAGTTCAATTGCCCTTCAAAAAATCGAAGAGAGGCAGGAATTGTCGTTACAACAATAAACTTTTTCCTCATTCAGTTCTCTTTATTATGATTCTTGTTTTGGCAATACCACCGGTAAGCACTCAATTTAGGGCATCCCCCTTTGAAAGGGCACTTTTCAGTGCCCTAA
>ERZ791905.2304-NODE-2304-length-10805-cov-6.528837_pt1 | contig 10805 bp, 8 predicted proteins | sample MGYA00510147_ERZ791905 | MGnify/ENA primary metagenome ERZ791905 (study PRJEB30046, sample SAMN00792084) | human gut metagenome | study: EMG produced TPA metagenomics assembly of the A metagenome-wide association study of gut microbiota in type 2...
GGAGAAGAGCTGAAAAACAGCTGGTTTGCGGGCGTTTTTCCGGCGGAACAGCCCCGGTATACCATCGTGGTCCTGCAGGACGCCCAGACGGAACCCGCCCATTCCAGCGCCGCAGTCTTTGCCGCTCTGGCCGAAATGCTGGAAAATTTGGCCCGATGAGGCAGAGTCCATCTTGCAATTTGCGCGGTTGTATGCTATCATATTCTTGTATTTGTATGCAGTCTCAATCAAATTTACAATAAAAGGAGCGTTCCATCCATGTCTGCTATTGAAATCGTCGGCGGCGCCATCCTGCTTGCTGCCTCGGTCGTCATCATCGTCCTCACCCTGATGCAGCACACCCACGGTCAGGGCCTGTCCGGTGCGATCAACGGCGGCGCATACGGCGCAAACAACGCACGGCTGACCCCTGCCGACCAGATGCTGGCCAAGGTGACCCGTATCGCCGGTGTCGTCTTCTTCGTGGTGGCCGTCCTGGCCTGTGTGTTCGCCAGCCGTCTGGCTTGAGGACCCGCGCACAGCCCCGTGTAAGGCGGGGCTGTTTTTCTGTCTGAAATTTCTCTGTCTGCGCTGCGGACAGCTCTTCTTCTGAGGGGAGCCTCTGACAGGCCGGGTGGGCCTGCATCGGATGAGAAAAGCCCGATGGGCAAACACTGCCGGGTGCGGATGCCTCCGGCAGAAGGTGGGAAACTCAGGATTCCGCTGGAGAATTTTGAGAATGTTGTTAAGGAGTAAAATCTATGTCATTACGCGATAAGATCGAGCATGCCATCCAGAATCAGCCCTGCACCGTCAAGGACCTGAAGGCCCGCTTCGGCGGCGACCGCGGGGCAGACCGCAAGGTGATGGAAGCGCTGGATGCTCTGGTGCATGAGGCTGTGGTCTGCCAGCGTTCGGGCGTGTTCTTCACCGTGCGCTCCGGCCGCGCCGAGAAGGCCCTGCTGTGCAAAGTGGTCAAACTGGGCAAGAACTTTGCCTTTGTCATGCTGGAAGATGAGACCAGCGATATCTTCATCCCAGGCCGCTTCACCCGCGGCGCGATGCCCGGCGACGAGGTCCTCGTCGAAAAGTTCGAGCATCCCCGTGTGGAGGGCAGTGATGAGGGCGCCATCCTCGCAGTGCTCACCGAGAAGAACGACCTGGTGGGCACGGCCGGATCGAGGGCCGTCTGAAGTTCGTGCCGGACGACTGCCCGGCCATCTCCATGCAGCTGATGCGGGACTGCGAAGGCGGCGCTAAAGACGGCGACAAGGTGGCGGTCGAGATCCTGATGCGCGGCAGCCGCCAGGAAGACCACCGCGTCGGCGTGGCCATGCGGTTCGGCAGCTCGGACGAGGCCAAGCGCTGCGCCAAGGCGCTGCTCTACGCCCGCGATATCCACACCCGCTTCCCGGACAAAGTCCGCGAGGAAGCCAAGAAGTTTGAGGGCATGACCGTTTCGGAAGAGGACTGCAAGGGTCGCATGGACCTGCGCGCTCTGCCCATCTTCACCATCGACAGCGCCGAGACCAAGGACATCGACGATGCTATCAGCCTGACCCGCACTCCGGAGGGCGGCTTTGAGCTGGGCGTCCACATTGCGGACGTCTCCAACTACGTCAAGCCCGGTTCTGAGCTGAACGAAGAGGCGTTCAACCGCGCCACTTCTGTCTACTATGCCGACCAGGTCGTGCCCATGCTGCCCAAGAGTCTGTCCAACGGCATCTGCTCCCTGAACGAGAAGGAGCTGCGCCTGGCCTTCTCCTGCCTGATGCGGCTGGACAAGGACGGCAACCTGACCGATTACCGCTTCGTGAAGTCGGTCATCTGCAGCCGGGTCAAGGGCGTCTACTCGGAGATCAATGCCCTGCTGGCCGGAACGGCCGATGCCGAGATCCAGGCCAAGTACGCCGAGGTGGCCGACCAGCTGCCCGCCATGAAGGAACTGTACGCCCACCGTGCCCGCCTGCGCACCGAGCGCGGCTGCATCGACTTCGAGAGCGGGGAAGTGAAGCTCATCCTCGACGAGGACGGCCACTGCATCGACGTCAAGAAGCGCACCTCCGGCGAGAGCGAGGCCATGATCGAGGAGTTCATGCTGCTGGCCAACCAGTGCGCGGCCCACTTTGCCCGCGTCAAGCAGATCCCCTTCGTCTACCGTGTCCACGAGGAGCCCAACGGCGAAAAGCTGGAGCGCCTGCATGCACTGCTGCAGGCCTGCGGCATCAACGACCACTTTGCCAAGGAGGTGCCCACGCCCAAGGAGCTGAGCGCCATTCTGGAAGGGGTGCGCGGCACGGCATTTGAACAGATCGTCAATACCGGCATGCTCCGCTGCATGTCCAAGGCCTGCTACGAAGAAAAGCCCAAGGGCCACTATGGTCTGGTGCTGAAGGACTATGCCCACTTCACCAGCCCCATCCGCCGCTACCCGGATCTGGCCATCCACCGCATCATGACCGATCTGCTCAGCGGCACCGACAAGGAGACCATGGCCATCCGCTACACCGATTTTGCGATCCAGGCCTCTAAGCAGTCCAGCGAGCGCGAGGTCATCGCGGTGCAGATCGAGCGCAAGGCCGAGGACTGCTACAAGGCCGAGTATGCCCGCCGCCATCTGGGCGAGTGCTACGAGGGCATCATCTCCGGCGTGACCCAGCGCGGCCTGTTCATCGAACTGGAGAACGGCGTGGAGGGCTTCGTGCCCGCTTCCAGCCTGACCCCCACCGGCACCATGCTCACCGAGGGCATCCGCCTGTCCGACCCGGTCTCCGGCAAGAACTGGAACCTGGGCGACAGCATGATGATCACCATCGTCCGCGCCGATGTCAACCTCGGCAAGATCGATTTTGAGGTCGCCCCGGAGGCAAAACAGTAACCCGAACGGATTTCATCCGCTCCCGTCTTCTGTCACAGGAAGGCGGGAGCTTTTTTGCGCTTCACACTTTCGCCATATTTCCGACAAAGGTTGGGTTTTGCATAAAGTTTATACACTGGTCATCTTTTGTATGTTGTTCTGTCACAGGGGATGGGATATACTAAGCACAACGAAAGGGCGAGCGGGAATGCCGCCCGGAAAGAACCAAAACTTCAGGAGGTCTGCGTTATGTATTATTCCAGTGGCAACTACGAAGCGTTTGCACACCCCAAAAAGCCGGAAGGCGTTGACAATAAATCGGCCTATATCATCGGTTCGGGTCTGGCGGCACTGACCGCTGCCTGCTATCTGGTCCGCGATGGTCAGATGCAGGGCGACCACATCCATGTGATCGAGAAGGACCCGCTGCCCGGCGGTGCCTGCGACGGCTACAAGTACGACATCGGCTATGTGATGCGCGGCGGCCGCGAGATGGACAACCACTTCGAGGTCATGTGGGATCTGCTGCGCTCCATCCCGTCTCTGGAGACGGAGGGGGCCAGCGTTCTGGATGAGTATTACTGGCTGAACAAGGAAGACCCCAACAAGTCCCTCTGCCGTGCTACCGAAAAGCGCGGCCAGGATGCCCACACCGACGGCAAGTTCGGCATCTCCGACCGGGGCGCGATGGAGATCATGAAGCTCTTCTTCACCCCGGACGAGCAGCTGCAGGACAAGAAGATCACCGACATCTTCGACGACGAGGTCTTCAGCTCCAACTTCTGGATGTACTGGCGCACCATGTTCGCGTTCGAGAACTGGCACAGCGCACTGGAGATGAAGCTCTACCTCAAGCGCTATATCCACCACATCGGCGGTCTGCCCGACTTCACCGCCCTGCGCTTTACCCGCTACAACCAGTATGAGTCCATCATCCTGCCCATGGTCACCTATCTGAAGGACCACGGCGTGGAGTTCCGGTATGAGACCAAGGTCACCGACGTCCGCTTCCGGATCGAGGGCGGCAAAAAGCAGGCCAGCTCCATCACTGTGGAGCACAAGGGCGAGGAGAAGGTGCTGCCGCTGACCGAGAACGACCTGCTCTTCATCACCAACGGCGGCTGCGTCGAGAGCTGCACCATCGGCGCACAGGACAAGGCAGCCGGTTTCGACCCCACCATCAAGCCGGGCAACGGCTGGGATCTGTGGAAGAAGATTGCCGCACAGGACCCCTCCTTCGGCCATCCGGAGAAGTTCTGCTCGCAGCCGGAACTGTCCAACTGGGAGAGTGCCACCATCACCACTCTGGACGACAAGATCCCGCAGTATATCAAGAAGATCTGCAAGCGCGACCCCTTCACCGGCCACACCGTCACCGGCGGCATCGTCACGGTCAAGGATTCCAGCTGGCTGCTCAGCTGGACACTGAACCGCCAGCAGCAGTTCCGTGACCAGCCCAAGAACCAGCTCTGCGTCTGGGTCTACGGCCTGTTCAGCGACAAGCCCGGCGACTATGTGAAGAAGCCCATGCGCGACTGCACCGGCCGTGAGATCTGCATGGAGTGGCTGTACCATCTGGGCGTTCCCACCGAGGACATCGCCGAGCTGGCCGACCACAGCGCCAACACCGTGCCGGTCATGATGCCGTATATCGACGCCTTCTTCATGCCGCGTGCCTTCGGCGACCGCCCCGACATTGTGCCGAAGGGTGCCGTCAACTTCGCCTTCCTGGGCCAGTTTGCCGAGACCGGCCGTGACACCATCTTCACCACCGAGTATTCGATGCGCACCGGCATGGAGGCTGTTTACACCCTGCTGGACATCGACCGCGGTGTGCCGGAGGTCTGGGGCAGCACCTATGATGTCCGCTGCCTGATCGACGCCACCGTCAAGCTCCGCGACGGCAAGAAGCTGACCGATATGGACCTGCCCTTCATCCAGAGGGTGGCCCTCAAGGAAGTGCTCAAGAAGATCGAGGGCACCGACCTTGAAAAGTTCCTCAAGGAGTACAACGCCATTTAAGGCGTTTTCTCAAACGTCTCCTCCGATCCAGTTTGGACCTCCCCCTGAATGCGGCCGGGCTCTGCACCCTGAGACAGGATGCAGGGCCCGGCCCTTTTTCGTATGATTTTACGGAGAATTTCCAAAATAGTACGACTTTTGTGAAAAGGATTTGCGCGGATTTTACAGTTTTCTCTTGCCCGAAACGATATTCTGTGATATGCTTAATCCAGAAATGCAGACCTCGCTGCGGCTGCGCTGCACACCACGGCTCCCCGTTGGGGAGCTTTTGTGCGGGCGGCGGCAGAGAGGCCGCAAAAAAGAGAGTACCGTAAATTGAAGGAGGTCATTTCCTGTGAAACAGTTCATTTCCCGCCGCAGCTTCCTCAAGGCTGCCGGAGCTGCCACTGCACTGACCGCAGTCTCCCTCGGCGCACCCGCCGCATCGGCCGAAGAGACCAATTGCTTCCTGGGCGAAAAGTCGGCTGTTACCATCCTCTACACCAACGATGTGCATACCTACATCGACAAGAAATCCCCCGAACTGACCTATGCCGGCATCGCTGCACTGAAGCAGAGCTATGTGGACGCTGGCCAGAACGTTCTGCTGGTGGACGCCGGCGACCACATCCAGGGCACGGCCTATGGCTCCATGGATGACGGCGAGACCATCATCAAGCTGATGAGCGAGGCCGGTTACGACCTGGCCACCCCCGGCAACCATGAGTTCGACTACGGCATGGCCCGCGCAAAGGCAGCCATGAAGGAAGCCGCTTTCCCCTATGTTTCCTGCAACTGGGTGGACCTGCGCACCGGCCTGAAGGTGCTGCCCAGCATCAAGATCTTCACCATCGGCGGCGCGCGCATCGCATTTGTGGGCGTTACCACCCCGGAGACCTTTACCAAGTCCACCCCGGCCTACTTCATGAACGCCAGCCAGACCAAGTACATCTATGACATCCTCGGCGGCGACGATGGCCAGAAGCTGTACAAGGCCGTCCAGAAGGCCATCGACAAGGCAAAGCTGCTGGGTGCAACAACTATCATTGGTCTGGGCCATCTGGGCGTAGACCCCTCGTCCGCCCCCTGGACCAGCGAAGAGGTCATCGCACACACCACCGGTTTCGATGCCTTCATCGACGGCCACTCGCACACCGTGATGGAGAACAAGCAGGTGACCGATGCTTCCGGCAAGGCCGTCACCCTGACCCAGACCGGCTCCTACTTTAAGAATGTCGGCAAGATGACCATCGGTGCCGATGGCTCCATCACCACCGAGCTGCTGCCCAGCTACGACGGCGCAGACGACGCTGTGGCCGCTGCTACCAGCGAGTGGGTGAGCGCAGTGGACGACATGCTGGGCGAGGAGATCGCCGTGGGCGATTCCAAGTTCTACATCACCGACCCCGCCACCGGCAAGCGCCGCATCCGCTCCGGCGAGACCAACCTGGGCGACTTCGTGGCCGACGGCATCTATGCCTACTTCAATGAGATCGAAGACCTCCACTGCGACATCGCCATCATGAACGGCGGCGGCATCCGTGCAAATGTGGACGCAGGCCCCTGGAGCTTCAAGACCTGCAAGACCGTCAGCCCCTTCGGCAATGTGGCCTGCCTGATGTCCGTCACCGGCCAGCAGATCCTGGACGCCCTCGAATTTGGTGCCCGCTTCGCCGGTGCCGAGGGCAAGGAGAACGGCGGTTTCCTGCAGGTTGCCGGTGCCAAGTATGAGATCCACGCCATGGTCCCCAACACCGTCCAGACCGACGACAAGAATGTCTGGGTCGGCAGTGCTACGACCCCGCGTGTTTCGAATGTGGAGATCTACGACAAGACCACCGGCACATACAAGCCTCTGGACCCGAACGCCACTTATGCGCTGGCCGGTATGAACTACACCCTGCGCAACCTGGGCGACGGCTTCGCCATGTTCGACGGCGCAGAGCTGATCAAGGACTATGTCTCGGAGGATTACCTCGTCATGTCCAGCTACGCAGCCATGTTCGGCGGCGTGGATGCAAACGGTCTGCCGCACCTTTCCAGTGCCAACAGCCCGCTGGCCGATTACCCCGGCTATCTGCTCAACTACGAAGATCCCTACGGCGCAGGCCGCATCCAGATGATCTGGTAATGCCCTGAACCGAGAGAGACCGCTGTGCTCCTTCCGTTATCGACGGGGCCAGCGGTCTCTTTTTGTGCCCGGCGGAGCGGACCGAGCGCGGGAACGCGCTGCGCTGGTTCGGGGAATTGCATAGATTCCGGGAGCGTTCCTTGTGAGCAATGCTGAAATTCAGAACAGCACAGGTTGTTCGCTTGCGAACGATCGGACCGTGGGGTATAATAAAAAATGACAAGTGATATATCAGCTGCGCATTCCCGCGCACGAAAAAGGAGAAACAAGATGGAGATTCGATACACCAGCGCTGCCCAGTGGGTCGATGCCCGCGACGGTGTCATTCCGGCACCCTATGCTCTGGAAGCGGGGGAGAGCATCACCGACCGTTACCTGGAGCCGGTGGTCTTCCACAACGAAAACGGCCCCGACATCGGCGTGACCACCTGCGGCGTCATCGTCAGGGATGGCCTGTACTTCAAGGATATGGACAACAGCGGCGAGCTGGCCCCTTATAAGGACTGGCGGCTCAGCCCCGAAGAGCGCGCAAAGGATATGGTGGCCCATCTGCGCCTGGACCAGCAGGCTGGCCTTGTGCTGAACACCCTGTTCAACACCCCGGTGGCCCCCACCCGCGCCGAGGCTGCCGGTGCCGACGGCAAGCCGGAGTTTGGCAAGATCTACAAGCACCACGACCCGGACGAAAAGCCCATCCCCGGCCCGCTGCCCGGCATGACCATGAGCATTGATGACGCCGATGTGCTGGACAAGCACATCACGGCGGGCGTTTACCGCGGCGATATGCACTGCGAGGCCGGTATGGTGGCACTGTACCACAATGCGGGCACCCAGATGCTGGAATGCGAAGCCTGCAAGGGCGGCGTGGCGATTCCGTACTCTCTGCACACCAACCCCATCAACATCGGCTACCCGGACTCTCTGGGCATCGGTGCAGCGGTGCTGGGAGACGGCAACGCAGACTTCGTCTATGAAATGGCCGACACGGACCGGAAGATGATGAAGGCCGAGGGCCTGCACATCATGTACGGCCCGCAGGTGGACGTGGCCACCGACCCCCGCTGGCCCCGCACCAACGGCACCTACGGCGAGCGCACCGATGTGACCAGCGACATCACCGAAGCCCTCATCAAGGGCTACCAGAACGGCGACGACGGCCTGAACGAGGGTTCGGTCGTCCTGACGGTCAAGCACTTCCCCGGCGATGCCCCCTCCGAGAACGGCTTCGAGCCGCATGTGCCCATCGGTCAGTGGCGCATCTACCGCACCCCCGGCTCGATGGAAAAGTACCATCTGCCCCCGTTCCAGCGGGCATTCGACCACAAGGCATCTTCCATCATGCCCGACTACTCCCGCATCGCCGCCGATGGCCGCGCCGTGCCCCAGACCTACCGGGGCGAGGTGACCAGCACCGAGGCGGTGCCCAGCGCATACAGCAAGGAGCTGCTCACCGACCTGGCCCGCAACAAGATGGGCTTTGACGGCTACATCAACTCCGACTCCGGCATCACCACCGTGCAGATCTACGGCGTGGAGGACCTGACGGTGCCCCAGCGCTACGCCAAGGCCATTTCCGCCGGTACCGATGTCATCGGCGGCAACACCGACCCGGAGAACATCGTCAAGGCGGTGGAGGACGGTCTGCTGCCCAAGGCCGACCTCGACCGCGCCAGCTACAACCGTCTGCTGAGCCTGTTCCGCACCAAGCGTGTGGACAACCCCTATCTGGACCCCGACCAGGCCGACCAGGCCCGGCAGGATAACTTCGATGGTGCCAGGAAGAAGGCCTACGAAGCCAACCAGAAGGCTGTCGTTCTGGTCAAGAACCACGGCGGTGTTCTGCCGCTGGCCAAAGAGAAGAAGGTCTGCATCGTCACCTTCAAGGGCGTGGACTCCGGCTTTGCCAAAATGGCACAGGCCATGGGTGCCGGTCTGGGCTCTGCCAATGCCGACGAGGCGCTGCGCAAGACACTGGCGGAGGCCTTCGAGAAGAAGGGATACACTGTCGTCGCCACCCCGGAGGAGGCCGATGTGCTGTACCTCCACGTGTGGCCCATCAGCAACGGCGTGGTGTTCTACCAGTTCGCCATGCCCGTCATCGAGATGGGTGAGATCGTCACGGACGAGCGCGAGACCAACAAGAGCCAGAAGAAGACCGGCAAGCAGGTCACGGTGACCACCCTGAAGAACGTCGAGAAGATCCGGGAGCTGGCCGATGCCATCCACGCGCGCGGCGGCAAGGTCGTGGGCACCTGCGTGGTGAACAACCCCTGGCTGCTGGACAAGCTGGAGCCCTACTGCGACGCGCTGACCATCCAGTACACCGTCAGCACGGTGGCGCTGAACAACGCCCTGAACGCACAGGTGGACGTCATCAGCGGCGACTTTGCCCCCACCGGCAAGCTGAGCCTGACCATGGTGTCCGACCCCGCCGTCATCGCCATCACCGAGCAGGAGATCGACGGTGTGGTGCGTGAGATCTGCGCTTCGCCCAACGATGTGCCCGGCTACGATAAGGACCCGTACATCGACCCGGCCATCCTCGCCGGGGTGCGCGGCGGCAGCTACGCTTACTGCGACGCCGACGGCAACTATTACCGCAGCGGGTTCGGTCTGAATTACTGACCCTCTCCGTCCTTGCTTCGCAATGCCACCTCTCCCAAAGGGTGAGGCAATGGCATGTCGGGTAGCTCCTGCTGGACGCTCAACGTTTTTTCGCTCACAAGTAGAATGGAGTTCCGTGCCGCTTGTCAAAGCCCGCCGGGGGTGCTACAATGGAGCCAGCGACCATGCTGAAAGGGGATAGAACTATGGAATTTCGGGACAAGCCCATGCAGAACCTCGTTCGCATCAAGGAGAAGGAGATCTGCAAGAATGTGCAGGCGCTTTTGCTGGACGGCGAGACCATCGTGGGCGCGTACAAGACCGTGCGCGACCAGGCGGTCTTTACCTCGCACCGCATCTTTCTGGTGGATATGCAGGGGGTCACCGGCACCCGGCAGGAGATCTTCGTCCTGCCGTACCGCAAGGTGCTGCACTTTGGCATCCAGACCGCAGGCTTCGGCGACCCGCTCCAGACCTCTGAGCTGACGGTCTGCTTCGCGGATGAGCACGAGGCAAAGTTCGGGTTCATCGGGCAGGACGAGCTGCTGAGTGTGGCCCGCGCCATCAGCCGCTGCATCCTGTAACACCGTACAAAAACGCAGAGCGCCCGCTCCGGCTTCTGACCCCGGAGCGGGCGCTCTGCGTTTGCTGTAATATGCGAATAACGGAGAATGGCGAACGATCAGCCGGCCACACGGTCCATCCGGCCTGCCTCCAGCATGTAGCGCAGGAAGCCGGTCACGTCGGCGGGGTCGGTCACAGTGATGTCAAAGCCCTTTCTGGGGGCGTCCATCATCCGGAGGATGGAGGATGCAGCGGCATCCTCTTTCAGGTCACAGGTCTTGCCGTTGTCCAGATGCAGCAGCACACTGCCGCGGCTGGCGGAAACCTGACGCATGAAACGGTCTTTATCAAAATATTCGATACGAAGCATAAAAATACCTCCTGTCAGAAAGTTGTTTATTTGCACGCCGTCTTCCGGGTGAGCTGCTCGTGCATGACGATCATCAGGATCAGCAGCGCCAGCAGATACACGGGGAAGAGGGCAGGGGCAACGTTGTTTGCCAGCAGGCCGAACAGCGGCGGCATGACCAGATTGCCGACATAGGCGCTTGCCATCTGGATGCCGATCACAGCCTGTGACCGGTCCGCGCCGAAGTGGTCCGGCGTGGAGTGGATGATGCTGGGGTAGATGGGCGCACAGCCCAGCCCCACGAGGACGAGGCCGGCCAG
>ERZ791905.2307-NODE-2307-length-10795-cov-7.017691_pt1 | contig 10795 bp, 9 predicted proteins | sample MGYA00510147_ERZ791905 | MGnify/ENA primary metagenome ERZ791905 (study PRJEB30046, sample SAMN00792084) | human gut metagenome | study: EMG produced TPA metagenomics assembly of the A metagenome-wide association study of gut microbiota in type 2...
GGAAGCCGCCGACGCTGTCGCCTACCTGCTCTCCGCCTACGGCGAGGAAGGGGCACTGCCCTTTGACACCCTGCGCACCCTCGCCGCAGAAAAGCTCGGCGTGGCGCTGACCGAAGCGGACGCGGGCGGCAGGCTTGATGTGCGCGGCGGCAAGCTCTATGTCGTTGCCGATGACGCGCAGCCGAACATGCTCTACAACTATGTCGTCACCGATGTCGCAGAGACAGCGGACGGCAAAGCCGTGACCGTGCAATACTTTGCCGACTGCAACAGTTTTTTCAGGTCGCACGAGGTCGTCTACACCGTCGGCAGCGACGGTTCGCTGCACGGCTGCACCGTAAAGACCGCATCGCCCTATGCCCCCTACGGTCTGCGCGACTGACTTTAGGCTGATTTTAGTCCAAGCGGGTAGGATAAAGCTCTGGAGGTGACTTTCATGCGACTGCTGCTCTGCGAGGATGAGCATGCCTTTTCAGATGCGCTCTGCACCATTCTCGAGCACAACAACTATACCGTGGACGCCGTCTATGACGGCGAAGACGCCTATACCTATGGGCTCTCTGACAACTATGACGGCATTCTGCTGGATGTCATGATGCCGAAGGCGGACGGGCTCACCGTTCTGCAAAAGCTGCGCACCGCCGGAGTGCAGACCCCTGTGCTGCTGCTGACGGCAAAAAGCGATGTGGAAGGCCGCGTTGCCGGGCTGAACCTCGGCGCGGATGATTATCTGCCGAAACCGTTTGTCATGGCGGAGCTGCTGGCGCGTGTGCGCGCGCTGACCAGACGGCAGGGCGAATACCGGCACTCTACCCTGCGGTTCGGTGACCTTGTGCTGAGCCGCACAGATTTCAACCTGTCTGCGCCGCGCGGCACCGTCCGGCTGGTCGGCAAGGAATTTCAGATCTGTGAGCTGTTTTTATCCAACCCGCGCCAACTGCTCTCGCCCGGACAGCTGCTCACAAAGATCTGGGGCTATGACACGGACGTGGAAATCAACGTGGTGTGGGTCAATATCTCCAACCTGCGCAAGAAATTCGCCGAGATCGGCGCGCATGTCAGCATCCGCTCCGTGCGCGGCGCGGGCTATATACTGGAGGAAACGCTATGATCCGCAAGCTGCGCATACGCTTTATCGTTGTGGCGACGCTCTCGGCAGCCATCGTCATTCTCGCCGTTTCCTGCGGAATCCTGCTCACCAACCGAAGGCAGACCCTGCAAAACATCGACGGGATGCTGTCTCTGCTTGCGCAGAATGAAGGGCGCTTTCCGGAGGCGCCCAGCAGCGATGCATCGGGCGACGCCGCGCAGGACGCGGATGGCGCAAAACCCGTTCCTCCCGCACCGCGCGGGGACAGATCGCCCTTGCGTTCCCCCGAGACACCGTTCCGCACGCGCTTTTTCACTGCAATCGCGGATGCAGACGGTGAAATTCTGCGCCTGAACACCGACAACCTCGCCTCGCTCTCCGAGGCAGAGGCGCGTACTTATGTCACGGCGGCGTTGGCGGACGGAAAGACCGATGGCAGGACCGACGTATACTACTACCGTATCGCGCCGGACACCGAGGACGGCACGCGCCGCGTAGTCGTTTTTCTCAACTGCGAAGTGGAGCTTGCCGCGATGCACGCGCTTGCACGTATCTGCGTGCTGATCTCGGTGCTCAGCATTCTGTTGGTTACGCTTCTGTCCTTCGCCCTCTCCGGCGCGGCGATCCGCCCCTTTGTTCTGAACCTCGCACGGCAAAAGGAGTTTATCACCGGAGCAAGCCATGAGCTGAAAACGCCGATCGCGATCATTCAATCCAATGTGGAGGTCATCGAGCTGACCGAGGGAGAGAGCAAATGGACGCGGAACATCCGCGAGCAGTCCGAGCGGCTGATTCGCCTTGCCGGTGAACTGACAATGCTCTCCCGCGAGGATGAGGAGACGAAGAAATCTATGACTGCCGTTGACTTTTCGGCATGCGTCCGCCGCGCCGTCACTGCCTGTGAAGAGCGCGCAGCGCTGGCAAAGCTGACGCTCTGCGCCGACATTGCGGACGGCATCACCGTGCAGGGAGACAGCGTCAAGCTCGACGCGCTCTGCTCCATCCTGCTGGACAATGCCGTCAAGTACACGAGCGGCGATACGATCACCTGTGCCCTGCACCAAAGAAACGGGAAAGCCGTACTGACCTGTGCCAACCGCTGCGCGCCGCTCGGCAAAGCACGGCTTGCACGCCTGTTTGACCGCTTTTACCGCGCGGACGAAGCCCGCAGCGGTGACGGCGGCTTCGGACTGGGACTTTCCATTGCTGCCGCCATTGTCCGTGCACACAGCGGTAAGATCACCGCCGCGCAGGACACGAATGGGCTGTTGACATTTACGGTTATCTTATAAAAAAGAACGGGAACGCCTCGGCGTTCCCGTTCTTTTTATCTTCTCTTATAAAGCGCAGCCACGCTGAGACCAACAAGGACAAGGAGCAGCATGCCGCCGTACCAGATCAGGTTCTGTGTCGTAGTTGATGCGATCGACGTCCCCGGTACATCGCCGCCGGGGACGGATGGTGCGCCCTGCGGGCGGTTACCGCCGCTCGGGCGGGTCTGCCCTGCCGTATCCGTATCTGTGTCCGTTGTGTCATCCGCCCCGTCCCCGTCCGGACGTGCAGGCGGCGCTTCGGCACCGTCTTCGTCGCTGCCGTCATTGGGATGTTCCGGCGGAGTTTCAACACTGTCATCACTGTCCGGACGTGCGGGCGGCGTTCCGCCGTTGCCGTCGTCGTTGCCGCCGCAATTCCCGCCGTCGAACGCCTGCTTATCACCGCCGCGTTCGCCGCCCATCATTGTACCCATCACCGAAAGATCAATGGAAGACGCATCGACAAGGGCGCTCGAATCCGTGCGCTGTCCCGCATCGGTGGACGGAATACTGCCATCGAGCTGTCCGCGCACGCTCTCGGCGCGCAGCCGAACCGTTTCGTGCAGCATTTCCGCCGCAGTGCTATACTCTGCGTAGGTGTAAAGTGCATTCGGGTCGGTCTCGACCGATGTGTCGATCTGCGCGCGGATGCGGGTATATGCCGCATCAAAGCCGCCGCCGAACACATATTCTTCGACGAGCCTGTCGAGATACGCGTGGTACTGTTCGAGGTATTCCTCGTTTTCAAGCAGCGTATCAAAGAACTGCGTGCCAGAGAACGGCGTGTCGATCGCGTCGTTGACGACAGACGAAGCATCGCCGCCGTTCATACCGCCAAAGGACAGGTTGTAGTCCCAAGGCAGGATATTCAGCTTGCCGCCGCTCTCATAGAGATAATAGTTGTGCGCCATGTTGCCGGACAGGCTGTCCGCATTGACAACGAAGGTATGCACCGCCATGTAGCGGAGGATGTTGTCCACATCGAGGTAGGTTTCGAGGTCCGTCCCTTCGCTGACAGCTTTCAGTGCGGCGACCACGCGCTTATGATCCTGCTTGCCGGTGTCGGTGACCTCGCCCTTCCAGATCGTCTCATAGCTGTCGAGGTCGTCATCCGTGTAATTGAGGTCTGCACCGCCGCTGCCGCCCATACTGCCGAAGTTACCGAAGTTGCCGAAGTTGCCGAAGTTGCCGAAATCCTTTTTTTCGTTCGTGTCTGCCGCCTCAAGAACCCCGACATCCCCGTTTCCGTCAAAGCCGGGTGCGGCATCCCCTGCACCGTCGCCGAAGTCGGGCATCTGTCCCATGTCCGGCATATCGCCAAAGTCAGGCATGTTGCCCTTCGGGCGAATGCCGACATTGGTGAAGGTCTTGCCGCCGATCTCCACATCGCAGGAGACGTATTCCTCATTGATCGCATTGTCGAGCATGGTCTGCCAGTCGTCCTCATCGATGCGAATATTGATGTCGAGCACCTTGTCGGTATCAAAGAGCGCCGACTCGTATTCCATCGTCACGCCCTTGCCGCCGAGTGCCTCGAGCAGAAAGTCGCCGGTCGCGGCGGCAAGCAGCGAGAGGCAGACTGCGGCGGCGGTCAGAACCGCCACAAGCTTTGCAAAATTCCGGTGTGCCAGCATGACCGCACCTCCTTAACCCATATATTCGCCGTTGTAGCTGACGAGTGCGGCGCTCTCCACGCCATCCAACGCCGAGATCTCACCGACGAAGTCGGTCGAACCATCGCGCAGCCGTACCTCGGCGGTGATCTCCACGCCGCCCTTCGTCACGGTCTTTGCCTTGACGCGCGGCTTGTCGTGCAGCTTGTCGGCAATCGCCATGGCGGCAGCTTCACTTGCCGGATCTGTGCAGCGAATCACCAGCATATAGGGCTTGTCATGCGACTTGCGGTTGGCAAGCACGAGAAGCACGCCGCCGATGATGACCGAACCGATGACGGCGAGCGGGATCATGCCCGCGCCGATGACAATGCCGGCCGCCAGCGACCAGAACAGGAAGACGATCTCCATCGGCTCCTTGATCGCCGCACGGAAACGGACGATCGACAGCGCGCCGACCATGCCGAGCGACAGCACGACATTGGAGGTGACCGCCATGATGACCAGCGTAGTGACCATCGCCATGCCGACGAGCGTGAGCGCAAAGCCGGTGGAATACATCACGCCGGTGAGCGTCTTCTTATAGATCACAAAAATGAAAAGCCCGACGACGAGCGAAAACAAAAGCCCGATGATCGTGTCCGCAACCGAAAAGGACGACACGCTCTCGAGAAAGCTGGATTTGAAAATATCGTTGAATGTCATGGGAAAGTCCTCTCTTACTCATATTCGCGGCACGCCGCGTATTTGGAAAATGCGCTGACCCGGATCTCACCGAGCTGCAGGGCATCGGCAATAACCGACGGCAAAAATGCGTCGTATTTGACCTCGAGGATCATATGATCCCGCCGCAGGGCGGAAAGCGGCGTCGGCGAAAAGAAATCTGCGGGCGGTGCGCCGCCGATCTCCATATCAAAGGTGACGCGCACATTACCCGGCGCGAAAACATACGGTTCGCGCGTGTAGCTGATCACACGGCGCGGGCGCAACAGGCGGCTTTTCATTTTGAAGTCCAGCTCCTGTACAAGCGGCGGCGCGTCCCCGTCAAGCATGAGCGGATCGCCGCGGATCAATGCCTCACAGGCATCCCGCCCGATCGGCGCGGCGACTTTCAGGCACAGCCCATTGACTTTCTGTTTTTTCTCCAGTGACAGATGCGTCGGTGCGTCGCCGTAATAACGGAGGCGAAATTTCTCCCGCTTTGCCACGCCGTCGATCTTCTCGCGCAGCGCCGTGTCGTTGCAATTGTCGAAATACAGGCTGTGAACGCGGTATCTGCCGTCCGCATCGACATGCGGATCACGCTGCATCAGGCAGCCGAGCCGCACGCGCAGCTCATAGTAATCGACGTAGGTAATTTCGTATTTGTACTCGTGCCGATAGTGGTTTTGATCCTGCATATCTGCGTTTCACCTCCCCGGTGCAGTTACAGGATACAGTTTCTTTCTAAAACCAACCTAAACGTTATGTGTTTGTTGCATGAAAAAAAGACCTCCGAAGAGGTCTTTTTTGCTTATTTGATCAGTCTGCGGTCGATCACGTCCGACACCTCGGCGGACACCGAGAGTGCCGTCAGTGAAAAGACACAGAGCGCCAAAAACGGGATCATATAGGTGGTGAACACAACCGACAACACGAGCAGCAGACCGCCCGTGGCAAGCAGCTTCAGCGTACACTTCCATTCCACCCCGAGCAGGAGAAACGCATTTTTCAGCGCGCTGCCGACGCCGATGTCCAGCACGGCAAGCTGCGCGAAAAAGTAGGACTGCACGAGGAAGGAAACCAGCCCGAACACAAACAGCAACGCATAAAACGCCGCGCCGTTTGCCGTGAACATGTACACATAACCCGCGACCGATGCCGGCGCGATGCAAAGCAGCAGCGCGACGGCAGTCTTCGCGAGAAAATGCGGTTTCCATGCCGCGAAATAGACACGGAACGGCTCGACATCCGGCACGCGGCGCGCCCACTGCATCGTGACGGCGATCAGTGCGCCGTAAGCCGCGGGAAGCGTCACGACCGGAATCGAACAGACGCAGAACAGCAGGTTCAGAAGAATGAGCCGCATCCAGTGATTTTTCAGCACGAACCAAAACAGCCCCGTGCCGCTCTTCGGGATCTCGGCAGCATCCTCCGTGCGGTCGCCGAAGGTCAGCTTCTGCACAAAGTTTTTGATTTTGCCCATATTTCAGCCCTTAACGGCGCCCGCAGTCAGACCTTCGACCATGTACTTCTGGAAGAAGATGAACAAGAGGACGATCGGGAGACTGCCCGCGACCGAGAACGCCATCAGCGCGCCGTAGTCATTGGAATACTCACCCATGAAGCTCTGCGCCAGACCGACGGCAAGCGTGCGCTTTTCGTCGATGCGGATGATCGTGAGCGACATCAGATAGTCGTCCCATGCGGTGAGGAAGGTGTAGATCGCAACGGCAACAAGTCCCGGCAGCACCAGCGGCAGGATGACCTGCACCATGGTGCGCATTCTGCCTGCGCCGTCGATCTTTGCCGACTCGTCCAAAGCGTTCGGCACGGTGTCAAAGAAGGACTTCAGCAGTGTGATGGAGAGCGGCAAAGCAAATGTAACGTCCGCTAAGATAACGCCGCGGTAGGTATCCAGCATGCCCCACTGCTTATAAAAAGTATACAGTGAGATCAAAATGACCACGATCGGGAACATCTGCACCGACTGCACGGCGCTGAGCACCGCACTCTTGCCGCCGAACTTGAAGCGCGAGAAAGAATATGCGGCGGGAATGGCAATCAGCAGCGTGACGAGAACGGTACCGCCCGACACGATGAAGCTGTTGGCGAAATACCGCAGGTATTTTGCCTGCGAGAAGATCTTGACGTAGTTTTCAACCGTGAAATCCTTCGGCCAAAACGCAACGTCATCCAGGCTGATGAGGGTGTAATACGGGCGGAGCGAGCCGACCAGCATCCACCAGATCGGGAACAGCAGGATGCAGACGAGAAGCGCGATCACGAGATACTTCACGACCTGCACGGTTGCTTTCTTGGTTTTTCCGGCTTTTGTCATAGCGCTTCCCTCCTTACAGATTTTCTGCGCTCTTGGCGCTGATCTTATTGATGATGACGGTAACAATCGTGAGGAAGACAAGCCACATCACGCCGATCGCCGCGCCCTGCCCGAAGTTGTAGTCGGTGAACGCCTTTTCGTATGCCGCGATCGAGAGCGTGTAGGTTGCCTCGCTCGGTCCGCCTCCGGTCATCAGGTTGATGATGGTATACATCTGGAAGTTGTTCATGATCGCGATCCAGACCGACGAGAGCACGACGGGGCGGATCGTGGGGAGCGTCACATGACGCAGGGTCTGCATGAAGGTCGCGCCGTCGATGCGCGCCGCCTCCAGCTGCGACTTATCCACCGACTGAAGCCCCGCAAGCAGCATGACCATCATATAGGGGAGCTGCCGCCAGACAGCTGCAATGACGACCGCGGGGAGCGCCAGATTCGGGCTGTTGAGCCAGTCAAACGCGGTGGTCGGAATGCAGCCGAGCTTGTTGAGGATCCAGTTGATGATGCCGTAGCTGTTGTTGAGCATCAGACGCCACAGCAGCGCGACGACGACCGAGGGGATCGTCCACGGGACGAGGAAGAGACCGCGGAACACGCCGCGTCCCTTCAGCTTGGTATTGAGCAGGAGCGCAAGCGCAAGTCCGATCACAAACTGCACAAGCACTGCCCAGAAAACGAATTGCAGCGTCGTCAGGAAATAATCGACGACATTGCCGTTGATGCCGCCGGCGCGGAACAGATCGGTATAGTTCTTGAAATTGTTCCACACGGGCGCTGCCTTGCCGCTGACCTCTTTCAGCCCGTATTTCATGAAGCTCATGTAAATACCCTTGAGGATCGGCGCGGCAATGACGGTGAGCAACACGAGAATGGCTGGTACGGTCAGCAAAAAGCCGAAGAAACCGTCACTCATGTGATACTTTCCCTCAACATCGCGGCGGAAGAAGGCTGCGATGAATTTATTCTGCTTTTTCGGCATTTTTTTCGTTTGAGTCGCCATCTCTTACCTCCGTTTTCCTAAAATACGCCCCCTTCGGCGGCCCTGCCGAAGGGGGCGCAAGTCATACGATATTACTTATCTGCGAGAGCCTGGAGCTCGGTCTGCATTGCAGCGACGACGGTCTTGACGTCCTCACCGTTTGCAATTCTCGAAAGACCCTTGACCATGATGGTATCTGCCTCGCTGAGGCTGATCTGCGTGCCGGGGAGATCCTTTGCGGTGGTCATTGCCTTTACATAGACCTGCGTGGTCTCGTCAGCGTTTGCAAAGACCTTCTCGTTGACGCTTGCACGGCTGGACATTTTGCCCTGACCTGCTTCGTACAGGATGTTGATGACGACATCGCTGGACATGTGCTCAAGGAACTTCGCCATTGCGGGCATCTGCTCATCGGTGGTCGTATCGAAGACGACAAGCAGGTGGGTTACGAGGTAGCCGGAGCCGTTTGCATCTGCGCCCGGAATGACCATGCAGCCGAAGTTCTTGTAGAACTCTTCTTCATTTGCAGCTGCGGATGCGCAGGTGGAAATGACAGCCTGAAGATCATAGTAGAAGCCGATCTTGCCCTGGCCGAACAGGTTGCGGAGATCCTTCAGGGTTGCGCCCTTCGGGGAGAGCCCCTTCTTAAAGATTTCCTGCAGCTGCGTGTAGGTCTTGATACCTGCATCGGTATTGAGCGTGACCTTACCGTCCTTCATGAATTCGCCGCCGTTTGCCCAAAGTGCGGGAAGGATGTTGTAGCCTTCACCGGTCTCAACTTCACTGTCAGGGAATGCAAGACCGTAGATGTCATCGCCGAGTGCGCTGATCTTTTCAGCGGCTGCAAGCAAATCGCTCCAGGACTTGATGTCCTCGGCTTTGACGCCTGCGCGCTCAAGCAGCGCCTTATTGTAGAAGAGTGCTTCGGTGTTTGCAAACCAGGGCATTGCAACCATCTCGCCGTCAACCGTGACGCCGCTGATTGCACCTGCGGAGTAATCCTTCATGACTGCATCGGAGATGCCGACAACTGCCTTGACCGCACCGGTCTCCAGCAGCTGGGGCAGCCACTCAGCCTTGATGTGTGCAACATTCGGTGCCGTGCCGCCGATCGCGGAGACGATCAGCTGATCGAGGTAAGTGGAATATGCCTGCGAGCCATCCATCTCGATCTTGATGTCCTTGTTGGCATCCATAAAGGTGTTTGCCATTGCAGCGTAGGTCGGATAGAGTTTCTCTTCCGCAAGTGCCCAGGACGCCCACTTCAGGGTGACGGGTTTGGATGCGGGAGCGTCGGTCTTTTCGGTGGACTGACTGTCGGAGGAACCGGCAGGATCGGTCGTCTGGGGATTCTTGGTCTTGCCGCAGGAAGCGAGCATGCCGAAGACCATCAGGAGCGAAAGTGCAATCGCTAGGAATTTCGTAAATTTCATATGAATTTACTCCTTTCTGATTTTACAATTTTGTCTTCCGTTCGATCGCAGAGCAACTGAATTGCTCTCCTTGATGATTTCATTGTATCACCTGCACATTTCCGTGTCAAGTAACCGCCATAATGTTTGTAAAAAGTGACGAAGCGTTATTTTATTCACAAAGTTCCGTACTTGCGGCTACGCCCCGCAAAGCCTTATGCCGCCTTGCTTTTTCGGTTTTTTCCCATCTTGCTTCCAACGACGTTTTTCTGCGCAGATTTGCAGCAATTTTGTGCAACATGCAAAAAAGTAAAAATCATGCGTGATAAAAATAGGCTTTAATCACGCAAAACAACGTAGTCATGCGATTTCCGGCGGCAGGATTCCGCATAAATAAACAATTCAACCCTGTTTTCAAAACAAATCTACCGCCCTGTAATTTATTTATATCAAATCGGATTTAATAATGCATGAAAAACGATAAAAGCCGCACAAAGCGCATTTCTGCGCCGTGCGGCTTTTATATCAGATTTTGAATTCGGCTGCGAAGAACTCTGCAAACGCCATTTTTTGTTTGCGGTCGGATTTCCGCAAAGTGTTACAGCGATGCGAGCGCGGCACAGATTTCCGCCTGTGAAAGCGTATGCACGGCGGGAATCAGGCGAATGCCGAGATCGGCGGCGCGGCGGGTAAAATAGGCATCGCGCGCCGGGCTGCCGGACATCCCGGTGGCAACCAGCGCCTTCTTTGCAAAGCGCCCGCCGAAACGCGCGGCAACGGCGGCGAGCTTATACAGCTCGTCTTCGCCGTACCCGCCGTTCTTGCAGGAAATGAAAATCGGAATCATGCCGCGCGTGAGCAGCACGTCGATCTCGTTGACCGATGCTGCCTCACGCGTGCGGCGATCCCAATCGAGCACGACGCCGGTCATCACGTCGTCAAACAGCGGCTTGCCGTCCGCGCCCTTGGTGAGCAGCGCAGACAGATAAATCTTCAGCTCCAGCAGAAGTCCCGCACGGCAGAGGCAGGTGTGCACGAATCTGTTCTTGTAGCGAAACGAGACTCTGCCCTGCCGCATGACGAGATCCTCCGCAAGCCCTGCTGCCGCAAGGCGCGGCAGAAAGCTGTGCAAACGGATATAGGCGTCGGCGCGTTTTTTCTCCTTGGCAAAGGTCTGTAAGACCGAGAAAGTCATGCCGCGGCGGCAGCCGAGCGCCTCAAAGGCAGCAAGTCCGTCCGCATTCCGGTTCCATGCGGCGGAATCGCCGCGGCTGATCTCCCACATGGCATCGAGGTCTGCGATCAGTGCGCAAATCTCGTCATGTCCGCGCCCCGCCGCGCCGACATC